>Ga0209123_1001544_pt1 | contig 22333 bp, 16 predicted proteins | sample BarGraIncu00431A_FD_184500 | JGI IMG/M metagenome (GOLD analysis project Ga0209123, IMG submission 184500) | Arctic peat soil microbial communities from Barrow, Alaska, USA - Barrow Graham LP Incubations 004-31A (SPAdes) (version 2) | ecosystem: Environmental > Terrestrial > Soil > Wetlands >...
TCTTTTTGTTTCTCAACACCGAGCAGTTGGTCGAGGGTGGTGGAGTCGGTGACTTTGACCGCCTCGAGGTAGCCGGAGAAGGAGTGCCTGCGCCAGTTTGCGGCATGGCAGCTGGACCAGTCGATCGCTTTGACGGCCTTCGGGAGCAGCATTTCAACGGAGCTCAGCACGCGCTCGAGCTGGGCGACTACTTCGGGTTTAAGATTTAGCATGGCTCTCTCTTTTAGGCGAAAAATACCTTAGTGTATACGCGGTAACTAGGCATGTTGTCAAACAAAAAGCCGCCAGCGGTAGCCCCACCGCAAGGTCGGCCCCCCCCAGGGTAATGGGCGCGGTTCGGGATGCCGCTGTCTTTTCCACCTACCTCGACTTTCAAAAGCTCCCCCTCGCCCTCCGGGCCCGCGCGCCGAAGCATTCGGCGCAGGCGGGAGAGGGTCGGGGTGCTACCGGAGGGGGAGGGTTAGCCCGTAGTGTAGAGACGCATTGCATGCGTCTCAGCGCTGCCGCTTTCTGGTTTGTCTGAGCCTGATCAGGTTAGCGAGACGCATGCAATGCGTCTCTACCCGGGCAGGGACCAGTCCTTAACCTGTCACCAACAGCACAAGGGAAAAACAGGGGGAAGCCGGCGGTTAACCTACGACAGCAGCCGGCTCAGTAGGTCGGGATGGATGCGAAGTTCCAGCAACCCGGCGAGCCCCATGACCCCGCCGAAACCGGCGAAGGTCCAGGCGAGATAAAGGAGCATGCTGCTGTTGGTAAGGGAGGCCACCGCCAGCATCGCCAGACAGATGGAGAGAGCGGCATCGGACAGGTCGAACTGGTCGTCGCGATAGTTCATGTCGTCATAGGCCTTCTCATGCTCCTTCGCCTTCTTCGCGATCTCCTTTTCCTCCACCAGGTAGCGGGTGATGGTGTCCTGATACTGTTTCTGCTGGGCGGCCAGCACTGCCGTCCCCTTTCCCAGCCCGAGCGCCTGCAGCGCCTGCGCCTGGTTCAGCCCCAGTTCGGCGACATGGTGCTTCAGTTTCTTCGACTGGTATTCGTTCCAGCTGTCCACGGCGTCGGACTTGGTTTGCAGCATCGCCTGCACGATGTTGTCGTCCTTAACCTTGGTGACCGCCATGAAGACGGAGACTAGCGCCACAGTCACGGCGACCCAGTTGTTAAGACGGTTCCTGGTTTCGGCCACATCGAGCCGCTGCTGAAGATCACTCATGGTTCATTCCCCCCTGCCCGACAAATAAGGAAGCCCTCCCGATTATTCCGGTGGGCCTCGCTTTTACAAAACTCAGCGTTTTCGAATCAACACCAAAGTGCCTTACGCCTTTCTACTTATAATGCGTGGCAGGATTTCTGTCAATTCAGAGCGTTGGGGTTTATGCCGCCCTGCCTGCCAAGAGCAGCCTCCAAAATAGCGTCTATCTCAGCACTGTCAAGCGTCTCCCTGAGGACCAGTTCGGCCGTGAGACTCTTCAGCGCGTCCATGTGCGTCTCGAGGAGCGCACGCACCTCGGAGTACGAGGTGGTCACGATGGAACGGATTTCGGAGTCGATCTCCAGCGCGGTCGTGTCGCTGAAATTCTTCCCGTTTTGCGGAACGCTCCCCGGGGCGGTCGACTCGTGGTTCCCGAAGGCGACCGGACCGAAGGCCGCCGACATCCCCCACTCGCAGACCATCTTGCGTGCCGTGTCGGTCGCCCGGGCCAGGTCGTTGCCGGCCCCGGTGGTGGTCGTGTTGAAGATCAACTCCTCGGCCGCGCGCCCCCCCATCAGCACCTTCAGGTGGCCGTCCAGCATCTCCTTGGTGTAGCAATAGATATCCTCGGTCGGTATCTGGACAGTCACGCCGAGCGCCCGACCGCGCGGGATGATCGACACCTTGTGCACCGGATCGCACCCCGGAATGAGCTTTGCCACCAGCACGTGGCCCGCCTCATGATAGGCGGTGCTCAGCTTGGACTTTTCCGAAAGCACCAGCGACTTCTTCTCCGCGCCCATCAGCACCTTGTCCTTGGCGGAGTCGAAGTCCACCATCTCCACCTGCCCCTTGTTGGACCTGGCCGCGAGAATGGCCGCTTCATTAACCACATTGGCCAGGTCGGCACCGGAAAAACCGGGAGTCCCGCGCGCGATGACCCGCAGGTCCACCTCGGGGCAGAGCGGCACGTTTTTGGCGTGCACCTTGAGGATCTCCTCGCGCCCCTTGATATCCGGTGAGCCGACCACGACCTGGCGGTCAAAGCGCCCGGAGCGCAGCAGCGCCGGGTCCAGCACCTCGGGGCGGTTGGTGGCGGCGAGCACGACGATTCCGGAATTCACCGCGAAGCCATCCATCTCCACCAGCAGTTGGTTCAGGGTCTGGTCCCGCTCGTCGCTGGCGCCGCCGTTGCCGCCGTCGCGCCGGCGCCCGACGGCGTCGATCTCGTCAATGAACAGGATGCAGGGCGCGGTCTTCTTCCCCTGCGCGAAGAGGTCTCTGACCCGGGAGGCCCCGACCCCGACGTACATCTCCACAAACTCCGAGCCTGAGATGGCGTAAAAAGGGACTCCGGCCTCGCCTGCCACCGCTCGCGCCAAAAGGGTTTTCCCGGTCCCCGGAGGGCCGACCAGCAGCACCCCGGTCGGCATCTTCCCGCCCAGGGTGGTGAACTTCTGCGGATCCTTGAGAAACTCGACCGTCTCCAGGAGCTCGGTCTTTGCTTCCTCAGCTCCCGCCACGTCATTGAACGAGGACTCGGTCCGGGAGCCGTTAACGAGCCGCGCCTTGCTGCGCCCGAATCCGGCGTATCTGCGTATCAGCATGAGCAGGGCGCCGGCCACCACGAGTATGATCCCCAGTTCAAACCATTTAATCTGCCCGCTGGCAGGGCTGGTGGCATAGTCGATACGCTTTGCCACCAGCAGGGTGGACAACTCCGCGCCCGCCGGCAGGAAGAGCTGATACTTTGCGCCGCTTTTGTCCTCGGCAGAGATCCTGTCTCCGGCAATTCTTACTTTGAGAATGGCTCCGGAGTTTATCTTGTCCATGAATGAGGTGTAGTTTATCTGGCCGCTCTTACCCGCCTGATAGTGTACCCAGGCATATTGGCCGCACCAGATAGCTCCAACGATCCCCAACACGCCTACAAGAATCAGCAAACGACTGTTTTTTCTAAAAGCCATAGTGCTCCCAAAGACTGTATAGTAGTAATGATTTTCGGTAATTTAACTTTTTCAGGACATTACTAACCAATAATTATTTTTAGTACAGTATCAAATACTTTTATCTTAAATGCAGTTTAACCATGATCAATACCTTTGAATAAAATCGACTATTATTAATACGCCAATCCGTATTTTTTTGTATAGATAAATCTTCTTAATAGGTCCGCCCTTAAACAGTTTTCGCAAAGACGCGCGCCGCGCGTAGCTTGCCGGCACTGCCTCCCGGGTTATTGCCGGAAAAACCCCGACCAGCCGGGACCTTTATCCGGTATCCTGCGTTATCTGCTATACGGCGCTCCGGTAATAGTCTAGAGTGGGGCAGCAACCCGCAAGCGATCTTTGACTCCCTATCACCCAGACTGATGTAGCGAACCAGTCACAACTTTGTTGTCCCAAGGTTCCTCGTGCCTACATTACAGTCCCCCTTTGAAGCACCTTCTTCCGTCTCTATCATCCAGGAACAGCTGATTGAATCCAACCGCCGCGAGTACGGGCGCCTGTACGACCTGCTCAGCTTCGCCGGCCCTGAGCGCCTGGCGGCAGCCGGCGCTGAGCGGGCCGAGCTGCTGCTTTGGCTGGAAAAGCACGCCCGCTTCGGCTATGCCGGAACCAAGGTCGATTGCAACGGCCTCTCCCCCGGCTGCCAGCGCTGCGGCGAAGGGGGGTGGTCCTGCCTCTTCGTCAACGGGCGCTGCAACGGGCGCTGCTTCTACTGCCCCACGGCCCAGGACGACGACGGCCCACCGGTCACCAACGGGCTGGCCTTCGACTCTCCGGATGATTATGCCGCCTACGTGGCGGCTCTTGGCTTCAGCGGGGTTAGTATCAGCGGCGGCGAACCGCTCTTAACTCCCGAGTTGACCATCTCCTACTTGAGCGCCGTGCGCAAGCGCTGCGGCGACGCCGTCCATCTCTGGCTTTATACCAACGGCACCATGCTGACTTCCGAACTTTGCGGCCGCCTGCGCGATGCCGGGTTGAACGAGATCCGCTTCGACCTGGGTGCCGTGCGCTATAACCTCAAAAAGCTGCGCCTGGCAGTGGGCTGCATTCCGACGGTTACCGTCGAGATCCCCGCGGTGCCTGAGGAAGAAGAGCTGCTGAAACTGAAATTGGTCGAAATGGCAGAGGCCGGGGTGGACCACCTCAACTTGCACCAGATGCGCCTGACGCCTTACAACTTCGGCCCTCTGACGGAGCGGAGCTACACCTTTCTCCATGGCGAGAAGGTGACGGTGCTGGAGTCCGAACTCTGCGCTCTGCGCCTGGTTCGTTTCGGGCTGGAACAGGGCATTTCCCTGCCGGTCAACTACTGTTCCTTCCCCTACAAACGGCGCTTCCAGCACGCGGCCGCACGGCGCCGGGCGGCCCAGAGCGTCTGCGCCCCCGACGAGACGGTCACCGAGCCGGGCTATCTGCGCACCGTTTCGCCGGCCGGCGTGCGCTACTGCGATGCGGCCCTGCTGCAAAATCCCAGCTACCGCTACCCTTTTGAGAAGATCGTGCTGGAAACCGGGCGGGCCCTGTACCTGGAGCGCCGTCCGCTGACCCCGGACCTGGAACTGAGCGAACTGGAGAGGAGCGCTTTGCTGGCAGGGGAGCCGCCGGCGCGATTGGCCCGTTTCGAGCGGATAGAAACCGGGTTGTCAGATTATTTTTAGCGGGGACTGTCATTAAAGAAGCCCGCACCTCAGGTTATCGCCAGGGGGTGCGGGCTTTCTTTTTTGTGACGCGAAACGTAGAACGTAGAACCGAGAACTTCTGCCTTACGGTCCCGTTTCCAGATACAGGCTCACCGTGAAGCACTCTTCCTCGGTGCGGAAAAGCAGCGTCAGAGTATCCGGCAGGGAACAGACAGTCATTTCATATTCCCCCCCGCTAATCACCGAAGGAGTGGAAAGCTTCACTTCGTGCCCGTCCTTGACGAAATGATGTTTAAACGAACCACCAATCATGTTGGCTATTTCGCCCAAGGCGTCCGGCATCTCCTCCAAACACTCATCGAGCTCCATGCCGAGCATCAAGGAGGTGAATTTCAAGGCCTGCTGTCGTGAGGCGTTGATGCTGATCATGCCGTTATACCCGCCGGCAAAGCCAACCATTGCGCTGACACTGTCCTTGAAATGCGTCGTGGTTTCCGCTTTTTCTGAGGATAAAACACCGCCGCCTACCATCGTGCTGAAAATTTCCAGCACATCATCGTTGAGATGACTGATAAGTTGCTCCTCCGAAGTGTTTAACTGGCTGAGAATTTTTTCTCCGAGCATACCTTCCTCCTCTATGTGATCTGCCTGTCATGGTCCGAATCTTTGCTACATTGCAGCAGTCCGCGCAGGCTCTCTTCAAGCTCCGGCGTAACTTCGGCAAATTCCACACCTATCCCCGGCGGTCGATGCTCACCCCAGAGCTGGATGCGCACCACAGTGACTTTAACATGAAGGCCAAAATCAGGCAGGCTCAGCACCAGACGCTCGCCCAGGCTGAACCGTTCCGGGTTCATGTCGGCAATAAACGCGCCGCCCCAGGAAATATTCAGGGTGAAGCCGCGGTGCTCACCCAGAAAGGTCGGCAGGCAGATGGCCCTTCTTTTGTGCCTTCTGAGCCTGCGCGGGGCAAAGCCTGCGCAGGTCTTGGCGACGAAATCGCTGAGGCTCTTTTCCTGTTTTGCGTCACCCGCCATCGTCATCGGCACGATCATCGGCCCCATCGCCCTGACCCGCAGGGTCGGGAAAAAGCTGGCGAGCGTGTAGGCGACGATCTTTTCCTCCGACTTGGCCTTGATCATCGCCGTTAGATCGACGAGTACCCCCTGGCAGGCAAACTCCAGGGCGATACTTTCGGCCGCGCAGAAGCTGGCACAAGGTTCCACGCACGGAGCAAAGGGCGCCAGGTTTTTCGCCAGAAGGGCAAGCACCGTTTCATCGTATGCTATCACCAGCACCCGACATTGTTGATCTTTATCGTGTAAAGCACCCATAAGGTTGACACCTTTAACTTTGCTCGACTCTGCCATACACCCCAGGATGATGAGCGCCAGTGTAGCTGACTCAGGTTATAGCAGCGCCAATCATCCACAAGCTCTAACAAGCCAAATTGACAATTCTGCCCTTGAATACTACCTATCGGCACCAGACAAAAAATCTTGACCAGTTTGGACAAAAAGCCGAGTCTTCACCGTTAACTGATGATAGCGTTTTTTCCCTCTACACATAAAGAGGCACAAGCGATACACTATAGTCATGAAAAAACTAGCCCTAACGGTCCTATTGGTAGCGCTTTTTGCCAGCGGGGTGACGCCCGCGGTCGCGGCTCTCAGCGTACCGGAAAAATTGATCTACGAGGTCAGCTGGAGCGGCATCAAGGCAGGAACCGCCGTGCAGGAGGTGACTTCCCTGGACGGTGAGCTTCATATCGTCTATACCGTTCGCTCAAGCGGGTGGATTGACAGCTTCTTCCCAATCGACGACAAGACCGAGTCCGTGCTCTCCCGGGGGAGCGAAGCGGAGCAGTTCGGCATGCCCACGATTTTCCGCGAAAAAATAAACGAGGGAAAGACCCACACCTGGAAGGAGGCACAGTTCGATCTGGCAAGGCTCAAGGTCGAAACCAAAGACTTCCTAAAGCATACCGAAAAGAGCGATCCGCTCAGCGCCAAAACCTTTGACACCCTTTCCTGCATCTACTTCATCCGTGCCAGCGTGCTGGTGCCGGGCAAACCGCTTCATCTCGACATCTTTGATCTCAAAAGAGTTTGGAATACGGAGGTGCGGGTCGTGAAGCGGGAGGAGCTGCGCACGGCGCGCGGCAAGTTCAAAACGGTCGTGGTGCGGCCAACGCTCAGGAGCGAGGGTGTGAAGCCTCGCACCGACTACATGACGGTCTGGCTCACCGATGACGAGCGCCGCATTCCGGTCAAGATGACCGTCAAGCTGAAGGTGGGCGAGTTCGAGGCGATACTTGTCGGTGGGAGTTATTGGCAATAGCACCGGTGTTGAATCCCCCCTGCGGGAACAGGGGGGAAGGCTCGCGTAGCGAAACAGGGGGGTCTTTAGCCCGGGCAAATCACCCCCCTGCCTCTCTACGTTCGGCTTCCCCCCTATTTACATAGGGGGGACAACGCACCGCCCAAGACGCTCGTCAAGCATTGCTGCTAGGCCAAGGTGCGCACCCGCTTTTCCCGGTCCCATTGGCGCGTCTTGGCCGCCTTGAGAAAGGCCTCCAGATTTGCGCTGTCCACGACCCCGGCATCTTCCCCGACTCCCGCCACTTTCAGCAGCGCCTTCCCGCCCTGGTCGACCGCGATCGCCTTGAGATGACCAAAGGCATCGCGCACGAAATCGACCGCGGCGCTCTCCAGCGCCAGCGTCTTGGCTCCTGCATCGGAGAGGATGACGGCGACGGCATCGAAAAGCACGGAGGGCGTGCCGGCCAGCTGCCCGTCAGCCTCCAGCAGGGAGCCATCGGCAAGCTTTGCTCCGCCCACCTTGGGGGCGACGAGCATGACGGCCGCTCCCGCATCCCTTGCCGCTTTCTGGAGCTTTTGGACCGCGGTACCGTCCGAACCGTCAGCGACCAGGATCCCGACCTTGCGTCCCTTCAGGGTGTCCTTCATCCGGCCGATGATCTGCAGCGCCGGCGAAAGTTCCATCTGCTGCACGGGTGCCGCGGCTGGCGGCGCCTCGGGCAGCCTGGCGAGGGCCAGGCGCGCGGCGACCCGCTGGGCGAGATCCTCCTCGATATGCCGCAGGTGGCCGACCATCGCCTCGCGCACGTGCAGGTGCTCGACCTTGGAAAGCTCGAAGACCAGCGCCGAGGCGATGTGCGCCTGCTCGTACCCCGTTAGACTCAGATAGAACATGCGCGCCTGGCTGTAATGGTCGGCGAAACTCTCCGCCCTGATGCGCCCCTTCTCGCCGGCCTCGGCCACCTGGGCGCTTCGGAAACCCTTCCCGGTTTCGCGCGGCGAGTCCTGGGCCAGGGTGTTGGGTTCGTAGGCCACCCGCCCCACGGGCTGCTCCATCTGCAGATGTCCGTCGCGCTGCTGGTTGCCGAAGGGACATTTCGGAGCGTTCACCGGAATCTGGTGGAAATTGGGCGATCCCAGGCGGGAAAGCTGTGTGTCCAGATAGGAGAAGAGACGCCCCTGGAGCAGCGGGTCGTTGGAGAAATCGATCCCCGGCACGATGTTGGCCGGACAGTATGCCACCTGCTCGGTTTCCGCGAAGAAGTTATTGGGCCAGCGGTCCAGCACCATGCGGCCGATCACCTGCAGCGGGACCAGTTCCTCCGGGATCAGCTTGGTCGCGTCCAGGTGATCGAAGGGGAGGGCGTCCGCCTGCTCCTGGGTGAAAATCTGCACCGCGAAATCCCACTCGGGGAAATTTCCCGCGGCGATGGCGTCGAACATGTCGCGGCGGTGGAAATCCTGATCGGCGCCGCAGATCTTGACGGTCTCGTCCCAGACCGTCGACTGCAGCCCGAGCTTGGGACGCCAGTGGAACTTGACGAAGGTGGAGGCGCCGGCGTCGTTAATGAGCCGGAAACTGTGCACGCCGAACCCCTCAATCATCCGCAAGGAGCGCGGCAGGGTGCGGTCGGACATGATCCACATGACCATGTGCATGGACTCCGGGGTGAGCGAGATATAGTCCCAGAAGGTGTCGTGGGCAGTCGCCGATTGCGGGAAACCCCGGTCCGGCTCCATTTTAACGGCATGGATCAGGTCGGGGAACTTGATGGCGTCCTGGATGAAGAAAACCGGGACGTTGTTGCCGACCAGGTCCCAGTTTCCCTCCTGGGTGTAAAACTTGACGGCGAAGCCGCGCACGTCGCGCGGGGTATCCACCGACCCCGCGCCCCCCGCGACGGTCGACAGCCGGGTGAAGACCGGCGTCCTGACACCGACCTCGGTGAGGATCTTCGCGGTCGTGTACTTTTTAAGGGAAGCGGTCAGTTCGAAGTAGCCGTGCACCCCGGTCGCCCGCGCGTGCACGATGCGCTCCGGGATGCGCTCGTGATCGAAGTGGAAGATTTTTTCGCGCAGGGCGAAATCCTCCAGGAGCGTCGGGCCGTGCGGATGCGACCTGAGGGAGTTCTGGTTGTCGGAGAGCGGCACCCCCTGGTTGGTGGTAAGCGCCGGGTGTTCCCCGCCGGCGCTCTGATGCAGTTCACCGCCGGCCGCGGTCAGGCTCTCCTTACCGGGAAGAGTGGTTTTTCCTTGTTTGTGCGAGTCAGTCGCTGCCTTATCCTTGCCCATAGTCGATCTCCTTGATGATTCCATGATGTGGTAAAATCACCCGCAATTCGCTCCAGAAAAAAACCCCGCGAAGCGAGGAGAGCTTTTCGGGGCGAGAGACGATCTTGTTGTTCCGGATTGCGCGCTACTGTGCGACCCGGGCGAAGCGAAGTATTGGTTAAATGTAACGCGGCAGGGCCGCGAGTCAACTGCTAAGCGACTGATTTTTAGCACTTCAGGTCATATTCGCCATAAAATTTGATGCTTCTTGGTTACTTCAGGCCATGTCGCCCTTCGACTCCGCTCAGGGAGCAGACGTTCGCTTGAGCGGAGTCGAAGCGCAGTCCACAGGGTCTAGTGAAGCGCGAACCATACAGTTGTGGGAAAGCCAGACGGAGAGAGAGGGGCGTGTTATGCGGGTTCCCGGTAAGGCGAGTGAAAAGAGGCGGGTTTACTGCAATTTAAGCTCCCGGTCGGGCGCGATGCGGGGGCCGTAAAGCTGCTGCGGGATGAGATACACCGGGCCCAGCACGGAGTAAGGCTCGATTCTGGAAAACTTGCCGGCAGCATCCCTGGTGAACCAGACGAAATAGACCATTTCCTCCCGGGTGACCGGATAGCCCGCACTGTTAGTGCCGGATTTGGTGCTGTCTCCCAGAAAGATCAGCTGGCCGCCGCGGTCCATGATCTCGGCGAGGCTCAATTCGCTGAGGCTGGGAGCCGGTGCAGACCTGAACTTGAAAAGGGCGTCGGCCGCCCGCCGGGTCTGCTGGAAGGGGTTGATGGAAAAGGGGAGCAGGTTTCCCCGCTGGGGGCGCAGCACGGCGGCGGGGGCGAACAGGGGAAGCGCCCGGGCGTCGCGCAGCGCGTTCGCTGCCGGGTAATCGATAACGCCGTAGCCGTAATTTTGGGGGTTGTAGCCGGTGGGATAGTTCGCTGCAGTCCGCCTCAGGGCAGCCTTGACGTCGAACCAGTTCCAGGCGGGGTGCTGGAACTTGAGGCAGGCCATGAGACCCGCCAACTGCGCGGTCACTCCTGAAGGTGTGCTGCTCTGCCCCTTGCCGTTCATGTAGGTGGCCGGTATGCCGAACTCGATGCCATGGCCGGTCTTGGCGCCGATCCGGTTCACGGTGACGAAGGCGGCCGGGGGCGGGGCTTTTTCCGGCTGGGGAGAGGTCGGCACGTAGGCATAGACATGCACCATGCCGTTTTGGGTCAACTTTTGATACAGCAGCGAATCATAGAGCGATTGCCAACCGCTGAAGCTGGAGGAGAGGATGGTGGCGCCGGCGCCCTTGGCGTCCGCGATGAAAGGTTCGGGCGGCAGGAAGCTGCCGGAACCCGGAGATGACGGGGTGACCCGCACCTCCGCAGGGCTCAGTCCGGCGTCGAGCACCGCGCCCCGGGCACTGTCGAGCGCGTGGCTGGTATTGATGCGCAGGCTGACCGGAACCCCGGCAGCGACGCACGGGCTCACTCCAAGGCGCCGGCTCACTCCCGGGTTCCGGGTCATGTCCAGCGGCTGCTGTCCGGCGCCGGACGGCAGCAGGCTCACTGCGGCGCTGAAGATCAGGCCCAGGGCGAGGGCAAGCAGGCAAAGCAAACCTTTTCCGGGCATGAATGCGATCCTTTTACCGGTTTTCCAACACGTCTTCGAGGGAATCCGTCGCTTCCGGCTGGAGCGCTACGTTCACTTCGCTGTCGCGTGGCGGTTCCTCAAGACTGACCCGGCCGATCTTTCCGGAGCGCAGCTCGCGCAAGAAGGTCTCGGACGCCCGGTTCTGATCGACCACCCCGCCGCTGACCAGACAGCCGAGGCAACGGCCGACCGCCTCGATAAGGGCGCTGGGGCCGTCGGGGAGTTCCTGCAGCTTGTAGCGGCTCTTGAGCCGCTCCGGATAGCGCTGCATCATGTATTCGGCAGCGAAGAGCCCGACCTTGGTGTAGTCGAGGGCGCTCGCCCCGATGGCGCCGCTGGTCGCCAGGCGGTAGGCCACATCCTGGTCGCTCATGTCCGGCCAGAGCAGTCCCGGCGTATCGAAGAGGAGAATGCCGTTGTGCAGGTCGATCTGCTGGGGGCGCAACGTTATGGCAGGCTTGTCTCCGACCGGTGCCAGGCTTTTCCCCGCCAGCGTGTTGATCAGGGTCGACTTGCCGACGTTCGGTATGCCGAACACCATGGCGCGTATGGGATAGCCGGGGTTGCCCCGGTTCGGCGCCAGGCGCTGGCAGAGCTTGATCAGTTTTTTGGTCTCCGGGATCAGCTTCGCCGAGATCGGGAGGGCGCGCACTCCCGACTCGCGTTCAAAATAGCGCACCCACGCCTCGGTGATCGCGGGGTCGGCAAGATCGTTCTTGTTCAGCAGCTTGATGCAGGGCTTCTTCAGACGCATCTCGGCAAATTTGTCATTGGAACTGGAGAAGGGGAGCCGGGCATCGAGCACCTCGATGAGCACATCCATCTTCCGGATCGATTCAGCCATCTGCTCCTGCGCCTTGCCCATGTGTCCGGGATACCATTTAATCGTCATTGTGCTAATTCTCTCCGTGTCTGGCTGGTTATTCGTTTTGGCAGTATCACATAGCTCACCCAGTGCACACCTTTGCCTTTTGAGTAAGCGGATGGCACCAGGTTCATGGCTTCGCAGCGTAGCCGGCTACGGCGCACCATGGGGAACCGGGAAATAATCGTCGCGGGTTGTTTTCCGGTTGAAACCCTCCGCCTGATAACCGTCCACCATGACCTCCAGATGCCCGTCGTTGGGACAAAAGATGAGACCGTGGACCGGCACATCGGGGGGAATGAGCGGGTTACTGCGGATTTTCCCCACCACATCCGTCACGTTTTCCGCGGGGCAGGCAAAGGAGCCCAGCCACTGCGCCAGGTCCGGCACCAGGGTTTCGATGGCCTGGCGGGAAACGCCCCGGGTGATCATGTCATTTTTGAGCCGCTCGGGGTCGACGCCTGCCATACCGCAGTCCTCATGTCCGATGACGAAAACCTCCTCCACCCCCAGCATGAAGATGGCGGCCACCAGGGAGCGGATCACTCCGCCATGGAGCGGGTCTATCAGGATGTTGCCGGCATTCTTGATGACCTTGGCATCGCCGCGCTTTATCCCCATGGAGTGTTCCAGGAAGTCGACCAGACGGGTGTCCATGCAGGTGAAAATGGCCAGCTGCTTTTTCGGATTCTTCGGCAGCGGGGGAAACGCCCCCGGATGGACAAAGTTGCGATTGGCAGTCAGTATGGATTCCAGCAGGCTCATGCGAGGGCCCTCCAGTGGCAATAACGGTAAGCGAAATTTATCAATCCTCAGTAGTACCACAAAAAGCGCTTTCACTAAAGCGAAGGATTCCTCTCCCCCCGAATAAACTCAAAAGGCGCGGCGGCTCTCAACCCTCAGGAACAGCCCCCCCTTAACACCGGCCCTTTCACGCGTTGTCGACTCAGGCTTACCCCGCCGGCTTTTGGGGAATCCCGGCGACAGTGATCTCCAGCACCAGATCCTCCAGATGACCGAACGATTCCGAGTTGGCACCGGCAGGTTTCACAATCTCCAGCGTCCACAAACCTCCCTGGGTCGAGCGGCCGACCGGGCTCGCGTCCAGCAGGGATTCCACCCCGCAAAGCTCAGGGGGGCGCGCGGACCGGTGGTTTTCCACCCGGCCCAAAAGGCAGCTGTTGCGCCCCGACTGGTCCACCTCCACGCTCTGCCCCGAGTTTTCATACAGCGCCTCGTCGGGCAGTCGGAGCATGACGGTCCAGGGCACCGTCCCCGCTTCGCCCACCAGGGAAGCGGCGACCCCGCGCACATGACAGTTGTCATAGCCGCGAAAGAGATCCGCCGGGACCTGCAACCTGGTCGCATAGCTGTCCCTGGAGTGTTTCACTAGGGCCCATGCGTTCCGGTTCATCAAAGAGCGCACGGAAACTACCCGGGTAAACGCCTGTTCGCGCTGGCGGTACGCGACCAGCCAGGCAAGGGAATTGCGGATCCAGGCCGAAAGGGTGGTTATCGAGGTCCCCAAGGTTTCGGCTTCGGACGGCAGCGGCGAGGCCTGACCGGTCTGGTTGTAGAGCTTCTTGAGCCCCTCTTCAGCGACGCAGGCACGATCGACGGCCTCCTCATAATCGCGGCAGAGGCGTTTAAGCGTCAGGTCGCGCTGCTCATACAGGGCAAAGGGCCTGCCCGGGGAGGAGAGCGCCTTTTTCCGCTGAAAGGCCTCGGTACGAAAATCAAGACTGCTTCTAAAGCCGGAAGTCTCATCAGGCTCGGTCACCGCCTGGTCGGCTTCAACAGGTTCCACGAGTGTGAGAATTTCGGTTTCTTCCTGGGACTCCTCGGTAGCGGCAGAGATGCTCCCTTCCTCCTGAGCGACAGATCTGTCAAAGATGTCTTTGCCCGCCGGCGGATTATAGAGCCCGAGCTTCTTCTCCTGGGTTTCCAGGTCTATCTCGAACTGGTTCCAGGCATAGTCGAGAGAGGAGTAGTCGCGAAACTCCTTGATGCACCGAGTAATGAGAGTATCCGCTTGATAAAGTAGCGCCTCAATGTGCCAGTAGTTGAATCGGGCGGCCAGCAGCTCCGGGTCCGGCCGATAAAGAACTATGTTGCACGCCAATTCACTCATTTTCAACCTCCTGTCCCGATGGGTCCGAGTGGTCCCTGCGACCGGCGCGGGGTACCTTATATAAGCGTAACAAGGTATCGGGATTGAACAAGGGCTGGCGCAAAGGATGGGAGAAAGAGCTGGGGGATGGTCAGAGGGCGGTGCGGACCAGGCTCAGCGCGATGCCCCACATGGTGATCCCCACCACGAGGTCGAGTAAGCGCCAGGCGGCTTGCTTGCGAAAGAGCGGCGCCAGGACCCGGGCGCCGTACCCGATGCCGTAGAACCAGACCAGCGAGGCTGTCATGGCACCCAGGGCAAAGAGGAAGCGGGATGCGCCGGAAAAGCGTGCCGCCAGGCTGCCAAGAAGAATCACCGTATCCAGGTAGACGTGCGGATTGAGAAGGCTCAGGGCAAGCGTGCTCAGGATCACCCGTGCGGTGGAACCGGAGGCATCGCCCGCGCCGGAGGTCTCCAGGGTGTCCGGGTTGAGCGCGCTGCGAAAGGCGCGCAGGCCGTAGAGGAACAAGAAGGCGCTGCCTCCCCAGAGTGCGATCTGCAGGGTAAGCGGGGAGGATGCCACCAGGGTGCCGAAACCGGCCGCGCCGGCCCCGATGAGGGTCGCATCGCAGAGAAAGCAGACCGTCGCCACCAGGAAGACCCGGTCCCGTTTGAGTCCCTGGCGCAGCACGAAGGCGTTTTGGCTCCCGATGGCGATGATGAGTCCCATACTGAGGGCGAAGCCCTGAATCAGCGCCTGGATGTTGCCGGGGTTTTGCATGGAGCTCCTTGCGCGCGGTCGGGTGCCAATGGGGAATTTTTGCCACCCTCGCGAACGCGCGTCCCAGGGGCCGCGGACGCTGACCGGGAAGGGGTCGCTGGGGGATGAACCCCGGGCGCCAGACTAGATCAACGAGTGTTCAATGTCAAAAGGATTGAGGAATTCCCCCATTACTATTCCCCCTGTTCACCGTTTGCACTGCTGTTCACCACCTGACTGCGCCCGGCGGCGGCCGGGAGCGGGTTTACCTCCTATTTCCGGCAGCTTAGGCGGGTCTCGGATTGGCCGCGCTCTTGCACCAGCTAAAAAGGTCTGAGGCAGGCAGCGCTCAAAAAGCAGCAGACACCTCTCAGCAAAAGGCAAACCCGGGGTAACCCGGGGACGCAAAACCACGGGTCCTCATCGAGGATAGCCGGGCCACCGAAAGAGGGCAGACACTAGAGACAGTGCCAAGCGCCCTTTTTTCACGAAAGAAAATGGCGCTTTTTTTGCGCCTCCGCAGCGACTTTGGTTCCAGGAGGCAACACCATGAAAAACGCAACACTGTTCAAAGCCCTCACTGTCGTTTCCCTCACCCTGGTGTACCTGCTCTCGGTCTCCGGCTTTTGCTTCAGCGCCGAAATCGACGACATCCAAAGCGCCATCAAGGCGAAAAAGGCGGGCTGGACCGCAACCACGACCTCCGTGCACCGGATGAATGCCCACTCCAGGAAACTTCGGGCCTCGCTCCAGATGCCGACCCTGGAGGCGACTGCGACCTCGTCAGCTTCGACCGGCACGGCAACCAGCGCGACCGGCTCCACCCAGGCCGTCCTGGCGTCCGGGCTGACGGCACCGGCCGGCAGCTTCGACTGGCGCAATTACGGCGGCACCAATTATGTCACCGCGGTTAAGGACCAGGGTAACTGCGGCAGCTGCTGGGCCTTTGCCACCACGGCCGCGCTGGAATCCTACACCCTGATCCACGGCGCGTACGACACCAAGCTGAACCTCTCGGAGCAGGTGATGGTTTCCTGCAGCGGCGCCGGCAGCTGCGCGAGCGGCGGGACCCTCAACCAGGCCAGCACCTTCGCCCAGCAGGTCGGCCTGCCGACGGACAGCATGTTCCCCTACACGGCAACCGACTCCGCCTGCACCCTGGCGGCGGCCAACTGGCAGAACAGCACCGACAAAATAAAGGTCTGGGACTGGATCAGCACCGGGAACGCCCCGACCATAAACATGGTCAAAAACGCACTGTACACCTACGGCCCGCTGATCGCCTCCATGAACGTGTATGATGACTTTTTCGCCTACAGCAAGGGGGTTTACACCAAGACCTCGGGAGTCCTGAGAGGCGGTCACGCCATCCTGATCGTGGGATATGCCGACGATTCCACCAGCCCCGGCGGAGGGTACCTGATCGCCAAAAACAGCTGGGGCACCGGTTGGGGCGAGGGTTTCGGGACCAGCACCGGCGGGTTCTTCAGAATCGCGTACAGCGAAGCGACCAGCGCCAGCAGTGCGACGAAGTTTGGCTGGTGGCTCATCGCCTACGACCCGACCGCCCCGAGCTGCACCTTCAACCTCTCCGCCACCAGCAACAGCTTGCCGGTAACCGCAGGGAGCGCAAGCTTCAGCGTATCGACCGGTGGATCCTGCACCTGGTCCGCGAAAAGCGATTCATCCTGGCTGACCGTCCCCACCGGCGTCGTCACCTCGGGCTACGGCACCGTGAGTTACACGGCTAGCGCGAATACCGGTGCAACGCGTACCGGTGTCATCTCAACCATCGACGCCAACGGAAACGCAGCCGGAACCCTGACGGTCACCCAACTCGGCTCCAACGCCAGCTACACCGTCAGCGGCACCGTGCGCTCCAGTGCCGGCGCAGCCCTGAGCGGAGCAACGGTAAGCGTCGCAGGCAAAACCGCCACCACCTCGAGCACCGGGGAATTTTCCCTGGCCGGTATCACCCCGGGAAGCTACACGGTAACCGCCACACTGTCGGGTTACAACTCATACAGCTCCGGCGCGCTGACGGTAGGCGCCAACCAGGTGCTGGCGATCACCCTGGCACCGCTAACCTACAGCGTCAGCGGCACGGTCAAATCCGGCACCGCGGCAGTCGCGGGCGCCACCGTCTCGATCGGCAGCCTCAGCGCCACCAGCGGCAGCGACGGCTCCTACTCCCTTTCCGGCCTGGGCGCCGGGGCCTACAGCGTCACCGTCACCAAGGCAAGCTACACGACCTACACCGGCAGCCTTGGCATCTCAGGTAACCTCACCGGCTTCAACATCTCTCTCGTCCAACCGACCTTCACGGTAAGTGGAACCGTCCGGGCGGGAAGCAGCACCGGTGCGCTGCTCCCCGGGGCCGCGGTGACTGTCGCAGGGAAAACCGTCAGCTCGGACAGCACTGGCGCCTTCTCGGTCACGGGCATTATTGCCGGGACCTATTCCGTGAGCATTTCGCTTCCTGGTTACACGACCTACACCAACAGCGCCCTGGTGGTGACTGGCAATCAAGCCGTCAATGCAGTACTTGCCCCCCTCACCTACACCGTGAGCGGCACCGTGCGGGGAGGGAGCAGCACCGGGGCACTACTTTCCGGCGCAACAGTCAGCCTCGCAGGAAAAACCGTCAGCTCGGACAGCAACGGTGCCTTCTCAGTCGGTGGCCTAGTCGCCGGAACCTACTCTGTCAGCATAGCGCTTCCCGGCTACGCGACCTTCATCAACAACTCACTGGTGGTAACTGCCAACCAAACCGTCACAGCAGTACTCACTCCCCTGAGCTTCACGGTAAGCGGCACCGTACGGGCAGGAAGTAGCACCGGAGCGTTATTGACCGGTGCAGTCGTCAGCGTCGCAGGCAAGACGGCCACCACCGATGCCAAGGGCGCCTTCTCAGTGAGCGGCGTGACTCTCGGCAGCTACGCCCTGACGGTCACCATGCCTGGCTATACAACCTTCAGTAACGCTGCGCTGCTGGTAAACGCCAACCAGGTGCTCGGCGTAACCCTGGCTCTGCTGCCTCCCGTCTACACCGTTTCCGGCATCGTGAACTCCTCAAGCGGTTCAGCACTGCTCCCTGGAGCGGTGGTGACCATCGGCGACAAATCGGCGACGGTTTCCAGCGCCGGCGTCTACTCGCTCAGCATAAGCGCCGGAAGCTACACGGTGACCGTGTCCAAGGCCGGTTTTGTCACCTACAGCAAAAGCGCGGTCAGCATAACGGGGACTCAGAACCTCAATTTCAGCCTGGCACCCGTCACCTACACGGTTAGCGGCACGGTACAGGCAAACGGGGCAGCACTGGCCGGGGCAACGGTCTCCCTGGCAGGTAAAACCGCAGTCAGCGATGCACTCGGAGCCTTTTCCTTTAACGGCGTGGTTGCCGGGAGCTATGCGCTGAGCGCAGCAAAGACGGGCTACACGACCTCCAGCAACGCAAGTTATGTCGTCACCGGGAACCAGTCGGTCACCATTCCCCTGACCCCGGTCAGCTTCACCGTGCTGGGCGTCGTGTCCTCGGCAAGCGGAAGCGGTTTACTCCCGGGCGCCCTGGTAACCTTTGGCGACAAATCAGTCACGGTTCCGAGTTCCGGCATCTACTCCATCAGCCTCAGCGCCGGCACCTATCCGGTAACCGTGTCCAAGGCCGGGTACGTTACCTACAAAAACAGCGCGCTCAGCATAACGGCGATGCAGAACCTCAACTTCACCCTGCAGCCGATCAGCTACACGCTTAGCGGTACGGTGAAATCAGGCGGGGCGGCACTGGCGGGAGCAACCGTCTCGCTCGCGGGCAAAACAGTCACCAGCGACAGTAACGGCGCGTTTTCCCTGGCGGCAATAACCCCGGGAACCTATGCCCTGAGCGTGGCAAAGGCAGGTTACACGACCTTCGTCAACGGAAGCTTCGCGATCAACTCGGACCAGACCTTGGCAATCTCGCTGGTACAGCCGACCTACACGGTCAGCGGCGTCTTGAAATCCCTCAACAACCTGACCCCCCTTTCCGGCGCGACCTTTTCCCTTGCCGGTCAGACCGTGACCACCGGCGCTGACGGAGCTTTCACGGTAGCAGGGATTCCCGCCGGGATCTATAGCGTGGTCGCAGCAAAGGCAACCTACACCTCGGTCACCGGGAGCCTGACCGTTTCGGGGAACATTTCAGGATTAAACTTCATGCTCTATCAGACCATTTACACCGTCACAGGGATCGTGACCTCCAGCAGCGGATCCGGCTTACTCCCCGGCACCGTGGTAACCATTGGCGACAAATCGGTCACCATACCCGCTTCCGGCATCTACTCGATCAGCATCACCCCGGGGAGTTACCCGGTTAGCGTGACCAAGGCCGGGTATGTCCCGTACAGCAAAAGTGCTCTCAGCGTAAGCGCAACACAGGTCCTGAATTTCACCTTAACCCCGATAAAATAAGAGCTGCAACGAATGCGGGCCGCCGACAGAGTTACTGTCAGCGGCCCGCATTTTTTATTTTCTCTCGGTCAACCCTCCCGAAAATTTCCCGCCGACAAAATGCCGAAAAAAAGTTCTCTTACGGAAGAGTTGCCGCAGTGTCCCGTATGCCGGGTCTCAAAAACCGCCCTCCCCTTACCACAAGATTCGCCAATTGTCTCTCTAAAGCGCAACCGTCGCAATAACCACATTCCCGACGCCCTGGAATTCGACGCTGGAAAACAAATGGCGGCGTGACATGGCGATGCCCCGGCCGTTGGGGTCGAGCGAACGCTCCGGATCAAGATCAAGGTATTTCGCCCAGTCAAACCCTTCCCCCTGGTCGGCAATCCGGAATCTCATGGCGTCGGGCCCGCGCTCGAAGGTAACCGTTGCCACCCGGTCACGATACTCCGGCAAGGCTAGCCGGCGCCGCAGTTCCTCGTCCCAGCCATCTTCATAGAGCAGCCGCGTTTTCTCCTGGTAGTTGATGCCGAGGTTGCCGTGCTCCACGGCGTTGAGCAGCAATTCCACCAGGCCGCTCGAAGCCTGGTCAGGATCGGGGCAGAGCGCAGCCAGAATCCCCGCCACGCGGCTCACATCCTCTGGCGTCTGGAAGTGCAGCTCGGCCCGGGTGATGTATTGCAGCGATTCGATGTGCCTTGCCGCCTGGGCAGAGACCTCCGCCCTGAGCTCTATGTCCGCCTTGACCGCGCGGACAATGCTGAGCATGGCTTTGTGCTGGTACGGTTTGGTGAGGTAATAGAAGGCGCCCGCCTCGATCCCTTCGGCTATCTGTTCCGGTGCAACGGCGCCGGACTGCATGATAACCGGCAAAGCCTTCAAGCGGCTATCCGCCTTGATCCACTTGAGCAGTTCCAGCCCGTCAATGCCCGGCATCTTCCGGTCGAGGATGACAAAACTGTAAAATCCCCGCCGATTCTGGAGCATCTCCCAGGCAAGGGAGGCGTTGGCGGCGGTCTCGACCACACAGGTCTCGTTGCGCAACAACTGGGTAATGATAGCAAGCAGGGCAGGCTCGTCGTCGACCGCAAGAACTCTCCATTTAGACACGTCACCCCCCCGGCTTATGAGATTTTTTTCCCTGCCTGAGCGCCGCCATCCCTCCCGCTAAAAGCAACGGGCACGGCCGCCACGATAGGTCGCTTGAGCAACGTATCGGAATGTACCGGTTGCAGCTGAAGGATATAATGAAGCCTATTGGTTATTTACGCCCCGTGCGGCGCCGGACCGTGCGCCGCGCCGGCACTTGACGCAGTAAGGCCCCCGCGCACTTGCACGGGGGCCTTATTTTCCTAAGGCCGGCTCCCCAGGCCGGCTCTCCCTGCCATGCCAAACCATCCTTAAAGGTCCCCCCTCCGGCAAGGATACCAGCAAGGGGTATCCCTACAAGCAGGCGTTTTCCGTAGGGGCATCCATTGCGGGCTCCCACCTCGACTGTTCACCTCCAATACATGAGCTGATCACAATGTGAACCCAGCAAACCCCAAGAGTGAATACCTCGCCTGAGAAGCCAATAGAAACAGACAATTAGCAATAGGTAATCTGGGCACTGATTATGAAGAACAGCAGGCGAGTCATTCATGCGAGACAACGGGGAGGTGAGAGTACTCAATCGGGGCGCGCGGCGCAGAGGACAATAATAAACCCAATTTACCGGAAACTCAAAGGAGATACACCATGATAGAAACCATCGAGGAAAGTGACCTGACCTACCAGAACACTGCTGTCGGAGTAACTGTTTTTGAATTAGTCTGGTGGCTAACGTTCTTAGTTTTCGGGATTGGCCCCGTAATAGCGATACTACTCGACTGAGCGGACTTCTGTTACTGCCGGACAGGTTCCGGTTCACAACTACGGATGCCGCCTGCAGTTCCAGACAACGGGGTCAAGCCTGCAGCATTCCAATTCGAATGCTGCAGATTTGACCCCTTTGTTTTAGCCCGTGTTTTGCCTGTGCCGCGACGTCTACCCTACCTAAGCAGTCTCAGCTTTCCCAACTATTTCCTGCCGCTGTAAATCGACTTGAGCACAATCTCAACCTTGGTGCCCGGCGCTGGCATTTTGGTCCAATCGAAGCGATAGTAATTTTTGGTCTCCTTCAGAGGAAGCGAGTTATCCGCGATGATCCCGCCGTTGCACCCCGACGGGCAGACAATGCAGCCCGAGCCGAAGTTGATCGCCTCGGCCGTGCCGTGATACACGAAATGGGGCGTGTAGGGCTTGATGACGTCCTTCCCGTCGACGCTTATCTTCTCTTCAATCAGGTTTTCCAGGGCCGTTTCCACCATTTGCCCGTCTTTTTTCCAACGCACCGACACCAGAATCGGATCACCGTCGAGGTAGTCATCTTTCTGCGTGGTCGCCTTGAGACCGGAGCGCTGCTTCACCTCGGTCATGGGAATCTGGCGCCGGGACTTGATGCCGAGCGACTTGATCCCCTTGTCGATTTCGGTCCGGTTCACTTCGGTGGAAAAGATGAAGAAGGAGGCCATCTTGCCGTCCTTGCTGCCGAAGAAGGCCTGGAAGCGCCGCCCCCAGTCGCACACCGAAGGCTGCGAGCAGTCCTTCAGCACGGTCGTGGTGACGCGGACCTCTGCGGCCTGCGGATCGACCGTCAGGGTGTCGGAACCGAACCTGGCAACCGTCGCCTTGGCCGGCTTCAGCTTGGCGGCCCCGGCGGGAAGCGCCAGCGCAAAGCAGAGCGTCGCAAAAAGTGTGGTACGCAGCAACATTTTGGTCATGAGATTTCCTCCTTTTTTTATCTTGTTCCCAGCGAAACAAGAGTTCGCACGGCAAGCCCTGCCGCAATGACGGCGACAGAACGCAATAACGGGATACGGCAGGCGCCGGTCCAAAACCCCAGGAGTAACAGCGGGAATCCCGGGATCCCGGCCATGACGGCCGCGCACCACCCGGCCCAGGCGGCGGCAGGCTGTAAAGGATCGCCCCCTTTGCGCAGGCGGTACAGCGGCAGCGCGTCACCGAGCAGCACCCGCCCAAGCCCCACGGCAAGGATCGTCACCGCCAGG
>Ga0209123_1001545_pt1 | contig 22327 bp, 20 predicted proteins | sample BarGraIncu00431A_FD_184500 | JGI IMG/M metagenome (GOLD analysis project Ga0209123, IMG submission 184500) | Arctic peat soil microbial communities from Barrow, Alaska, USA - Barrow Graham LP Incubations 004-31A (SPAdes) (version 2) | ecosystem: Environmental > Terrestrial > Soil > Wetlands >...
CACCCCCATTTCCACCCAGACCCGCCCCAAGGGGAGGGCCGGGGTCACTGCCGTTAAGTTAAGGGGCTGGCGTTGTTTCGTCCCCCCTGTGGAACAGGGGGGAAGGCTCGCGTAGCGAGACAGGGGGTCTATAGCCCAGGCAAATCCCCCCCCTGCCTCTCTACGTTCGGCTTCCCCCCTATTTCATAGGGGGGACAAGGCGCCGCTCCTCCATCGGACATTCCTTAACTTAACGGCAGTGAGGGCCGGGGTGGGGATGGGGTTAATCGGACAGACACCCCATCCCTCTCCTGGGATGGACGAGTCGCCAGCTTTTGTGGAGATGGTAAATAAACAACGTCAAGCCCTAACAGCGCCCATCTCAGTGGGGATGCGGCCTCGAGCCAGACGGCGCCTGAGCGCGGATTTTGTGCGGGGGCGAGAAGATCAGCTGGAAAGGGTGCTTTCGGTAAGGAGGAATTGCATGACTCCCAGAAGGTTTAAGCGTCTGCGGAATATCAGGTTTTTCTCCTGGATATCACTGGTCGACTCCGCTTTCTCGGCGAGCCTTCGGTACTGTTCATAAGCGATGTCGAACGGGTTTATCTTTTTCACAAGTTTATCGGGCTCCTTACAGGTAGGTTCGAAGAGGACCGACTATAACAGCACGCGTTTTATTAGGTCAATTTTTTAATTGTTACATTTTCACCAAATAGTTCACCGACTTGCAACAAACGGACTTTCCGCCCACTGCGGGTCCCTCTGCAGCTGAGCTAAGGTGCTGGCGTCGTTTGGAATCCGTAGTGGTCGTTGAACGGCTTGTGCCATGCGTCCTGCGAACGGGGGCCTCCGCCCTGTGAGCGCCATTTTTTTCACAGTAAGAGGCGGTTGCCGATTATTCAAACTCCTCCCGCTTTCATTTCGCTCCCCCTCGCCCTCCGGGAGAGGGCTTGTCCGCCGAAGCCTTGGCGAAGGAGGGTTGGGGTGAGGGAGTCGCAGACTATTTCCTCTTGTGGCCGGCAGAGGAATCTCATGGGATCGGAACATAAAAAGGGAAAAGACGGCGCTTCGCGGCAAATCCCTCACCCCCGCCCCTCTCCCGGAGGGCGAGGGGATCCAGTCGCCTGCTGCGCGCCCGCTATTCAGGCGTGCGAAAATGCCAGCTGGCCGAAGTATCCCTCGCCGGCCTGCTGCTCCCGACCGGGCTCCGGCAGGCACGATTCCTCTATGATGAAACCGCTCACGATCCGCCCCAGTTCCTCGGCCATGAGGTGCATGCCCGCCGCCGCGGTGGCGAACTCCTGGGTGCCGGCCGCGCTGGCGTTGATGTTTCTGGTCACCTGCTGGATGTTTCCGGTAATAGCCCCCACCGTGCAGCTCTGCTCCTCGGCCGCAGTCGCGATGTGGCTCACCTCGAGGGAGATGGACTGGATGGTCGCGGTGATCGCTTCCAGGGCCGCTCCGGTGAGCACTGCCTTCCGGACCCCCTGATCAGCCTCCGCCAACCCCTTCCCCATGGCGTCGATGGCGCGGCGCGTCTCGCTCTGGATCGATTTGATCATGGCGGAGATTTCCTTGGTCGCCGCCGTGGTGCGCGAGGCCAGGGCACGCACCTCATCGGCCACCACCGCAAAGCCCCTGCCGTGTTCGCCGGCCCGCGCTGCCTCTATGGCAGCGTTCAGCGCGAGCAGGTTGGTCTGGTCGGCGATGTCGTTGATAGTCTCCGTGATCTCGCCAATCTGCAGGGAGCGCTCCCCCAACTGGGAGATGACTGCCGAGGTGACGCGGGCGTGCTCTCCGATTGCCTGCATCGATTCGGTGGTCTCGCCCATGATGAGGCGCCCCTGCGTGACGGCTTGGTTCGCCTGCGCGACGTTATCCGCCGCCGTCGTGCAGTTGCGCGCGATCTCGCAGGCGGTCTGGTTCATCTCCTCGCTGGAGCCCGCGACCTGGAGCACTTCTCCGGAGGCAAGCTCCGTCCTTCTGGCCATGGTCTCCGAGGTGCTGTTCAGATCCCTGGAGGCCGCCGAAAGTTTCCCGGACTCCGCGGCAAGCCTGGAGACGACCGAGTGCAGGGTGTCGGCCATCTGGTCCACGTTGCGCGACAGGATGTGCAGCTCGTTTTTGGAGTCCCGGGCCGCAGCGCCCCCGATCCTCGCGGTGAGGTTCCCCTGGGCGATGGCGGCCACCTTCCCGGCGATCGCCTTAAGCGGCGCAGTGATGCTGCGGGCAAGAAAATAGCCGATGCCCAGGGCGGCCGCGACTCCCAGGGCCAGACAGAGGAGACTGAGCGCGAGGGCGGAGCGAGCCGCCTGGGCGTTGCCGGCGTACCTGCTGCCGGCCTGCGCCTTATTGAGGGCGATCAGCTTGCCGATACTTTCGTCGATCCGGTCGGTGACGTCGGAGGCCTGGGTGCGCATGATGTTAACCGCCTCGTCGCGTCGCTCCGTGGTAGCGAGCTCCACGATCTTGTCCCGGAAGAAATCGTAGAGTTTGAGATCCTCGCTGATGCTCTTTTGCAGGGCGGAGGACTCGACGGAGCGGTTCGAGGCGAAGAAGGCGGCAAGCCCCTTGGTGACCTTTCCCTCGGCCTGCTTCAGCTTCTCGAGATGATCGTTTTGCTCCTGGGGAGACTTGTCGATGACGATATCGCGCAACAGATACAGGGACGTCTGGTACCCCCTGACGACGTCGGTCAAGTCGGAAATCGGAACCAGGTTGGCTCGGTACATGAGTTCCGCGCGACGGCTGACGTCCCAGATGCTGCCGGCGGAAAGAATTCCGCTCAGCCCGGACAGGCACGCCACCAGTAAAAAACCGGTCAAGATCTTCCTCCCTAACGTCATTGCATGGTACCAGTTCTTCATGGAGACTCCTTTCGGTTGTGATGCGTTATGCTGCGGTTGTAGGATGCGGTGAGGCACGAACCGCATCGTTTTAAACGAAGCGGCCACTTCGTTCACCGCATGCTACGGCCAAAGCACCCCTCGCCCAGATCTAATTTACCTACTTCATCGACATAACACGCTACAAGTAAAGTTATTAACTGATTATGATTGTAACAACCACCCAACACTATTGTTACAACCGTGTTACAGTGCATCTTAAAAACGACAATAGGGGCAGAATAACTGCCCCTACTAGAAAAATATCGCTCACAGCTATCAACTAATAGACAACATGAGTCGATTCAAAATCTTCATTAGCAATATTCCTGCCACTCTGATAAGCGGCTATCCAGCTGATAAACCTGAGAGCGCAGCGCCGTGACCGCCCGCAGCAGGGTCAAGTATTGAACAACTGTTCAGAATCTGACCAGGGCGCACTCTGCCCTGGCGGAATGCAGTATCTATCAGTCAAAGGAACCTTCAGCCGGACAGACACCCTGAAAGCATAAGGGGGCCTTGTACTGTCTGAAGCGCTGCAAGCGACCGATAAAACCGGCACTACACGGTACGATTTCTCTGGTCAATCCGGAGTTTTGTGACAACCGGGTAAACTTTTCAGGGCCTGACTGACAATTAAGTGTAAAGAGTTGCATAAAATTCCCATAGGATTAAAGTAGCGGGCGGCAGCTAGTAACTGGATTGCGCACCACAACGGCACGGGAGCACATGAAATTCAGTGGCACCACAACAAACAAGGGGGATGGCCAGACATGGAACAGACAGCAGCGGATTTGCGACAGTTGAAGGGAATCGGCACTACACTCGTCAAGAGACTGCAGGAAGCAGGTCTGGACAGTTTTGCCAAGATCGCTGAGGCAGGCGAGGAAGAACTGACAAAGATCAACGGCATCAATCCTCTTAAAATCCACTCCATCCAGGAGCAGGCGAAACAGTTCGCCGAAGCTGAGCATCCGGAAAATCCGGCGGCCGCCGAGGCTCTCCAGCAGCGACTGGGCGAGGTAAAGGGACTGGTGCGTTCCTTGGCCGAGTCGACCCAGGAACGTTTTCAGCAGAAACTGGATGGGAAGTGCGGCAAAAAACTGGTCTGCGACCTGACCCGCGTCGAGGAGACCCTGGAGCGCATCAGCTTCGAAGGGAAAAAAGGTACCCGGCGGGCAGCAAAGGCTCTGAAAAAAGTGCAAAAACGCGTCGCCGGACTTGCCGCGGACGCCGGCATCAAGAAGGTGCGCAAGGCGCTCAAGAGGGCAAGAAAGGCTGTAATCAAAGCGGTAAATTAGGAAGGGTTTGACTGAGGCAAAAGCAGTGCACAAGTTAACAGAACTGTAACATTGCCGTGTTAGAGTGACCTCCTCGCCGAAGTCCCTGCGGGCAGCAGCCGTTGCTGGCAAAGGGCGCGTTACCTACCAGGGAGGAAGGCGACAGCAAAGCCTGACTTTGTCATTTTAGCAATGACGTGACTCACGGCAACCCGCAGTTTTTTCCGCAGGTTCAAAGGAGAGGATACATGAACAACAGAGATTTTGTTCGGTATGATTCTGAGCTTTTACCGGGAGGCTTGAGTAAGGCGACCGTCTCGCGGGAAGGAAAGCCCGCCTTTGGGTCGTACATCATCAATTATTCTGCCCGGGGCATCAACGTGATGATTCCCCCCTCCCAGATCCCTCCCGAGTTGCCCAGGGTAAACGACACCTTCCGGGTCCTGATGCCTATCGACCAGAACTGGTTCACCGGCAGATGCATTTACTCGAACCAGGAGCCGGATGGTTCCGTTTCCATGGGGGTCCATTTTTGCGATCCCAAAGAGCAGAACCACCTCAAGGACTTGCTCTTCACCGCACTTAATTCCCCGAAAGGCTCGCACTCCTTTGTCAGCTATGAGTGGGAGGAGTTGGTCGCGAAACTGTGCGCTTCCGACGACCCGCATTTGCAGGATATCGGACACCAACACAGAGCCAACATCAGCTAAACAGCAGGCAGTGTCTGTGCTGAAGTCGTCCCGCCTGGCGTGAGTCCTGTCTGCACCCCGGCTCGGGCGGCCAGTGCGCGGCGCGAGCCGGGGGCACGTTTCTGCAGCGGCCGTTTGGCGCTGCCCACAAAAAAAGACCCGTGCCGCAAGCGCACGAGTCTTTTTTTAGTACGTTTCCCCTACCGACTCCACTTCACCTCCCCTGTATTTACCTCGCCGACTCCTGGGGGTCCAGGTTGACGGTCCAGTTCCTTTGCCTCAGGCTTTCAGCATGCTGCAGGCCGGCCGCGGAGGGTGGAGAATTCCCCTGCAGGTCGAGATAACCGCCGTATCTCCCGAGTGAGTCCAGGGTCTCCAGGACGGAATCCACGGCGTCGCCCCCTAGCGCATTGTTCTCTGCAAAGAGCGCGATCAGTCCGGGGCACCCGGAGATCTTCAGGGAGCTTAGCTGATTGTCGCTTATATCCAGCCAGCCGTTTTCCAGGGCAAAGCCGCCGCTAAAATCCGCCGAGGTATAGTGATTGTGGGAAACCAGCACCAGGGTAAGCTGCGTCGACGAGGTGGTCAGCGCGCCTGACTGGTTGTTGTTCCAGATAAAGAGCTCCCGCAATTGTGGGAACTGGGTCATGGGGGGGAGGTTCCGGACAAACTGGCTGTCCTTGGTGCAGATGTGCCACATCCGGGCGCCGGTGGCGCCGAAATTGACCCAGGGATAAGGGTTGACCGCTCCCCGCAGATCCGAGAGTGCCGGGCTTTCCGAAAAGTCCAACGCCCCCAGTTTGCACTCTTCGAAGCAGGCGCGGGAGAGCTTGGGGGTGTTATGCAGGCTTACCTGCACCAGCGCTGAGGAATGGTAGCACTCAATGGTATCGAGATTCACGAAGTTGTCGAAATTGAGCGAGGCGATCGGCACCCGCGAAGATAACCACTTCTGCAGGTACGGGGCCACGTGCTCCAGGCCGGAAACCGCGAGGACCGACTGGGCCGGGATCTGTTCGATGGTCTCGTCTCCCCCGTCCTCCGCGCCGAAACCGAGATTGATCCGCTTCAAGGCGCTCCACGGGGTGACCGAGAGCCGGTTCACGCGCACCCCCTGGGTGCCGAAATTCTTCATGGGGGACGGGGAGCTTGAGCTGGTGCCGTCCGCCCAGCTCCAGAGCACCCTGGCACCGGCGTCCACGGTCAATACCGGGCTAAAGGAACCGCCGTCGGTGACGATAGCGATCTCGCCGGGCTGGTCGGTCACGATCAGGCTTGCCGGGCGCACCGTGTCGCCCAGGGCGTTGGTCCGGTTGGAGAAGCGCAGCGCTCCGGTATAGTAGCCTGCGCCGAGCCCGCCGGCAGTCCCGTTCAGGCTCACCGTCAGCGTGCTGCTCGCGCCCGGGGCGAGGCTCCCCTCGGCCGCGGAAAGCGCGAGCCAGGGAGCGCTGGCAGCGGCAGACCACTGCAGCGCGGAGGCCCCGGTGTTTTGCAGGGTGTAGGAGAAGAGCGCCGGGGAAAACGGCCCCCCGGCCGCCCCCGAGGCCGCCAGGTGACCCGGGGTGACGGCGAGGGTGCCGGGACTCGCGAGGTCCTGCAGCGCCGTGAAATTGGCGGTCAGCGCCAGGGAAAGTTGGGGATCGCCCCCGGTAGAGCCGCCACTCCAGCCGGTGAAGCCGCTGAAGAGGTAGCCGTCAGACGGCGTTGCCGTCAGCATCACCTGGTCGCTGCCGTATTGGCTCAGCGACAGTGTGCCTGCCCCGGCAGGCGCCACGGTGACTTGGAGCGGTGCCGCGGATGCTAGCGGTACCAGGGCCCCGCAGCAGAGCAACAACAGCGTCAGTAAAATATCCGGCAGGTACATTCGTTTTGATTTCTTGGTGTTCATAGCTTGACCTCCTCAGGTGCTGAGCCGGGCTTACCGGCAGGCACGCTTTGGCTTCCTTTTGTTGCCGTTGAACTTCGTTCGTCCTTTCAGAAACGCGTGGGAACGTCCTGATGGCGCGAAGCACTGATCTCTTTGGTAGTTCATCGTCTGATACTCCTTGTGCATCTGGATTGGTGATGACGAGGCCAATCTTCACCGCCGCCGGGTCCCGCTGGGCCGGCGGTAGTCACCGGCACGGGTTTTGGGTGACGGAACGCCCGCCAATTACATGAGCATGAATTAATTTAGCAGCAAACATGCCGAAGTTAAGGCCTCGGGAATATTGACTTTTGACGGACGGAACAAGACGTGGTGATCAGGATCTGCACAGGTGTGTGAACTGAGGAACCGGGAATGGGGAATAAAAACAGGTGGGGAGCAGGCTTACGACGTAACCAGAACCAGGCCGCTTGGAAGCGACTCGCCGAACTGGCGCACCCGGTCGGCGTCTTTGACCGGGACCGTCTCCCGCACCACCTGAAGCTCTTCGGGGCGGGCCCCGGCTGCCTTCATCTTCAGGAGGAGTTCCTCGCGCAATTCGGGGGCGAGGTCGAGGTCGCGCCGCTCGGTCCTGCGGGCGGCCTGGGCGAAAAGCGGGATGAGGGGGGCGTTGGCGGGGAGTTTCCAGTCTAGCTCGCGCGTCTGAAGGAAGAGTTTTTCCACCTCCTGTGGGGGGAGGATCACCTCGGGCCCCGCGTAGAGCGGAACCCGGGAAAGCAGCCGGCCGAGGGCCCAGGCGTAGGGGACCTTATTGGAAAGCTGGGGCTTTCTGAGGCCGACTGAGAGCAGCTTCACCACCTGCAGCTTCCGGTCCAGCGCGATGCGCTCCAGGGACCCCGCCAGATACAGCAGCTCCGCAGTCTCGAGCGGCAGGGGGAGCTTGGGAAGGATCTTGTCGAGGATTTTCTCCTGGCGCCGGGCATTGAGCCCGCCTGCCGTGCGGCGCCAGAGGAGCCACCACTGAACCTGCACCCGCTTTTCTCCCGGAAAGGCCATGCCCAGCTCGAAGAGCCGCCAGAGTTCCTCTACCCGAGACTCGTCCAGCGGGTACCCGTAGCCGGGGCGCAGGGCAAAGCCCGCCAGATAAAGCCAGGATTCTTCGTGGTCGACGGAGCGGTTGCGCCGGTTCATCCCCTGCGCGATGGCGGGCCAGAGGCCGCGGAGCGTCGCCGAATCCCACCCCTCGCGACCTGCGCCCAGGGTCTTTTCCAGCTGCCGCATGAGCTGGCGCGGCTTCCCCTCGGGGAGGCCGGGGTCCCTTTTTTTGCCGAACAGGGAAAGGACGAGCCCCGTGGCTTCCCCCAGCTCCTTTCTGGGCGGCGCATCCGGCGGCACGGGGGCGGACTCCTCCGCCCCAACCGGCCGGCGCAGGTTGAAATCGAGCCGCCAGCGTCCCGGGCCGTCGCGCTCCACGCAGAAAAGCTGCAGCAGACCGAGCTCGTTCAGGCTGCATTCCAGGGTGACCCGCAGCCGGTTATTGGCCGGCTTGGGACGCTCGAGCGGGAGGTGGATGGCGGTCTGCAGCGGCGGCAGCGGCTGGAACTCCTCTTCGCGCCAGGGGACCAGTTCGCCGGCGGGGTCGTGCAGGCGGCGGTTGGAGAAGAAGCACTGAAAGCGCACCGATTGGTTCACCAGCAGGTCGAACTCCGCGTTCTCGATGGTCAGCGTCTGGTTCGCCTCCATACCCCGGGGGAGCACGCAGATGAGAGCCGGGACCTTCTTCTCCTTGCCGCGCACGACTTCCAGGTAGAGGGCGCGGGCGTGGCCGCCGGTGATGCGCTCCCCGGTCCGGCGGGTGTGCAGGATATGGCCGTAGCGGGCCGCTCCGCGTGCGACAGCGAGGGCCATGGCGTCGTTTTGCAGCACGACCGGCGCCCTCCCCTGCTGCCAGCGCGTCACCAGGTCGGTCAGGCGCCGGCGCAGGTAAAGCGGGGTGACGCTGCCGCCGTTATAAAGCACCGCATGGACCTGGCGCCCCTCCAGAAAGCCCGCCAGGTGGCGGGTGACCGCGCTATCCTCCGCGTAGGGAAGCCCCCACTCCCGAAGCCCGGCCCCCTTTTTGCGGGGGCGCTCGGAAGCTGCGCAGTCGGGGAAAAAACCCTCCAACACCGTTTCACGCACCTCGGCCGCGCTTATGGATGCGGAAAGGGTCGTGGCGAAGAGCCCCGCACCGGCGCCCGCGAGGGTCAAGGTAAAGGCCGGGCTCCCCTCCTGCGCCAGGATGCGCTCTTTAAGTTCCCGGGCCTGCACCAGCAGCTGATTCCACTGGGCGCCGGAGAGCTTGCGGCTGCCGCCGGTCAGTTTCTGCTCGAAGAGGTGGGCCAGGGTGAGGTCGATGTTGTCGCCTCCCAAAAGCAGGTGCTCGCTGACCGCCACCCGGCGCAGGGCGAGCCCGGTCGCCGACCCGGGGTCGCCGGTCACCTCGAAGAGGCTCAGGTCGGTGGTTCCCCCGCCGATGTCGCACACCAGCACCCGTGCCGTTCGCTCCGGGGCAGCCTCCAGCAGATCCAGCAGCTCGCTTACGTGCTCCCCCCGGCCAAGCCAATCGTAAAAGGCGGCCTGCGGCTCCTCGATGAGGGAAACACCCTCCGGGTAGCCAGCCAGCCCCGCGGCCTCCAGGGTCAGCTGCTGGGCCGCCTCGTCGAAGGAGGCCGGAACCGTCAGCACGATCCCCTGGTTCTCGAAGCGCTCCTCCGGGCCGGCCGCGGCGTGCTCCCGGTTCCAGGCATTTTTCAGGTAGCTGAGATAGGCGGAACTGGCCTGGACCGGCGAAAGGCGATCCCTGGGGGGGACTTCTTCGGACTGCCAGGGAAGGATCGCCGCGGTACGGTCGATCCCGCCGTGGCAAAGCCACGACTTGGCGGAGTGGATCACGCGGGTCGGGGTGTCCGCCATCCGGTTGCGGGCGTAGACCCCGGGGACCCAGTCGTCCTCCAGAGCGGGCAACCGGTCCCCTTCCCGGTGAAAGCCGCCCTGGCGGTCGGGGGAGGTGGTCAGGTAGTTAAAGGACGGCAGGGTCGGGCTTGCCACGGTGCTTCCCGGGGAGTCCCACTGGAGAATCGGCAGCACCTGCGGCTGGTAGCCGGCGGCGCTCGCGTCCAGGTAGGCGAGGACGCAGTTGGTCGTGCCGAGGTCGATTCCAATCAGATAACGCGGGTTTGCCATGCTCTACTGCCCCCGGTAATTGGAGTTACTCTGTAACTCCATGGTTTACCTATTTTTGTTTGCCACCCATTTACCATGGGTACGCTATGGGTACGAAGAGAAATAAATTGAAGAGTCACGGGGCAGCTGGTAAGTGGGCAATAGTGCCTTATTTTTTAAGCTGAGAATCATCCCGGTCAACCAGGAGTGCCTTGGCTGAAATGGTCAAATCACGGTACCCTTTCAGAAACGAAAAGGCCTCCTCTTTATTTTCGTTTGGGATTGAATTATAAACTTTCCACAATTCAGGATACTTACTTTTTCCGGATTCAAAATCAAGAACACTCTCCACAGTGAACATGGTAAGGATCTGCGAAATTCGGTCATCATTCCGCCCCTCACCCGATAAATCCTCATCCCTCAATAAATCAATTGCGCTCCCTCCCCGCAAATATATCTCCGACACCTTGAAGTAATCCGCTAGCTTCCAAATAAATTTATCTGTAAGCGGTTTCTTACCAGAAAGAACTTGGCCGGCATAGGCCGGAGAAAGTCCGACCTCTTTTCCAATTCTCGAAAATAGGCCGTGCGTCCCCCATTCTCCCCGACTTCTTAGGGTTTCTATGATTTTGTCTAATGCAATACGCTGATTTATTTCATTTTTTAGGAATTCTGCCAATGTCTCCATAAAATGTCCTTGCAAAAGAGATTATTTTAGTTTAGTTTTGTTTAGTACGGTTTGTAATGCGTGGCTACAGTAGCTTATATCAGCATAAACAGCAATATCAAACAGGAAGAGCCTAAAAAGCTAAGGAGGAATTCATGGGCACCAAATTAATGACAGAAAAAGAGGTTGCCGAACAGATCGGCATGAGCGTGCACTGGATGCGCAAGAAACGTATGACTGGGGGAGGTATCCCCTTTCTCAAAATGTCTGATTCTTGTCACGGTGCGGTCCGGTACGAACAGGGAGCAGTTGAGGCCTACAAGGCTGGCCGGGAGCGGCGGTCGACCTGCGATGAGGGGTCGAAAAAAGCGGCATAGGGGGGGCAAGGTCCATGAACGAATGCAAGGAGCATAAACGCTTGGTCAAGTCCACTCAGCGCCTGCTGGCCCGCTACGACGCGCTCTGGCTCACGGTACAGGAGCCCTGGAGAGGCATCATCGTTGAGGTAGCTGAAAAGCACGTTGCCTTGCGCCGGACCATCGTTGCGGCGATCGCAGAGGCAGAGGCGGGAGGCCTCCCCCTGGCCAAAGAGCGGCAGCTAGTGCACCAGGTGACGACCGCGGTCGAGTGTGTCGCTACCGAACTGAAGAGCCAGAACATGGAGCGCGCTTACCGTCGAGCGGTTACGCCATTCGGAGCGCTATTCACCAGTACATAGGGAAGGACGGGAATTGTCCCGTAAATACTACCACTGAATCAGCACAAAGGAGTGAGCGATCATGAAGATAGACAAGAATGCGTTTCATAAACAAGCGGGAATGGCATGGCATCTTGCATCCGCCATGGAAGGTGTAATCCGGCGACTCCTTGCTATTCAAGACAAACTCAGTGATACGACCGATACAGTGACATTCGATGAACTGTCCGAGATGCAGAGCACGCTCAGCTGTCTCTCTGCAGGAGTCGATAATCTTGGTAATGAGCTGGATGACTACGCGAGCTGGGCAACGGAAACCAATTTAAATCTCACTTGGCCACCGGACAATATCGAGGTGGCAACCTACTACCTGAAGCAGAGCATGCTCGCGGAGCTCCACCCCAAGGCCCCTGAACTGAAGAGCGCAGCCTAACCACTATCCACCATCACCTCGTGAGAGGCTACGAAGCAAAATGGAGGGAGCGAATCAAATGCAAATTTCATCTAAAAACATCGACCATGGGGCTATCGCCCTGGCATCGGGGCAGGCCGTCACGGTGATCCGCCAGCCAGCCGGTCGCCGAGCCCTTTTTATTTTCGAAGACTCACCCAAGATTACCGAGCTGATTGACGCCTACGAACGCCGGGAGCCCTTGCCGATCCCGGCCAAGGCGATCATCAACGCCAGAACCGAGCTGTTCCACCAGGCCAAACGTGTCTCGTTGGAGGGCGTATAAGATGCCTGACGATTTCCGAGTTGCCGTTGGGCTGTTCTCAAACCATAAATTCAAACTCCTGAAGCGCAGACTCGGCGCCGAGGGAGTCCTTTCACTCCTTATTTTGTGGGCGTTCTGCACTCAAAACAAGCCTACAGGCAGACTTGAGCGGATGACCATGGAAGAGGTCGAGGTTGCCTCCGATTGGAACGGGGAGCATGGCGTATTTGTCGATACCCTATTGGAGTTGAAGTGGCTCGACCAGGAAGACGAAATCTTCAGCATTCACGATTGGACCCAGCATAACCCCTATGCAGCGCACTCCGAAGACCGATCGGACAAGGCCCGGTTTTCCAAGCTCGCCCAATGGAATAAACCACTTCACACAGAGCTGAAAGCCAAAGGAATTACGAAGATTTCAGCTCAAGAAATTGCCGACTTAGCTACACGCCAGCCATACGCTAGCGAATCGCTAGCCAATCGCCAGCGGGTTAGCATCGGTTCGCTAGCTCCTGCTCCTGCTCCTGCTCCTGCTCCTGCTCCTGCTCCTGCTCCTGCTCCTGCTCCTGCTCCTAAGCACCACACATCTAAAACCCTTTCTTCATCTGGCGATGAAGAGCAGACATCTGGCGAGGTCATTCTCTCCAAGAAAAAGAGGAAGCTGACAGGCGAGCGGTTGGCGGGCTTCAACCTCTTCTGGGAAGCATTCGGCTATAAAGTGGGCAAGGTTGAGGCTGTTGATGCGTGGCTTGATATCCCAAACCTCACAGACGGCTTAATTACCAAGATCGTGGAGGCGGCCCGGCAGGAATGTCTCGTCAGGCCTGCACAAGTCGACACCGGCAAAACTCCAAAAATGGCGCAAGGATGGCTGTCAGGCAAACGCTGGGATGATGAGATCTGTTTGTTTGCACCTCGGAGCCCGGCCCAACAGAAAGAAGACCGCATGATATCGACCATCTCCAACTGGGGCGAGGGACAGCGAAAAGCAGACAGGATCACCTCGGCAACCTCGGCTTGGGTGGAGATGAAGAAAGCGGAACAGGCAAGAGCGTCTACGAGCTTAGATAACCCCACCGACGAAGCGTTTTTTTCCCGGGAGAGGCCGATATGAAATTCGGGAAACTGATGGAGATGGTCCGAGAGAAGCGGGAGGATGCCACACGGCCAAAGGGTAAGGGGGATGATCTTGGACGGAACCGAACAGATCGCAGCGGGAACACAGAAGACGTCACCGCCCCGGCCTCTGAGCAGAGAAGCAGTCGAGAGACTCGAATCTGAGCAGGCGGCATTGGACACCAGGGCGAGGGAAGCTGAAGACCGAGAGACGGCCCGGCGCATGGCGGCCATGGGGCTCAAAATCGAGCCGGGCAGGATAATGGCGAGTCCGGTCAAGATCTACAGCACCCCGGAGGAGATCGCGGCCATTGCGCGAGAAATAACGCCTATCACTGGGGTTCGGAAGCGGAAAATTGACGTTTTGACTTCATTTTAGTCCGTTTTTAGCCCCTAAATGACGCTTTTTTGTCTCAAAATGGGGCATAAACAGCCGGATGCCTCGCCGGGGACACCATGGGCCGCCCCTCAACGCGATTGAACAACACTGTTAAAACAGAGGGTTACACGATAACAACCTAACAAAACCTAAGGTCAAATCATTTCGTGACCAGTATCGTGCGGGCGCGTGCGAGGTAGAAAGTGGGACAGAATGTCACAAAATGCGACCTTCTGGCAGAACTGTAAATCTGTATAAATGTTGTCAAACTAGCAAGATAGACCATAAACGCGGATGGAGATTGTGACATGGTGTCGCATATCGAAACTCAGCATGAAAAGGAGTACTACCATGAATAAGGTTCTCACCAAATCCACCTGCACTGCAACGCTCGCGGGGCTCACGAACGCCGCCGCTGTACTCCTGGTAACAACTCCCCCCAGGGTGGTTTGTGACCCGTCCACCTGGCCTGACATCACCGGCGCCGCTACCGGTCTACAAGGCATCTTTACCGGGATCCGCGGTAACATCGGCAACATTACCGGCGTGCTTCACGAGGCGCTCGTGGGCGATGTCTCTAACTTGACCGGCGATATCTCGGGGCTGACAGGGAACTGTTCCGGCTTGTCTGGCGATGCAACCGGAGTCGTCGGGAATGCGTCCGGACTCTCCGGCAACCTAGATACCGCCGGTCTTAGCGCGGCGAATCGGCAGCAGGGCGTCTCAATATCCTTCCTCACCCTCTAACCGGCGAAAGCCAAAGGAATATCACAGATGAATTTCGACAAGCGCAGCTATTTCCGCACCAAGTCCGAACACCCCGTAGTGGTGACTGCCATTGATTCGCTGCATAGCATCCTGACGGGCACCGTAGGGCAGATCGACACAATCAAGAGGAACACCGAACTCTCGGAAGTTGGCAGAGCAAATAAGACCCGTTCGGCTGCCGAGGAGGCCAGGAACGGCCTCGACAAGTTCCGGGGGGAAATCACCCAGCGCGAGGCGAACATGGTTGATTTCAAGCGCAGATTTAAGGCGCCAGTCCTTATGCCGGAGAATACCACCGGGTACCTCCAGGCGCAGGAAGTCCGGAAGTGGATTCTCGAGGCCTACCCACAGCCAGAACTTCGCGAGCGAGTCCTACCGGAACTGATGGCCCAGAATGAGACAATCCTTCGGGCCGTATCGAGCTGCCCCCTCCCCGAGATCCGGCGCTCATTCGTTTCTGATGACGCCTTCAACGCCGGGATTGACGCATGGACCAGGGCGAACAACAGTCCTGAAGATATTTCCTACGCCGACCGAGCTCAGGAAATAATCGAAGAATGCCTGCTCAACCTCCAGATCGCAGAGCAGACGGTAAACCAGCTGTGCGGGGTCCCTATCCCGAAGGGAGCCGGTGGCGTGCTGACCAGGGAGTCTTTTGACGCGCTTGACCCCGTCGCAAAGGCCGCGCATTTCACCGCCGGCGGGACTCTCTCCGACTAAACCAGTTTGGGGCACCGGGCCCCGCCCCTGCAGGCGGCGCTTTATGAGAGGGCGTACGCCGGCAGGCTCACTTTTTTGGGATATTTCCCGTCTTTGAATACCCATGGAGTACCCTCAGGCTGCAGATCCTGAATGAACAGAATTAAAACAGCCAGTTTCAGGTTGAATCCAATTTGTGCTGAAAGTCGGAGTTAGCAAAGGAGCACCAATGACAACCACAAACCTTCCTCAATTTCAGCTTAATCTCCAAAAATTTGCTGACAGCGTGCCCGACGTGTACGGCGCGCTGGTCAAGAAGATCGCCTTCGAGCTCTTTAAGCGAATTGTCGAAAAGACCCCTGTGGACACCGGCCGGGCTCGCGCCAATTGGAGCGTTGAAGTAGGGCCGGCAGCGTCGGAGCATGGCCCCACAGTTATGGAGGTCGATAAAGACGGGACAGCAACCATTACCAGCGGTGGCCAAAAGATTAATACTGCTGATGTGATGCGGGAAATTATTTGGCTCACAAACAATTTACCTTACATCGAAGCATTGGAGAACGGGCATAGTGGTCAAGCGCCAGCCGGAATGGTCGAAGGGAGCCTTAACGAGATTCAGCACTATATTGACGGCTTGAAAACAATGGATTGGGTGATTAAAAGTAACAGTTGACAGTGTATTTATGCTAGAGTTCAAACAAAACCGACCGCTGTGAAGCGGGCAGGAGTCAACAATGGAATATGGTCTTGCTGTAGGCATTGACGGGAGCAAAGCAGAAAGTGGTTCCCGTACCATCGTTCGTTCCCTTCAGGATATCTCTCAAACGGCCGAGTCGGCCACCAACTCCATCGGAAAAACTGAATCAGCCACTGGGATGCTTTCTAACGCTCTATCCGCCTGCAAGGACGCTGTTGGCGTAGCAGCGGGTGCCTTCGCTGCCTGGAAGCTCGCGGACCTCGCAAGAGACGCCGGCCTACTGGCGGCCCGGGTGCAGACGTTGGGTGTCGTAATGACCGCAGTTGGCAATAATGCAGGTTACGCCGGCAGCCAGATGAATGAGTTTGCCAAATCGATTGCCGCGCAGGGGATTACCACGGAGGCCTCGCGCCAGTCGGCCATCAGGCTGGCACAGGCGCACGTCGATATGTCCAAGTCTTCTAATCTCGCCAGAATCGCCCAGGATGCCGCTGTAATCGCCAACACCAACTCCTCTGACGCCTTTGACCGCATGACCACCGGCATTTCGACAGGACAGGCCATTATCCTCCATCACATGGGGCTGATGGTGAACTTCGAAGGCTCCTATAAGTCTCTTGCGGACACTCTTGGCAAAACCTCTAACGAACTGACAGAGACCGAAAAAACCACCGCCCGCGTCAATGAAGTGATGAAGGCCGGCGCCGGGATCAGCGGTTCATACGATGCTGCCATGGGTACAGCTGGGAAGTCGATAAACTCCATGGCCAGGTTCACGGAAGAGCTGAAGCTTGCATGGGGCGCGCTCGCTCTCCCTTCGCTCACCGTCCTGGTGAATAACCTCACCGATGCGCTGAATGATTTGAACAAAGCGACCGCCGACAACAAGAGCGGGATCGCCAGCACCGGTGACAGCCTGGGTTCATTCACAACCGGGACGCTTACCCACTTCAAAAAGGAGATCAGCGAGGTTAACGCTCTTATATATGACATGAAGAGCGGGCTGTACCTGCTGGGCGCCGTCGCCGCGGCCCCCGGGATGGTAGCCGGCACCGACCTGGTCAAAAGGATGTTGGCGCAGAGCAACCAGGCGGCCGACTCGGCAAGAGCCATCCGGGATTATGCCGCAGCGGTCAAAGCTGCCGACAACGGGCAGCCGGCACGTGATCCCTCAGATATCCACATGATGGCAGTCAGGCAGATGCAGCTTGAGGATAAGCGGATTGCCGCCGGGAATGCGGCCCGCGCCCTGGAAGATCTGAAAAAGAAAGAGGTCGAATACACGGACGTGACTGAGGAACACTGGAAGACCTACACCAACACTCTCGAGCACATGAACAAGCAGATCCGCGACGGCAACCCGTACCTGGACGAGCTCACCAAGAAAATCACCGCCGTGGACGATGAGACGAACAAGGCCATCCGGTCCACTCCGGAGTACACCAAGAGCCTCACGGCCGCCGGCGAAGCTCTTAAGCACAACATCACGCTTGCACACGACCTTGCAGAGGCCATCAAGGCCACATCGGTCGAGATGCAATACCAGATGGACCTGACACAGAGTGCTGAGCCCCAGGGGAACAACGCCGGCAATATGAATCTTCGCTGGGATTCAGAACTGAAAGCCCTGGACGCTCTTCAGCCATCTGCCGGCATCGATGCGCTGAACGAACAGATTAAGCAGTTCGAGCACCTGCTTTCCGATATCCCTGCGAAGTCCGCCGAGGTCGCCTTGGCTATTGCCAAGCTCAAGGCTGATTTCTCGAAATCATCGGGGCTCGACGCGCTAGTTCAGGGCAACATCAACATGAATACCGCGCTGATCGAAGACCCCTACACCAGGATCAAACAGCAACTCGATGACCGATACGCCTATGAGAAGAACCTGCAGGAACAGGCATTGGCTGATGCCCAGGGAAATGCTGAAAAGGTGGCGGCGGTCCAGCTCCGACTTTCGCTCCTGAAGCAGACCTACGACAAGGACGCAGCCGACAACGCAAAGACAGTAATGCAGAAACAGCTTGCGGGGGTGGGCGAATATGCCGGAATGGCCGGGCAACTTTTCACCGCGCTCGCCTCAACACGGGACCAGAGCGATAGAAAAGGGTTCGAGAGCGCCAAAGCGTTCAACATGGCGGCCGCTGTCATGTCCACCGCTGCCGCCGTCATGAATGCCATGGCAACGGTACCCTGGCCGGGAAGTCTGCCGGCTGCAGCGCTCGCGGCCTCAACTGGTGCGATCCAGATAGCGAAGATAGCCTCTACCAGCTTCGGAGGCGGTGCAACGGCACCCGCAGCCGTTGGAAGCGCAGCAGCCGCTGCTCAGGCAGGCAACCAGCAAGCCACCTCTGGCGCCGATATCGGAAGCCCTACAACCTCAATCCACGATTCCCTTTCCGAAATGGCGCTGCAGGCGCTAGCCTCAGCTGCCGACAACGCATCGGTAGCCATCGGCAAGGTGGCGGACGGGCTCACCAGCATCGCTGACATGCTCGCCACCAGTCAAACGCAGCTCGCGTTAAAGTCAGCCCCGAACCAGTCGGCCGAGCTGACATCTGCTGGGCAGTCTGCCGGCCTTACGGGCGCCGAGTGGGGGTCGATCATCCCGGGACTCGGCACACTGGTTGGCGGGATCATCGGTTCAATCGTCGACCTTTTCGGTGGGAGCTGGAACACGACGTCGGCAGGGTTCTCCGTTGGACTCAGTGACAGCCAGGTAGCATCCCAGAACTACGCTGACCAAAAGAAAGACGGGGGATGGTTTTCGAGCGATAGCCACCGTACTGAATATTCGAATACTGACCCGGCCTTCACAGCTGTTCTTCAGGCCAGTTTGACCCAGATCGTCCAGACCATCAACCGTGGTGCCATCGCCATGGGTACCACTGCGAACACATCCGCAGCCACGCTGGACGCTACTAAAATTCAGACCAGCGGGATGACAACCCAGCAGATTCAGGACCAGCTCAACACCTGGTTCGAAACTGCAGCGGCCGCTATGTCCGATACCGTGGCCGGGCTCAAAGACTTCACCGCGTATGGGGAAAGTACCTTTGACGCCCTGGTGAGACTGTCGACCGCGCTACAAGGGGTAAATGGGGAGCTTCAGAAGGTGGGGGCAACGCTGATCACAGCTACCCTCACCGGGGCCGACGCCGCTTACCATCTGTCTGAGATGTTCGGCGGAGTGGACAAATTCACAACGGCCGTCGACAACTACTTCAAAGACGTGTTCACGAAGTCTCAACAGGACACGATGCAAATATCCGCTGATAATAATCAGCTGAAGGTGGCCTTTGGTGAGATGCACGCCAGTTACTCGGATTTCAGCGCGGCCATTCCGACGACCCGCGACGGCTTTGCAGCCCTGGTTAACTCCCTGGACCTCTCCACCGTGAAAGGTCAAGGACTCTTCCAGGCTCTTATGACGATTGCCCCCGCGTTTGGGGACCTTATGACCTTGACCGAGAATGCGTCTCAAGCGCTTCTTGATTTCAATTCGAACCTGCAGGAGCGCAGTAATGCAGCGCAAGGCCTGACTTATACCGAGCAGCTTTACAAGCTCCAGGTGGATCAGGAAAAGCAGCTCACTGATGCCCGGAAGAACGGGATGGATGTGACCGCGCTCCTGATCACTCAGCAGCAGGAATATTCCAAGGCGGTCTCCGATATCTTCAAACAGGCCACTACGGACGCGATAAGCATTCAGACGGGGTTGTTGCAAGGCCTCACTGGAATAATCAAAAGTACCCTGTCGCCGCAATCTCTCTATCAGCAAGACCAGGTGATTTATGAAAACACCAAATCTCTTGCTGAGCAAGGTAACAAACAGGCGCTGACGGATCTCACTTCTAAAGCGAACGACCTTTTATCCGCCTCCAGCGCCTACAATGGTTCAAATGCGCAATACCAGACTGATTATAATGATGTTGTCGCGACGCTCAGTAGCCTTGCGGGCCTTTCAACAACTTCACCCACCCTTGAGACCGCCCAAAGCCAGTTAAGCACGCTACAGGCGATTTCAACGGCAATGAACGAAGGGAACAAGGCGCAGCTGCAATACCTGCAGGGGCTCCTCACGAATACCGGCATCGTGGCGCAGTACCTCGCCGGGTACCTGAAGAATCTTCCTGGAGACGGAACACAGACGGCGTCACAGGCGATCACTTCCTTGAACCTGCCCAGCTTTGACGTCGGCAGCGCCGGCCTGGCCGCGGACACTTATGCAAAGGTCCACCGGGACGAAATAATAATGGACGCGAACACGTCGCGCTCCCTGCAAAAGTACGGCATCCAGGTGCACACAGCACCCTATCAGGCGCCCTTGAACACTGACGGCCTGAAGGCCACCAATGCTGTGCTTGAGAGGATGGCCCGGGATATGGAGGCCACCGCAAGGAACACTGGAGCGAACGTCAAGGTTGACCAGGCCGGGTTCAGCCGGCTGATTGAGATCGGGGAGCAGCAAGCAGCAGACATTGCGGAACTCAAACGAAAAGCGAGACAGGGGTGATTATGGCATTCATGGTAACTTTGGAACAGGCAAGGACAGACGTTGATAAGAAGCTTGCAGAACTACAATTGGCAATAGTTGAATTCAGCAAGGAAATCATTTTAGCAAATGCAGAATATTCAGGGGAAAGGGACCGCGGGGAGGAAAGCGACCTCGACCGAGCGAAAATTAACGAGCACTGCAACTGGTCAAGGGCTCTCAGCCGTGCGTTAACTTCGCTGTTCAAAGAAGAGAGCCCCAAACCTTCCCCGAGTGGGCCCCGCCTGGTACCACCGAACAAGCAGGGGGCCTGACGGGCGGCCGCTCAACCGCATAGCACAAGAGGCCGGATCTCGGAAGGGGTCCGGCCTTTACTTTCCCCCTCGCCGATCAGAAGTAGACGTCATGACCGGCGCCGCATTCAACCAGGCATCGATGTCTTGTTTCCGATATCGAATATCTCGGCCGAACCGGACGAAAGGAATTCCCCCGCCCAACGTCCTTTGTTTCCTCAGCGTCTTCGCCTCGCGCTTAACCCCGACTTCAGTCAAGTAGGCGGCTGCTTCGGTTTCGGTGAGGTAGATTTTAGCGAGCATGGATCCTCCCTACATTACCCCGCGACTCTTGCCGTTGCCAGATCCACCACTTTGCCGCCGACTCCGTGCACCATAAGCCGCTCCATCTCATTGGCAATGGCCTGCAGCGGCTGTCGAAGGTCGTCAACCTCCCTACAATCGTAATGCTTGCCGGTCACCGTCGAATCAACATGATTCGTCAAGCGTTCGGCTTCCTCATGAAGATGTAGCCTTTTGCCGGTCGTGATGAAGGATCTGCGCAATCCGTGGACCGTCAGTCTCAGGCCGGTGTGGAACTTTAGTAAGGTGGAGCTCAGCGCAACGTGGCCAGTTTTACATTTGTGATGAGAGTTTAGGGAAGGGAACACAAAGGGATCACCCCCTGGGTTTTGTTCCTGCCTGCGCTTAAGGATCGCCAGCGACTGCCGGGAGATAGGGGCAATTAAGGCCTCACCGTTTTTGGTATCGGGGATAGTAAGCACGCCCAGGTCTAGGTCAATATACTCCCACCGCAGAGAGGCCGCTTCCATATTCCGCAGCCCATGGTAAAGGGCGAACAGGTAGCAGTCGCGGGTAATTTCGTTAAACTTCCCGAGCCCTGCAAGGAAAGCCTTGAAGTCCGCTCCCTTCAGGCAATCGTCACGACTGCGAGTCTTGGGCCACATGCCAGCGTCACCGATAACGGCACAGGGGTTGTTCGGGATAGCCGCGGGGTATTTAATCTTTGCATACGCCAGCAAAGCGTGAAGCATCTTGAAAGTTGCCTTCGCTGCCATCGGCCCGTTTTTATTCTCTACCTGCTTATATCTGTCAATCATCACATCCGGCGGTATCCGGCCGATTTCCACTAAGGGCATCTCGAGCCAGCTGGCAAACTTGGAATTAATTTCAGCGAGGTATGTGCGCGAGGTTGAGGGTTTGAATGAATGATCGGCTAAGTGGGTTTCTAGCATCGCTGACAATGTGACGGCGCGCGAAGGCGCGGCAGATTCACCTGCACGGAGCTGCTGGAGCAGTAACCGTGCCTTGCCTCTAGCCTCCTCCGGAGTCAGCTCACCGTAGGCGCCCACCTTTGCCTTGCGCGTTAAATACTTCCCGGTGGCAGGATCGAGCACCCCAGCTTGAGCGTAAAAGACTCTTGCCCCCCGCTGCACTGCACCGGCCTTGTCCTGGTAGTCCGCCGACACCCGCAGTAAAAAGCCCGGCAGCTCAGTGTCGAAGTAATCCACACGTCCTTCTACCGGCGCAACAATCCGCTTAATATCCCTCAATGTAAGGCTGAGTTTCGGCATAAAGCCCCCTTTCTTCGTACCCATGATGTTCAATCCGATCCATGGGTACGCCATGGGTACGGGTAAAAAGGCAAAACCTGCTGAATCCGTGTTAAAGATTAGCAGGTCATGGGTACACAGTCAAGCGGTAACTACCTGTTATGTGCTACATAATAACGCTTATTGCTAATAGATATTTATCACGCTCAATCTATTTCTTACTGCCCCCGGACATTGAATTCCAGCTTCCACTTTTGCCCGGAGGGCTCGTGCCGCATCCAGAGTTCCAGGGTGCCGAGCTCCGTCACCACCGAGTGGAGCGTCACCGGAATCATGGCCCCTTCCC
>Ga0209123_1001546_pt1 | contig 22322 bp, 21 predicted proteins | sample BarGraIncu00431A_FD_184500 | JGI IMG/M metagenome (GOLD analysis project Ga0209123, IMG submission 184500) | Arctic peat soil microbial communities from Barrow, Alaska, USA - Barrow Graham LP Incubations 004-31A (SPAdes) (version 2) | ecosystem: Environmental > Terrestrial > Soil > Wetlands >...
TGGGTTACCGATAAAAATGCGAAACAATTAGTAGAAGCCGGTGCCCATGTTCTCGTGGCCGGAAGTTTCGTTTTTAAAGCCGAAAATCCAACAGAAACCATTGCTGATTTGAAGAAGTTAACAGCTTTTTAAGAATTTAAAAATAGTTTTAAATAAAAAATCCAAAGACAAAATCTTTGGATTTTTTGTGTGACCGCGGAGGGGTTCGAACCCCCAACCCTCAGAGCCGAAATCTGATATTCTATCCAGTTGAACTACGCAGCCAATATTTGATTCAAAATCCAAAATTTAAATTCCAAATTCCAATTTTACTTACAACATGCAAATTGGAATTTGGATTTTTATTTTTTGGAGTTTAAAAACTATGTCAATAGTTTTTTTACAATTGAAGAAATGGTTTTCCCTTCGGCAGTTCCGCCTAATTGAGCTGCTGCTAATCCCATCACTTTTCCCATTGCGGCAATTCCTGTCGCACCAGTTTCAGCAATGATTTTTGCGATTACGGCTTCTACTTCAGCTTCGCTCAATTGTGCCGGCAAGAATTTTTCGATTACGGCTATTTGTGCCAATTCTGGTTCAGCTAAATCTAAACGATTCTGTTCCGTGAAAATTTTGGCACTATCCTTACGTGTTTTTACCAATTTTTGAAGCAATTTTATTTCTTCTTCTGCCGTGATTTCTTCTTTTGATCCAGTTGCTGTTTGGGCTAAAAGAATTTCGGATTTAATAGCTCTTAAAGCCTCTAATGCTATGGTATCTTTGGCTCTCATGGCGGTTTTTATTTCCTCCATAATTTGTGTTGATAAACTCATAATAATTTCATATTTTAAATATTTGATTTTAGATTTGCCATTCGCCCTTAAAAACTGAACTCTTTAAAATTGCCCCAGACGGCAGAGAAAAGCATTTTAGAAAAAAGCTTGGAACGTGCATCTGGATTAAGGCTCGCAAATTTAAAGAAATTTACCGGGATTAACAAAATATTGCTCTGCTTCATTCTTCTCAATTCCTTGCAAAGACAAAAAATAGCCCGAAAATTAAATTCAATTTTCGGGCTACCGTAATTTGGTTTGGGTTAATTAATCTACGTTGTCATGCAAGTACGAATTATTGGAACGTAACTGCAGGTCATCATTACTATCGGTTCCTACCGAAATTCTTGAATTCGTGTTATTGGTTTGTGAACTCGAAATATCTATTCCTAATCTTTTGTAAGCAGGTTCTCTTTCAAATTCATCAATTCTGGAAACATTATTGTGGAATTTATAATTGAATTCCTTGAGCTTTTTTCTTCTTTCGTCGGCCCTGAATTTCAATGTTTCCTGAATTGTCATTTCCATTGGAGAAATATTCTCGAAGGTGGAAGAAGTATTTGCGGCTATATCCACTTTCTTCATCGTGATGTTCAACTCTTCGGGGATTACTTCTTCGATAACTTTTATGGATGGTTTTGATTCTAGCAGGTTATTTTCCAATTCCATGTATTCTTCGAGAGAATATCTAATAATTCCCTTGTCGGTCAATTCAGTTACCGGAACAAACTGAACAGGTTGATTCACTTTAATCTCCCTTGTTTCATTGGTCAGTTCGAATAAAATTTTATTTTCATCTATTTGTCCAACTGGTTCAGGAACGGTATTCGTCGGGTTAAAAAGTGGCAAATCAAAAGAAAAAGTAGTTTGTTCTTCCCTTTCATAGACTTTTGGCTCCACTAAATTTATTTGCTTCGCCGGTTCGCTTATGCTCGTATCCCTAACATTGGCAGCTTTTGGTGACGAAACCATAAAATCGATGTCATTAATTGGAGAAACAATTTCGAAAGTAACGTCTAAATTTTTTATAAATTCAGACATAACCATTAGCTCTTCTTTGTTTATTGACACTACAGCCGGTTCAGCAACGGCATCTTCCAATAATTCGAAAACAATTTTTTCGGTTGTGTTTGATAATGGCGATTCATTATTCAAATTAAAAGCCGGAACTGATTTTTTTGTCAAATCATACACACTTTTTTGTTCGTCTTCAAGGGTGTGAATAATCTTTTTAGGTTCGGTATTTACAATTTCATTTTGTTGTTCAACGTCAAATCCGGTTGCAATTATTGTAACCGAAACAGCGTCGCCAAGAGTTTCGTCTTCGCCAACACCCATAATAATATTGGCATTGAAACCCGCTTCGACTTGGATAAAATCGTTAATTTCGCCTATTTCATCAATCGTGATTTCATCAGAGCCAGAAACGATGAGCAACAATACGTTTTTGGCACCAGTGATTTTATTATCATTCAACAAAGGAGAATCTAATGCTGACATAATTGCTTCCTTGGCTCTGTTTTCGCCCGAAGCAACAGCTGACCCCATAATGGCTGTTCCGCTATTGGCCAAAACTGTTTTGGCATCTTTTAAATCGATATTTTGTGTATAGTGATGCGTGATCACTTCGGCAATTCCTCTTGATGCTGTTGCCAAAACTTCGTCCGCTTTTGAAAATCCAGCTTTGAAACCAAGATTTCCATACACTTCTCTTAATTTATTATTATTGATGACAATTAACGAATCGACTTGTTTGCGCAATTTATCAATACCGATAAGTGCTTGCTCCTGACGCACTTTTCCTTCGAACAAGAAAGGCAAGGTTACAATTCCCACAGTTAGAATATCTCTTTCTTTGGCCAATTGTGCAATTACTGGCGCAGCTCCTGTACCGGTTCCTCCCCCCATTCCTGCAGTTATAAAAACCATCTTGGTATTTCCGTCGAGCATTTTTTCAATATCGGCAATACTTTCAATAGCCGATTGCTGTCCTACATCAGGGTTTGCTCCTGCTCCAAGTCCTTCGGTCAAATTCACACCTAACTGAATTTTGTTGGGTACAGAACTGTTTTCCAAGGCTTGGGAATCGGTATTACAAACGATAAAATCGACGCCTTTGATACCTTGTTTAAACATGTGGTTTATGGCATTACTTCCGCCGCCACCTACTCCAATAACTTTTATTACATTTGATTGGTTTTTGGGTAAATCAAATGTAATGCTTCCAAATTCTGAGTTGCTCATCATCTTATTGGGTTTTTAATATTTTTATTTATTTTTTTTAATCCTGTCTTTTATTCTTCCTTATTCCGCATTATCCAAGAAATCTTTAATCTTGTCAACGTATCTGTCAAAAAATGATCTTCTTATTTTAGTTTCAGTAGATTCTTCTCTCTTAATTCTGTTTTGGCTTTCAACCTCCTTTTCAGCTTCGTCAATTTCTGGTTTTTGGATAACCGGTGCTCTATAAACATTTGCTTTTGGAGACTCAACTACATCCATTCTAACAGCACTTTGAGTTTTATTTTCGATGCTGTTCATCACTAATCCCACAGCCGTGGCATATAAAGGACTCGATATTTCCTCGTCAGAATTCCCAGCCAAATGCTCGTTTGGATATCCAATTCTGGTATCTATCCCGGTTATGTATTCCACTAATTGCTTAATGTGTTTCAATTGTGCACCACCACCAGTAAGTACAATTCCCGCAATCAATTTTTTACGGGGATCTTCGTGCCCGTAATCTTTTATTTCAGTAAAAACCTGTTCGATAATTTCAACAACACGGGCGTGAATTATTTTGGACAAATTCTTTAACGAAATCTCTTTTGGTTCTCTTCCTCTGAGCCCTGGAATTGAAACAATTTCATTGTCTTTGTTTTCCCCCGGCCAAGCCGATCCAAATTTAACTTTCAATAATTCGGCTTGTTTTTCGATAATGGAACAGCCTTCTTTTATATCATCGGTAATCACGTTTCCTCCGAAAGGAATAACCGCTGTATGACGAATAATTCCATCTTTAAAAATGGCCAAATCTGTTGTTCCTCCACCAATATCAATCAATGCAACACCTGCTTCTTTTTCTTCTTGGCTCAAAACCGCATCGGCTGATGCCAATGGTTCCAAGGTTAATCCGGACAATTCTATACCCGAACTTTGTATGCATCTGCCCACATTTCTTATTGAAGAAGCTTGTCCTACCACAACATGAAAACTAGACTCTAATCTTCCTCCATACATTCCTATGGGTTCCTTGATTTCGGATTGTCCGTCAATTTTGAATTCTTGCGGCAAAACGTGAATTATTTCTTCGCCAGGCAACATTGCCAATTTATTTACTTGGTCAATCAAAAGTTGAATATCACTCCCCCCTATTACTTCCTCGGCACTACTTCTGATAATGTAATCGCTGTGCTGAATACTGCGAATATGTTGGCCAGCAATTCCCACGACCACGTCTTTTATTTTATACCCAGATTTGTTTTCGGCTTCAAGCACGGCCTGTTGGATAGATTGTATGGTCTGGGTAATGTTATTTACCACGCCTCTTGCCACACCTAGGCTTTTGGATCTTCCAACTCCCAAAATTTCCAGTTTTCCATATTCATTTTTCTTGCCTATCATGGCAACAATTTTAGTTGTCCCAATATCTAGACCTACTGCAATATTCTCTTTTTCCATTATCTATTATTTAGTACACACTACTTGCTGCGCAAACCTGAGGTCAATTGTTTTATATTTATATAACGAACTATCCAAAACAGCTTTTTGAAAAAATGCTTTGTAATTGTTAAATTTAGCTCTTACTCTTACGTCTCCACCAAAATCAATTTGATAATTAAAATTTCTATTGAGCATTATCAAGCTCCCGTTTGGCATAATTTGAACACCAATGATGTTTTTTTTCAAAAACGCATCGTTATGAATTATGCGAAATAATTCGGCTAAATCTTCGCTATTTTTTTTATTAATTTTTCCCGAAACAAGTGGAACTCTAGCTGTAAAATTAGTTGACAACGGCATTGTATTTCCTTCGTAATCAATATAGAAAGAATCATCTCCGTCAAAAACTCTAGCTATAGGAGTTTTTTGTTTAACTATTGCTTTTAGAATCCCATCTACGCTAACAAACACTTCCGATTTTTCAATCATTTCGTGTGAGTTTAAAACCTTTTCCAGTTTATTCAAATCTAATTTATCTTTGTCAATACTTTGCGCATCTTTGTTATTTTCTATTAACAATTTATCAACCGTTTCCCGATTCACAAAAGAAGCGTTATCTCCTACGAAAACAACAACTGATTTGGTGAGTTTTCTGCTTTCATTCCGTTTTGAAGTGAATGAAAACAGGAAAATTACCAATGCAAACATTAGCACTAATCGAATATTTGTCCAATTAAATAGTTTCATTTAACGCTTTTTTAATTGACGGCACCATTTCTCCAATATCACCTGCTCCAATGGTTACAATAACCGCTGCATCACTTTCTAAAATTGACGGAATTAACTCCTGTTTTAAAGCTAATTTCTTATGATTATTTTCTATTTTTTCCAATAACCAACTTGACGTAATTCCCTCCATCGGCAATTCGCGTGCCGGATAAATATCCAATAAAATCACTTCGTCAAAAGCGGCAAGACTTCGTGCAAAATCATCGGCAAAATCCCTTGTTCTGCTAAACAAATGCGGTTGAAAAATCGCCAATATTTTTTTGTCCGGATACAATTCCCGAACCGCCTGATGCACCGCATTTATTTCGGTTGGATGATGTGCATAATCATCGATGTAAACTAGATTTTCCGTTTTAATTTGATAGGAAAATCGTCGCTTTATTCCTTTGAATGAACGTAAGGCACTAGCAATGTCTTCGTTTGGGATGCCGAAAGTTTTTGCCATTGCCAATGCCATAAGTGCGTTCATCAAATTGTGTTTTCCGGGTAAACCAAATTCCAAATTTAGTATGGTTTCCGAAGGTGTTCGTACGTCAAAAACATACTGACTGTTGACTATCCTGATATTGAAAGCGGTAAAGTTGGCATCTTCATTTACTGCACAAGTGACTCCTTTAATCGGCAAATCTTTGGTGATGAAAAGTTTGCTTTTGTCTTCTACTTTATCCGCAAATTCCACAAACGATGCTTCAATCGCCGATTTGTCTCCATAAATATCCAAATGATCCGCATCCATCGATGTCACGCAAGCAATATTGGGATGCAAATGCAAGAAGGAACGGTCAAATTCATCGGCTTCGACTACGGTAATAGTTTTTCCGTTTCCTATTAAATTCGAATTGTAATTTTCGACAATTCCCCCAACAAAAGCCGTAACATCAACTCCGCTTTGGAATAAAATATGACCCAATATCCCAGAAGTCGTCGTTTTTCCGTGGGTTCCCGCAACTGCAAAACAGAAAGTGTCTTTTGTAATTATTCCCAACACTTCGGCTCTTTTCTTCACCTCAAAATCGCGTTCTATGAAATAATTCCACTCCGAATGTTGCATTGGAACCGCTGGAGTAATAATTACCAGCGTATTTTCTATGTAATAATCAGCCGGAATCAAATCAATATTGTCTTCGAAATGAATGGCAATCCCAAGTTGCTGCAACTCTTTCGTCAGTTGCGTTTCGGTTTTGTCATAACCCGATACATTCTTGCCAATGGCTTTGAAATAGCGCGCCAAAGCACTCATCCCGATGCCTCCGATGCCTATGAAATAGACGTTATGTATTTGATTTAGATTCATTTTTTAATTTCAATTTCAATGACAATTTCAATATTCAATAATCTCGATATGCAAATTTCATATTGCAATTGATATTGAAATTGCTATTTTATTAGTTTTATTATTTCGTCAACTATTTGTTTTGTTGCGTTTGGCAAAGCCAATTGTTTTATGTTTTTACTCAACTCTTTTTGTTGGTTTTCATCATTTAATAAGGAGTTGAAAATGGTGGTGAAATTTTCGTCCAATTCACTTTCTTTAATCATTATCGCTCCGTTTTTATCGACAATTGATTTTGCGTTTTTGGTTTGATGATCTTCGGCTACGTTTGGCGACGGAATGAAAATCACTGGTTTCCCAACAATGCACAACTCTGAAACCGACGATGCTCCGGCTCGAGAAATCACGATATCTGCAGTTGCATAAACCAAATCCATTCGGTCAATAAATGCCAAAACTTGAACATTTTCCGAATTATATTTCTTGTAATCTTCGAAATATAATTTCCCGCATTGCCAAATAACCTGCACATTTTGAGAAACTATATTTTCCAATTCTTTTTCAATTAATTGGTTGACTCTTCTTGCTCCGAGGCTTCCGCCAAGAACCAACAATGTTTTTTTATTGGCATCCAAATTGAAATATTGTATTGCCTCTTCCCTTTTACTTTCGATGTCTATTAAATCCTGACGCACTGGATTTCCCGTCAAAATCATTTTTTCATTTGGAAAAAACCGTTCCAAATTTTCGTAGGCAACACAAATTTTATTGGCTTTTTTGCTCAATAATTTATTGGTAATTCCCGGAAATGAATTTTGTTCCTGAATTACCGTTGGAATATGCATCATATTTGCCATTTGCAACAATGGTCCCGAAGCAAAACCTCCGGTTCCTATCACCACATTGGGTTTAAACTGCTTAATTATTTTTCGAGATTCCCACAAACTATCGATTAATTTGAATGGAAACATCGCATTTTGTAAAGTGAATTTTCGCTGTAAACCAGCAATCCAAAGACCTTCAATTTTGTAACCCGCTTGAGGAACTTTTTGCATTTCCATTTTGTCCTTGGCACCCACAAAAAGAAATTCGGCATCAGGAAAACGAGATTTTAATTCATTGGCAATGGCAATTGCAGGATAGATATGTCCTCCTGTTCCTCCACCACTTAATATGAATTTGTATTTTGCCATTTTCCTTAAACTATATTTATATTTTCAAACTGCTATTTACCAAAAACTGCTTTCATCGGATTAGCTGCTTTGTCTTGTATGGAATAATTTTCTTCTGAATCATTTATTTCCTCCTCTTCATTTTCTTCTTCTAATTGCTTGTCGATTAGTTTTTGCAACGCTGCTTCCCTTCTTTCTTTGTCTTTTATTTCTTCGGCGATTTCTTCGTCTTTTTTGGTCACATTAATGATAATCCCCAAAGCGATACTCGTCATCCAGATAGAACTTCCACCGCTACTTATGAACGGCAAAGTCTGTCCCGTTACCGGCAATAACTCGACCGCAACGGCCATATTGATCATCGCTTGAAAAATCATCGGAAAACCAAGTCCGACGACTAGCAATTTTCCAAATAAAGAATTGGCTTTATGGGCTGCAACGATGAATCTAAAAAACAATAACAGATATAAAAATAAAACTCCTAATCCACCTATTAATCCCCATTCTTCAACAATAATGGCATAAATAAAATCAGATGAAGATTGTGGCAAAAAGTGTTTTTGCACGCTTTTCCCTGGACCAAGTCCGTAGATTCCGCCGGATGCAATCGCGATTTTCGCTTTTTCTATTTGGTAATCGTCTTCGCCAGGTTTGTTCGTTCTGAAATTTTCAATTCGACTCGTCCAAGTGTCAACTCTACTAAAAAAATGAGAATCCGGAAAAGCTTTGGCCAATAATACAAATAAAGCCAATGCCGCGATTCCAACCCCAATTATAAATCCTATGTATTTCAGAGGATATTTCCCAACGAAAGCCAACATCAAAACCATTGAAAACATCAATGCCGCGGTGGAAAAATTGGACGGTAAAATGAACATCAACGTGATAAAAACGGGCAACCAAAGTTCTAAAAGCGAAGATTGAAAAGTTGGCTCTTCCTCTCGCTTTTTCGACAAATACCTAGCCACATAAAGCATTAAAACGATAGATGCCAATGTTGAAGTTTGAAAAGTTATCCCAATAAATGGCACCTGAATCCAGCGACTGGCATTCGCTCCGGCGATAACGGTCCCTTTTATCATTGTATAGACCAACAATATCCAAACTATTGGCAATGCAATTTTCGAAATTCCTTTGTAATAATGGAACGGCACTTTATGAACCCAATAAATAATGATAAATCCAATAAAAATATGGGCCAAATGCTTTAGCAAGAAACTGATTGTGTTTCCTGTTCCGTGGTTCATATAAGCCAAATTACTACTCGCACTAAAAACAGGCATAAACGAAAACAACGCCAATAAAGCCACGAATGACCATATTACCCTGTCCCCTTTTAGATTGTTTACTAGTTCTTTCATAGATTATTTTAGATTTAAGAGTTTAGATAAGTTATCTTTAAGATTTATTTTGTGAATTAATTCTATTATTAACTGTTTTTAAAGCACTAACAAAAATTGCAGTTAATTCATTACCTTCTTTCCAAATAACCTCCAATTCTAAGTTACTAATCCATTGTTTAGCCATAATTATTTCTATCCAAAACAAAGTTTCATCTGCTTCTTCTAAAACTATATTCATTTTAGAAACAAACTCCCTATCACTTCTTGCCCTATAAACTGCTCTATAATTGGCGCCAACCGATGTTCCACTTTTAACTATTTGATTAGCAACTACTCTAACAGAAATGGAATTTGACAATTTTTCTACCATGTCTACTATCATCAAAGAAAAATTCTTTGTCCTTAATTTTAGCTCATTAGTTGTCATAAAAGGAATTTATTACTGTTATTTTTTTAATCTAAATTCTAAAATCTGCAATCTAAAATCACAGATTCTTCACTGCATTTTTAAATTGTCTTCCTCTATCTTCGTAGTTTTCGAATAAATCGAAACTCGCGCAAGCAGGTGACAATAATACTGTATCTCCTTTTTCGGTTAAACGTTGTGCCATTTTCACGGCATCTTCCATAGTATTGACTTCGACCATAATATCGACCACGTTTCCGAAAACATCAATAATTTTTTTGTTGTCGACACCAAGACAAATAATGGCTTTCACTTTTTCGCGAACCAAGGACATCAATTCATTGTAATCATTTCCTTTGTCAACTCCACCAACAATCCAAACCGTTGGCGTATTCATGCTGTCCAAAGCAAAAAAAGTGGCGTTTACATTCGTCGCTTTTGAATCGTTAATGTATTGCACATTTTGAATTTTCAACACTTTTTCCAAACGATGTTCCACTCCTTGAAAACTGGACAAACTTTCCCTAATTGTCGCATTTCTAATTTTCATCAATTTTGCCACAGAAGTCGCCGCCATCGCATTTTTCATGTTGTGTTTTCCTTCCAGTGCAATGTATTCCGTCTCCATAATGAATTCTTCCTCGTTGATGATGTTTACTTCCATATTTTTATCTTTTATAAATGCTCCGTTTTCGAATGTTTTTGTCAATGAAAAAGGAATTAATTGGGCTTTTGTTTTGTTGTTTTTGAACCATTCGGCGATTATTTCGTCATCTGCGTCGTAAATGAGGAAATCCTCCTCGGTTTGGTTCATTGTTATTCTAAATTTAGAGGCAATATAATTTTCATATTTGTAATCGTATCGATCTAAATGATCCGGACTTATATTCGTAATTATGGCAATATGCGGCTTGTAATTTATGATTCCGTCCAATTGAAAACTGCTTAATTCCAACACATAAGAATCATATTTATCTTCGGCAACTTGCCAAGCGAAACTCTTTCCGATGTTACCGCCCAAACCCACATTCAATCCAGCTGATTGTAACAAATGATGGGTAAGCATTGTTGTCGTTGTCTTTCCGTTACTTCCCGTGATTCCAATGATAATCGCCTTTGTAAATGGAGCGGCAAATTCAATTTCTGAAATTACCGGAATTCCTTTTGCAACGAGTTTTTTTACTATTGGTGATTTCTCTGGAATTCCTGGGCTTTTCATCACCACGTCTGCATTCAAAATCAGGTCTTCTGTATGAGTTCCTTCTTCCCAAGCGATGTTATTAATGATAAGAACTTCTTTGTAATTTTCTTTTATTTTTCCAAAATCGGACACAAAAACATCATATCCTTTTTTCTTGCCAAGAATTGCGGTTCCTACCCCGCTTTCGCCACCACCTAAAACTACTAATCTCATTATCTTAATTTTAAAGTCACGATTGATAGTATGGCGAGCATTATGGCAACAATCCAAAATCGGGTTACAATCTTGCTTTCGTGGTATCCTTTCTTTTGATAATGATGATGCAATGGCGCCATCAAAAATATTCTTCGGCCTTCGCCAAAGCGTTTTTTCGTATATTTAAAATAACCCACTTGCAAAACAACCGATAAATTTTCGACCAAAAATATTCCGCATAATAGAGGAATTAGCAACTCTTTTCGAACGGCAATAGCAAGAACGGCAATGACTCCGCCAATGGTTAAACTTCCCGTATCACCCATAAATACGGTTGCCGGATAGGAATTGTACCAAAGAAATCCTATTAGCGATCCTACAAATGCAGCAATAAAAACGGTCATTTCACCCGAATTTGGGATATACATAATGTTCAAATAATTGGAAAAAATAATATTACCGGAAACGAAGGTAAAAATCCCCAATGCCAGGACTGAAATTGCCGAAGTTCCTGCGGCTAATCCATCAATTCCATCCGTTAGGTTGGCACCATTTGAAACCGCGGTGATAATAAAAATTACAACAGGAATAAAAATTAACCAAGCCCAATTTTCATAACCTTCGCCTGTCCAAGCCAAAACTTTGGCATAGTCAAATTCATTGTTTTTGAAGAAAGGGATTGTGGTCGCCGTAGATTTTTCCTCAACCGGTGCCTGTGAAATCATATTTTCTGTTGAAACCCTATAAACATCACTATTCCCGGCCGATGTTCTCACGGTTACCCCAGGATGGAAATATAGAACTAATCCTACAATCAAACCCAAACCTACTTGCCCAAAAACCTTGAATATCCCTTTTAAACCTTGTTTGTCTTTTTTGAAAATTTTGATGTAATCATCAATAAAACCAATGGTTCCCATCCATAAAGTGGTGACGATTAATAATACGATGTAAATATTCTGCAATTTGGCAAACAGCATAACAGGAATCAAAGTGGCAAAAATGATAATCAATCCACCCATTGTTGGAGTTCCCGCTTTTTCATTTTGACCTGCCAATCCAAGCTCACGAACCGTTTCTCCTATCTGTTGCTTGCGCAAAAAACTAACCACCCTTTTCCCATAAATAGTGGATAAAAGCAGGGAAAGCATAAATGCCAATGCCGATCTGAAAGTGATGTATTGAAAAACTCCTGTTCCAGGAACGTTCAACACTTTGTTTAAATATTCAAATAAATAATACAGCATATATTTGTCGTTTATTTGTTGAGTTGTTCTAAAATTTCTTTTACAATTTTCATGTCATCAAAATCGTGGCGAACACCTCGAATTTCCTGATACGTTTCGTGTCCTTTGCCTGCAATTAAAATAATATCATTAGGCTGAGCGAGCTGGCAAGCTGTTTTTATGGCTTGTTTCCTATCGGTTATTGACAATGATTTTTTATAATTTTGAGGTGTAATACCTTGCTCCATTTCTTGGATAATCGTTTCAGGATCCTCATTTCTTGGATTGTCCGATGTTAGGACAACTTTATCACTTAATTCAGCGGCAATGCTTGCCATTATTGGCCGTTTTGCTTTATCCCTGTTGCCTCCACAACCTACAACGGTTATCAATTGTTCGTTTTTGGTGCGAATATCATTAATTGTTTTTAGCACGTTTTCCAATGCGTCCGGCGTGTGGGCATAATCAACAATCACCGTAATATTCGAATTGGAAACAATAAACTGAAAACGTCCTGAAACACTTTCCAAATCGGATAATAACCGGAGAACTTCCATGCTTCCCATTCCCAATTGAACCGCGGTTCCATAAATTGCCAATAAATTATAGGCATTAAAAGTCCCGATAAGTTTTACCCAAACTTCATTTCCGTTTATTTTCAACAATAATCCCGACAATTGATTCTCGAGGATTTGCGCTTTATAATCGGCATAGGATTTTAAGGCATACGTAAGTTTTTTGGCTGCCGTATTTTGCAACATCACCTGTCCATTTTTATCATCTATATTCGACAATGCAAAGGCAGTTTTGGGCAAATTATCGAAAAATGATTTTTTCACGTCACGATATTCCGCGAAAGAAGTATGATAATCTAAATGGTCGTGGGATAAATTGGTAAAAACACCTCCTGCAAAATGCAAGGCTTCGGTACGTTTTTGATGAATTCCGTGCGAACTCACTTCCATAAAGCAATATTCAACGCCAGCATCAATCATTTCTTTTAGATAATGGTTTATCGTTATTGAATCCGGAGTGGTGTGCGTGGCTTTGTATTCTATATCGTCAACCAAGATTTTTACCGTAGATAAAAGCCCTACTTTGAAACCCGCTTTTTTGAACAATTGGTACAATAAAGAAGCAATTGTCGTTTTGCCGTTTGTCCCCGTAATGCCAACTAGTTTTAAGTTTCGCGAAGGATTTCCAAAATAATTGGCAGCCATATAAGCCAAAGCTTTATTAGTGTCTTTTACTTGAATATAGGTTATTCCCTTTGTGGTGATTTCAGGAAACGTGTCGCAAACAATTGCAATTGCACCAAGATTAATTGCTTTTTCAATATAATCGTGACCGTCAGAAATCGTGCCGCGAATAGCCACAAAAACATCATTTGCCCCAATATTCCTGGAATCAAAATCCATTTTATTGATAGCAATATCTGTTGAACCTTTTACGGCTTCAATAGCGACTTTATATATTATTTCTTTTAAAATAATCACGATAATTCTAATGTTATGATTGTGTTTTTAGATAAATTTTCTCCTGGTTGTATGGATTGTTTTTTTACTTTTCCAATGCCAATTATTTTTACTTTTACTCCAAGATTTCCAAATAGAGCAACAGCATCCATTCCTGACATCCCTTTTACATCGGGAACAATTGAAATTTGCTGCTTTTGTGATTTCACGAAATAAGCATCGTAATCATTTTCCTGTTTTTGTATTTTTTTGTTTATATTTTTAATCTCGTTTGTCGATGGTGTATCGGTAAAAATCTTTTGTGCAATTTTCTTGAAAACTGGCCCTGCCACATCGGCACCATAATAATTATTGTGTACCGTACTTGGCTTATGTACCACAACTATACAGGAATATTTTGGATTATCGGCAGGAAAATAACCAACAAATGATGAAGCATAATATTTTTCTGCTCCTCCATCTTTGGCATAATTTACTGCTGCCGTTCCTGTTTTTCCTGCCATCGAAAAATCTTTGGAATACAATTTTGAAGCCGTTCCTTTTTTGACCACATTCAATAGAACTGCTTTCAACTTCAAGATAGTTTCATGTGAACATATTTTCGGATTTATAACTTCTTTGTCGAATTTTTTGATAGTTCTATTCCACTCTTTTATTTCTGAAACAAATTGCGGCTTTACCATTTCTCCGTTATTGGCAACCGCATTGTAAAAGGTCAATGTTTGCAAGGGAGTGATGGAAACTCCATAACCAAAAGCCATCCACGGAAGCGAAAGATTAGACCAGTTTTTATCACTTGGCTGAGGAACATAAGGGATTCCTTCTCCCTTGATTGAAAGTCCCAAACATTTATTCAATCCATAACTATTAATGTGATTGACGAATTGTGAAGGATTGTTTTTGTAATTATTGTAAACCGCTTGCACCATCACCGTGTTTGAGGATAACTCAAATCCACGAGCCAAAGATATTTTTCCGTAACCTCCCCTATGGGAATCTCTTACCGATTTTCCGGAATAAGTAATAATTCCGCCATAAGTATCAAAAACAGCACTTGTGTCAATTTTTTTATCTTCGAGTAAGCTCATCAAATCAACAAGTTTGTAAGTAGAACCCGGTTCGTGCGCTTCGGCAACTGCATAATTTGTGGTTTCATAATAAGAGCCATCTTCTGCTTTCCCTAAATTTGAAATCGCTTTTATTTGTCCTGTATTAGTTTCCATAACCACCACACAACCGTGATCGGCTTGATAATCTTCTAATTGTTTTAATAAGGCATGGTGGGCGATATCTTGAATAAAAACATCAATTGTAGATACCACGTCATAACCATCTTGGGGGTCAACTTCATTAACATCACGAATGGGTTTCCATTGCCCTTTTGAAATTTTTTGCTTTAAAATTTTGCCGTCTTTCCCGTTGAGATATTTCCTGTAAGCCCATTCAATTCCTTTTCCATTAGAGCTCCCGTCTGAATTTCTTCTTTCATAACCAATGGTGCGCTCTGCAATTTTTCCAATTGGGCGTTTCCTTACCGTCTCTTGTTCTACAATAATTCCTCCTTTGTAAGTACCTAAATTGAACAGGGGGAAATCTTTTATTTTCACATATTCAGTATAACTCAAGTCACGAGCCACCAAATAATACCTGTTTTTATTTACTCTGGCTTTTCGAAATTCATTTTCGAAAAAATTAGCTGATTTTCCCAAAAGCACAGCCAGTGAATCAGACAATGATTTTACACTTTTTTCGAATGCCTCGGATTTTGGGGCAACAGCATCAAACCGTATTTCATAATTAGGAATTGAGGTTGCCAACAGACTTCCGTCGGCAGAATAAATATTTCCTTTATTGGCAGGAATAACAAAATTTTTAACGGTTCTTTCTTTGGCTAATTTTCTATAATAATCCCCTTCGACCCACTGAATATTTGTCAATTTCACAGCAATGGCAATTGCCATCAAAAAGACGGCGAAAGCTACCAGATAAATTCTGTAGGATATATGTTTATCTTCTACTGCCATATTTTGTTTAAAAAACTTTTTTCTTCTGTTTTTTTGACTTCTATTTTAATGGGAGGGATTGTTGATGGAAAAATTTGTCTTTCTACCATTTTCTCAGAAACAGTCGATTCCATTTTTAGTTTCATTAATTCCGAACGTCTATCAACAAATTCCGAACGCAATTCTTTTACCTGATTTGTCAATTCTGCAATTTTAAATACTTTTTGTTCAAATCGTTGGGTATTGGCAATCATGATAATAGCCAGAATAATTAGAAAAACGATGAAACGCCAGCTTTTTATGGCATCATCATCAATAAGAAACCGCGCTTTCAATATGCCGTAAACTCCGTTTTTCATTTTTTTTCTGAGTTATATCTTTTCAGCAATCCTCAATTTTGCGCTTCGCGCCCTATTGTTTATCTTTATTTCGGCACTATCCGGCACAATCAGTTTCCCTATGGTTCTAAACGGAACCGAAAAATTGCCAAAAAAATCACGTTCAGGTTCCCCTTCGAACATTCCGTTTTTGAAAAATCTTTTCACCAATCGGTCTTCCAGCGAATGATAGGAAATCACGCTTAATCTTCCACCTGGATTTAATAGTTCCAATGATTGCTCGAGAAATTCTTTCAAAACATCCATTTCCTGATTTACTTCAATTCGAATGGCCTGATACATTTGAGCCAATATTTTATTCCTAACTCTTTCAGGTAAATATTTCGCCAAAACTTCTTTCAATTCATCTGTAGTTTTGATTGGCCGCTCCTCTCTAGCTTCTACAATTGTTCGCGCCAAAGCTGGCGCATTTTTCAATTCTCCATAATCCAAGAAAACTCTTCTCAGGTTTGATTCATCATATTCATTGACCACTCTGTATGCGTTCAAATCATTTTTCTGACTCATTCGCATATCTAATTCGGCATCAAAACGGGTGGAAAAACCTCTTTCGGCAACATCGAATTGATGGGATGAAACTCCTAAATCGGCCAAAATTCCATCAACACTTTTCACTCCATAAAAACGCAAAAACCTTTTTATAAATCTGAAATTTTCATTGATAAGTGTAAATCTTTCGTCTTGTAAAGCGTTTGCCAATGCGTCTTCGTCTTGGTCAAAAGCAAATAATTTACCATTTGGCCCTAGCCTACTTAAAATTTCTTTGGAATGACCTCCACCACCAAAAGTCACATCAACATAAACACCATCGGGCTTTATGTTTAAACCATCTACTGATGCCTGAAGCAAAACCGGATTATGATATTCCATTGTCGTCGTCATTTATATTTCCCATTACTTCCTCGGCTAAATCCGCAAAATCCACATCTTCTCCATTTATCGATTTTTCGTATAAATCTTTATCCCAAATCTCAACAATATTAATTGCAGAAGAAAACACGACATCTTTTGAAATAGCGGCAAAAACCACTAAATCTTTCGGAACCAATAATCGCCCTAAAGCATCGATTTCAACTACTTTTACCCCTGCGGTAAACCGACGGATAAAATCATTGTTTTTCTTTACAAATCTGTTGAGCTTATTGATTTTTTGCATCATCAAATTCCATTCTTCCATTGGGTACAATTCTAAGCAAGACTGAAAAACAGAACGCTTCAAAACAAAACCGTTTTGAAGGGACGAAGCCAATTGCTTTTTTAAAGGCGCAGGCAACAGCAACCTTCCTTTGGCATCGACTTTACATTCATATGTTCCGACAATTGTACTCAAGAAAAAAGTTTTAAATGATGTAGAGCAAAAATATGAAAATTATCGCCACAATTTACCACTATATCCCACTTTGTTGATAAGTTTTACCGCTTTCAAAGAAGAATCCTTAGTTTATGGACAACCAGAACGTTAGCTGTTTTTTAACTCCCTGTTAAGAACCATTGAATTGCAGAAAAGATTCGAATATTTAAAGTGGAGAAACTTTAGTTTTCAGACCCCATTTAAAAGAAATAAAAATGAAAACACATAGAACGACAACTCTACTTATTCAGACTTTAAAAAAAAAAGAAATTATATCCTTAAAAATTGTTTCCAATAATTCTTTTTTGTCTATTAAATCCTATATTTGTGAAAATTGAAAATTTGCGATAAAACGTATGGAAAAATACTATAAGAAAGAAGGCAGATACAGCTATTTTGAAGCTGGAGAAGGAACTCCAATTGTTGTTTTACATGGTTTAATGGGGGGGTTAAGCAATTTTGATGCTGTTGCCAGTTATTTTTCTGAAAAGGGATACAAAATAGTCATACCAGATCTACCGATATATTCCCAAAACATTTTGAAAACCAATGTGAAAAGTTTTGCAAAGTATGTTAAGGATTTCATCACTTTCAAAGGATTTGACAGAGTTATTTTGTTGGGAAATTCACTTGGAGGACATATTGCATTGTATCACACCAAAATGTATCCCGAAAAGGTAGCAGGACTTGTAATCACAGGAAGTTCTGGACTTTATGAAAGTGCCATGGGTGATAGTTACCCTAAAAGAGGCGACTACGAATACATCAAGAAAAAAGCCGAAGCTGTCTTTTACGATCCAAAAATGGCAACCAAAGAACTCGTTGACGAGGTTTACGCGTCTGTAAACGACAGAATAAAATTGATAAAAACATTGACCATTGCCAAAAGTGCCATTAGACATAATATGGCAAAAGACTTACCGAAAATGCATGTTCAAACCTGTATTATTTGGGGCAAAAACGACAATGTTACGCCTCCAGATGTTGCCGAAGAATTTCATAAATTATTGCCAAATTCTTCCCTTTATTGGATTGATAAATGTGGCCATGCAGCCATGATGGAGCATCCAGACGAGTTTAATCGCTTGCTGGAAGAATGGTTGACAAAAACCCATTTGAACGCTCACTAAGCCATATATAAGAATTTCATAAAACATCAAATGAAAATTAATACCGCCGAATTTATTATCAGCAACTCTGATGTTGACAAATGTCCGAAAGACTTTTTGCCGGAATATGCTTTTATAGGCAGGTCAAATGTCGGGAAGTCCTCGCTGATCAATATGCTGACCAACCACAAGAATTTGGCAAAAACCTCAGGAAGACCAGGAAAAACGCAATTGATAAATCATTTCAAGATCAACAACAATTGGTTCCTTGTCGATTTACCAGGTTATGGTTATGCGAAAGTTTCCAAGAAAACCAAATCAGTTTTCCAACAATTTATAACTGATTATTTTGAAAAAAGAGAACAACTGGTTTGCGCCTTTGTCCTGATTGACATTCGCCATGAAGCACAAACAATAGATATCGATTTTATGTCCTATATGGGCGAAAGTGAAATTCCTTTTTGTATTATTTTTACCAAAGCTGACAAGATTAGCAAAGTAAAAGTTGATTCCCATATTGCGGCTTACAAAAAGAAAATGTTTGCCAACAACTGGGCCGAAATGCCTCATTATTTTGTGACATCGGCGACGGAATCCACGGGAAAAGAGGAGGTACTAAATTACATAGACGAAGTGAACGAAGAAGTTTTTAAGAACAATTCCGGCTTTTAAAACTTATTTATTCCAAAACGATAAAATCCCAAAACTAAAATTTTAGTTTTGGGATTTTTTATGAAATAAATTTACAGTTTCAACTCCAGTTTTTCGGCAAAATAATCGCAAAAATCTTTCATAGTTGCAGCCATTTTTGCGTCGCTGGTAGCGCGTTCGAAAGTTTCTGTCATTGACAATAAGGTTTGATGAAAGAAAATCTTCATTTCATCAACCGGCATATCCTTTGTCCATAATTCGATACATTTTGTAGCTTTATCATTACTGTCCCAAACGGAAAGCATAAAGGCTTTCGCTTCTTCCGCATATACTCCTCCTTCAACCGCAGACCATACTAATTTTTCGGGAATTCGATTTTCATCTAATTGGATTTGAATTTTAATTTCTGAAGTGTTGTTATTCGTCATTTTTTTTGGGTTTATATTTAGATTTTTCAAATATTTCTTTAGCATTCATTTTTAACATATCTTGGAGCGGCACTTCATTGTTTTTCATATAGGAACGCACCATTTGCCAGCCTATCCAAGCTCCCACCCTTCCTGGGGATTCATTATCAATTTCAAGATAAAACTTAGAAAATGGCGCTGGATTAATGAATCGGTTATTCAATTTTTGATCATCGCTATACAACATCTCTCTTTCTAGAAAATAGCGCCACATATAGCTTTCGTTTTCTTGGCACCACTTAATTTGTTCGGGGGTGTATCCCATTTTATCGGCATCAGTATAATCGGACAAAAGAAGGTCTTTTAGATATAATTGTTTGCCAAAATATATCATTTGACTCAATAAATTTTTATCTGTGACGGGTGCTATTTTTTTTATCGAAAAACTTGAAACCACATCCGGCATAATCTGTTTTTCCTCGAAATTTTGTTTCAAATATTTTGGAAATTGATAAAACTTATGTTCTTTGCCTAAATACAACTCAAGTGAAATAATCACTAAACTATCGGCATAAATAACCTTGTTATTATAATCCATTTCAGAGATTACAGTGATGACTTTTGGTATTTTGGTTTCAGGAAAATAATATTTTATATGTTTAAAAAGAGTTTCCAATTCTTTATGGACGGGCTCGAAATCAGCATACTTTTTCTGGACTTCAGTATACAACTCTCGCCAGACGGGATTTTTCATTTTATTGGTCCAAACACTATCAACATTTCCTGGAGGAAAAAAAAAGGGAAAAGCTGCTTTTATTTTATACAAATCCTTCGGTGGCGTTTCGAAAAATAGTTTATCAAAACGTTCTACTTTGAGTTCAACCGGAATTTCTTCGACCGCTTTTTCGACTTTTGATTGTTTGTTACAGGAAATCAAAGCGATTGTTGCCGTAATTATTAAAAATATTCTTCTTGTCATTTGTTTTTGTTTAGCCCTAATCGAAGAAACATTCTTTTTTTTATTTTTTTCAAAAAAAGATATTGCGCAGAGTAGGAAATAGCTCCAAAAAAATTATTATTTTTGCAAATATACAATTCCTTCTTTTTAAAACCCCAAACTATTATGTCTAAAGAAAGTACCTTCCAAGTCGAAAAAGTAAATACACATATTGTAAATTGGTTGAAATCGTATGCTGAAAACGCAAAAGTCAACGGTTTTGTTGTGGGGATTTCCGGAGGGGTCGATTCGGCAGTCACTTCAACATTGTGTGCACAAACCGGTTTACCCACTTTGTGTGTCGAAATGCCTATTCATCAAGCTCCAAGTCACGTAAGTCGGGGCCGGGAACATATTGAACAATTAAAAAAACGTTTTTCTAACGTGACGAATGTTGAGACTGATTTGACTTCGGTTTTTGAAACATTTAAAAAAGAAGTGCCAAATGATGCTGATCCCGAAAAAATCCATTTGTCTTTAGCCAATACCCGTGCACGTTTACGAATGACAACTTTATACTATTTTGCCGGAATTCGTGGATTGTTAGTTGCCGGGACAGGGAATAAAGTAGAAGATTTTGGCGTTGGTTTTTACACTAAATATGGAGATGGGGGCGTGGATTTAAGCCCGATAGCTGATTTAATGAAATCGGAAGTATATGTTTTGGGTAAATTTTTAAAAATTCCCGTTTCAGTTTTAGAGGCTTCCCCTACGGATGGATTGTTTGGAGACGAAAGAACAGACGAAGATCAGTTAGGCGCCAATTATGACGAGCTGGAATGGGCTATGCTTGAAGATGAAAAAGGAAAAATTCCGTCAGATTTCTCGGGAAGAGAAAAAACTATTTTCGAAATTTATAAGAGATTAAACACCATTAATCAACATAAAATGAAAGAAATACCGGTTTGTTTCATTTCAAATGAATTAAAGTAGTATTTTTCTATTAATTAAGATGGTTTTCAAATTTATTTTTACTAACTTTACTCTCAAGAGACACAAACAATTCTAAAAATTAAATATCATGATAAAAGTATGTTTAGCAGATAACTCTCCCGTTGTGCATTTTGGGGTAAAATCTTACTTTAAAGACCACGACGATATTTCGATTGTTGCCAACGTTGGGAATCTTATGATGGTAAGGGACATACTTCTTACCAAGGAGATTGATGTTTTAATCTTAGACCTAGAATTGGAAGGTCTTTCCAGTATTTTTGAAGTTAAATCTATTTTGAAAAATTTTCCAAAAACTAAAATCATTATATTTAGCGACCTTTCAGAACAAATTTATGCTCCAAATGCCATAAAGGCGGGTGTTTCTGGATTTATTTCCAAAAAAGAAAAACTGGAAACCCTGGGTCAGGCAATAGTAAAAGTACATCAAGGAAAGATAATCCTAAATGAGACCGTCAAGAAAAACCTTGCCTTGATCGCAAAACAAAACAAGAGCGAGCGTTTGTACAGAAAGCTTTCCAATCGCGAAGTGGAAGTTTTGCGCTATTTAAGTGACGGGAAAAAGAACAACGAGATCTCTAAAATCCTTGGCCTTAATGAAAAAACCATTAGTACCTACAAATTAAGATTGTTGCAAAAACTGAATGTTACCAATTTGGTGGATTTGGTAAACAAAGCCAAAACTTTGGAAATAGTTTAATTATAACGGGACATTACTCTTCCTAGTTTTTTTGAAAAAGAATTGATTAGTTTATAGTAATCCATTGCCATAGACAAAGGCTCAATGTTATCAGAATCAGGCTCTGATGATATTGAGCCTTTTATTTCTTCTATGATTTTATCCACTAAATACCATCGTAAAGTAAGAATGGTTTCGGATACATATTGACTTATGGTGTC
>Ga0209123_1001547_pt1 | contig 22304 bp, 19 predicted proteins | sample BarGraIncu00431A_FD_184500 | JGI IMG/M metagenome (GOLD analysis project Ga0209123, IMG submission 184500) | Arctic peat soil microbial communities from Barrow, Alaska, USA - Barrow Graham LP Incubations 004-31A (SPAdes) (version 2) | ecosystem: Environmental > Terrestrial > Soil > Wetlands >...
AACTCGGCGGTGTCGCTCAGGACCACAAAACCGTGCGCAAGCAGCTGCTAAACATATAACGAATTAATTGGAATCTGACCCCAATTATTCATTGGCGGTGGCAATGTCAAACCCGATGGTGCGGGTGTGTTTGCCAAATTCGATGACCAGTAGGGGTGCAATGACGCGTTCAGTCGTCATCGCGAGGCGCGCAGAGCCGTGGCGATCCAGGTTGTTCCATGCCTTTAACCCCAGACGGCAAGTTCCGTGAACTAGTTGGCACTTTGGCGGGTTGTGGCGACATTTGCGCGCGACATTTGCGTTCCATCAACTGCGGCACCGGCGCCACAGATCACCATGACTCTCTGACCCCAATGGTTTGACGACACCCACTTTTGCCGGGCGGTCAAGATCGTTGACAGGGGCCACTCCTGAATGGGATGGGAAAATGATGAATCTGCTTGGTCGCCTCTTCACCTGGCTGGTTTTGACGGCCAGCGCGGGTTTTGCACCCGCTGCCCTGGCGGCTTGCCCGCCAGACTGCCCATTCAGCTACAACTACGGCTTTAACCTGACGCTGAACACCCAAGCAGAACCGGGTGGCAATCTCCACATTCAGGTGACACCCTCCGTGGCAGGCTACCCGGTGGATCTGGGTGTGGCCCTGGTGTACCGCACCAAACGTGACGATGAGCGCAACCTGGTTTATGAGGCCTATGCCCGGCCTTTTACCTTCTCAACCGAGGGGCGCAGCTGGAGCGCGGCTGTCACGCTGCTGGACAGCCGCTGGTTCAACAACAGCTTTGCGCCGCCGCCCGTCTTTGTGCCTACCTTTGACTTTGCCCGCCTGACGATCACCCCGGTGCCCGAGCCTGAAACCCTCAGCATGCTGCTGGCCGGGTAATGCATTGTCTTTCTGTAACGACTAGGAAAATCCATGACCCCCACCGCCTTACCCCGTTGCACACCTCATCGCCCGTTTGCCTGGGTTGTACTAATTGCCATTGTTTTGGGGTTGGCGCTATCTGGCTGCGGCGGTGGTGGGGGCGGTGGCACTGCGGTTACGACACCCACACCCACACTCGCACTCGCACCCACACCAGTGGTCGCCACCGAAGATGTCTTTGTCAGCCCCACGGGTGACGACGCCAATGCAGGCACGGTTGACAAGCCCTTCAAAACCCTGGAGCAGGCACGTAGCGCAGTTCGGGCGAAGATCGTGCGCGGCTTGCCTGCCAACGGCATCGCAGTGTGGCTGCGCGGTGGCCTGTATGAGCGCGCCGCCACACTGGAGCTGACCGCCCTTGACTCTGGTACCGCCACCAGCCCTGTCACCTGGCGCGCCTATTCTGGTGAGACACCCCGCTTGGTGGGGGCCAAACAGCTTCACCCCGCCTGGTTCACGCCAGTGACCAGCAGCTCACCCGTGTGGAGCCGGCTGGATGCCAGCGCCCGCGGCAACGTGCTGCAGGTGGACTTAAAGGCCCATGGCATCACTGACTTTGGCACCCTGCTGCCACGCGGTTTCGGCAAAAACAACAATGCAGCGCTGGAGCTGTTCATCAACGGCAAAGCCCAGCCGCTGGGCCGCTGGCCGGATGTAGACGACAACACCGCCCCCATCAACCACGGCTTTACCACCGTAGCCGCAACCAATACCGACACCAGCTTTACCATGGCCAGCAGCCGCCTGAGCCGCTGGGCCAGTGCGCCCGATGCCTGGGCGCACGGCTATTTTGGCAACTACTGGGCCGACGACCACATCGCCATTGCGGCGGTGAATGCGGCCAGCCAAATGATCACCTTGGCCACCAATCCTACCTACACCATCGTGGCGGGCCAGCCCTGGTATGCCTATAACTTGCTGGAAGAAATCACCCAGCCCGGCGAGTGGTATCTGGACCGCAGCAGCGGCCTGCTGTACCTGTGGCCCACCGCGCAATTCAGCGCGGCCGACGTGCTGGTGTCCACACTGGCTGGCCCACTGTTTAACCTGAACGCTGCTACCGGCATTACCCTGCAGGGCCTGCGTCTGGAATCCACCCGCGCCAGTCTGATCAGCATCACTGGCGGCAGCGGCAACACCTTGCTGCAACTGGTGCTTAAAAACGCGGGCACCAGTGCAGTCAACATCACCGGTGGCAGCCAACACCGTGTTGCGCAGTGTCAGATCGTTGACCCCGGTGAAGACGGTGTCATCGCCAGTGGCGGTGACCGTGCCACGCTGGTCGCTGGTGGTCATGTGGTTGAGGACAACGAGATTCAGGGTTTTGCCCGCTTTGCCCGCACCTACCACCCGGCGGTCAAACTCAGCGGCGTGGGCCAGATCGTGCGGCACAACCTGATGCACGACTCAACCCATTCAGCCATTCTGTTTACGGGCAACGAGCACCAGATTACGCTTAACGAAATTCGCATTGTGCTCACCGCCACCAGCGATGCAGGTGCCATCTACACCGGGCGCGACTGGGGGGCGAGGGGCAACCTGATCAAGAACAACTTTGTGCACCACATCAGCTCCATCTTTACCCAAGGATACGGCGTTCACGGCATCTATCTGGACGATGCAGTCAGTGGCATTCAAGTAGAGGGCAATGTGGTCTATGCGATAGACGGCAACGCCATTCAGCACGGCGGTGGTCGTGACGACATCATCATCAACAATGTGTTGGCACGAAACGGTACGGCATTGGCCACAGACACCCGTGCGCACGACTGGTGGAAAGCGGGCAATGCAGGCTGGCCGACCGGCGATTTACTCACTGCGTTGAAAGCCCTCAACTACCAGGCTGCACCCTGGGCCAGCCGGTACCCAGCCGCCGCCGCCATCCCCAATAGTTGGGTCACCATCACCGCCAACGATGGCAACCCCTGGCTCTACCCGCAGGGCACCGTGTTCTCTCGCAACATCGGCTATGCCAACACCAAGTGGATCAACACCCTGGCACCCACCCTGTGGTTTGCAGAAATCAAAAACAACATCGAGAACCAAGACCCTTTGTTTGTGAATGAAGCCAATCTGGACCTGACCCTCAAGCCCAGTTCCCCCGCGCTGGCCATCCCCGGCTTTGTGCCCATCCCGTTCAAGAGCATCGGCCTGCGCGCTGAAGCCATGCCGCCCAGTAATTTACGACAAAAAACAAGGTCTAGCCCACGAAAACATTAGGCAAATAGCTATTAAGTTAATAGCACTTACCGCCCAATCGCCAGATACTCAAAGCCCATGCCGCGCACCAGCGCTGGGTCATACATGTTGCGGCCGTCAAAGATCACCGGGTGTTTCAGGGTTGCCTTGAGGTTGTCAAAGTCTGGGCTGCGGAACTCTTTCCACTCGGTCACGATGAGCAGCGCATCGGCGTTGGCCAGCGCGGCAGTCTGGTTCTCGGCATAGGTCAGCTTGTCATGGTTGCGCCGAAACGGTCAGGCCCAGCACATAGGCCCACGCACCCAATTAGTCGGCCCTACAGGGATCAAAAGAGTTATAAGCAATTTTGGTCTCTAGCCCACGTTGGATATAGGTTAATAGCTATTAAACATATAGCAAATTAATTGGAATCTGACCCCAATTAATTTCAGCGGCTTGCAGGGCTTTGGCATCAAAGCAGGTTTTTACGTCGATGAAACAGCCGCCCTTGATCAGCTTTTGGCTGAAGTCTTCGGCGGTCAGCTCGGTGAACGGCTGGTGCGACACGGCGGCCACGATGGCATCGGCGCGGGGCATGTCGTCCCAGGCAAACAGGCGCACGCCGTATTCGTGCATGGCCTCTTCGGGGTCGGCAAACGGGTCGTGCACAAACACTTCCACGCCATAGGTTTTCAGCTCGTTGATCACGTCGGCCACCTTGGAGTTGCGCAGGTCGGCGCAGTTTTCTTTGAACGTCAGGCCCAGCACATTGACCCGCGCGCCTTTGATGTAGCTGCCGGAGTTGATCATCTGCTTGATGGTCTGCTCGGCAATGTACTTGCCCATGCCATCATTGATGCGCCGCCCGGCCAAAATCACCTGCGGTTGGTAGCCCAGCATCTCGGCCTTGTGCGTCAGGTAATACGGGTCCACGCCAATGCAGTGGCCGCCCACCAGGCCGGGGCTGAACTTCAAGAAGTTCCACTTGGTGCCCGCCGCCTTCAGCACCTCAGCGGTGTCAATGCCAATCTTCTCAAAGATGATGGCCAGCTCGTTCATCAGCGCAATGTTCAGGTCGCGCTGGGTGTTCTCGATCACCTTGCAAGCCTCTGCCGCCTTGATGCTGCTGCAGCGGTGCACGCCGGGCTTGACGATCAGCTCGTACATGGCGGCCACTTTCTCCAGCGTTTCAGCCGAGTCGCCCGACACCACTTTCAGAATCGTGGTGAGGGTGTGCTCGCGGTCGCCGGGGTTGATGCGCTCGGGCGAGTAGCCGACAAAAAAGTCTTGCTTCCACTTCAGGCCAGACGCCTGCTCCAGCACCGGGATGCAAATCTCTTCAGTGGCGCCGGGGTACACCGTGGACTCGTAGACCACGATGGCGCCTTTTTTCAGGTTGGCACCGGCGCTCTTGCTGGCCCCAATCAACGGCGTGAAATCGGGTATGTGCGCGGCGTCCACCCGTGGCCACCGTCTGCAAGAAGGCGCTGGCGTAGGCGTAGCACAGCTCGTCTGTCATGTCGGCCACCAGACCGCGTGCGCCGCTGGTGCCAAAAGCCACGCCAGAGCGGGTGATGAGGTGGTTCGTGGTGATCTGAGTCATTTTTGCCTCTAGCCCTTGTCAAATATGCGCAAGCAGCTACATATTAAATAGTGAAACGTATCTTCGCTTCACCGCCCAATCGCCAGATACTCAAATCCCATGCCGCGCACCAGCGCCGGGTCGTACATGTTGCGGCCGTCAAAGATCACCGGGTGCTTCAGGGTGGCTTTGATGTGGTCAAAGTCCGGGCTGCGGAACTCTTTCCACTCGGTCACGATGACCAGCGCATCGGCGTTGGCCAGCGCGGCGGTCTGGTTGTCGGCGTAGCTCAGGCCCGGTGTGTTGGCAAAACTGTGCTGTGCCTCTGCCATGGCGACCGGGTCATAGGCGGTCACGGTGGCACCGGCGGCCAGCAGGTCTTTGATGACCTCGCGGCTGGTGGCCTCGCGCATGTCGTCGGTATTGGCCTTGAAGGCCAGGCCCCAGATGGCAAAGTGTTTACCGGCCAGATTGTCACCAAAACGGACTTTCACCTTGGTGCCCAGCACATGCTTTTGCGCATCGTTGGCGGCTTCCACGGCGGTCAGCACCTGCATGGTCATGCCTGCGTCTGTGGCCGCGGTCGTGATCAGGGCTTTGACATCCTTGGGAAAGCAAGAGCCACCGTAGCCCGCGCCCGAATATAAAAAGTCATAGCCAATGCGGGGGTCTGAGCCAATGCCTTTGCGCACGCTCTCAATGTCCGCGCCCAGCTTTTCGGCCAGATTGGCCAACTCGTTCATGAAGCTGATGCGCGTGGCCAGCATGGCATTGGCTGCGTATTTAGTGAGCTCGGCGCTGCGAATGTCCATGATGATCAATTTGTCATGGTTGCGCTGAAAGGGTGCGTAGAGTGCGCGCATGTTCAGCGCCGCCTGCTCGTCGTCACAGCCGATGATGATGCGGTCAGGCTTCATGAAGTCTTCAATGGCCGCGCCTTCTTTCAGAAACTCGGGGTTGCTCACCACGCTGAACGGCGTGGCAACCCCGCGCTTGGCCAGCTCGTCGGCCACGGCCGCCTTGACCACATCGGCCGTGCCCACCGGCACCGTGCTTTTGTCAACAATGACCTTGTAATCGGTCATGTACCGGCCGATGTTGCGCGCCGCAGCGGTGACGTATTGCATGTCTGCCGAGCCGTCTTCACCGGGGGGCGTGCCCACGGCAATGAACATGACCGTGCCAAAGTGCGCCGCCTTTTCCACATCGGTGCTGAAATGCAGGCGGCCAGCGGCCACGTTGCGGCGCACCATGTCTTGCAGGCCGGGCTCGAAGATCGGAATGCCACCGTCTTCAAGCGTTTTGATCTTGGCCGGGTCCACATCCAGGCACAACACATCGTTGCCCACCTCGGCCAGGCAGGTGCCGGAAACCAGGCCCACGTAGCCGGTGCCAATGACGGTAATTTTCATGAAAATACTCTCCCTTGAAACATAATAAATTTATAGATAAAAATGGTCTCTAGCCCCCGTATCTATTGCGTAAGCAGCTACTTATTTGATAGCAACACAGAGTCCAAATAATCCTTGGTAAAGCGGTGTACTGCTGATGAAGCTTGTGCTTCTGCCAACGACCACCAGCGCAGCTCGGCATGTTGGGCATCAAGCCCCGGCACCACAAAGTCAGCGGGCACCTGCACCAGATGCCCCAGCACCACATAGTGGGTTGTTACACCGACCGCCTCAGCAGACCCTGCAAAGCAATCGGGGTAAAAATGCTCAAACGCACCGAGCAATTGCGGTGGCTGGCGCAGGGCGCCCAACTGCAAACCCAGTTCATTGCTGGCCACCCGTGCCAGTGCGGTTTGAATGGGCTCGTTTTTCAGAATGCGCCCACCGGGCACAAACCAGAATCCCTGCGCAGGCCGGTTGTTGCGCAGGCCCAGCAAGACCTCGCAGCCGCCGCGCACCAGCACCAAGTCAACAGCCACCAGCGGAGTGGATGTGACCACGGCCAAAAAAGTGTCAGCGTCCAGCACGGCCAGCCACCAATTGTCGGGCTGCACCCAGCACAAACAGCGTATTCGTGACCAGGTAGCGCTTCCACAAGCGGCGCGGCTCTGAGGCCAGCCGGTGTAGCCACTCCAAACTTGCGTTCTGCATCCACAGCGGTGCCCGTTGAATGGTGCCTGCGTGGTAGTCAAAAGCAGCACCCACCCCAATCATCACGGCGTTGATGCGCCCCCGGTGCGCCGCCATCCACAGCTCTTGCTTGGGGCAGCCCAGGCTCACCCACACTGTGCCTGTGCCCGACGCATTGATACGGTCCACCGCCGCTGCGTCTTCCTCGGCGGTGAGTGCCCGAAACGGTGGGGAATAGGCGCCCGCCACGCTCAGCCCCGGGAACGCCAGTGCCAGCCGCTGCTGCAAGATCACCAGTGTTTCAGGCGTGCCACCATACAAGTAAATGGCCTCACTGCGCTGTGCCGCTTGCTCGCAATACTTCCACATCAAGTCCGGTCCGTTGATTCGCTGCTGGTCTTTGAAACCCAGTTTGCGAATCATCCAGGCCACTGGCGCTCCGTCGGGTGTGGCCATGTCGGCTTGCTCAATTGCTTGACCAAATGATGCGTCCCGACTGGTTGTGACGACGGAATGCGCGTTGCAGATGCACACGTAACGGCTTTCACGGTTGGCAGCCCAGCTTGAGATGGTCGAAAGTGCCGATGACCAACCAATAGCATCGATAGATGCACCTAAAACGTTAACTTGGTGCCTACTCACGGACAGCTGCCTCAATGCCATTGGCGAACTGTTTCACCATGTTCTCCAATGTGTAGTGGTCGCTATCAGCCAAAGAAGTGGCTTTCATTCTCTGCAACCGACCTGGGTCTTGAATCACATCCAATACCGCTTGGGAATATTCAGCAGGCGTGGCCCCGCTATAGATGCCGTTTTCACCATCGCGCAGGTAAGCCACTTCAGGCGAATGGCGCGCTGTGCGGGTCGTCATCATCACCATGCTGCTACAAAACGCATCGACTATGTGCAAGCCGACCAGGCCTGGGTTCAACATCACATCGCCCATGCGGAAATACAGTGCCTTTTCTCGTCCTTTGCGCACACCCAGCAAGTGCATCCAAGGTCGGGTAGTGGCTGCATCTCGCATTTGAGGCATTGAGGGGCCATCACCAATCACCACCAGTGCAAACTCAGGTATCTTTTGTTTGATCAGGTCTGACGCTTCAATTAAAAGATCCAGGCGTTTGTCGGGGTACAAAGAGCCGCAGAAAACACCCACCGGAGCGCTGGCTACCATGCCCAGCCGAACCTTTTCTGCTTCAATGTCACTGATGTTCCATGACGCCAAATCTGCCTTGAAACTGCTGCTGTCGATGGCATTGTCCAATTGCGTAATTTGACTGGATGGATAGCCCGCCTTTGTCAGAATGTCCACGGTCATGGATGTGTAGGCAAACCACCAGTCAACGCGATTCAATAAAAAATCCTTCCATTGTTCACGCAAGCCGGTGGGTGCATCACTTTGAAAGTTCTTTCCATGCCCCCAGTACGCCACCTTGCGGCGTGACCACAAGCGACTGAGCAGCAGTGGGTAGTTGGAGAGAATTCGGCTTTCTTGCATGACGATCACCAGGTCTGCGTCTTTAAGGGCGGATGGAAAGGGTTGCCAAACTATGTCCCGGTTCCCCACTTCGAGAAAGCGGTTGCGAACTCGATGGGCCCAAGGCAGAGTGCCCTCGTCCTTTTTGACTGATTCCCGCTTTGAAGCCTGCCCGTGCACCAGTTCAAGCTGGATGCCTTTTGCCGCGCACGCCGCTCGGAGTTGTTCGAAGAGCTTAGTGCGATAGTGCAATAAGCGATATTGAAATACGACTACTTTTTTCATCTAAAAATTCACTTCTGGGTAACTCGTTCGTTGTTGAACAGCATGACGCGTTCAATCTGTTTTTGCCAGGTTAGATCGTTGGCCCGCAACAAAGCACGTTGGCAGAGTTGCTTGTGCCAAGTGGGATCTGTGCGCATTTGATTCAGCGCTGCGGTGAGTGAGTGGATCACCTCTTCCTCGCTGGCGGGGTGCGCTGGCACCACGACACCGCAAGACGCGTCTACAAAGCAGCTAGGGCTGGGAAAACGCTTGCTCCCTACCCATGGCGTGTAGCGCATTGGAAAACCTATCGCTTTGAAGTTATGGTCATGCCGCCCAATAATTGCCACATGGTTAGCGATCAAGCAGAAATCGCCAATTTCACAGTTGGCCTCCATGTTGACGTATTTGCCAATATAGACATGTGAGCCAATGGATAGTTTTTCAGCGCCCATAAACGCGAACCACGTCCCACATGCAGATTGTTTCCATAATTTAAATAGCGACTTTTCCCCATCACCTTCAATAGCGTTTGAACCCTTCGCATGAGGGCCAATAGTCGGCTCATCACGCATTACCTCCGGATTTTTTTACTAGATCCAATACCCCTGTAACTCGGCTGCACCAACTCATAGTGCGCGCTTTTAAAAATGCTGCGCGGATCTGACTGAGACGAAATTCCTCATTTAAAGCTAATCGCTCAAGTGCTGTGGCCATACTCTCCACCAACTCTTGTTCGTTTACGTTTGCGGTTGATATGACGCTGGCGCAATCCGAATTGACCAGGGTTACAGGTCCGCCAATATCCAGACAAACAATGGGAAGCCCAAATGAAAGCGCTTCAAGAACTACGTTTCCGCTTGAGTCATGCAGACTAGGGAACAGAAAGCAATGCATTTGACGATAAAGCGCAAACAGCTCTTGTTGAGGAATGTGACCTATCCAGGTGACATGGTTGTTAATGCCGAGCTTCAATGCCAAAGTCTTGAGCCAAAGTAACAAGGGCCCGTTGCCCACCATCGTCAGGTGGATAGGTAGGCCTCTATTCAAGGCTGCTGCGCACGCTCGGATGGCGAGATGAGCACCCTTCCAGCCCAACATGCGCCCAGCAAACAACACCTCCAGAGGTTTGCTTTCATCTCTTTGATTAATTGCTTGTGAGTGGGTGTTAGATGTGTCGATACCTATTTCTGGAAACACAAATGTTTTGTGTTGCAACCGCTTAGGTAACGCCTGACGTGTATCTTCTGTTTTACTGAGGATTAGCGTCGCGCGGCCCAGTGCCAAACGTAGAAACGGGTTGTATCTTGCTAACGCGTTTAAACAAGAACGAATAATTTCCTTGAACTTTTCTGTAGCTGGGAGTGATTTTTTCAAGGACCAAGGTGCATCCTCACCACCGCCAACGGGTCCAAATACAAACTCGGGTCCAACAAACCCCAAGAATGATGGATGCCGGAACACGCCATAAGTCAGATGAATAATCAAATCAAATTCATGGGCTTTGTGTAGTTTTCGGGCAAATGGCAAGAGCGAATACTGCCAGGCCGAGTAAAGCAACTGTGCCGTTTTCGAGTTCAAGGGAATATGTTTTAACCAAGCAGGGCGGTAGCACACCACGGTTAAATTAGGCACTGGCGAGACCCGCAATTCCTTTGCGATATTAACCTCACGCGTACTATCAGTTAAAACCACCACTTCGTGATTGGCCTTTGCTAGTTCAATTGCCCAACGCCAACCAACTCCAGTTTCGCTACCAGTGTTTGGCGCACAGGCAAATGCAGAGAGTAGTATCTTCATTATTTTCCTATTGGGGTGATCCGAATTTCAAAATCGGCCTCATGCCCAGTTAGCTCGAGATAGACCGCACTGCGTCGTTTCGGCAAAGGTGTTGCGGGGACTGATGCGCGATAAATTTGGTGCGCCTTGCTCACGGTGAAATGAACAACAAACTTTTCAATGCCGCATAGCATCGTGGCCCGCCATTGCATGGGGGCCTGTCCTGCCTGTACCTCGGTCCAATAACTAAACCCAGATCCTTGAGGAGGTGCGCTTGGGCGTAGAGGGGCAATGCCAGCAGCGTCGATGTCGAACTGGCAATCCGTATTGAAGACCATACCCAAACGGCGATTCCCGCTGGCTGCTGTCAGCTTGACATGCGTTGTATCGACAAAGTCCGGGCCCAGCAATTTGATGGTTCGCCCAATATCAATACCATTTTGATAGTTAAGCTGACTAACGGATATTGCCGGTAGTTTCGCGTCAAAATTATCAAGGTGACCTGCGAGCCAAGTACCCCGGTCTAACTCCTGCCCTTCGCCATCAATCAATGGCATGTTGTGCGCAACGGCTCGACGAAAGTAATGCTCATGCCAAGGCGAGCCATAGTCGACGGTGCCTTGGTCAATCGCAATCGGCGTTGAGCCAGCGTAGAGTTCGTAGCCAGGCACTTCCGCTTGTGAATGCGCAAAAGTTTGTTGACCATAATGCACAAATGCTTGCCAATGTTCATTTTTCAAAATTGCAGAGCGGCTCGGTTCAAATAGTCTGCTCGTCACCGCGGGCAGTTGAACTGGTGGATGCATGTTTTTGTCAGGTGGGTCAATCAGGGTATCCCAGTTATTGACGCGTTGCGCCTCCTGTACGCCGATAGTTGTCGGCAGCACACGCGCCACTGCTAGATAGGCGCCCAGGTCAATGGCGCGGCTGCGGCCACGCGTATCGCCAACTGTTGGCAGATAGCCGTCATCAAAGCGAAACTGCAAAGGCGCTAACAGCATGTTCTGCGCCAGCAGCATGGGCGCAGTGAGCAGGTTGGTCTTGCCTTTGAGGCTAGCTTGTACAAACAAGGGCGTCATTGCAGCAACGACATAGTTGTTGTAACTAAACGACCCCTCATACCAAATGTAATCTGCCGTAACACCTTTGTTGAGCAATGTGATCAGGCCTTTTTCGCCGTTTAATGCGCGGTCGAGCAAACTGGTGTCTTGGTATTCAAGCGCAATCATTGCAATAGCACAAGCATGCCAAAGTGCAATGTTGTTGACCCCTTGATTGAAGTCGAGCAGGTTTTGGACAATCGGCGTAAATAGTTTGTTTTGCCAATCGCGCCGATGCTGCGGATCAACCTCGGCGGAAAGCAAGCGCACAGCATCTATCAGTGTCACTACTGCGGTAGCTTCATCTAGACTTTGGCTCATCATCCTAGCCTTGCCATTCCAATTTTGCAAAGGCCAGTTTTGGTAGTTGGTAGCGTAAAAATCGAGTTGCGAAATTGCCCAAGCACTGTATTTTTTGTTGCCCGTCAAACGGTAAAGCCGCGCTGCCTCCTGAATGCGACTTAAATTGTGTGCACGCGACCTTGATACCCATGCTCGCCAAAATTCTTCACCACCCGCCCCAAACTTTTGCGGCTGTGCCATATCTATCGACCAATTGACCGGCATTTTGGTAATTGGATCTAGCAACTTAAAACCATTGCCAGCAAGCATATCGGCACGATCACGCGGCTGCGCCATCCATTTGTCTAACGCTTGTTGTCTTGTGGTGACCCATGCTTGCCAACTGGCGTTGCCACGCACTAACAAAGCAGCTGCCGACCAGTCCTCGCGTGCAATTCTGAGCGGGCTACTCTGCGGGTCATAAAGCTTGAGTGTTGGAAATGCTTTTCCCAATGCCTGCTCGTCAGCTGCTATGAAAGTGGTCGTCTGGCCTGTCGCTTGGGTCGCGCCGTAAAGATGTGGGAGTACGGTGGCGGTTAGTAGCAGAGAAATAATTTTGGCGCGCACGCTAGTCCCCCCCATACTCACCCGCGCTGTAAAAGGGCGCGACTATTTTCCCGGCAGCGCCAGCCAGTTTCCGCACTCTCTGCAACCAACCGTCTAGTTGGAAAAGCCACATCACCAAGGAAGGAACAGCGAACAACGCGAACATAGCCAGGCCATGCGCAGACCATTTGACATAGGCCCAAGGCCCGTCAATGGCTGCATGAAGACGCACAAATGTGCGACCACCAAAGAATGCCCGCTGAATGATCCATTTTTTGGTCATGCGTGATGTCGGCACGGTTTCACTGACGGCAGCCTCATCGCACCAAACGAGGGTAAAACCTAGCTTGATTGCCTTGGCAAAAAAGAAAGAATCTTCACCGCCAGTTCTGGCAAAACGTGCATCAAATCCTCCCACCGCCAAAGCCAAGCGGCGCGTCATCAACACGTTGCCAGTTCGCGCGTCGCCCCAGCCGATTGGCGCACCAGTCTTGAACCGCGGTCGTGCGATACCGCCACCATAGACTAGCCACGGTGGCAAGGCAGATTCATAGATGGGTTGGACCAACCCAAAAACAGCATCCGCTCCATAAGTGTTTGCCGTGCCTAGAAGAGATGCCAACCAGGTTGGTGGGGCTAGCTCATCATCGTCTAAAAAAGCAATCCAGTCACCGCTAGCCTCATGCAGGCATCGGCTTCTGGCAAATGAAACACCAGCGCGGGATTCATTGGCATAGACGAGTTGAATATCCGGGTTTGCAGTCTTGAACGCAGCACAAACTGCTTGTGCAGATGCGCCGGGATCGTTGTCTACAACGACTAGTTCAAATTTTGCATTTGAGGGCAACACCTGGGCCACCACACTTGCGAGCGCGGTGCGCAAACCACCGGGCCGCTTAAATGTACAAATGCAAACTGACAGCAATTCGCTGACTAATGGATTTTCGTTATTCATTGAGAGCAAGCCGATGCAGATGTCGCTGACGTCGGACTAAATATCGCAGAGTTGCTTCGGGTAATTGATGCCATTTGGAATGCATGCGGCGGACCTCAAAGTCTTCCGCAAAAGACTGCATGAAATTTGCCTGAGTGGTACTACCGTCATGGCGTCTGAACGCTGCCAAGTGCTCATCCAACTGCTGTGGTTCGTAACGCTTACCGATGCGCAAAAACTGGTCGTAGTCCATGGCGTATCGCAGAGTTTCACTAAAAACGCCAACTTCTTCAAACACCTTGCGCCGGATAAAAGTTGCGGGGTGAGGAATAAAATTGCCACGTAGAAAACGCTTGTAACTGTACCGCGGGACCACATAGCTTTCGGGTGTAAGCACACCATCAACGTCCGACATAATGCGACCAAATAACCACTGACAACCGGTTTGCTCAAAGATACTCAGCACTTTGGAAAAAACTTCAAAACCCAGGTAATAGTCGTCTGAGTGAAGGTGAGCAATGACATCCCCAGTAGCTGCACGTATGCCTTCATTCATGGCTCGGGCGATTCCTCCGCCTATGCCTTCTAGGATGAGGTTATTGCCAGGCAGACTTTTTAGATATTCGAGCGTGCCATCGGTTGAATTTCCATCGACAAAAATATGTTCATAAATTGCGCCGGTTTGCCTTTGCACAGACCTTATCGTCTCAGGCAAAAAGGCCATACTGTTGCGGGTACAGGTAATAGTCGAGAGTTTTATCATTTCAAATCACTTGTTGCTGGTACGACGGGACTTGAAAGTGCTAATAATGAGGTCGGTGAGCTCATCGCAATTGCTACCAGAGCGAGTAGATAAAGATATTCGCCAGATATAATATCGCCTGAACGAAGAGGCACTTCAGTCATACAACGTATGAAGAGGAATGCTAATAGTGCTAGGCTTACTCCCTTAGAAACTATAGCTCTCATTGCTAATTTAAATGAAATAATACCAAGAAATAGCAATAACCCAAACAACCCAATTAAACCAGATTGAGCCAATGATTGAATGAATTGATTATGTGCGTGAAAGGCAAAAAGCATACCTTTGCGCATCCGATATTCCAAGCTGAACAGATCTGGTCCATATCCAAATATTGGATTATTATGCCATTCTGTGAGAGCTACTTCCCAAATCCTGGTTCGCCCTGTGAGTGTTGTAATAGATTTACCTGCGTCGGATGTCAATAATTGGTCAAGTTTTGATTCATAGCCTGCAATGAAGAGTGTAATGTAAATAATTACAGGTAAAAGCATAATAAACAATAATTTCAATATGCTTTTAATATCGGGTTCATTAGAACTGATACCCGGTTTTCTTTGAGTTGGGACTATCCATACACAGATCAGACTGAATGCTAATCCCAATAGCGCGGTTTTTGATTGGCATAAAACTATTGAAATAAATGCTGCAATTACACCAGCCAAACGCCAAAATTTATTGGATGTTGGAGTCAGTATCTCAAGCAGTAAGTAGAGAACAGCCATCGAGCCTAATGCATTTGCGTGAGGACTTGCTCCCCAGTAGCGAAATGGGAGAAGTGCTAAAGATCCGGTTACCCCACCTTCTAGAACCAAACTCGGTTTTGCCATCAATACAGCGAACCCAACCAAAAATATTATCAATATCCCTAATTTTATTGAGCTTAGTAATTCTCTAGGTGACCAAGTGGAATCTACAGCCAATATCATAAGAAATATCAATGGATAAAGCAAACCAGGCGAGAATTTCGGGTACGTACCAAATATTGAACTAATGATGCCATTTGTAAATACGAATAAAATAAATAAAATCAGCCAGCCAAAGTTTATCTCTTTCTTTTTTATATTTGTTCTAATTTTAATAATGCGATCACAAAGAATGCCGAGAAGTAGCAGAACAATCATCCATGTAAGAGATTTTATGACTAAAGTCCCGCCTCCTGTATCTTCGTTATATAGGTTATTTATCGATTCGCCTACGTGAGTAAGGTCTCGTCCACTTATTACTGCCGATAATGCAATCAAAACTGAAATTAAAATTAGCAAGCCTTGAAGCACTTTGTCGCCAAATTTATTTGATATGTGCAAGACACTGCCAAATGAAACTGTGACAGCGATGGCAGCCAAAAAAGCTGCTAAACAAAATAATATAACGTAAAGATATTCCATATTATTTTTAAGGGAAGGCTAATTTAGTATCCAATAGATATGTTGGTTGGCAACACGTTTTATTAAATTTTAGTAACCTTGTGGATGTTAAGTAGTTAATGCGAGCATGCAGAATATAAAATAATCCGAATTAAATATACTCAAATTCTAAGTATATTATTACTATAAAGGTTGGTCAGAAATAAGACAGGATTTCTCCAAAATTTAAAACTAGGAACGTATGGGGTGGAATTTCAAAGTATTTTTTCACTTAACGCTAAAACCTAAACGAGTGGATGCAGCTCTGATCGGTTGGTCCAGTACATTAGCAAGTAAATTTCCAAACCATGCGCGGCGATACACAATGCCGCAAACCAGTATCACAAGCAACAATGAAATATCCAACATTAGCCGTGGAAGCGGGTGGAAAACGTATCGCGTCAGCAAACGGTCGGCTATTAAACACAGAAATGACAGAGCGCCTGTAAATGCACCTACCCGCAACAAAATTAGTGTGATCGCAATTGCCGACACTCTGAAAGTACGGATGCCACTGTAGATGATCCAGCCGCAACGCAGAATAGAAACGGCCGCCACAGTCCAAGCCACTGCCAGTGAGGATTCCTTTACTGCAAACCATGTGGTGATGGCTAGAACTAATGCCATCCAAAATTGCGGCATTGCCTCACGGCGCACCGCACCGCGTCCCCAAAGCAGGGGTGTTATGGCAGACATGGTGCCAAAGGCAGATAGCGAAACGCAGAAGGCTGCCATGTAGGGTACGGCGTTGATCCATTTGGGACCATACAAGGCTCCTATGAGTGTCCCTGAAACCGCCAGTGCAAAACCGTACATGCTCCAAGTGACAAGTGAGACGATGCCCACCAGGGGCAGAAATAGTTTTTCATCTTTGCCCTGCTCCATGCGGGAAGAAGCCGAAAAAGTGACTGACTGGAATGTGCCAAGAATTTGAGCCAATGGTGTGTTGAGTAAGCTTACGCTGGTGGTGTAGAGACCTGTTTCCGTCAGGGGTGAAAATCTCGCGACGATGAGCCGATCCACATTTGACAATGCCCAGTTAGAAAAATTGGCAAGCATGGCCGCTGCACCAAAGTGAATCATCTTTCGAGATTCGTGGCAAAAAAACGATGGCCAAAAGGAATGAGGAGCCTTGCGCCAGTAAAGATAGGAGGTGAGCGTAGCCTGCACTACCCAGGCAGAGACCAATGACCACACTCCGGCATCAAACCAGACTGCTAAGGGGATTGCGACCAGAATGTAGCCCGTAAAGTACCCAGCAGTTTGGGCAAACTGTATGACGCCGTACTCCAAGCCGCGCCGCAATTGCGCCAGTGCCACGCCACCTAGTGCATTCAGAATACATACGGGCGCCAACGCATAAATGACGCCTAGGCTTCGAGGTTGATCCATGGCGTTTGAGATTGGTTGCGCAAAGGTGACAAGAAATAGCGTGGCAATTAGCCCCGCTGAAAATTGACAAAAGAATGCAAAACGCAATTGCTGTTCACTGACCTCTTTCATCTGAATGAGGGCAGATGAAGCCACATCGGAAAAAAGAAATGTGAGAGAAACCAGAATGACCCCGATCGCAAACAGTCCGTAGTCTTGCGGGCCAAGTAGGCGCGCCAGTACGATTTGCGCCAGTATTTGTACAACAAGGCGAACAATAGAACCTAAGTACCCCCAGCCAGCAGCACGAAGCGATTTGTCTAGCAAGGCTTTTGAACGGGGCATAGTGGGTCTAGGTGGGGTTTTAGTAATAGCTGAATAATGTTGTTCATGACGCGCTGCTAGGCGTCGCTGGCGTTAGCACCGGGTGATGAACTAAAGCCTGGAAGAGCATCAACATAGACGCTGCGAATGCCGCGGTGCAACGAAATGGATGATGACCAGCCCGCATTGGTGAGCTTCGATACGTCAAGTAGTTTTCGAGGCGTGCCATCTGGCTTGGACGTGTCAAAAACTATCTCGCCCTTAAATCCAACGGCATCCATAACCGTTTCAGCAAGTTCACGGATAGTGACGTCAACACCGGTGCCAACATTAAACAGACCATCTGTGATGTTGTCATGTTCCATCAAGAACACGCAGGCTGCAGCCATGTCGTCCACATGCAGGAACTCGCGCATGGGTTTGCCGGAACCCCACACTTCAAGTTTGGCATCACCTCGTAGTTTTGCTTCATGTGTTTTACGTAGCAGGGCTGGCAACACATGGGAGTTATTCAAGTCGTAGTTGTCGTTTGGGCCATAGAGGTTAGTGGGCATCGCGCTCACATATTGCCGGCCGTATTGGCGGTTATACGATTCACATAGTTTGATGCCCGCAATCTTGGCAATTGCGTATGGTTCGTTGGTTGGTTCCAGCGGCCCAGTCAGGAGGTATTCCTCCTTGATCGGTTGGACGCAGTCTCTTGGGTAGATGCAACTTGAGCCTAGAAACAGCAGACGGTTAACCCCGGCTTGGTGTGCCGCATGAATGACGTTTGCTTCTATCATCAGGTTTTGATAGATGAAGTCGGCACGGTAGATATTGTTCGCCTGAATGCCGCCAACTTTGGCGGCAGCAAGATAAAGGTAATCTGGCTTTTCATTCTGCATAAATGCAGTAACCGCCGCCTGATCCAGTAGATTAAGTTCTTGATGGGTGCGGGTAACAAGGTTGTTATAACCCTTGGCCTGCAGGTTTCGCACGATGGCCGAGCCAACCATGCCACGGTGGCCTGCGATGTAGATTTTTGCGTTCTTGTTCATCCCTTGGTCTGCCTTGTTTTTATTCGTGATGATCAAAGGTTTGAAAGCCAGCCAGCTTGACCAGTGCATCGCGTTTGGCCGTAGAGAAGTCGGCTTGCACCATCTCGGCGACCAGTTCCTTGAGCGTGGTGGTGGGCGTCCAGCCGAGTTTTTCTTTGGCCTTGGTAGGGTCGCCCAGCAGGGTTTCAACTTCGGTAGGGCGGTAGTAGCGGGGGTCTACCTTCACGATTACATCACCCACTTTGCATTGGGTGTCGAAGCCGGTGACGGCCACCACGGTGCCAATCTCCTCTGCGCCTTCGCCAGTCCAGGCCAGTTTAATGCCTAGTTCTTCAGCGGCAAATTCGACAAACTGGCGCACGCTGTATTGCACGCCGGTGGCAATAACAAAGTCATCGGCTACGTCTTGTTGCAGCATGAGCCATTGCATTTCGACATAGTCACGGGCGTGGCCCCAGTCGCGCAGGGCGCTCATGTTGCCCAGGTACAGGCAGTCTTGCAAGCCCAGCGCAATACGGGAGATGGCCCGGGTGATCTTGCGGGTAACAAAGGTCTCGCCACGCAACGGGCTTTCGTGGTTGAACAAGATGCCGTTGCAGGCATACATGCCATAGGCTTCGCGGTAATTGACTGTGATCCAGTAGGCATACATTTTGGCCACGGCGTAGGGGCTGCGGGGGTAGAAGGGCGTGGTCTCTTTCTGTGGAATCTCTTGCACCAAACCAAACAGCTCGCTGGTGGATGCCTGGTAAAAGCGGGTTTTCTTTTCCAGGCCCAGGATGCGAATGGCTTCCAGAATACGCAGGGTGCCCATGCCATCGGCATCAGCGGTGTATTCGGGGCTTTCAAAGCTCACCGCTACATGGCTCATGGCGCCAAGGTTGTAGATTTCATCCGGCTGCACTAGCTGGATGATGCGAATCAGGTTGCTGCTGTCGGTCAGGTCACCATAGTGCAGGGTAAAGCTGTGGTTTGACTCATGCGGGTCTTGGTACAGGTGGTCAATGCGGTCGGTGTTGAAGCTGGATGCCCGGCGCTTGATGCCGTGCACTTCGTAACCTTTTTTGAGTAAGAGTTCGGCCAGGTAGGAGCCGTCTTGGCCTGTGACGCCAGTGATGAGGGCGACTTTTTTGGTCATTTTTAGTGAAAGTAATGGTTAATTGGATTGGGTTTTGCCTGCAAAGCGGCTGCGGTCTTCGGGCGCTATGGCTTGAATCATGGCGTTGGCAAACTGGCTTTGGATGGTGTGGGCGCTGGCGGTGTCTTTGTCTATGGATGAAATGCGCACCAACATGCCGTCAGGTATGCGGCCGCGCATCGCGTAGCGCACTTCGGTGAGCCGTTTGTCGGTCATGGTTGAGGTGACGTGGTCGCCCACCACCGTCCAGTAGGTAACGGGCTCAAAGCGCTGGCCCAGGCTGGTTTCAAGGCGTGAGGCGGCAATGGGCCTGCCAAGTAGGTCAAGCTTGCCTGGCTTGTTGCTTGCCAGCGCAAAGCCTTGTGCGGGGTAACAAATTTCAGGCTTGTGCATTTGCAGGGTGCCACTTTGGTTTTTGCCGTAGGCAATGGACAGCATGATGCGGTAGCCGTCGGGGTTGACGTAGGCGCGTGACAGGGTTTGGCTGTAGATTTTGTCAAGCACTTGTTTTTGCTGGGGGTCAACAATTTGGTTTGAAAAATTGGGTTGGTCTTGCCAGTTGCCAAAGGCCGTGGGCACCATGGCTTCAAGGTCGATGGGGGGTAAGTCATTTGCAATGCTGATGGTGGGGCGCAGTTGCATGCCCATCCCAGCAGAGATGAGCATAAGTGCCAGCAGCACCAGTGATTTGAAGGTTGGCTTCATGGCTCAGGTCCGTACGCGGCTACGCCGCTGGCGGCAGCCCTCAAAAGTCTGCAGGCCAGTATCAAACCCGATGATGAGCAGCAGCGCGCTTAAAAACAGCACCATGCCCGCAAAGCCGTGCAAAAAGCCCTGGCCTGCGGCATCGCCATAGTGATAGGTGATCAGGGTCAGGGTCATCACGCGGATGACGTTGGCGGTGAATGAGATGGGCACAATCAAAATGGCCAGGCCGATATTCCGCACCGCAGAGTCGCGCCGCACAATGTTCAGGTACAGCAGGCCAAGGGCTTCCAGCGTCAGCAGGGTGTGCAGGCCAGCGCAGGCATCAGCCACCAGCAGCATGTATTGGCCTATTTGCAAGATGACACCGGTGCGGGCAATGGGGTAGCCCGCCCAAAACAAAATGTGTTCGGCCACGTAAGACACGGCCATTTTCATGGGCATGGTCACGGTGTCTACCACCGCGCCGGGCAGCGGCACCATGAACAGCATGAAGAACAGGGCAAACCACTGGGCCTTGAGGGCGGCAGTGCCGCGCTGCAGCAAGATCAGGCCAAGCAGCAGCCAGATCACAGAGCCAATTTCAAGCAGCAGGATGTCTTGCGAACGGCCCAGTGCGTACAGCAGCAGACCGGTGACAAAGATGGGCCAGCCCCAGGCACTTGGTTTTTTGCCCTGCGCCGCAAGTTCCATGGCAGGCCAGTTGCGGTACAGCAGCCACAGGCTGATGCCAAGCACGATGGGGCCGTGCAGCTGCTCGTCTGTGGCCCAGATGCCTTTGAACAGGTCATACAGGCTGGGCACGTACAACACCGCCAGGCCCAGAATGATGGGGAGCCAGGTGCGCAGGGTGGCAGGGGGCATGGTTTGCCGTGCTGCGCTCGCAATGACGCGGGTGGGGGGGTTAGTCATTTTTTTTGAGCTTTTTGAGCACCCGGCTGCTGACGAGCGATCGCAGTTGTGCGATGGCGGTCGCGTTGAGTGCGCGCAGGCGTTCAGCCTGGGGCAGCGCTTGGCGTATGAGTTCTGCGTTGATGCTTTCAAGGTTGGACAACACGACCAGTTGCTCAATTTGGGCGTAGTCCCTCATATTGCCCTTTTGTCCAGGGTTTTGATCGCGCCACTGCTTTGCTGTTAGCCCAAACAATGCCATATTGAGAAGGTCTGCCTCGCTTGCATAGGCCAGGTTGGCTTGCAGCGCGGTGATCGACTTAGGAACGATGTTTTCCTTGATCGCATCGGTGTGAATTTTGTAGTTGACGCGGGCAAGGCTACGCGAAAGATTCCATTCGAGTGCGCTGGTGGCAGCTTCAGCACTTTTGAGGCGCTGGAACTCTTTGATCAGGTAGAGCTTGAATTTGGGGCTGATCCAGCTGGCAAATTCGAATGCAATGTCGCGGTGTGCGAAGGTGCCGCCGTATCGTCCCGCCTTGGCATTTATACCTATGGCGTTGGTTTTGGCGATCCACTGCTTGATGGAAATGGCAAAACGGTTTAGTCCTGCTTCACTTCTAATTCCATCGAATTCGAGGGAATTAAAAGTGGGGTTGTACATGGTTTCCCAAACGGAAAGAAATTCCAGTGTGTTTTTGTTGCGCAGCCAGTTGTCAATGACCGCTGAGCCATTTTCGTTGTCCCTGACCATGTCGGTGAGGGAGATGTAGTCTTCCCCGTCACGGTCAATAACAGCGACTTGGATGCCTTCAACTGTGAGGTGCTGCTTGGTCATTGGAGGCGCTTGGCGTTTTTGCCCGTGACGATGATGTTGCCGCCCTGTTGGGCGATGAGCTCAGGTAGTTGGGCAGCATTCATTGCAAATTTCAACTTAGGCGTCGTTCAGCACAGAGCCTACCAGGGCTACGCCGTTGTCTTGCAGGCGGCGGGCCAGCGCGGCGGCTTGGGGGACCAGGGTGATGTTTTGACGCGCCACCATCAGGGCGGCGCCAGCGCGGGCGGCGATGATTTCGGCGTCAGCATAGTCATTGCCACTGGGGGTGTCGATCAGGATCACATCAAACTGCCCGGACGCCTGCTGCAGCAGCTGGCCAAAGCTGGGGCGGCCCAATAGCTCTTGCGGGTTGGGCGGCACGGCGCCAGCGGGCAGCACAGCCAGGCCCGGCAGGCCGCGCACCAGGTGCGCTGCTTCGACGCCGGCGCGGTCGGCCAAGATGCCCGACAGGCCTGCGCTGCGGTCGAGTTTGAACAGGGCTTGCTGGCTGCGCTGGGGCATGGTGCGCAGGTCGGCATCGATCAGCAGGGTGCGCTGGCCTTGCTGGGCAAATACGATAGCCAGGTTGGCAGCGATAA
>Ga0209123_1001548_pt1 | contig 22276 bp, 9 predicted proteins | sample BarGraIncu00431A_FD_184500 | JGI IMG/M metagenome (GOLD analysis project Ga0209123, IMG submission 184500) | Arctic peat soil microbial communities from Barrow, Alaska, USA - Barrow Graham LP Incubations 004-31A (SPAdes) (version 2) | ecosystem: Environmental > Terrestrial > Soil > Wetlands >...
ATAACACAAATTGCGAAAATAGCTCAGTTGGTAGAGCACGACCTTGCCAAGGTCGGGGTCGCGGGTTCGAGTCCCGTTTTTCGCTCAAACGAATAATTGGAATGCCATTACAACGGGACGAGAAGTTTATCCCGATGTTTATCGGAAAGTCCCGTTTTTCGCTCCATTTTGAATGAGTATCATGCCCGGAAGGTGGAATGGTAGACCCCGCATAACATCGGGACAGGTACGAAGGACTTAATATCCTTTGGCTTTTTTTGAAATATTGAAATAAAATAATTTGTCGTATTCTGCCCGGATGGTGGAATGGTAGACACGAAGGACTTAAAATCCTTTGGCTTTACGGCTGTGCGGGTTCAAGTCCCGCTTCGGGTACGACTAAAGTGAGAGAATCCCCTTATAATCAAATGATTGTAAGGGGATTTTTTTGCTAATGGAAGGATAGCTGGAACATTTTGCTTTTTGCTTCAAATATCTACCTATTCTTATTCAAAGATTCAATTTTAAGGAATCAATCCTTAGATGGTCGGTTATTGATAAAATGCTTATATTGTTTTTTTAGTCTTTCAATAATTTCTTTTCAACTACACCACTGTTAGTTATTAGTTTTACAATATATAAGCCTTTTGGTAATGAACTTATTGATACGGTTTCATTATCTAAAATTTGCTTTGTAAGTATCTCTCTGCCATTAATATCAGTAAGTATTAAAATTGCTTTTCCATCAAAACCATAAACACGAAAACTTTCTGTAGTAGGGTTTGGATAAATATTAAAATCTGAAATATCAATTAGTGGATTAATTTCGTTTGATAATTGAACATTTAAAACCCCATTTTTTGATGAATACAATATGTTTTCTGACTTTATATTACTTATTAATGCATTATTGAACGTCAAATTGTAGGTTCCGTACGATAAACTTGTCTCAGCTTTAAACGGAATATTTAAAATCGGGCCTGAGTTACCCGTAAACGCTTTTTGTCCTGGACTATAAACGAGAATACGTAAGCTTGTATTTGATAAAGCTATGGCTGCCAATACATGATCCTGTTTGCGTTCAGTCAACGCTATGGAATTCAAATCGGGACTAAATCCGACAGGATAACTTAAATCAAATTGAATGGCAACAAAAGGTTCTTCATTCTCCACTTCAATCGGAACAAGTTTACTTTCCCCTTGAATATAGTTTTGGCTATTAATCAAAAAATAATTTGGAATAAAAGCATTCCCCGATAATTGAACGGTAAATGGGTTTTCATCCGGATCGTTACTTAAAATCTTTAATGTTGCAGTTGTTGTACCTTTTATTGATTTTGCAAATTCAACCGGTAAATCAAAATAACTGTTTGTTTGAATCGTAATTGGGAGAGTTTGTATACTTTTAAAATATTCATTTGAAAACATCAACTGACTAATAACCAATGGTTCTTGTCCATAATTTCGAATACGATGAAGAAGCGTTGATTTAGAAAGAATTGATACATCTCCAAAACTCAGTTGTGTGGGTGCATCAATATCAGGTGAAGTAACAATAAGTTGCCCACCATACAAATCTGAAACGATATTCTCACCCGAAGTATTGGCAATAATCACATTGCTTATTCCAATTGAATAGTAGCCCGCATTCCCAAAAAGAGAAAAATCCAGACTAAGCACTTTGCCGCTTGTTCCGGTAAAGTTTTTATTCCCTGCCGAAAAAACCAAGACCCGCAAAGTTTGACTATTCAATTGATTGACCGAAACAGTCTGGTCTTGGGAACGAAACAATTGAGTCGTTCCTGTTGCATAAGTCATGGGCTGAGGCAGACTCAAATCGAACTGAAAGCCTGTAAAAGCTTCCATATTGTTCAACGAAAATTCCAATGTTTTCGTAGTTGAAGATGCACCTGTGATATTCCCGGTATGAATTTCGTTCACTGCAAACGCAACAGCATTTAATGCAATAGTGGAAGTAGCTTGATCAGGATCGTTACTCCCAATTTGTAATTGCTTAGAAAGTGTTTCTTTGACTGACGGAGTAAATTTTACTGAAATACTTCGGCTAGCTTGTGGAGCAATAGTGAAACTGGTAAGGTCAGTTGTTGAAAACTGCGTATCATTAAAATTCAAGCTATTAATTACAAGATTACTGTTACCGGTATTTGTAATCTGAAAGGTTTGTACAGGAGTTGTACCCAATGGAACACGTCCATAATTAAGTTGAGTAGTTGACAAACTAATATTCGGAGCTAAAACCGTTACACTGCCATTGCTTGAGCTGGTAAGAATATTATTCGACTGACTATCACCCAGCAACGGTTGATTCAGTGCAAGCGCAAATGTAGCAGGTACGGCTCCCGATTTCAAAGTAAAACTTACCAAGGTGCCTGAATTACTTATAAATGCAGTATTTCCTACCGAATAGCCAATCAGACGAAGAATATTCCCATCGAGCAAGCTGGCACTTAATGCATGTCCCGAAATACGTGAAGCATTTAGTACTGCAGAACCATCTATATATTTAAAACCTGTAGGTATGGGAATGTCAACTTGAAATGCTACAAATGGACTGGTATTATCAGCCTCAAGCTGAATTACGAATTCAGTGTTTGGCAAAACCTGATATTGTCCTGTTTTTAATATATTTTGCGCCTTTAGTTGCCACGTCAACATAAACAATATAAATCCTATCGCTATTTTTTTCATTGTGTTTGATCTTTTTGTGGAACTGGTTAATTTGGTTTTTTCTAACTATTTAATTGAGATTTATTCCGTAAACTGACAAAAAATGTTTGATTCGAGCTCCTTCTCTCAATATTTTCGTGGTTTTTATGATTTATATTGCCCTTTCAGGGCGTTAATTGGTTTTTTTCATTATTACCCAAGGCATCACCCTTTCAGGGTTTTGCCTTGGGCTGGGATATTTTGGTCTTACAGCCCGAAGGCTTTATTGCACTATCATTTTCTTATTAGGACAAACGCTCCGTTGATTAGCTATTTTGACTTCGAGCGTATAAATAAACAAACCCTTATTCATTCCAGCATCCCATGGCAGCAAATGTTCACCGATATATGGATTGCTTAACCGGATTATTTCTACTTCCTGACCCATCATATTCACAACACGAAGTACAGCTTCATCCACCGGTTCGTAAATTCGGATAGGAATAATAGTTTGTCCATTGACAGGGTTAGGATAGTTTTGTCCTAATTCTGCCACAGTTTGATTCATATTATTGCTGATATTCCCTATTCTCGTCAGTATATAATTTACCTTGATAGGCGAACCATTTGTTTCGGAGAAAATGGCATCGGTAATGGTGCTTCCTTTTCTCATTTTCAACAACGGAATTCGATTACCACCTGCAATGGATTTACTGGACATACTGTAATAAAGCAAACGCAAACCAGTTGCCGTTATCCCATAACCCGATTCAAAGCCTTGCAGTGCTTTCAAAACCTGAATATCTTCTGTGGACGAAACGCCACTCAGGCCTAATTGAATACCCCCAATATCTCCGGTGGCATCTGCAAACAAAGTATCATTTTGCATATACAAATCAACCTGTTGATTCATGGCTATGCGTGGAGCATTCTGAGGGACATTCAGTATTTTATTTACAACACCCACAATATCAAGCACATTGATATTTCCATCACTGTTTAAGTCGGCAGCTTCAAATATAAAAGGCTGCGGGTTATTATTGAGCAGATAAGCCACAATAGAAGTAATATCAAGTACATTTACACTTAGGTCACCATTGGCATCGCCCTTGGAAGCTGTGAATGGAGTGGCACTAACTACCTTAGAAGAATCTGTTTCCGATAAATCGGTACGGACAATTTTATAATAATAGTAATACTTTTTATTAGGAGTTACGGCAAAGTCTGTATAAAGTGTATCGGCTATTAAAGTCTTATTAATCAGTACTGGTTTGGTAAGTGTAGAATCATTGATATGTTCCATACGGTACATATTATATCCCAAACCATCTTCCAAATCATTGTTATTCCATTCTAAATTTACTTTTCCTAACCCTGCTGTAGCCATAAATTCTAGTGATGCAGAGGAAGTCGTTTGAATGTTCACATTAAATCGTTCTGATTCCGGAACAAGGTCGAATCCTTCAATATCCTTACCATTAATTACTTGTATCCGGTTTAATCCATTGTTTGCTGTTAGACCAAGGGTTTTATAAACCGTATAAACAAGTGAATCACCACTCCAACTTCCATTTTCATTAATTGTTACCTGATTAAAAGGTTCTCTTACGCCCATTGAGACTGAAGGAATATATTTAATATCCATCGGGCGGTTAAAATACACTTCAAATTTATGCATAGCAACACCTAAAGGATCAAGATATTTGAATTCATCCTGTGCATCTTTTCCATTGACAACAACTTTCCAAACACAAGCATGGGCTTTAGACGAAGGCTTATCAAGGAAGGGTTTAAATTTCAAGATTGCCAAGTTTGAAACGTCCCAAAAATCGACAACTTTATCTGAAATTTTTATTGAATCTAATGTTCCCCAATAGGTGTTGTATGAGGAAATTGATGCCTGTAATCCACTTTTCAAATATTTAAAATTACCAAGAACATTGCATGAATCCCTGTAGTCACCATTATAATAATCAATTTGAGGTGTATAAAGCAGGCTTGATAAAGTCGAGACACCGATAGATATTTTAGCAAAATTACAATTTCTAATCTGATCGACACAACACAAAGTTGTTGGATAATTGTATGAGGAAAGGTTATAAAAATTTGAATTATTATAAGTTCCACTCGCATTATACCAAAAGTTTATATTATAAAAAGTACAATCAAAAAAACTCGGAGAACCATTACTTATTGATCCATATATATTATCAAAATGACAATTGTAAAGTGCACCAAGTCCACCGCCAATTACGGCATTTCCGCCATCAACTACAAAATTCAAAAAATTTGTGTATTTATAATCCACTTTTCCACTGGAGGTAAAACCTGATGGACCTTCAATAATTACATTTTTTTCTTTTTCACCTTTTGATATTATTTTCCCCTGTAGAGTAATTGTTTTTTCAATCTTAAGATGCGTTCCGGCTTCCAGAATAAGCACTCCAGTTGAAGCTACTTTAAAACTATTGCTTACCAACCAAAACTTATCAGGTGTTAATCTTAAAGTATCCTCCAAAACTCCTTTCAATTCTGTTCCGTGTTCTACTCTTATTGTTATTTCTTGCTCAGACAAATATTCTTTCTCAATCCCTTTCCATGTTTGTAAAACAAATTGTATATCACGGTTATGGGCAACATTTGGTTGAATTTTAATCTGCAATAAATTCTTCGAATTTGTTAGAGCTGCATAAGAATCGATAGCACCAATAAAAGCTGTCTCTTTCTCAATGGTAGCAGTGGTTGTATCTTCAAATTCTTTAAATTTCACACCAACAAACACACTATCCGCTTGCCCCCAGGTATTTCTGACATTTACCTTTAATTGAATTGTTTCCCCTGCATCTGCTTTCCCATCTTTATCACCATCGAGTGTATCGACAAGTTCATAACTAACCACAGCCAGTTGGGGTGTTGGAATAATGTTTAATGCTTTCTGAATATCCACATAAGTTTCGATAGAATTGATCAGGTTTCCAAATAGCATTTCCTGCGATTCAGTAGGCCGTATACTATGATAAAGTGATGCTAAACCAGAAACAACAGGAGCTGCCATGGAAGTGCCCTGATATACTCGATAATTTCCATTAGGTACCGTGCTTAGGATATTTGTTCCCGGAGCTTTCACCTCATAATTATTTAATTCGTCATAGGTACTGAAAGTAGGACCATTCATGTCTTTGTTACTAAATGATGCTTCGGGAGCCATTACCCCTAAAACATAAGATATTGCAGCTGGATAAAATCTACCTGGAGGAAATCTTCGTTCAATGTCAATTCCATCATTTCCAGCAGCAGCCACCAATAATGTTGTCGCATATGCATTGGCTAATGCATCTTCCATAGCCAAGGAACGGGCATAACTACCAAAGCTCATATTGATAACCGTTGCGCCATGAGTTGAAGCATAAATAATTCCTTTAGAAATTGTTGCTACATCGCCTCGTCCTGAAGATTGAAATACTTTTATCGGCATAATTTTGGCTTTTGGGCATACACCTGCAATCCCAATTCCATTATTGGTTTCAGCAGCTGCTATCCCGGCTACATGTGTACCGTGGCTATTGTCATCCATTGGGTTGTTGTCGTTATTAATAAAGTCCCAGCCTCGAATATCGTTTAATGTGTTATCAGGATTCGGATTTGTCCAGATTTTATTTTTCAAATCAGGGTGATTCCAGTCCACACCTGTATCCAAAATGGCAATTACTTGTGTCGTATCCCCCATTGTTTGTTCCCAGACTAAATCGGCTTTTACGGCAGGTATATACCACTGTTGTTCATATAAAGGGTCATTGGGAATAAAGGCTGTTGCTACACTATTCTGCTTTGGAGTTTGCATATTTGCCACATCCTCTGCCGTTAATACAGGTCCTACCGGCTGCATATCATCAATGGAATAAATGTAGTTTGGTTCGGCATATTCCACTTCGGGCAAGGCCTTCAGTTCTTCAATCAATTGAAAAATATTTGTAGGCATACTGTCTATAGCTTGTGTGGGCGGAACAGAAATCCGGTAGATTTTATCTAAAGCGGGAATGGTCATATCCTTTCCCTGCGGGCTTTTCATCATCCGTGCACGTAGCGGCTTTTGAGCCGTAGGGAATAGCTTTTCGAGTGAAGTTATTCCATGGGCTTTTAAAACCTGATCGACAGAACTGACTCCGGCAACTTTCACCCGTGCACCGGCAGCCACAGGAACTGCATCTTTAAACTTGACAAGTACTTCGTTGGGAACAAAGTTCATTTGGTCGTTGCGTGGATTGCGAACTTGGTCGCTTTTGGTTCCGGTAAAATCAGATGCCTGGTTTTGGGAAAACCCTAAACCCATGCTGCATAAGAGACTGAGAAACAGAAAATAAGTTTTCATAGTATATGATTTTTTATCAAATGATTATAATATTTCTTTATATGCTTACTGAATATATTCACCCCCTTTGGGGTTGCATTTGTCTTTTACTATTTACCGTGGGCTTGCACCCACGGTTATTGAGATTTAGCCACTTCGTGGCTGCTTTTATTGCACTATCATTTTCTTATTCGGACAAACGCTCCGTTGATTAGCGGTGTTGACTTCGAGTGTATAAATAAACAATCCCTTGTTAGCTCCTGGATTCCAAGACAGCAAATGTTCTCCAATAGTTGGGTATTTCAAAGAAATTATTTCCACTTCCTGACCCATCATATTTACCACACGAAGTACAGCTTCATCCACCGGTTCATAAATTCGGATTGGAATAATGGTTTGTCCATTGACCGGATTCGGATAGTTTTGTCCTAATTCTGCCACCGTTTGATTCATATTGTTGCTGATATCGGGAATTCTGGTCATAATGAAATTAACCTTGATAGGTGAACCGTTTGTTCCTCCAAAAATAGCATCAGTAATTTTACTTCCTTTTTTCATGACTAATAATGGAATATGAGTACCTGCAGGAATAGATTTACCGGACATGCTGTAATACAGCAGACGCAAGGTATCCGATTTCATACTGTAACCCGACTCAAATCCCTGAAGTGCTTTCAATACCTGAATATCCTGTATCGATGAAACGCCGCTAATATCCAACTGAATACCTCCGATAGGTACATTGGCATCGGCAAAAAGCGTATCATTATCTAAATACAAGTTAGCCATCTGATCCATCGTCATTCCTTTTACTTTTTGCGGACCGTTAAGCACCAGATTAACCACTCCAACAATATCAAGAACATTGATATTCTTATCACTATTTACATCTGCTGCTTCATAGATAAATGGCTGCGGATTATTATTCAGCAAGTAAGCCACAATGGAAGTAATATCCAGCACATTTACACTCAGATCTCCATTGGCATCGCCTTTGGAAGCTGTAAACGGAGTAGCGCTAACCACCTTCGAAGAATCCGTTTCTACTAAGTTAGTCCGTAAAATCTTATAATAATAGTAATATTTCTTGTTTGGAGTAACTGAAAAATCAGTATAGAGTGTATCCGTAATTAAAGTTGGATTAACCATAACCGGACTGCTAAGTGTGGAATCATTAATCTGTTGCATCCGGTACATATTATATCCCAAACCGTCTACCAGGTCATTATTATTCCATTCTAAGTTTACTTTACCCAGACCAGGAGTAGCCATGAAATCAAGAGAGGCTGAATTAGCTGCACTAATAATAAATGAAAAACGCGAATCCTCAACAGGAATTTCCCAACCCCAATCTCCAGCTTGTCTTGCCCCAGCAACACGAATTTGATTAATACCATCACCCGTAGTCAGTTTTATAGTTTTATATACGGTATAAATTTTACTATCTTCAGACCATGAGCCATTTTCATCTATTTTATTTGAAGTATAGGGATATATTCCTCCAAATGTTACCTGAGGTATGCTATTTTTATTCATAGCACGATTAAAATACACATCATACCGTTGTTTACCAGTACCAACCGGATCAACAGTTTCATCCTGTGCATCTTTACCGTTAACCAATACTTTCCATACATGTCCCGGACAGGAATCAGATGGAGCAGTTAATTTCGGTTCAATATTCAAGTATGGAATTCCAGCATTATTATTGAAATCATAATATTTCTGTTTTATTTTTTCTTTATTACTTGTTCCCCAATACTGATTTGGCAATGTAATCATGTCGGAACTACCAGATGTATAGACAAAGTGTGTTGAAATTCCATTATTCAAAAAAGTATTTTTTACAATATCTTTATTGCTCCCATTGTACTCGAACAAAAAAGTCGGATAATGTAAGTAGATTTCTGGATTGGTAGGATATATATATGCATATATATTTTTCATATTATTGAAAAAGTTGTACTTTGCTGTTGTCAGGGTGGACATTCCATATCCGATAATAAAGTTATCAACTAAAGTTTCATATATGTTTCCGCGAAAGCCCCCATCCACACAAGAATTGTTAATATAACAACGATAAATGGAGTCACATTCTATAGTCCCATTATTTATTATATTGGATATTTTGGATTCTTTTAGTTTCTTAACTTGGAGCCTGTGTGCATTCATTAAATTGCAATTCTCAATGATATTAGAATTTATACTGCCTCCAAGATTATCTATATCTGCATATTTATAAGTTGCATCTCCCCCAATAATCCCTTTCATATTAATTCTTTTTTCAGGTGTACCAATAGCAATAACTTTTCCCCGATTATCAACTCCTGCAAGAATTTCAACACTTGTACCCGGAAGTATAGTTAGTGTTACTCCTGTTGAGATTCGTAAACTATTAGAAATAACCCAATTTTTATCAGGAGTGAAGGTAGTATCTCGTAGTAATATACCCGATAATTCTTGTCCATTATAAATTTTAAATTTTATATTCTTGACAAACACAGTTGTATCGGCATTGTTATGCATTAAAATATCTAATGAGACATTACTATTGTTATTGCAATCTTTATTTATTTTAATTTTAAACGGTATTGTATCATTAATCAATGATCTGAAAATACCAATACTTCCAAAACTAACTGAATCTTTAAGGATTGTTATATCATCTGGATTACCATCATTGCTGGTTCGTATTTTAGCATAAACAATATTGGCTGGTTTTCCTGTATTTCTTATTTTTAGCGTTAGATTTACCGTTTCACCGGCATCGGGCTTATTATCTTTATCGTTTCCGGTATTCTGGTCATCAATGGTATAGCTGACTAAATCAAGTTGTGGTATTTTGGAAGTGCTGAAAAATACATTATTCAAATCAATATTTCCGGTTGAAGAATGGACAAAATCACTCCATAATTCTTCCAATGATTTATTGGGATAGAATGAACGGTATAAAGCCACAGAACCAGAGATAATGGGAGTAGCCATGGATGTGCCATGAAAAACCCGATAATTACCATTTGGAACTGTACTTAAAGCACCACCGGGAGCTTTTAATTCATAATTTATGCCATCAGCTGATTCTGAATAAACAGTACCATCCGGATCATAGTTTGTATAGGGTTCGTCAGCCTGAACTCCAAAGACAAAAGAAAGTGCTGCAGGATAAAAAATTGCTGGAAAGCCAGAAGGAAGAATGTCATAAATACTATATGAATCATTTCCGGCTCCAGCAACTAACATCGTTGTAGGATATGCGTTGATTAGTGCATTTTCCATGGTAAATGATCGTGCATAACTTCCAAAGCTCATATTGATCACTGTTGCACCATGCGTGGCAGCATAATTAATGCCTTTTACAATGGTTGCTACATCACCCGTCCCCTTACTTGTGAAAACCTTTATTGGCATAATTTTCGCTTTGGGGCATACACCGGCTATCCCAATTCCATTATTTGTTTCGGCAGCAGCAATACCAGCTACGTGCGTACCGTGGCTGTTATCGTCCATGGGGTTATTGTCGTTATTTACAAAGTCCCATCCACGGATGTCATTTAGTATTCCATCCATATTCCATGATGTTGCAGGATTCGGATTTGTCCAGATTTTATTCTTTAAGTCAGGGTGATTCCAGTCTACACCTGTGTCTAGAATAGCAATTACCTGTGTAGTATCTCCTGTAGTTTGTTGCCAAACTTGGTCGGCTTTTACAGTTTGAATATATCCCTGTTGGCTGTATAAGGGGTCATTAGGAGTAAAAAGTGTCCCGGATTGATTTTTTGTTTGAAGTTTCTGTACATCTTCGGCAGTTAATATCGGTCCAACCGGTTGCATATTATCAATAGAATAAATATAATTCGGTTCGGCATATTCTACTTCGGGCAATGCCTTCAGTTCTTCAATCAATTGAAAAATATTAGTAGGCATACTGTCTGTCGGTTGTGCAGGAGGAACAGAAATCCGGTAGATTTTATCTAATGCAGGTACTTTGAATTCCTTTCCTTGCGGGCTTTTCATCATCCGGCTTTGAGCGGGCTTTTGTGCGGTTGGAAATAACTTCTCAAGTGAGGTTATGCCATGTGCTTTTAAAACCTGATCAACAGAACTAACTCCGGCTGCTTTCATTCGTACTCCGGCTGCAATGGGTACGGCATCCTTAAACTTAACAAGTACCTCGTTGGGAACGAAGTTCATAAGGTCATTTCTCGGATTGCGAGCTTGGTCGCTTTTGTTTCCGGTAAAATCAGAAGCCTGGTTTTGGGAAAACCCTAAACCAAAACTGTAAATAAGGCAGAAAAGAAGAAGATAAGTTTTCATGTTAATGATTTTTTAAGTCGATTCTCATTTAAGGTATAAATATATAAGTTTAAGTAGCATTCATCTCATAGAATATTGACAGATGAATACGTAAAGTATAATATCAAATAAATGAAATATTTTTTTGTTTAAGATCCGACTCCAAAAATACATAAGTTTTTTATAATCTCCAACTAATTAGGGTTATAATTTTAAATAAATATAAAAGTACTGAATTAATACTGGATTCGGTTAATTAAAAAACCGCCAATACCTTTCGGTTTTGGTGGTTTTTATAGATGTTAAATTACATATAAGAATTAAAGTATATAGCTGCTTACTTCTGCATATCGTTCCGATTTGTATCTAGTCCTCCCGGATATGTTCATTAATAAATATAAAAATGGTGGTAATTGTCACTGGGTCCTGATAGCGTTCGACTGAGCTCACGCCGAAGTCTATCGTGGATAAAAAGAAATTATTCCTTTCGGACATGACCGATAGTTCCCAACAACCAGTCCGCACGTTTTATACATTTTATCAGAGTTGGATATATCCGACGGGACGGGGGGTATTCAAATGAACTGCAAACCTTATAGAAATTCTCCAACTCCAGAAAATAAATCAATAAAATACTACAATTTTCTTACAAAAGCAGCTAAAACAAAGCTATATATTAACAATAAGTATTGTCTGATTAACTCCATTTAATTTTATTTAAACTTTGAAAGAATACAGTTAACACCCCTGTTGGCCTATCTTTGTAACGAAATTAGCAACAAAAATACTTTTTTGTGCGTTTTGGAACTTGATTTCAACTTTTCAGGTCTTATTCCGAAAACATAAAGTGATTTTTTAAAAACATCAAGTAGTTTTCAGAAAAAGTCAAGTCTTTTTTCAAAAAAGTCAGGTAGTTTTTTACCAAACTTCAGGTAGTTTTTGGCCTTCAGGGGCATAAAAAAACACCCCCGACGAGCCTCGAACGCTCACCGGAGATGCTGAATGAAAGTTGGTAAGTAACGCTTACCGGACGCTTTTTTTGAGAAAAAGTAAACTTCTGGTTACATTACGGATTATATCCGCATTGTTTTACTCAGCAGTTAAGCTGTACTTCAGCAATTTCAGGTTATCCTGAATACGCATTCCCGGTCTGAATCGGACGCGTGCTGCACGAACCTGATGTTGTGAGGCATCATTGGCAGTTTCGACTCCGTTGCTGCTCAACGATAACTGAAAAGAACCAAATGTGCCAAAACGCACAATTTTTCCATCCAGCAGGTTTTTGATCATCTCATGCTGCAAAGCACTCAATGCAGCCAACACATCAGTTTCGGTAAGTGTACACCGGTCGGATATTTCTATCGACATTTTTTCCAAAGTTACATCCCCTGCACTTTGGGTGCTCACGTAAAATTTACGTGCAGCAGTTGCGTCCTTTGGGTTCGGACGCTGAACCGTTTTTAATTTAATCATCTTCTTTCTATTTTATAAAGAAAGATAACTTGCCTCGCATCACATCGTTGTGTTACATTGACGATGCAATGTTACAAAACATTTTTTACAATTCAAAATAAACATATCAACACTTGACTGTTGATAACTATGTGTAAACGGCTATAATAAAGCATTTAACCGATTCAAAATCACTTAAACGGTATTTAAACAGTGTTTAAACGTTTTATTTAGAAAGTAATCAAAATAGAATCAAAAATAGGCTAAAGTTAAATAACATTAAAAGTGAATTTTATATAGAATTACAGGAAGAAAGGAGATAAAAACAACTCAAGAAAATGATCAAAAACAAACAGTTTTTTGAAGTTTTGACTATTATAGTTTTGTTTAGAGAGCAACTGTAGTTTACGTACATGTAAAATACAGTTTACATTAACCCATAAAAAAACAACTGTAGTTTACATTTCATCTCTTAAAACTTGGTTAAATCAAATTAAATCGTGAAATTTGTACAATATTAGATTTGTTGTTTGAACCCATGTGATTTGGTGCATCAATTTTCAACACTCAGAACTTATAACTCATAACTAAACTACATGCCCACACTGCACTGGATAGGAAAAGAAAAAGTTATCAATCATCATATGGATGTGCCGTTTAAAGTATTGGAACAATCCTATCATTTCGAAAGCGGTGTGCAGAGAGCAGCTCCCTCTCCTTTGGAGAGGGCGGGGGGTGAGGTCGGAAATAAAATTATTCACGGCGACAACCTGGAAGCACTAAAAGCATTGTTGCCCGAATACGAAGGACGCGTAAAATGCATTTACATAGACCCGCCATACAATACCGGAAACGAAAGCTGGGTGTACAACGACAATGTGAATGACCCCAAAATAAAACGCTGGCTGGGACAAGTGGTAGGGCGCGAAGCCGAAGACCTTACCCGCCACGACAAATGGTTGTGTATGATGTATCCACGCCTAAAATTACTTCATAAATTATTAGCTGAGGATGGCGCGATTTTTATTTCCATAGACGATAACGAACAGGCTAATTTAAAATTGATTTGCGATGAAATATTTGGTAGTGGAAATTTTATTGCAAATGTTGCAGTTGTAAATAATCTGAAAGGTAGAAGCGATGACAAATTTATTGCGACTGCGCATGAAAGTTTATTAATTTTCCAGAAAGGGAAATTTGTAACCAATGGTGTTCCAGTTCCCGAAGAATATATTGAAGAATATAAATTAAAAGATGAATTAGGAGTATACCGTTTACAAGGATTACGGAAGCGTGGTTCTGGAGCTAAACGAGAAGATAGACCAAACATGTACTATCCTTTTTTCTATAATGAAGAAACAAAAAAATTGTCACTTAATAAAGAATCAGATTTAGATATTGAAATTCTACCAAAGCTTTCTGATGGAATTGATGGACGATGGAGATGGGGTAAAGATACAGCTACTGATAGAATAAATGAACTTACAACCCAATTAGTAAAGGGAAGAAATGAATTTGATGTTTTTCAAAAGGATTATTTGCATCAGGATGGTGAGAAAAAGACAATTAAACCAAAATCATTTTGGCTTGGTTCTGAATTTTCGAGCGAAGCAGGCACGTTACAACTTAAAAAGATATTTGAACAAAAATCATTTCAAACGCCAAAGTCTGTAGATTTTATTCAATACTGTCTTTGTCAAGCAACTAATAAAGATTCCATAGTTCTCGATTCATTCGCCGGTTCAGGCACAACTGCTCATGCAGTTTTAAACATGAACAAGCAAGATGGTGGCAACCGGAAGTTTATACTGGTAGAAATGGAAGACTATGCCGAAACGATAACTGCAGAACGGGTAAAACGGGTAATGAATGCTTCGACAAGCTCAGCATCCAATACAAGCTCACCAACAAGTACAGGCTCAGCATCCACCGAAGGCACGGGCGGCAGCTTCGATTATTACGAGTTGGGCGAGCCGTTGTTTCTGGAAGATGGCAACCTGAATGAAACGGTAGGATTGGAGAAAATACGGAGTTATATTTGGTACTCGGAAACGCAAAGCAGTCTGAACTATGATTCTTTTGATTTATATGATAAAGATGATTTTAAAATCAACAACAATCATGAAAATCAAAAGAATCACAAAAATCATGGTTCAGACATTGGGGAGGCTTCCTATTTAGGAAAGAATAACGATACGGCTTATTATTTTCATTACAAGCCGGAAGAAGTTACGACATTAGATCACGTGTTTTTGTCGACCATGAAAACCAAAGCAGAGCAATATATTATTTATGCCGATAATTGCTTGCTTACGAAAGCATTTATGACTAGATATCATATTATATTTAAGAAGATACCACGGGACGTAAGAAGGTTTTAAAAAATGAGGAAATTATGAAAACGAATTCTTTTTATTCAACATTAGGTTACGATGAATTTTTAAGAAATAATTCAGAAATATCTACCTTGTACCCCGATTACAAGGAGATTGAGTTGTTAGGTGCGGATAAAGTATATTTTTCGGGTAATAATCCTGCCGTGCTTTTTGTAGAAGTCTCAGCTTTTGAGGATGCTGCATTACGTCGTATTGCGGACATTCAGCATAAAGCCTGGAATTATCGCAAGATATTGTTGTTGTTTGCTTTGTCCGACACAGAGATAAGAATATACAATTGCCAGGAAAAACCAAGCTATATAAGTAAAACTGTAACTGTAAGTGATGAGTTAAATAAAATTCAGATTTTTGATTATAATGAGCGTTCAGATAAAAAAGCATTGGATGTTTTATCAGAAGTTTTCTCACGAATTGGGGTTGATTGCGGTTTGCTTTGGACAACAGATTATGAAGTTCGCAAAAAAGTAAACATTCAGCGACGGTTAGATAAATATCTTGTTCAAAGTTTAATGCACACCGCTAGTGCCTTGGAAAGTAAAGGAATTACGGAGAGAAGTATTATCCATGGACTATTGATGCGTTCGCTGTTTATTCTGTTTTTAGAAGATAAAGGTGCTGCTCAAAAGGCAGGATTATATGAGAATATAAAAAAAGGAGCTAACTGCTATTTCGACATTTTAGAAGATATCGATGCAACTTATCAGCTGTATAACCAAGTACAAGAACATTTCAATGGGAATGTATTTCCTGTATTACCGAATGAAAGGCAAATGGTTCAACCGGAACATCTGAAATTAATTAGAAAATGTTTCACAGATGGTGATCTTTCAAACGATCCAAAACTGTTTAATGACTGGAAACTATTTAATTTTGAGATTATACAAATAGAGCTTCTTAGTGAAATTTACGAAAACTTCCTGGGCGAATTTAAAAGAGAAAAAGGACAATTTTATACACCATATAGCTTGGTGGAACTTATTCTTAAAGATAAATTACCTACCAATGAAGTGAACTTTAATACTAAAATACTGGATCCGGCTTGCGGTTCGGGAATCTTTTTAGTTGAAAGTTACAAACGTCTTATCAAGCGTTGGAAATATGCTAATCCGACTCAAAAGATAGGTTTTGAGGAACTGCAAAGATTATTGCTAGAAAATATCTATGGGATTGAGATAGATCCAACTGCCATTAAAGTAGCAACATTCAGTTTATATTTAGCATTGGTTGACGAACTGGATCCCAAGACACTATGGATTGAGAAGGGCTATCAATTACCGAATTTGATATTCGACCCCGATGACTTAGCTATTAAAAAGCAAGGCAATAATTTGTGGCGAAGAGATACAATTGGAGAAGTAAATACAGAAGAATTTGTAAGAGTAGATTTAGTCGTGGGAAATCCACCATTTGGAACAAAGAAATTGGCAGAAAAGTCAAAATCAATTTACGATTATTGTAAGGATCATGATTTTGGGAAAGAAATGGTACTACCATTTATGCATAAAGCCGTTAGTTTTTGTCCGAATGGGCAAATTGCATTGGTGTTTAATACCAAAGTTTTGACCAATACCGAAGTTCCTTTTCAAAACTTCAGAAAATGGTTGTTACAAGAAAATTATGTTGAGAAGGTATATAATTTATCTATTTTCAGAAAAGCACCCAAAAATTTTGGAGGACAGTTATTTACATCTGCAGTTGGCCCTGTAAGTATTGCATATTACCAAAGAAAAACCCCAAAAGAACAAAAAGAAACAATTGAATATTGGGCACCTAAGACTTATATAAAAGCTAATTTGGTAGAAGGTGTTATAATTGATAGTTCGGATATTAAGTTCTTGCCAAGAGTTGAGTGTCAAAAACCTGACACCAAGATTTGGAAGATTGCAATGTGGGGTGGAATACAGGATTTCAAATTGATTGAGAGATTTCGTAATGTCACTTTGATTGATTATTTCAAACAAAATAGCATTATTTATGGTGTAGGATTAGAATTAAGTAGTCCTAAGGACAAGAAGAATCTGGACATTTATAAGCTACCACATATTACACCAAATAATATTCAACCATTTTACCAACAAGTAGAAGACACTCTTACAATTAAAGATACAATGTTTAGACGGCTTGGTAAAACACAAGCATATATTGCCCCACATATTCTAATAAATGAAGGGATACAAAAAAACAAGTTAACTATTTCACTCTTAGATTATGATTGTTCCTATTATAAAGGTATCGTAGGTATTATTTCGAAAGAAAAGGATTTCCAAAAGCTTAAATTAATTGCTGCTTTCTTGAATTCGATTTTTGTAAGATATTATGCTTTTTTATCTACATCTACATGGGGAATAGAAAGAGATACCGTAAAACATAAAGAACTATTTTTAGTTCCGTCCTTGTTAACCGGATTAGATTTAGAAATCCAATCAAAAATAATTTCATTATTTGATGAAATCCAATTTCTATCTAAACAGTCAATGGTTCAAAATATAACTGATATAGAGAATAGTATTAACAATCTTTTTTTAAGTACGCTAAATAGTAAAGAGAGATTTTTAATTAATGATAGATTATCTATTGCCTTTTCTCAATTTACGGAGGGACCTAAATCTATCGCTTTTCACCAAACTCTTGAAACTGAAAATAAAGCTTATGCCGAAACGCTTTGTTATGAGCTAAACGCTTTTCTGTTGCATTCTAAGTTAAAGGTGAACGCAAGTATTTATGATGTTGGGTTACGTGATCCGTTGAATCTGGTTGTACTGCATTTTGGAGAAGTAGAAAAAACGATTGAAACTAAGGATTTAGCAAACCTACGGGAGAATTTGTTTAATGTTGACCGTTATATGCTTCACCCAAAAGCAGGAGATAATAAAGAAAACAGTATTTATGTTCAAAAACAAGTTCGTTATTTCGATAACGATACGGTGTATTTGATAAAACCTAATCAAAAACGCTTTTGGACTCGTTCGCAAGCCATTGACGATGCAACTTCACTAATATCCGAAATCATTAATATGGAGAGCAAATAATATGGCAGGAATATTAGAGGATTCTATTAAAAGAGAGTTTGAAGATAGTTTTGAAAATAACTGTCTGACATTATTTGGCGAAGCTTATAAATATATTAGAGAAAATTCTGATATTACAATAGATTGGGATGAAGAGAATATTTCTGCAAACTTCTTCAATTATATAGACAAAAGTGAAAAGGCTATTGGACTAAATATCAACATATCGGATGAATGTAGATTGTATTATGATATTATCTTAAAAGGTAAAATCCCTGCTAAAAAAGCTCCTCGAATTGATTTTAGATTAACAACTAATTGGCTGGAAGAAAAGAAACGATTGGAGTATTTTGTCGAAGCAAAGAATTTAATTGAATCAGATTGTTACAAATCGGGAAGAAAAGCAAAGATAAGTGCCCAAGAAAAGCACGAAAGATATATCAATACGGGTATTGATAATTTTATCTCAGGTAGATACCCTCAAAAAGGATGCATTGTGGGATATGTGTTACAAGGAGAGCCAAACAAAATTGTCAATAAAATTAATGCTTATTTGCAACAGTGTAATAGAACAAGTGAGTATTTGTATTCAATGGAAAGTACTATTCAAAATTTGGAATTCTGCTATCAATCTTCACACGAAAATGAAATAAGAATAAAGCATTTTCTTCTAAAATTCTCAGCATAATACATAATAATGGAACTCAAACCCTATCAGCAACAAGTCATAAACGACCTGTCAATGTTTCAGGAACAAGTGCAGGAAACTAAAGATGTAAAAGAAGCCTTTTATGATTTTTGGACACGGCATCCCAAAACACCTTTGTTTCCATTTCCGGGAACAGCCATCGAACCCTACAAGAATAATATACCCCGTGTACCGCATATTTGTGTAAAAGTACCCACGGCAGGTGGTAAAACCTTTATAGCCTGCAATGCCCTCAAAACCATATTCGATGCTTTTGCTTACGACCGTCCCAAAGCTGTGGTTTGGTTGGTGCCGTCAATCACCATACTGGATCAAACCATCAAAAACCTGCAAGACCCATCGCACCCTTACCGTCAGAAAATAAATGCGCATTTCGGAAACAAAGTGGAGGTTTTCGATAAAGCAACTTTGTTACAAGGAAGTGGTTTTAATGCCACCACGGTAAAAGAGCAACTGAATATCATGGTTTTTAGTTTCGATAGTTTACGGGCTAAAAACAAAGATGACCGAAAGGTTTTTCAGGAAAATGGTAACTTGCAATCGTTCGAAAACCTCTTAGACAAAGACACCGAAATAACATTGGGTAACGTTATCAAATATTTAAATCCATTGGTGGTGGTCGACGAAAGTCACAATGCCGAAAGTGTGTTGAGTGTGGATATGCTTAAAGAACTCAATCCTTGTTTCATTCTCGACCTTACTGCAACACCCCGAAACAATAGTAACATCATTAGTTTTATAGATGCGTTGGAATTGAAAAAGGAAAATATGATTAAACTGCCTGTAATTGTTTACAATCATCAGGATAAAACAGAAGTCATCAATTCCGCTTTGCAACTTCAAAAACGGTTGGAACTCCAGGCAATTGAAGAAGAAAAGAAAGGCGGTAAATACATTCGACCCATCGTACTGTTTCAGGCACAACCCAAAAACGGAAAGAACTTTAAAGATGAAGAAGAAGAAAAATCGAATGTTCAAAAGCTAAAAGAAAAACTCATTGAGCTAAAGATACCTGCCAACCAGATTAAAATAAAAACGGCAAACGTAAATGAAATAAAAAGTGAAGACCTGATGAGCAAGGAGTGTGAGGTGCGTTTTATCATTACGATTAACGCATTGAAAGAAGGTTGGGATTGTCCTTTTGCTTATATCTTAGCTTCGTTAGCCGACAAATCTTCACCCATTGATGTGGAGCAAATATTAGGTCGTATTCTAAGGCAGCCTTATGTAATGAAACATAACTTTCCATTACTCAACCTGAGTTATGTTTTAACTGCTTCCTCCAAATTCCTTGACACCCTTGACAGCATAGTAAAGGGATTGAACAAAGCGGGTTTCAGCGATCACGATTATAAAGTAGCTGACCCTGCCATGCTTGAAGAAGCAAAAAAAGAAGATCCATTGTTACAACTAACCGTTTTTCCATCAAATGAAGAAACTGCGGAAGATATAACTTCGGATATTGACACATCAAGAATTCAACTTCCATCCATTGCAACACTACCCGGTAATGCTGTTTCGCAGATTGAACAAACAGCCATTGAACAAATAGAGACTTTCGAAAAAACAGTTTCCGAAATGGACGAAAACAACTTCATGCCTCTACCTAACGAAATACAACAACTTGTGAAAACGTATAACATCAAAGACATTTTCAAAGAACAGGCAGGTCAAATCAGTTTGCCACAGTTTTATTTAAAAGTTCCTGCGAATGATTTGTTTGGAAACAAAGAAACAGAAGTTCCTTTAGAAAAGGAGAGTTTACTGGAAGGTTTTGCATTGAGCAGAGCAGATACCAATATCGCTTTTGACAGCATAACTTCCGAACTTTATAAAGTTGATTTGGATGAAACGAAAAAAGAACATACACCCACTTTTGTACGACTCGATGGGGTAGTAAAAGAAAGTGTAATGGCTTATATTCTTGATCCATCCAGAAAAGATAGTCGGGTTAAGAATTTCACAAAACGCATTATGGATATTATCGGGAATCTGTATCCAATACCCGACAAAGAGATTGAAAAATACATTACCAGAATCTTAGAAGACTTTAAGGATGAACAGTTTGGCGATCTTTCGAATAATGAATATACATATACCGATAAAATAAAACAGAAAATAAAATCGTTATCAGAAGCTTTTGCAGAAAAGAGGTTTAAAGACTTTTTAGATACCGATAAAGTGTTTATCAAATCTTCGTTTTCCTTACCCAAAAGCATTTCACCGGGAGAAACTTCTAAGGACATTACAAAATCGCTTTATGAGAAAGAAGGAAAAATGAACGGCTATGAAGAACGTGTCATTAATGAAATTGGGAATATGAGTAATATCGCTTTCTGGACAAGGAATGTTGAACGGAGAGGTTTTAGAATAAACGGTTTTATCAATCATTATCCCGACTTTATTATTCAGACAAAAAGTGGTAAAACTATTTTATTAGAAACCAAAGGGGACCATTTAGATGCAGAACAAAAGATAAGATTGGGAGGTCAGTGGGCGAATAAAGCCGGAAATAAATATCGTTATTTTATGGTTTACGAAAGACGTACAGTGGATGGTGCTTATAAACTGGAGGACTTTTTGAATATCATAAAAGACATTTAGTCAGAATCTTTTAAAATTAAACTAAACCGACCAACTCAGCTTCTGCTCAGTTGGTCGGTTTTTTGATTGAATATAACAGAGAAATGGAACGAATTGATAACCCGCTTGCTGAATAGTAAGTTTTTATAGATCGTTTACTTTTAATGGATTGTACGAAATGTCATTGTCATACACGTCGGTTTCTTCATGTTTCTTTACCCATTTTACAAGGTAATTAGTAACTGGCAAAGCAATGATTTCGTAACCCGTTTTCATAGCTGTTTGCGTAAGAATGAGTATCCACAAATCGTGGCCAGGAATTATACCTGTAAAAGCAAGGGTAAAGAATACCAACGAATCGGCACCTTCGCCCACAATGGTTGAAGCTACAGCACGGATTGAAAAACCCCGACCATGCTGCAATATTTTCATTTTACTCATCACATAGGCATTCAGAAATGACCCCAAAAGGAACGCAACAAAACTAGCGGCTGTAATGCGTTCGGTATTGCCTAATACGAGTTCAAAAGCTGCCTGATGGTGGAAATTCAACGAACCAGGCGCCCAAATGCTGAGACGGAAAATAACTACAGCCAGAAAATTCATCAGAAAACCATTCCAAATGATTAAGCGTGCTTTTCGATAACCCCAGACTTCGGCTATCATGTCATTAATAATGTAGGATACTGGAAAGATGAGCAACCCGGCTGTGGCTTCGATTCCACCAATGGAGATCAACTTTTGCTCAACAATGTTGGCGACAATAAGGCATACTGTGAACAGCAGCCCAAACACCATAAAGGCGACGGAAACTTGTTTTTTCATTTTTCTTGTTTTTTAC
>Ga0209123_1001549_pt1 | contig 22271 bp, 19 predicted proteins | sample BarGraIncu00431A_FD_184500 | JGI IMG/M metagenome (GOLD analysis project Ga0209123, IMG submission 184500) | Arctic peat soil microbial communities from Barrow, Alaska, USA - Barrow Graham LP Incubations 004-31A (SPAdes) (version 2) | ecosystem: Environmental > Terrestrial > Soil > Wetlands >...
GTCAGCAACACACCCTGACATAAAACAAAAAAAGCCTCCCCGATTAAGAGAAGGCTTTTCTGTTGTGACTAAATAGAGCAGTTGTAGATTTTAGGTTTATGCTTCAACACCCTATCCGACCGGCTTGGGTTTTACCGGCGGGCCTTTTTGCGTTACCTGGCACAAAGCTCCAGGGGTTATTTGTAAGCAGCAATTTCGTCGAACTGGAGGTACTTGTAAACGCTCTCCTTGTTCGGCTCTACCCTTTCCTTGTACTGCTCAAAGTACTCGGCAGGGGTCGGAAGCTTGCCCAGGTTGACAGTGACAGCGCCGAGTTCTGCAGAGCCCAGGAACACCTTGGCGCCATTGCCGATCCTGTCGTCGAAGTTACGGGTCGAGGTGGAGAACATGTTCACCCCGTCCGGCACGCGTGCCTGGTTACCCATGCAAAGCGAGCAGCCTGCTATCTCGATCCGGGCGCCCACAGCGCTGTAGATGGAGAAGTATGCCTCGTCCTTCAACTGAACCTGATCCATCCGGGTCGGCGGGCAGATCCAGGTCCGGATCGACGGGTTGAACTTCTTGCCTCTCCAGATCTCGCCTGCAGCGCGGAAGTGACCGATGTTGGTCATGCAGGAGCCGAGGAACACGTCGTTGATTGTAGTTCCGGCGACTTCGGAGAGGACCTTGACGTCATCCGGGTCGTTCGGGCAGCAAAGGATCGGCTCGGTGATATCAGCGAGGTCAATCTCGATAACAGCAGCGTACTCGGCATTGGCGTCAGCTTCGAGCAGCTTGGGAGCTTTCAGCCACTCCTCGACGGCGTCGATGCGCTTCTGCAGGGTGTTGGCGTCCTGGTACCCTTCTGCGATCATCTTGCGCATCAGGGCCGCGTTGGAACGCAGGTACTTGGCTACGGAAGTCTCGGAGAGCTTGATGCAGCCCGCTGCGGCGCTCCGCTCGGCGGCGGCATCAGTCAGCTCGAAAGCCTGCTCAACAGAGAGATCCGGGAGACCTTCCATTTCCAGGATACGGCCATTGAAGATGTTGACCTTGTTCTTCTTGGGCACGGTAAGCAGGCCCTGTTTGATGGCCCAAAGCGGAATCGCGTTCACAGCGTCGCGCAGCGTGATGCCGGGGTTGAACTTCCCTTTGAAGCGGACCAGCACGGACTCAGGCATGTCCAGCGGCATGAAGCCCAGCGCCCCAGCAAAGGCGACCAGGCCGGAACCGGCCGGGAAGGAGATCCCGATCGGGAAACGGGTGTGGGAGTCGCCGCCGGTCCCGACGGTGTCGGGGATCAGCAGGCGGTTCAACCAGGAGTGGATGACGCCGTCGCCCGGCTTCAAGGGGACGCCGCAGCGCTCGATGATGAAATTCGGCAGGTTCTTGTGCATCTGCACGTCCGAGGGTTTCGGATAGGCCGCGGTGTGGCAGAAGGACTGCATGAACATCGGTGCCAGGAACTTCAGGCAGGCGAGCTCTTTCAGTTCGTCAGCGGTCATCGGACCAGTGGTGTCCTGGGAGCCGACCGTGGTCATGGCGGGCTCGCACGCGGTACCCGGCAGTATGCCGACTACGCCGCAGGCCTTGCCGACCATCTTCTGGGCCAGCGAGTAGCCCTGGTTAGCCTTGGGAACCGGATTTACCGGAAGGGTGAACACTTCGGTAGCCGACAAGCCCAGAGCCTTCCTGGCGCGGTCGGTGAGGGCGCGGCCGATGATCAGCGGGATCCTGCCGCCAGCACGGAACTCGTCGGAGAGGGTGTTCGGGGAGATGGTGAAGGTCGAAAGCAGGTCGCCCGCTTCGCTCTTGATCTCGCCTTTGGCAGAATCGATGACGATAACGTCACCGGTCTTCAGCTTGGACACATCGGTCTTGATCGGGAACGCGCCGGAGTCCTGGGCGGTGTTGAAGAAGATCGGAGCGATGACGCCGCCGATGATGATGCCGTCCCTTCTTTTATTGGGCACCGCGGGGATGTCCTGGCCGATTGCCCAGAGCACGGAGTTGCAGGCGGATTTTCTAGAAGAACCGGTTCCCACCACGTCGCCCACGAAGGCAACCTGGAAACCTTCTTCCCGGTACTTGGCGATGGTCGCCAGGCCGTCCGGGAAGCGGGTCTTACCCATGACCAGGGCGTGCAGGGGAATATCGGGGCGGCTCCAGGCGTCGCCGGCCGGGGAGAAGTCGTCGGTGTTGATTTCGCCGTCGACCTTGTAAACCTTGACCTTGACGGTTTCGGGAAGTCCGGCCTTAGCGGTGAACCACTCGGCGTTGGCCCAGGATTCCATGACTTTTTTGGCAGAGGCGTTGCTCTTGGAGAGTGCCAGCACTTCGTCGAAGGCATCGTACACGAGGGTGATACCGGAAAGCGCGGTAACGGCGGCCTCGGCGAGATCAGCATCCTTGAGCGCTGCAACCAGAGGGGCCACGTTGTAGCCGCCCAGCATGGTGCCGAGGATCTGTACGGCATCCTTCTTGGAAACGAGCGGGGACTTGATGGAACCGGCTACGATGCCGGCGAGAAAAGCAGCCTTCACTTCGGCAGAGGGATCAACACCCGGGGAAACCCTTTCCTTCAGGAGTTCCAACAGGAATGCCTCCTTGCCAGCGGGCGGGGCCTCCAAGAGCTTGCACAGCGCTGCGGTCTGCTCCGGGTCGAGCGGTTTGGCAGGAATTCCGAGTGCCTTTCTTTCAGCCTCTTGCTTCAGGTACGCTTCGATCATGGTCCCTCCTCCAGATATTTTAACAACGATTTACAGCAGTTATGTGAAATACATCGCGACTGGGATACCTAGCTACAACGGATACTGTATACAGTTTTTGGCAGGCTTTGTCAATTGTTGAAATGGGCTAAGACGGGGAATTTTCCTTAAGGGGTGACCGAGTTAGGTAGAGGGGATGTTTGTGCGGCAGGACGGGAAACCAAGCCGGGATGATCGGTCGTTTCTGAGTAAAGGGAGGAGTCCGAAAGTCCCCTCTCCCGGAGGGGGAGGGTTAGGGAGGGGGAAATCGACTTTTCCTTCAACTAAACTCCGCCTGGGGCTGAGCGGGGTGCTCAAGATTACCCCATCCCCACCCCTACCCTCCCCTTGAAGGGGAGGGAGTTCCTGGTTGCGAGTCCGTCCGGTTTCTCAAAGGTCGCCGGACTCCGGAGCGATTAACAGCAGTTCGGGATGGGCATAGACGTTGAACTTTCCCCCGCGCAGGTAACCGATCAGGGTGATGCCGGCCTCCTGGCAGATCCTGATCGCCATGTCGGTTGGCGAGGTGCGCGAGGCGATCAACGGGATGCCGAGCGCCGCGGCCTTGGCCGCCATCTCGGCAGATATGCGGCCCGAGGTGACCAGCAGCCGGCCGCCAAGATCGACTCCCCGGAGCAGCGCCTCTCCGGCCAAGCGGTCAAAGGTGTTATGACGACCGATATCCTCGGCATGCAGCAAGAGCTTACCGTTGATGTCGCCGACGGCCGCAGAATGGACCCCGCCGTGACTTTTGTACTGCTCAGCCGCCAAGGCAAGCTGCTCCATCAAGGCAAAGACGGCGCCCGGCGCCACGGGATTAGGTTCACTGGCTAGCTTCACGGTACCGCCCGCCGCCGGCAAGGAATAGGTGATGCCGGTGCCACACCCGGAGGTGAGGATCGGCTTGAGCTCAGTGGGGATTTCTCCCCTGATGCGGACATTCGCAATGCCGTAGTCATTGCAGACGCTGAGCATCAAAAAATCCTCAACTCTGCTCACGAACCCCTGCACCCTTAAAAAACCAGCAACCAGAAAGCGCAGGTCATGGGGCGATGCAATCAGGGTAACTAGTTCCCGGTCGTTCACCCTGAGCACCAGGGGAAACTCCCCCACCACCTCCGCCTCGCCGCGCACCAGTCGGCCATTTGTGTAAGCATGAACTTCTTTCATAGCTTCCTTATCAGATGCAACCGTTTGCATTGTGGCCAAGGAGACGCATGCAATGCGTCTCTACAAGGACCACGTCAAGGTAGAGACGCATTGCATGCGTCTCAGCCATGTTGCCAAATATAAATCAGTTGCGTAACAGTCATAGTCGCAAACAAATGATACCCGCTACTTCACCCCGCCGATGCAGAGGTATTTAATTTCAAGATAGTCCTCGATGCCGTATTTGGATCCCTCCCGGCCGGTGCCTGACTCCTTCACCCCGCCAAAGGGAGCGACCGTCGTGGAGATCAGGCCGGTATTGATGCCGACGATCCCGTATTCGAGCGCCTCGGCAACCCGCCAGACGCGGGAGATGTCCTGAGTGTAGAAATAGGAAGCCAGGCCGAACTCCGTGTCGTTGGCCATCTGGACCGCCTCCTGTTCCGTCGTGAAACGAAAGAGCGGGGCGACGGGTCCGAAAGTTTCCTCGCGGGCCACCAGCATTGCCGGCGTGACGTCGGCGAGCACCGTCGGTTCGAAGAAGGTGCCACCCAGCACGTGCCTCTTACCTCCGGTCACCAGGCGCGCCCCGCGCCCCAGCGCATCGGCGATGTGCTCCTCCACCTTTTCCAGTGCACCACGGTCGATGAGCGGCCCCTGCTGGGTTTCGCCCTGCAGTCCGTCTCCCACCTTCATCTTGCTGACTGCCACGGCGAGCTTCTCGGTGAACCGGTCGTACACTCCGTCTTGCACCAGGAAGCGGTTGGTGCAGACGCAGGTCTGGCCGGTGTTGCGAAACTTGGAGATGATGGCGCCCTCCACTGCCTGGTCGAGGTCGGCGTCGTTGAAAACGATAAAGGGCGCGTTACCACCAAGCTCCAAGGACACCTTCTTCACCGTACCGGCGCACTGGGCCATTAGCTGCTTACCGATCTCGGTAGAACCGGTGAAGCTCAGTTTGCGCACCAGCGGGTTGCCCGTCATCTCGGCGCCAATTCCGGCGGCTGCGCCGGTTACCACACTGAATACTCCATCGGGAATCCCGGCACGCCGGGCCAGTTCGGCCAGTGCCAGGGCGGAATACGGAGTTGCCGTGGCCGGCTTCACAACTATGGTGCACCCTGCGGCGAGCGCAGGCCCGGCCTTTCTGGTGATCATCGCCGAGGGAAAGTTCCAGGGGGTGATGGCGGCGCAGACTCCGATCGGCTCCTTCAGTACCAAGATTCTTTTGTCCGCCTGGTGCGGGGGGATGATGTCCCCGTAGATCCTCTTCCCCTCCTCCGCGAACCACTCGAGGAACGAGGCGGCATAGACCGTCTCTCCGCGCGACTCGGCCAAAGGTTTCCCCTGCTCCGCCGTCATCAGGACGGCGAGGTCCTCCTGGTGCTCCAGCATAAGCTCGGACCAGCGCCGCAAAACCGTGCTGCGTTCCTGGGCCGTCTTGGCGCGCCAGGCGGGATAGGCTAGGTTGGCGGCCTCGATGGCGCGGCGGGTCTCGGCTGCGCCCATTTTCGGGATGGTACCGATCTTTTCCCCGGTGGCCGGATTAGTCACATCGACAGTCTCGCCGCTATCGGCAGCCGTCCAGGCCCCGTTGATGAAGCAGAGCTGCTGGAACAGCTTACCATCCCGCAAAGATATCATGTACGCTCCCTGAATATTGAATAGTTTGACTGAGGATAAGTGAGGAGACGCATGCAATGCGTCTCCTCACAAACTCTTATCTGCCCATCTCGGATCTTGCACGCAATGCGTCAAATTTTTTGCCTGTCAATCTAAACGGCGCACGTAATGCGACCAAGTTTTTGTAAGTCTGTCGTAGAGACGCATGCATGCGTCTCAGCTTTACTCAAATTTTATGCCGACAGCTTTAGCAATCAGCTTCAGCTCTGCACTACTGCGCTTTCTTAGCCACCGGGACAACCGCCTTCTTGACTGCCTTTATCAGATAATTGGCAGTAAAAATGTAGTCATCCTGATAGTCCCGTTTGCCGTCTCCGTTCAGATCAAACTTGGGGGCTTCGTCAGTTCCCCGCGTATTCAGGAAAAGCTGGAAATCTGCCTCGCTCACACTACCGGACTTGTCCAAATCGATGTCGGCCTGCGAAGTGACGCTGAGGGGGATTTCTTGTTGAGCAGCCTCCGTCACCATGCTGATGCTCGCCCTGACCGCGCCTTTCTCGGGCAATACCTCGACCTGCCACTCTCCCTCGCCTGTCTGCATGAGGGAAAGGTACTTCGCGTGATTGAAGGCAAAGTTGGGGGCCCTGTCGCCGGCTACCTTGGAGATGGTGATCTTGACGCTCGACTTGCCGTCGGCGATACTAACCGCGGGCGCCTGGCTGAATGGGGTACCCTGCACCTGGTCAAAGAGCGCGATCAAATTAGTGGGCGTCTTTTCCCCTGCGAAAAGTCTGAACTTCTCCAATACGCTTGGCACCGACCGGTGCGGCTCTTCCTGCGCCTTCTTAGCCGCGACCGGAGCCTCGGGGGCGGCGGGCGCCTCCTGGCTTCCCGGGGGCGAGACGCTACCATCATGGGGTTCCTGCTGGGGCGGTACCGGAGCCGGCTGCCCGGCGACATCCTTATGCTCACGCACGCCGGCATCATCCGAGGGCATGGTCAAGGTACCGCCCACGACAGGAGTCCCCGTCGAGGCGCCAGTTAAAGTCGTCGTTTGCGTGGTCGGGGTGGGTGTAGTCGTCGTATCGCTACCCCCTGCGGTGGTGCTGGACGAGCCGCCGCTGTCCGACCACCCACTGAAGGTGGCGGGAAGATAGGCGGTCTTGATATTCACGACGGTACCGCTCACGCCAAGGTTCCCGGACGAATCACCGTTACGATCAAAGGTGAGCGTGGCAATCGGCCCGCTCCCTTTCATCGCGTTACTGGTCACCACGATTAGTTGCAGCGAACCGGTGAAACCGGTGTTGGGCACGAACAGTCCGCCGCTGGTAAGGCTTCCCTGCGCCACGCGCGGGTTTGAGAGGCGCGCAGGGTCATAGGTTATCGTGAGGTGAAAACCGCCGGGCGCGTCGAAGCCGCTAGCCTGCACGGTGAAGAAGGTGCCATTGGAGGAGGACAGGGAGATATTTCCCAAGGCAAAGGCAGAAAGGGGGGCAGCAACAAGGCAGCAGAGGACTAACAGCTGGCATAAAACGGTGCGCTTAAAGTAGAGCATGCGTTAACCTCACAATAGAAGCAGTGGATACTGACAGAGAGTCCCGGAGTATGCGTGGTAGATAAGCAGCACCTCTGACAAACGGGATGTCGGACCTGGCACGAAAGATCTGTCGCAGTGCTAGTTTACCGTCTAAATCTACCTCGGCAACACTTTTTATGTCAAGACGATTAAGGATGTCAATACGCACCCGACAATAGCGACGGCTCCCCAAAAAAAACGGAAGGGGTAGTAGCTACCCCTTCCGTTTTTCCAGTCAGCATTTTGGGTCCGTCGTCAGGATGCCTTTCCCATGGTCTTCAGTATTTCCCAACCTTTGAGAAGGTCGAGGGCGCGCAGGATCTGGGAGTCTCCCTTGACTGCCTCGTCGGTTTTGTAAGGAGCAGGCTTGACCTTTTTATCGTCGTCGGTCTCCTTGGTCCCACCTTCGAAGTGGTTTTCCAGGTCCTTCTCCCTGATGTGCATCCCATCCGATTTTTTCTCGGTGGTGGCGGCGATCTCCACCTTCTCAGCCAGGATGTCAGGGGTAATCCCCTTGGCCTGGATGGAGCGCCCGCTCGGAGTGAAGTATCTTGCCGTCGTCAGCCTGAGGCCGGAGTTGTCGGAAAGCGGGATGATGGTCTGCACGCTCCCCTTGCCGAAGCTCTGGGTCCCCATGACAACGGCACGCTTGTGATCCTGCAGGCAACCGGCGACGATCTCCGAGGCGCTGGCGGACCCGCTGTTGATCAGCACGACAATCGGGTACCCCGCCTCCTTGCCGCCTTTGCGCGAAGTGAAGCGCATCTTGGAGTCCTTCTCGCGCCCTTCGGTGTAAACAATCAGCTGACCTTCCTCGGTGAAATGCTCGCACACCCGGACCGCCTGATCCAAAAGCCCGCCCGGATCGTTTCTGAGGTCAAGCACCAGCCCCTTGAGCGGCTTCTCAGCCTGCAGGCTCTTCAGTGCCTTCTCCAGGTCGTCGTCGGTTTTTTCCTGGAACTGGGAGAGCCTCACGTAGCCATAGCCATCGTCCAGCACCTTGAACTTGACGCTCTTGACCTGGATGATGTCGCGCTCCAGCACGAACTCCTTGGTCTTCTCAAAGCCCTCGCGCATGATGGTGAGGGTGACCTTGGTCCCCTTGATGCCGCGCATCCGCTTCACGGCGTCCGTGATGGTCAGGTCCTTGGTGAACTTGTCGTCGATCTTCAGGATCTGGTCGCCGGCCTTGATTCCCGCCTTGAACGCCGGGGTGTCCTCGATCGGGGAGATGACCGTCAGGATGCCGTCCTTCACGGTGATCTCGATGCCGAGTCCGCCGAAAGCGCCCTTGGTATCGATCTTCATCTCCTTATAGGTGTCCGGAGGCATAAAGGAGCTGTGCGGATCGAGGGAACTCAACATGCCGTTGATCGCCCCGTAGATGAGCTTCTTGGTATCCACTTCCTCGACATAACTCTTCTTCACGATGGAAAGCACGTCGGTGAAGAGCTCAATCGATTCGTAATCGTTGCCGACCGCCTGGGCCGCACATCTACGCTGAACGCCAAAGGCGATGGTCAGCGTCAGCAGGGAAACCGTCGCTACAAACAGAGTAGCCTTCTTGTACTTACTGCCCTTGAACATTCTGCCTCCCTATGGATGTTTAGTACTCTTATCACCTGAACCAGGGAGCGGGATCGACCGGCTTCCCCTGGTAGCGAATTTCAAAATATAACAAAGGTCCTTTTGTGGAATCCGTGTCCCCGACACTCGCCAGGACGTCATTGCGTGCCACCTTGGAACCGACCTTCTTGACCACCGAGGAGGCGTGCGCATACAGGCTGAAAAAGCCCCCGCCGTGGTCAACGATAATCATATTACCATACCCTTTGAAATAGTCGGCAAAAATCACCTCGCCGTCAAACACCGCGTGAATCGGGGATCCGGTGGCGGCTGAGACAGAGATGCCGTTACTGAAGGTGAAGGAATCGAATTCGGGGTGCTTGTGCCTGCCGAAACGTTCGACCACTGTTCCCTTCACCGGAAGGGAGAGCCTTCCTTTCTGCGCGCCCAGCCCCTTGTCGGGGACCAAAATGGCGGGTGGCTGGGCAACGTGGGTATTCCCTGCCCCACCAGTCCCAGGGACAGCTCCGGGAACCTTCAGCTTGCGGCGGTTTCTGGCGGCATTATACGCCAATCTATTTCTCGCTTCAAGCCTTTCAAACATGGTCTGCAGCCGCCCGGCGTTGGCCTGGAGCTCCTTCAGTGAGGCAACATACCCTTGTTTGTCCTGACGCACCTTGACGAGATAGGTCGCCTTGCGACTTTGTTCCTGCTCGATCTCGTGCTTTTTCCCCTGCATGGAGCGCCGGATCCCTTCCTTGCGCGCCGCATCCTGCTCCAGACGGGTCTTGAGCAGCTTCAGGTGGGCCAGGTCATCGTTGAACTGGGCGAAAAGTTTTTTGTCGTTGGCCAGCACGCTTTTCATGTAGCGCAGGTTTTCGGTCATCTGAGGGAAGGACTCCGAGGAAAAGAAAATCCTCAGGTTTCCGGTCTCGCCGCCTTTGTAGAGCGCGGCCACCCGTCGGTCGATCTGAGCCCGCTTCTTTTCTGCTTCCTGACGGGTGTGTTCGATCTCTGCCAGGGTCTGGCCGATCCCCTTTTCGACACCGGCCAGGTCGCGCCCAAGTTGCACCAGGCTCGATTGCTTCTCCTTGAGGGAGCGCTGGATCTGCTCCAGCTCGACCGAGACCTTGGTCTCCACCTTGCGGGTCTTGGAGAGCAGCAGGTTCTTCTCCCTGATCTCCCGTTTAACCCCCTGCAGATCTTCCTTCACCCCGGCGCTGCCCGGGCCGGCTACGGTGAGGGCCAGGACCAGGGTCAGGGCGAGATTGCGTATGATAGGATGGCTGCGCATGCTAGACGTTTATGAACCTTCTCAACGAGGTGAGGCTCCCGATGAATCCGAGCGCTATCCCGCCGCACAAAATGGCGGCCAGGTCAGCGGGCGGCAGGAAGCGAAGGCCGGCGCCGGCGGGGTTAACCCCGAGGAAATTGGCCGCGTTATGGAGAAAGGCGTAGTAGCATCCGCTTAGCGCGATCAGGGAGAGCGCGGCACCGAGAGCCCCCTGCAGCACCCCTTCGATGAGAAAGGGAGCCTTGATAAAAAAGCGGGTGGCACCCACGAGCCCGAGCAGTTCCAGTTCGTCCTTACGCGCATAAATAGTGAGCTTAATGGTGTTGGAGACGATGAACAGCACCGCGATGGCGAGGAAGCCGCCCAAAAGAGCCCCCATCAGCCGGAAGAGATTCATGAAGGTGTTGAAGCGCTGCACCCACTCCTCTCCGTACTGCACCTCGGTGATGCCGGCGATTGCCTTCAGCGCCGTCACGTAACGTGACACGGACGCGCTGTCGCGGTGTCCGTGGTCCAGACTAATCTCCAGCGAGGCGGGAAGCACCTCGGAGGTGATCCCCTCCAGGAGCGATTCCTGCCCCTTGAGCCGCCCGCGCAGCCGGACTTCGGCCTCCTGCTTGGTGACAAAAGCTACCTTGGAGGTACCGGCTATCGCCTTCACCCTCCCCTTCAGCGCCGCGACGGCAAGCGGGGTCGGTTCGCGATCAAAGTATGCCGTGATCTGCACCTTGTCGCTCCAGCCGTCCGCCATCCCCTCCAAGTTCACGTAGACCAGGAGAAAGAGCGAGGCTATCAGCAGCGCCAGGGTGATAGTCGCCACGGTTACGACGCTTACGAACACGTTTTGCCGCAGGTTTGCCAGAGCCCGGGCGAAAAAATAGCCGAAGCGTCCCCCGATACCTTCCTGGGCGAGCGTGGGACGGACCGCCTTAGCCTTGGTCATCGGTCGCCTCCACTATCCTTCCCTTGTCGAGGTGGATGACCCTGCGATGCGAGTTGTCCATGACGCGCCGGTCGTGGGTCGCCACTACGACGGTCGTTCCGCGTATGTTCGCCTCCTTGAAGATGGAGAGGATCTGCTCCTTGTTCTCCTCATCGAGATTCCCGGTCGGCTCGTCGGCGATCAGGATCTTGGGGTCGTTCACGAGGGCCCGGGCCAGTGCCACGCGCTGCTGCTCCCCGCCGGAGAGCCTGAGCGGAGTGGAATTCATCTTATCCTCGAGCCCCATGCGCTTTAGGATGTGGAACACCTTCTTGCCGATGTCGCGCTTGCCCCAGCCGAGCACCTCCAGGGTAATGGCGACGTTTTCCAGCACGGTGCGGTTGGGGAGGAGCTTGTAATCCTGGAAGACGACACCGATGGTCCGGCGCAGCAGCGGAATCTGGGAGCGGGTCAGGCGGCTTAAGTTAACCCCGTCGATCAGCACCTGTCCCCGGGTCGGCGACAACTCGGCGTAAAGGAGCTTTAAAAGCGTCGACTTTCCGGCGCCCGACTGACCGGTTAAAAAAACAAAATCCCCTTTGGGGATTTTCAGGTTGATATCCGTCAGCGCTGGCGTTTCGGCCTGGTACGACATCCCTACGTTATGCAGTTGAATCATTTGAGAAGCCTCTTCGGGTGAACGGGGGCGGACAGGCCAGCCCCGGTCACCACTGATTGTACGCCCTGCCGTCGGTGGGACTGATCACGGTGGAGTTACTATGCACATCAGCCACGTTACCCTTGACCTCTTGTCCGTCCACCGGTTCAGGGGGCGAGGTCACCCAGTCGGGCATCTTGGTGAAGGGGTCGTTGGGTATCCCTTTCAGGTACTTCTTATCGGACATTTCTTGGAGAGAATCAGGATACTTCCCCTGATCGGCGTAGTACTGGTCGATGGTGGAGCGAAACATGTAGAGATCCTCGCGCAGCACCGACTCACGCGCCCTGATGAGGCCCCACTGGTAGTTGGGTGCGGCTATGGCCGCAAGAATCCCGACGATGGAGACGACCATCATAAGTTCTATCAGCGTGAAACCCCGCTGCGCTTTCAGTATCCTCTTCAACATGCCGTCACCAGTCCTTGTATTTCGTTCCGTCGATGGCCGTCCCGTCGCTCAGGGAATGGACGTCGTAGACATCCTGCCCGCCCCAGGAGTTGCTGTCCGGGTCGTCTTCATAGGAGCGCATCCCCCAAGGCTCCTCACCTGCCGGCACCGGGTGGAACGGGTCACCCGGCACCTTGCGGAGAAACCTCTTCTTGTAGTTCACCAAGCCACCGAAGTCGTACCCATCCACCAGCACCTTCAAAGTCTCGGGGTATCCGCCGGGCTTATTGAGGGACGGGATGATCTTTTTCTCATCGACGGCCTTGTCATAGTTTTTCTTGTACTCATCTATGGCGGTCCTGATCTCTCTCAGGTTTCTCTTCAGTTCGATTTCTTTGACCCGGGTCGAGGTCATCCGCGCCGAGGGGAGGATGAGGGAGGCGAGAATGCCGAGAATGACCATGGTCACCACCAGCTCGATCAGGCTCAACCCGCGATTATTGTGAAGGATTCTGCACATGGTTTGTTAGCCCGGGAGGGCTACTTTACCTCCAAAACGGTGCTGGTCGGGTTTGCGGTGAATGACTCGCCGGCCTGATTGGAGAAGTTCGGGTTGCTAATCCCAATGACTGCCTTACCTATGGCTATCGCCTTGAAGGTGACCGTTGCGAGCGCACCGTCTCCAGAGGCCCCGACTGCGCCGGCAGTCCTTGATTGCGACAACCAGACCTCTCCTTTTTTCTTGTCGTCGTAGGCCTGAAACCGGGTCGCCACATTGTTTTGCTTCAGGAAAGGCCCCTCCGACTGAGTCTGCAGTTGCAGGTTTTTCGGATAGGTCAGCACGTACACCGAATTATACAGATTTTTCGCGCCGGTTTCATTAACTTGAACGCTAAACTGATCATTCAATTTGACGGAGACGGGGGCAACCAGGCTGAGCACGACCGGCGTAGACCCGGCGGCGGCTTTTACCCCAGGCGTGGCAGGCGCTACCGCAACCTTGGCCGCGGGGGGAACCGAAGCCACATCTGGTTGAACCGGGACCGACACCTGCGGAGCTACTGCCAGGGCATCGTTTCCAGCAGCCGGCGTCCCGGCCCCCCTTGGCAGAACGGGTGAGCTGGTCACGGGCGCAGCAGCCGGCAGCGCAGAACCCTGCACAGCAGAGGTCGGCAGTGGTGGCGCCGGAACCGTTGCTGGCGGAACGAATGCCGGCGGAACAGTAGCTGGCGGAACGAATGCTGGCGGCGCTGTGACCGGGGCAGTTGCCGGCGGAGCAGTGGTGCCAGGTGCGGCGAGGAGCATTTCGGGCTCCTGGACGAAGGAGGAATACGGCTTATTGGATGACGGTTCATCTTCCCGGCCGGACCAGAAGGCGGCAACGTCGTTTTCAGGAACCGTCACGCCCCGGACGATACGCGGCGTGATCGCCAGCATGAGCTCGGTTTTGTTGGTGGCGTCGTTGGTATTGGTGAAAAGCGCGCCAAGAAACGGGATATCGCCCAGCAGGAAGACCTTGCTCTTGCTGTCGGTCTTGGTTTTCTGAATCAGCCCGCCAATGATACTGGTCTCGCCGTCCTTGAGGGAAAGTACGGTATCAAGGTTCCTGGTGCCGATGGTCACCACCGTGGTGGCCTGGTCGGTGCCGATGGTGTCCTTTTGCAGGATGGAACTTACCTCGAGTCCGAGTTTGATGGAAATCTCGTTGTTCAACTGGATGGTCGGTTCGGCATTCACCTTAACGCCGACGTCGACGTACTGCACGTTCACGCTGACCCCGCCACCGGAGGGAGAAGAGGTGGTCGTGATCGGCACCCGGGTTCCCACGTTGAACTTCGCCTTTTCCCGGTTCTTCACCCGGATCTTGGGGTTCGAGAGGGTCTCGCCGTTGGCGAGGGTCTTGCCGAAATTGAAGGTGGCGTTGGGTACCGTGAGGTAGCCGTTATACCCTTTAAACGCGAATAAGCTCAGCAGATTGGAAACGTTCGGCGGGGTTATCGTCGTCGTTCCCGTCGTGCTCGTGGTGGTGGTCGACCCCAGCGTGTCGGCGAAGAAGCCACCCCCCTGAGCAGTCGGGGTCGTGACGCCGAGAGTCGCAGAATACTTGGAAAGGGCCATCCCGAAGGTCTCCGCGTTATTCTTGGAGAGCTCGAACACCTCTACTTCAAGCAGCACCTCGGCATCAGGAACGTCATTGGCCTCCAGAATCTTCCGGGCCACCTCGACGACCTCCGGGGTATCCCGGATCACCAGCGCGTTCATCTCCTCGTTCACGTAGATCTTTTTCACCTGCAGCATGGTGCGAATCAGGTTGACCGCCTTCTTGGCGTCCAGTTTGTTCAGGTAGAAGGTCTGCAGATACAGATCCTCATACTGTTTGTACTTTTCCGGGGACTTGGGATACAGGATGATGGTGTTCTCGTTCAGGACCTTCTTGCCGAGCTTTTGCATCCCGGTAATGATTTCCATGGCCTGCTGGAAGGTGGCGTTCTCCAGGAAAAGCGAGATGTTCACGTCCTTAACCGTGTCGTCAAAAACGAAATTGATCCCCGAGAGCTGGGAGAGAATGGAAAATATTTCCTTTAGCTTAGCATCCTTGAACTTCAGGGTAATCGGTTTGGTCGACTTCAGGTTCAGCTCGAACCCGTCCAGCTTCGCCGGTTTGGTGGAGAGGAGGTGCTCCATCGCCCCCTTGATCTGTTTGTTGCCGTTGTCAAACTCCAGGGCGTGCTTATAGGAGACCATCGCCTCGCGGGGCTTGCGGTTCTTTTCGAATTCTATCCCTTCCATGTAGTAGAGCTGGGCGTTTTTAAGTTTCTGCAACAGATCCGCCTGCTGCTTTGCCTGCAGCTGGGTCGGGTCGATCGCATAGGCGCTCTGGTACTCCCTGAGCGCCTCGTCATAATTCTTCTGGGCGTAAAAGGTCTCCCCCCTCTTGAAGTGCATCCTGGCAGTGGCGTCGGTCGCCTTCAGGAACCCGACCCGGTACTCGCCAACCTCGGGGTTCGCCGTGGTCACCTCCGCGTATTTCACTAAAGCAGCGTCCAGGTTGCCATCGTTCTCGAGTTTTTGTGCCTTGCTGAAGGCGGTGCGCCCGGCGGTACAGCCGGAAGAAAGCAGCGTCACCATGATCAGGCTGAGAATCGGTTTAATGCTATGCATGCAGTCGCTCCTTAGGGGTTCCGTAAACTGGTGTTGCGCGTGCTGAGCGCCCGGTTTTCGACCAGCGGTATGACGAGTTCGCGTCCCCCGGCGATGGTCTTGATGGTGATGGCATCATCCGTCAGATCGGAGACCTGAAACTTTGACAGCAGGGTGGTTCCCTTTTTGGCCAGGAATATCTCGTTGTTGGTGGAGAGGAAGACCGTCCTGGCGCCGCCTTGCTTCAGAAATCCCAAAAAGGTGAATTTCGCCATTTCCCCGGCGGCGATATCTTCGGCCGTCGGCGCGGGCGGCGGCGCCACCGGAGCAGGCGGTGGAGCCTGCGGCGGCGGTGGCGGCGGCAGCGCAAGCGTCACCGGCCTGGGCGGCGGAGGGAGCGGCTTGAAGGGGGGCAGCTTCACCTCGTCCGAAAAGATGGGCGTGAAGATGTTGCGGCGAAACCCTGAAAAACGCGGCAGTTCCTGGTCGAGCTGGGCGAGATGGACCCTTCCCTCCCCCTGCGGCGCGCCGGCGCCACCCTTGGCGGGGGCCGGAACCGCGACACCGGGACGGTAGGTGAGAGTCGCCGCCCGGCGTTCCGTCGGGCTGCGCAGCACACTGTAGGCGATGGAACCGGCCAGCGCGACCAGCAAAAGGCAGAGGATGAGTTTTTGGCGGTTCATGTCCCCTCCGTCTTGAGTAACACCGTCAATTGCACCCTCAAGCTGACGGACTCGGCAGTCGGGCTGCTGTTCCCCAGGGCAATGGAGTCCACGGTGACCAGCTTGGGGAGGCGAGCAAGGTCGGCGATAAAGCTTTTCACCCCGGCATACTTACCGGTTAGGTCAAAGCCGATGGCATAGGAGATAATCCCGGGTTCCTTGGTGGGAGCCGGCTTATAGGTGATCCCCTTCAGGAAGAGGGAATTGCTCCGGGCCTGGGCGAAGAGTTCGCTCAGGAAGCCGGCGAAATCCTTTTTATCGATGATCCGCTTCTGGAACAGCACCAGGTCGCGCTCCGCATCCTGATAGCGGGCCGACACCCCTCGATCTACCCCGCGGGCAGCGGCGTCCCTCTTCGCGAACCAGTCGTTTTGTGTCTTCTCCAGCTCCGGCTGCTGCCAAAGCGACAGGGCCAGCACCAGGCAGAGGTCCAGCGCGAGGAAGAGAGCGAGGAGAGCGAAGGACTTGCGCCGGGCCGCGATTATTTCACGAAGCAGTTCGAAGTTCATTGCAGAGCCACCTTGCAGCTGAGGCTGAAGTTCAGACCTTGCTGGGTCAGCCCCACCTTGGCTTCATTTTGGTTCAAAAGGTACACCTCGGAAAAATTTTTGGAGTGCTCCATGTTTTCCATCAGTTCGCGCAGGTTGGCGAAGCTGCGCGCGGAGCCGGAAATTTTCAGGGTATGGGTGCGGTCCGGCTCCAACAGGGTGAGTGCCACTCCGGAGGGGACCACCTCCTCGAGGTGGTCCAGCAGGTTCAGCCAGTTGACGGATTTCTTATCGATCACCGCATTGGCAAAAAGGATGCGTGCCTCCTGGGCCTTCAGCTGCGCGTCGCTCACCCGCGGCGCCCCGGGACGTACCACGCTCTCCTGGCTCAGGCCCTTCAATCGGGAGAGTTCGGCGGCGTTACGGGTGAGTTCTCCGGCCTTGAAAAGCGCCAGGACGCCGAGCAGGATAAAACAGACGACCAGGCACGCGTCGAGCTGGCGCAGGTTGATGTAGCGCCTGGTGGCGAGGTTGGTTGTCAGTCTCATCCAAGGCTCCTTAGTGCCGCGCCGAGTGCGCCGGCCAGCGCATGCAACGCTGCGCGGTCGAGACCGAGGCCGCGCCCGAGGCTCACCATGCGGTCCAGGTCGAGCAGCACCGGTTCCAGTCCACTCGCCTCGGCTACCAGGGAGCGAAACGCTTCGGCATCGGCGGCTCCGGCCATGCAGAACACCTCGCTCACCGCCTGCCCCGGGTGCCTGTCATTATACACCAGGAAGGAACTGTTCACTTCCCGGTACAGGTTCTGCGCCTCGCCGACCGTTTCCTTGGTCCGGTAAAAAGAGAGCACCCCGCCGTAGAAAATCAGCACCGTCATGGCGCCGCCGTAATAGGTGACGAAGGCGCCGTTCTCGGAGATCTCAAGGCGCGGCGCGAAGAGCCGGTACAGGTTGAAGGAGGTGAAGTCCAGGAACTTCGGCTCCAGCCCCGCGCTCAAAAGCAGATCCTCGTACTGGGTCACCACGGAGCGCGAGATGAGCGAGACCAGGAGCGATACGGCACCGTTCTCCTTCTCCGCCAGGGTCTGGTAGTCGAGGTGCACCTGGCTGATGTCGAAGGGGAGGCTCTTCTTCAGCTTCCAGCGAATGATGTCCAGCCCCTCCTCGCGGTTCTTGAAGCGGGCCTCCAGATCGAGCAGCATGACCCGGCCGGTGGCGTCGGGAAGCGAGACCGAGACGCTTTTCTCCTTGGTCAAAAGCCTGAGGTAGGCCTCCCGGACCTGGGCCACGAAGGCCTGGGGGTTAGTCACGTTCGCCTCGCGCCGGGAAAGCTGCAGGGTCCCCGGGGAGAACGGGGCCAGGATGCCGGCGTCGAGGCGCGGCGTCTTGCCTCCGGCGACCAGCGCGAAGCGCAGCCCCTCGCTGGAGAGCTCGAGCCCTAATGCGTTCTTGGAAAATAGCATATCAGCATCTACTCCACAAAGGTGACACGGTTGATTTCCTTCAGCGTGGTCTCGCCCGCCAGCACCTTGGCGACTGCAGACTCCCGCAGGAACATGGTTCCCGCAGCCCTGGCCGCCTTCTTCAGGGTAGCAATGGGCGATTTGGCGATGATCAGCTCGCGGATCTCGTCATTTAAATCGAGCAGTTCCACGATGGCCGAGCGCCCCCGGTAGCCGGTTCCGTTGCACTCGTCGCACCCCACCGCCTCGTAAAGGGTGACTCCGCGGGTCCGTTCGGGATCGATGGCCGACTCGCGCAGCTGCTCGTCAGAAACCACGATCGCCCGCTTGCAGACCGGGCAGATCTTGCGCACCAGCCGCTGGGCCATGACGCAGTTCAGGCAGGCCACGAAGTTGTAGGGGTCGATCCCCATGTGGGTGAAGCGGCCGATGACGTCGAAGACATTGTTGGCGTGCACCGTCGTGAATACCAGGTGCCCGGTGAGTGCCGACTGGACCGCAATCTGGGCGGTCTCGGAGTCGCGGATCTCGCCGACCATGATCTTGTCGGGGTCGTGGCGCAGGATGGAGCGCAGGCCGCGGGCGAAGGTGAGCCCTTTCTTCTCGTTTACCGGTATCTGGGTGATCCCGTTCAGCACGTACTCGACGGGGTCCTCGATGGTGATGATCTTTTCCTCGCCGGTGTGGATCTCGGTGAGCGCGCCGTACAGGGTCGTGGTCTTGCCGCTTCCGGTGGGGCCGGTCACCAGCACCATGCCGTAGGGCTCCTTGATCATCTTCCGGAAGCGCTTCACCTCGTGGCTTTCCATGCCGAGGGTCTCCAGGGTGAGCCCCCTGAGGTCGCTGGCGATGCTCTCCTTGTCGAGAATACGGATAACCGCGTCCTCCCCGAAGGCGCTCGGCATAATGGAAACCCGGAAGTCGATGGACTTGGTCCCGATCCTCACCTTGAATCTGCCGTCCTGGGGGACGCGCCGCTCGGAGATGTCCAGTTCGCTCATGACCTTGAGCCGGGAGATCAGCGGCCCCTGGAAATGCCCGTCGATCGGGTCGGTCGCCTTGTAGAGCACCCCGTCGATGCGGTACTTGATGATGACCCCCTCCTGGGCGGTCTCAATGTGAATATCGCTCGCTCGTCGAGTCAGGGCGTCCAGGATGGTGGAGTTCACCAGCTTGATGATCGGGCTGGTGTCGGCCGAGACGTTCTCGACGGAGAGGACTTCCTCCCCCTTCTCGGTCTCGGTAACGAGCTGCAGCATGAAGTCTTCGGAGACCTCCTTCAGGACGCGACTGGCACCCTCGCCGCGCCTCAGGTGAAAGGCGATCTCGGACTCCGCCGCCACCTTGAAGGAAAGGGGACGCTCCAAAAGAAGCGACATCTCGTCCAGCTTCAGCACGGCCGTCGGGTCGGCAATGGCCGCCACCAGAAGGTCCCCCTGCAATTCCAGCGGGATGAACTGGTAGCGGTACATGGTCTCGGGGGGTATTGCGGCGAAGACCGCCTCGTCCGGCCGATATCCCTTGAGGTCGACGTACTCGAGGCCGAACTGCCCGGCCAGGGCCTTGGCAAGTGCGATGTCGGTGATCAGCCCGTCATTGAGGCAGATGACGCCGAGACGCTCCCTGGTGGTCTGCTGCTTGTCTAGCGCATAGGCGAGCTGGTCTGCCGTGATTTCGCCTTGCTCCAGGAGGATGTCGCCCAGTTTTTTCCTGCGAAACGGTTTCAGCATGAGACCCCTAACCGACGGTGTTCGCGATCTTGAAGATCGGAAGGTACATGGCGATAATGATAACCCCGATGACTACACCCATGACGATCATGATGGCAGGTTCAATGGCGGTGGTCAAAACCGCCAGGTTGCGTTCGATCTCTTCCTCGAAGTAGTCCGAGATGTCGGAGAGCATCTCCTCCAGGCTGCCGGTGGATTCCCCGACCGAAAGCATGCGCAGGGCAAGCGGCGGCATCAGCTTGATGCTTTCCAGGGCGCTGGAGAGCCGGCTCCCCTCTTCCACCCGGACCACCGCAGCCAAGAGGCCGCGCTCCAGCACCTTGTTGTTGAGGGTGCCGACCGACATTTTCAGCGCCTCCACAATCGGTATACCGCTTCCCAGCACCGTCGCCAGGGTACGGGTGAAGCCGGACACCGCGTAGCGGGTTAACACCGAGCCGATAAAGGGGATTCTGATCTTCATGCCGTCGATGGCAAAGCGCCCGGTCTCGGTGTACCCCCAGCGCCGGAACAGCGTCAGCCCGGCAACCACCAGTCCCACGAGCAACAGCAGGTAGCGCCGCAGGAAGCTGGTGAAGGTGATCAGCATCTGAGTCGGCATCGGCAGTGCGGCGCCGGAGTCCGCGTAGATCTTACTGAAAGTCGGCACGACATAGATGAGCAGCACGGTGACGGCGATGCCGGCGACCGAGACCAGGATGGCGGGATAGAAGAGCGCGGCGATGATCTTGCCACGGAACCCCTCGGTCCGCTTCAGAAAAGCGATATAACGCCTGATGGTCTGCGGTAGGTCGCCGGTCCGCTCGCCCGCCTGGATGGAAGCGATGTAGAGATGCGGGAAAACCCGCGGGTACTTTTCAAAGGCGTTAGAAAAGGCCATCCCCCCCTTCACGTCCTCACGGATGGCGGAAAGGATCTCGTTCAGCTTGCCGCCGCCGGACTCGAGGATGGTGTCCAGCGCCTGCAAAATGGGAAGGCCGGCCTTCAGGAGCACGAGGAGCTCCTGGTTGAACATCAGCAGGTCCTTATTATTGATCCTTTTGCGCCCCATGCCACTGTCCCTGAGGAACTGCAGCGGCTTTTTGCGCAACTCGAACACGACGAAACCTTGATCCTCGAGGCTCTGCCTAAGGACGCCGGAATTGAGCGCATCGAACTCCTTCACGACGATTCTGCCGTCCGAAGAACCTATCTTGCATGTAAAGATGGACATAAGCGCTATGAGTACCACAAATAATAGAGAATGCAAACAGGAAACAAACCGCGCGGCAGCCCGCCAGAGGCTCGTTCCCGCTGCGGTGACCCGGACTTGGTACGCGCTAGGTGGGAAAGACGAGGCCGCGAAAGTCGGCTAAAGGACGTCTTAGGTGTGGGCCATCCCGACCAGCCAAGAGATAAAGCAGAAAAGAAGCGCCGCTCCCCAGCAAAGGGCAGGTTTCGCAGCGACCATGCCGCGAGCCGGAAAGCCCTGCAGGGTAAGGCCGACCGTGGAGATCACGAACCCCCAGAGGCCGGCAAGACAGACCATGGACCACGGCAGACTCATCAGGACCTCCCCTTGGGGAGCAGACGGCCCGCCAGGGAGCCGAGCCTCAGCTTCCAAACCATGAGTACCGCCTCCCGGACAATCCGCTTGGACATCTTGGAGGAGCCCGCGTGCCGGTCGATAAAGATGATCGGCACCTCGGCTACCCGAAAGCCCCGCTCCACGCAGCGGTAGTTCATCTCGATCTGGAAGGAGTAGCCATCGGAGCGCACCCGACCCAGGTCGATAGCCTCCAGCGCGCTCCTGCGGAAACATTTAAAGCCGGAAGTGCAGTCCGAAATCTTCAGGCCCGTGATGACTCTCGTGTAGACGGAGGCAAAGTAGCTCAGCATCAGCCGGCGCAGCGGCCAGTTCACGACACTGACGCCGTTAAGGTAGCGCGAACCGATCACCAGGTCATGCTCACGCATACTCTCGAAGAATACCGGAAGGATCGAGGGGTCATGGGAGAAGTCAGCGTCCATCTGCACCACAAAATCGGCACCCATACCGAGGGCCAGCCGGAACCCTTCGCGGTAGGCGGAGCCCAGGCCGAGCTTTCCCGCGCGGTGCAGCACGCTGACGCGGCTGGTTTCCGCGGCGAGCCGATCCGCCAGGGCGCCGGTGCCGTCCGGGGAGTTGTCGTCGACCACCAGCAGGTGAATCGCCGGGTCCTGGGAGAGAATCTGCCTGGCAAGTCTTTCCAGGTTGTCACGTTCATTATAGGTTGGGATTACCACGACAGCTTTCAAGGGAGCTCGCTTTGTACTGGATGCGTTAGGATCTCGGCCGGGCAGATGCTCGCGCCGGCCAAACCGCGGTGGCGGCAGATTGAACAGCGGAGATGATAAACGATTTACCTTGGGCAAGTCAAGCTAAAGGGAGCGGGCGAGCGGGACGGCTCGCGAGGGAGAACTGCGCAATCTGAATAACAAAAAAGGAAAGGCCACCTAAGTGGCCTTTCCTTTAATATGGCGGGGTTGACGGGGCTCGAACCCGCGACTTCTAGCGTGACAGGCTAGCACTCTAACCAACTGAGCTACAACCCCAAAACATTTTCGTTCCGGGCTAGAACGTGTACTTCGTATGCGTTACCGCGGCGGCACACTCTCAAATAATGGTGGGCCAAACAGGGATCGAACCTGTGACATCCAGCTTGTAAGGCTGGCGCTCTCCCAGCTGAGCTATTGGCCCATTATTTAAATGGCGGGGTTGACGGGGCTCGAACCCGCGACTTC
>Ga0209123_1001550_pt1 | contig 22257 bp, 18 predicted proteins | sample BarGraIncu00431A_FD_184500 | JGI IMG/M metagenome (GOLD analysis project Ga0209123, IMG submission 184500) | Arctic peat soil microbial communities from Barrow, Alaska, USA - Barrow Graham LP Incubations 004-31A (SPAdes) (version 2) | ecosystem: Environmental > Terrestrial > Soil > Wetlands >...
GGCTATCTCCCAAACAACGCGATTCAGGCACGTCTGTTAAGGGTAAACCCTCACTATGCAAGATCGGTAGCGCTAGAATGCGAAAAGCCCTTTATATGCCGGCACTCTCTGCAGTGAGATCAAATCCCTTTGTGAGGGCATTGTACCTTCGATTGAAAGAAAAATCGAAGAACGGGATGGTCATCGCGTGCGCCTGTATGAAAAAGCTTGTACATATCATGTTTGGGGTCCTCAAGAACGGTAAACCGTTTGACCCCACTTACGCCTAATTTCTTGACTTCTACAACGGTATCTCCCCCTCCGGGAGAGGGAACTTTGGACCCGCGTCCCCTCCCCTGCAAGGGGAGGGACAGGGTGGGGATGGGGGAAAACCTTACTCTGTCTCGTCCGGCGCCGCGGCGCCCGGGCCCGCACTGGCTCCTGCCGGCGCTCCCGCGCCCGCGCCCGGACCGGCGCCGGCGTCGCCCCCCTCTTCTCCCGGCCCGCTTCGTTGGGCGACCGGCCTCTTGATGATCCCCTTCCCCTCGAAATACGCCCGAAACAGTTTCCCGGCGATCGGGGCAGCGGCGGAGCCGCCGTGCTCGGCATGCTCGACGATGACGGCGATGGCGATTTCGGGCTTTTCATAGGGGGCAAAGGCCACGAAAAGGGCGTGGTCCCTGAACTGGTACGGCACCTGCCCCTTGCTGTCGCGCAATTTCACCACCTGCGCCGAGCCGGTTTTGCCGGCAACCTTCACCTCGGAAAGACGCGCCATGGCACCGGTGCCGTGCGGCTCATTGACGACTGCGAAGAGCCCGTCCTTCACCAGCCGGTAGCTCTCGGGCTTGATCCCGGTCTTACCGGTCACCTGGGGCGGAAACTCTTTGAGCGACTTGCCATCCGAGTCGATGATCCGTTTCACCAGGTGCGGCTGATACACAGTCCCCTCATTGGCGACCGTTGCTATCATGGAGGCGAGTTGCACCGGGGTGGTCAGCACGTACCCCTGGCCGATGCCGACCGAGAGGGTCTCGCCCTGGTACCATTTTTTGCCGTAGCGCTTGAGCTTCCAGTCCTCGCTCGGTATCACTCCGCCCTTCTCGTTGTCGAGCCCTATGCCAAGCGGAGCACCCAAACCGAAGAGTTTGGCGTACTTGGCGATCCGGTTCACACCGAGCCGCTCGGCGAGCTTATAAAAGTAGACGTCGCAGGACTCCCGCAGGGCTTTTTTCAGCTCGACATGACCGTGCCCCTTCTTGTCCCAGCATTTGAAGGTGGAGTTGCCGAACTTGTAATAGCCCGGGCACTCTATTCCCGTGTGGGCATCCACCAGCCCCTCCTCGAGGCCGGCCAGGGCCGTAATAATCTTGAAGGTGGAACCCGGGGGGTACATCCCCTTCAGCGCCTTGTTCTCCAGCGGGTGCCGCGGGTCGTCCAGGTAGGCCTTCCACTTGTCCGGCGGCAGCCGTCCGGTGAAAAGCGCCGGGTCGAACCCCGGGTTGCTGGCAAAGGCAAGTACCTCGCCGGTGTTCACGTCCATCACCACCGCGGCCCCCGCCCGGTCGCCGAAAGCCTGCTCCGCGACCTTCTGCATCTGGAGGTCGATGGTCAGCACGACGGAATTTCCGACGTTGGAATTGGTCTCCTCGACGGTGCGCAGGAACCTGCCGCGCGCGTCCACCTCGATCTGACGCCCTCCATCGATGCCGTGCAGGAAATTCTCCCAGCTCTTCTCGATGCCGCTCTTGCCGGTGTAGTCGCCGGCGTTGTAATCCTTGTAGCGCTCGGCCCCCAACTCGTCTTCCGAGATCTCCCCGAGGTAGCCAAGCAGATGCGAGGCGAGTTCCCCGTTGGGGTAGGCACGGACCGGCTTCATCTCGATATTCACCCCGGAGAGGGAGAGGCGGTTTTCCTCCAGGAACTCCATCTGGTCCCGCGTGATCCCGGAGGCCACTACCAGCGGGTAGTACTTCGCCCTCCCCTGCCCTTTGTCCCATTTTTCCTGGATATCCTTACTGTCGAGATTCAGGAAGCGGGAGAGGTTACTGACCAGTTTATCCTTGTCCTTCACGTCCTTGGGGATGACCGCGACTGAGAAGGAAGGGGTGTTGGAAACCAGGACCTTGCCGTTACGGTCCAGTATGGCGCCGCGCGGCGCCGCCACCGGGACGAAGCGGAGCCGGTTGTTCTCGGACTGATCCAGCAGGTTGTCGGTATCGATCACCTGCAGATACCAAAGCCGGGCGAGCAGCAGGAAGAACATGATGAAAGCGCCGATGGAGAGCCAGATGATCCTGCGCGACCCGTCCCCTTCGGGGATAATGTTCTGCACTTTCATCGGGCCTCCTCACTGGTTGGGAGCTGGAAGCTGAAAAAGAGCGAGGCGACCAGCGCGTTCACCAGCGCCTGCGGAATAAGTGCCGGCAGCAGCGTGGCGTAGACCCCCTTGGAGACGGAAAAGATAACCAGCATCAGAAGACTCAAAAGGGCGCTTACCACGGTTGCCAGGAACACCACCAGCACCAGCAGGGCGCGGTTGTCCGTGTAGAGGCGGTCTGCCACTTCGGAGAGCAAGGTGTAGATGCAGAGGTAGGAGAAGGCATGCAGGCCGAGATAGATGCCGCAGAAGCTGTCCTGAATAACCCCCAGGGCGAAGGCAGCCAGCGCGGCGAAGCGGTGCGGCAGCTTGAGTCCCAGGTAAACGACCAGGATGATGATCAGATTGGGTTGAAAGGGGTCCTGGAGGTAGCGCGGCAGCAGTGTCATTTGCAAAACGATTGCCGCCAGCACCCACCCGGCTATTTTAAAATACCATATCACGTTGTTTGCCCGCCCGCCGATGCTCTATTCATTAACCTGCCGGAGTAGTACCAGCATCTCCTCCAGCCTACCGATGTTGACCGTCGGCCGGACCTCGATGGTCTGGAAGACGCCGTACTCCCCCTTCTTCACCATGGTGACCTCGCCGATGGGCACCCCTTTGGGAAAGACGCCGCCGACGCCGGAACTGACCACGGAATCCCCGACCTTCACGTCTTCTTCCTTCACGGTGAACTCCATGGTGCAGCGTCCGCTCCCCATGCCGCGTACCACCCCGCGGGCCCGGGAGCGCTGCACCAGCGCGGCGATGGCGGAGGCATGGTCGGTTAAAAGGAGCACCCTTGAGCTGTGCGCGGCGACCTTCACCAGGCGCCCGACCGCACCACCGGCCGCCAATACCGGCATCCCCTCCAAAAGTCCGTCGGCGCTACCGCGGTCCACCACCAGCGTCTTGAACCAGGCGGAAGAGTCCTCGCCGATCACGGACACGGCGAGCGCGCGGGAGTCGAGTGTCCCCTTCAAGTCCAAAAGTGCCTGCAGCCGGGCATTGGCGACCACCGCCTCGTTGCTCGCCACGATGCGCTCGTTAAGCCGCTTCACGCTTTTTCTCAGAGTGACGTTCTCGCGACGTACCTCGAGCAGATCGATGTAATCGCTCCAGACTCCGTCAAGGAAACGGTTCACTGCGGCGGTCCCGCCGGCAAGAGGAGCCGTGAAATTCATGACGGTTCGCTCCAGCGGGTTGGCGTGTTCCTTGTTGCGCAGATTCAGGGCGTAGGTAAGAAACGCCGTCACCAGGAACAGGGCGGCCAGGAGGAATCTCTTGTGGCGGATTAGAAGCTCTCTCATCGGTCTCAGAAATGGTTTAGGGGGCACCCGGCCCCCTATCGTTGTGTGAAATCTGCGTTTGAACGTCCCGGCTTCCCGGACCCGCTATTCCAGCCCGAAACGCGAGCCAGCTGCTTCCTCGTGTCGGACCTCGCTTGGCGTCACGTCGTGGAGGCGTCCCGTCTCGGAGCTGACCACCTGGCTCATGCCTTATCCCCGGCGCCGCACAGTTCCGTTTCTTTGAAAACCCGGACCAGATAGTCCCGGTAGGAAGACTTCGGGGTGGCAGCGATGACCGCTTCCATTGCGGCGCAGTCGAGGTATCCCATGCGCAGTGCGATCTCTTCCAGGCAGGCTATTTTCAACCCCTGCCGGGCCTCCAGGGTCCCGATAAAGTGGGATGCCTCCAGGAGGCTCTGGTGGGTGCCGGTATCGAGCCAGGCGATGCCGCGCCCGAGCTTCTGCACCGAGAGTTCCCCGCGCCGCAGGTACTCGAGGTTCACGTCCGTGATCTCCAGCTCGCCGCGGGGCGACGGTTTCATTTCCTTGGCGATTTTCGTCACCTGGCCGTCGTAGAGGTAGAGACCCGGGACCGCGTAGCTCGACTTGGGTGTCGCGGGTTTCTCTTCGATGCTGAGCACCATCCCCTGCGCGTCGAACTCCACCACGCCGTAGCGCTCGGGGTCCTGCACGTAGTAGCCGAAAATTTTCGCGCCACCGTCGAACTGTGCGATCAGGCGGTCCAGTTCCATCTTGCCGTAAAAGATATTGTCGCCCAGGATCAGGCAGACCGGATCCCCGTTGATGAATTCCTCGCCGACCAGGAACGCTTGGGCGATCCCATTGGGCTCCGCCTGCACGGCGTAGCTGAGCTTGATCCCCCAGCGCGAGCCGTCTCCCAGCAGGGACTGAAAACGCGGGGTGTCCTGCGGGGTGGAGATGATCAGTACGTCCGAGATGCCGGCCATCATTAAGGTCGCCAGCGGGTAATAGATCATCGGCTTGTCATAGACCGGCTGCAGCTGTTTGCTCGCCACCATGGTCAGTGGGTAGAGCCGACTCCCGGCGCCACCGGCAAGCAAAATCCCCTTCTTAATCCCTTGTGCCATAAACCCCACTTCTGAAGCAAAATTTCACATTAACGAGCCTTTTTTTCTACCACACGCCGGCTATCCGAGTCAAACCTTAAAAAACTAGGTTCAGGTTAAGGGTGAGGTTAAGGGTCTTAAAAACAGGTTAAGGCGGAGGTTGAAGGTTAAGGATTGGCAGCATAAAAGCTTTGAGGTTGACTTGCCACTTAACCTTAACCTGTTTGTCAGGAGCCTCGACCCTAACCTATATTGAGGAGTCTCGCCTTGAGCTGCTCATCTATGAAGCTTTCCTCTATCGCCTCACGAGCCCAAGGTTCCCGGCAGCGCGCAAGAACCAGGGCGGCTCCTTCGGCGACAGCGGGAATGTCGCTCCAAAGGGCGTCGCGTACCGGGCGCAGTTCGTGCGGGTCTACCGACTTGGAACTGGTGAGTGCCCTGCAGGAGTCGCACAAAAGCGCCAGATTTTCGGGGCAAGGCTCCTGATCCGGCCGGTATTCCCAGATTCTCAGCCCCTCGCTCCCGGCACACCATTCGCAGCGAAACCCGGCCCGCTTGCCGATCGACTTACCGAAGACGCTGACCGCGTCCTGATGCTCCTGATGTACTCTTTGCCCTTTTGCCATTAATGCCTCCGCCCGAGTTCCGCTCTGCACGCCGGTTTCAACTCCTCAGTGTAGCAGAATGGCCAGGGAGTTCAATAGTTTTGATCGCGGGGCGAGTGTCGATCGCGTCTCATGATAGGCCATTTTAGACTGGACAGGGAGGACGGGAATGTGTTTCGATGGTCGGCCGGTTGCGCCCCAAGGTCGTGAAGAATTCACCAAGCTACCTCAATGCTGGAGAGTAAACCACTTCTACTCGATCGCCACCATAGGGTCAACCCCCACCTCCAAGGAGAAACAATGATATTGCCACACCCGCTTTTCCACGGCACCCTGATACGCCGCTACAAGCGCTTTCTCGCCGACGTCGAACTGGACGACGGGAGCCAGGTTACCGCCCACACCCCGAACACCGGCAGCATGCAAGGGTGCGCCCGCCCGGGGAGCCGAGTGGTCCTCTCGCTCAGCGCCAACGCCGGCCGCAAGTACCCGCACAGCTGGGAACTGGTGCACACCGACGGGGTCTGGGTCGGCATCAACACGATGCTCCCCAACCGCCTGGCGCGCGAGGGGATCGAGGACGGCACTATCTCCGAACTGGCAGGCTACCAGGCGATCCGGGCCGAAGTCCCTTACGGGGAGGGGAGCCGGATCGACCTGCTCCTCTCGGGAGCGCCCGGCAAATGCTATGTCGAGGTAAAAAACGTCACCCTGGTCGAGGGGGGATGCGCACTTTTCCCGGACGCGGTGACCACCAGGGGGCAAAAGCATCTCAGAGAACTGATGGAAGTGGTGCGCCAGGGGCACCGGGGGGTAAACCTCTTCGTGGTGCAGCGCGGAGACGGGGAATCGGTGTCGCCCGCTGACGCCATCGATCCCGCCTACGGGGCGCTCCTCAGGGAGGCGTCCCGGGCCGGCGTCGAGCTACTCGCCTACCGGGCGGTCGTGACCCTCTCCGAGGTCCGCCTGGAGCGCAGGCTCGAGGTGCTGCTCTAGCAAACGGACATTTCACTACGGGCCGTAAAAAGATGCCCGCAGGGGCACCCCAGCGCCGTTCACGGGCTGTCCCCCCCAGCTTGAGAGGGTCCGGCGAATGATTATTCGCCCCTACGGAGGTTGGCATAGTGTAGGGGCGAATCATCATTCGCCCAGCGATGGTGCCACCTGAGGCGCACCCAGTACTGGAGGTAAAGTGGGACGGGCACCAGCGGGACAATCCCACTGGAATAGTTTACTGCCGGGGTTTGACAAGACAGGTGTTGGGCGCTACAGTTTCCAGCGAGTCCGGAGGTCACATGAAAGTGCCCAGGTTCACCATCTACGCAAAAGAGAGCGGTGTCGAGATCTCCCCGGCGGAGAAAAAACAGTCGGGAAGGCCCGAGGAGGGGAGGATCGCCCTGCGCTTTTTCCGGCTGGCAAGCGGCGCCCACCAGATCCGCTTCGTCATCGAACCCCGGGAGGGGTACGACCTCTACCGGAAGATCAACGCGGTTCAACTCGACGGGGGGAAGGAAACCCTCACCCACAAATTTGACGGCGGCGAGGGAGAGACCGTCACCAAGTTGAGCGTCGAGTGTTACCAAAGAAACGGCAAAAAAGGGTACGCCTTCTCCATCCAAAGAGCCGAGGAAAGCATCAACGTGGCAGCCCCTCTGAGCGAGTTCCTCTTCGCAGCCGAGTTTCTTAAAGGACTCTCCGTCGCCCAGTCCTGGGTTGAACAGGCGGAACGGTGACTGCGGCATCAGCCTACCAACGCCCGCTGCTTCGGGAAGGGGAGAGTATCTCCCCGAGGAGCACGACGAGCGCCAGCGAACTAAAACCGAGCAAAACCCTCAATCTCAGTATCGACAGCAAGTTCAGCGACGTCGCTCTCATCGGCCACGCCGTACGCGGGGTATGCGCCTGCTCACCGCTCTCAGTCGAGGCCCACGGCGAGATGGAGGTCTGTGTGGTGGAGGCGGTCACCAACGCGATCGCCCACGCCTACCGGCGCGAAGTCGGGTTCCGTGTGGAGGCCGCCATCATCCTGCACCAGGACCGTATCGCCTTCGAAGTCAGCGACTTCGGCACGGCGATCAATGAGTTCGCCCCGCGTACCCTGGAGTTCGATCCGGAGGAGATCGGTTCCCTCCCGGAGAGCGGCATGGGGCTCTTCATTATAGAGACCATCATGGACGAGGTGAGCTACCATTCCGAAAACGGCAGGAACACCCTTTCCTTTTGCCGCTATTTCTGCCAGTCGCAGGTCTAAGATAGCCGGGCCGCTTTGCCGCCCTCTGGCTTTCGCCCCACCCGCCCATCCCCGTTTCCCTAACTTCACCGCGCAGTTGCCAGCAGAGGCTTCCCCCTCCCTGGCCCTCCCCCTCCGGGAGAGGGAAAATCCGACCGATCCGACCGATCCGACCGATCCGACCGATCCGTCCGAAGCCCAAAAGCCCCTAAACCCCCTTTCAGCAGCGCTTCGTCTAGGGTCCCAGCAGGAATTCGAAATCCTCCCGCCCGATGGAGCCGCTGGCGTCGTGCTCGGCATCCTCCAGGAGCGCCCGGTAGAGCTTCAGCTTGCGCTTTTTGAGCTCCATCATCTTTTCCTCGATGGAATGACGCATCAAAAGCCGGGTGATGGTGACCTGCCGGGCCTGCCCGATCCGGTGCGCCCGGTCCGAGGCCTGGTTCTCGACCGCCGGGTTCCACCAGGGGTCCAGATGGAACACGTAGGAAGCCTTGGTCAGGTTGAGCCCCCTCCCCCCCGCCTTCAGGCTCAGGAGAAAAACCGAGGGCTCCACCGAGGCCTGAAAATTCTCGACCAGGTCCTTCCTGCGCCCGACCGGCGTGGAGCCGTCCAGCCTGACAAAAGGAACCTCTTGCTGGGTGAGCCCCTCCTGCACGATGTCCAGGAAGGAGGTGAACTGGGAGAACACCAGGACAGAGTGCCCCTCGGCAAATAGCTCCTGCAGCTGCTCGATGAGAAACTCGATCTTGGGCGAGCCGTCGTGCGCCTCCGGAAGGAGCAGCCGGGACGACAGGCAGATCTGGCGCAGCTTCAGTATGGCTGTGAGGGCTATGATGCGCGCCTGTCCGGGCGCCTTCGAGCTGTAAGCCTCGGCGACCGTCGCCTTCACCTGGGCCACGGTCCGGACGTAGAGCGCCTTCTGCCTCGGGCTCATCTCCAGGTAAATGTCGGTCTCCACCTTGGGCGGGAGCTCCGCCGCGATCATGTCCTTCGCGCGCCTCAATATGAAGGGACGGGTGCGCCTGATCAGCGTCTCCAAAAACCCCTCCCCCTCCCGCCCCATCCCCTTACGAAACTGCTCGTAGGGGCCGAGTAGCCCCGGCAGCGCCAGGTCCATGACGGAGTAGTACTCGCCCAGGTGGTTTTCCACCGGGGTTCCGGTCAGGGTGAGCTTGAATCTTCCCTTGAGCCTACGCACCGCTCCGGTGGTCTCGGCGTGGATGTTCTTCACCGCCTGCGCCTCGTCGAAAACGATGACGTGGAAGGAGAGCCCGGAGAGTTCCGCGATGTCCCTCTGGATCACCCCGTAGCTGGTCAGGACGACGTCCAGTCCTCCGAACTCGGCGCGGCGCCCTTGACCGCGGTACACGCCGACCTTGAGGCTCGGGTAGAAGCGCGACAGTTCACTTTCCCAGTTGAAAATCAAGCTGGGCGGGAGCACCACCAGGTGCGGAAGACCGGCGGGGACGTCGGAGGCAATGATTCCCTCGGAAAGTCCCGCCAGGAGCGCTATGGCCTGGATAGTCTTACCCAGCCCCATATCGTCGGCAAGGCAGGCGCCGAAACGGTGCTCGTAGAGAAAGGCAAGCCAACTGTACCCCTCGCGCTGATAGTTGCGCAGCGTCGCCTTGAGTCCGGCCGGTACTGCGCGCTGCGCTATGGAGTCAAAGTTCAGCAGGCTCTCGATGATCCGCTCGTCTTCCGGGGCGAGCAGCACCCGGACGCCGGAGCGCCGCAGGGCTATCCAGTCGAGGATCTGCAGACGCGGGACCCGGACCACCTCTCTTTTCCCGCCCGCGGCAAACAGGGAAAGGGCGCGCGCGCTCTGCTCGTCCAGGATGACGATGCCGCCTCCCCCCTTGCGGAAGAGACCGCCTCCCTGCACCGCCTCCAGGAACTCGCGCTCGTCGACCAGTTCCCCGTCGCAGCGGATCTCGGGGCGTAACTCGAACCAGTCGATGGAAGAGCGCGTGGCGTCAAGGGTGAAGGACCAGGCGACCGTTTCCAGTTCCTCGCCGCCGACGGCGAGGGTGAACCCCGCCGCGGCGCAGTCGTCGCGCAGTCGGGGCAGGCTCCTCAAAAAGATTTCCCGATCGAGCGTCATCTCGCCGGGTAGTTCCGCCTGCGCGAAGATGTCGCTGCCGAAAAGCGCGTAGGGGATCTGCACCAGCCTCGCCTGCCTCTCGCCGTCAATGGGCACCCCGAGCCATCCCCCGTCGGAAAGCTGCAGCAGGGTGCGCGGCTCGGTCGCCGTCTGCCAGAAGGAGGTGATGATCTTGCGGGCTTCCGACTTCACCCCGCGCTTGCAAAAATCCGGGGTGTTCAGGGCCAGTCGCACGATTTTGTCGCGCTCGGTGCGGGTTCTGCCGGTAAGCGCGGCGAAGCACCCTTCCAAAATGGCGGCGACCCGCTTCTTGGCCTTGAGCGGCTGGGTGTAATGGGCACGCCCCGCCGCAGGAAAAAACCAGAACACGCCCTTCGACAGGGGAAAGCTTTCCCCCTCGGCCACTCCCTCGGCGACCAATCGCACCGTCTGGCCCAGCTCCTGGATATTAAGGCGATAGCCGGGTTGCACCTGGCGGGGCTGGGCCGGGACGCCCGCGACGCTCAGCAGGGAACGGCCTAGGAAAAGCTGCAGTTCAGCCTCGTTCAAGGCCAGTTGCAAACGGTTGAAATCTTCCGCCGCGGTCCGGAACCCTTCCAGGCCACGGGTCAGCGAGCAGTCGGGGAGCGTCTCCAATTGGGCGAGGAGTCTGGCGAAGTAGCGCTCGCCGCCGGCGTCGTCAGTTCTTTGGATGCGAGCGTGAGCCAGGTCGAAATAGTAGCAGTCGGAGACGAAGGAATCCCCGTTCAAAGGGCTGCCGTCCTCGAGACTCTGGGAGGCGCTCAGCATGTCGTCGGTCAAATCGAGGTGCAGCAGGACTGAGCGCTGGAGAGCCGTCTCGAAATTCAGGGTGACCAGATCATCCGGCCCGGCATAAAGGATCGGATACTTGCCGCGAAAACGCGCCAGGAAATCCTCGATGCACCTGCCCTTCAGCGCCGGAGCATACATGAGCCGAAGGAATTCACGTATCGAGGGGGGGAGCGCGGGCTCGAAGAGCGAAACCGGCACCATATCCTGGAAAAGGCGCATCCGGACTTCGGCGCCCTTGCGATCCACCACGAGAGCGTAGCGCACCTCGCTGGGTTGCCCGACTGCAGGAGACCCGGCGAGACCAGCAAGACCAGCAAGACCGGCGGGGGAGAGTCCCCGTCGGATGGTGTCAAGATATCCCGGCGACAGCTGCAGCATCGGGAAGGAGGCGGGAGAAAGCGCCTTTTTGAGGGTGGCGAGCGAGGCAACCAGATGTGGGCAGCGACCTTGCGGGCTCCAGATTCCGCAGTCGCAGGAGCCGGAGAGTTCCCCCTGCACCAGAGAAAAGGAGACCTCGAAGACCCCCGCGGCAGAGAGCTCCAGGTTAAGGATCGCGCCGTCGTCGCTCCAGGAGAGCTGCGACACCGGGCTGCGCTTGCAGAGCTCGAAGCCGTTAAAGAGATGCCCTTTGGCCGCGAGGGCGTATATGGCCGCAGCAGGCATCTCCTGCAGATGCCTCAGCAGCGCGTTACTCTTTTTATTCATCAACGTGAGCTCTCCCACCAGATCCACCTCTTAATCGAACCGCTTATCCTATCAAAAAGCGGGCGCTATTACAACAGCACCTTCGACAGGCTTTGTGGCAGGAGGTAACCTGCCGGTAAAAGCGAGCTTTGAGCGGAATTTATGGCATAAGCTAACGGGCAATGAGGACTTCGAGTAAATTAATATCACCTAACTGCCTAGTGGACGCTTTCGATGGCACCTGTTCACTTGACTTAGTTTGAGCACTCCCCTTGCCTCTTCCGAGAGCGAGCGGTTCTAGCTAGTCAGAGGAATTTTGCCAAGGTGACAGAGAAAGGGCGACTCGGTTCAGGGACCCGCCCTTCGACTTCGCCCAGGGCGCGGGCATTCGCTGTGGAGTCGAAATGCAAACGAATATCGCGACGCTGAGAGTGGCGTTGGGAAGGACATCAGGTAGAGACGCATTGCATGCGTCTCAGCGCTGTCGCCCTCTCGTATATTAAAGTGCGATCGGGTGAAGAAAACACAGATGCACCGTTACGACGGATAAATTGGAACCGGGGACGGACTTTCGGGTGTGGGGAGGTTTGCTGCGTGGCAGGTGGCGCATAAAAAAGGGGGACGGCGCGAACCGTCCCCAAAAATAGGAGACCCCTTGAGATTTCTAGCAGAGAACCTCTCTGGGTGTTAATGAACTTATCGGGGCAGCCAGGGAAAACTTTAATGTTTTTTATCGGGTTATTTTTTCACCTCAAACATTCAGCTTAAGGTCAGGTTAAGGCAGGCAGCCTCGGTTTCCTTTCCTCGCCAAGAGGGAGGGGAGGTTCGGCGCAGCCCAGTGCAAAACGGTCGATGATCCAGCGGGCGATGCTCCGCGCGGGCGGAAGAGAATCCGGCATGTCCGCGGGAGAAAACCAGCGGGCGTCCTCTAATTCATCACCGTCCACGGTTATTTCGCCCGAGGCGTAATCGGCGACAAAGCCGGCCATCATCTGGCTCGGGAAAGGCCAGTTCTGGCTCCCCACATAGCGGATATTGGTGACCTTGAGCCCCGTCTCTTCAAAAACCTCCCGGTCGACGCACTCCTCCAGGGATTCTCCGAAGTCGAGGAAACCGGCCACCAAGCTGTAGCGCCCCGGAACCCACTCAGGCTTGCGCGCCAGCAGGAACTCGCCGCCGCGCCTGATCAGCACGATAACGCAGGGATGAATATGGGGGAAATGTTCGTGGCCGCAGCCGACGCAGCGCTTGCCCCAAGTCGGACGGATCCGCTTCATGGCCCCGCCGCAGCGGGAGCAGTGCCTGCTCATCCGCTCCCAGTGGAGAATCTGCCGGGCCAGACCGAAGAGGGTCAGCAGATCGTCGGGAAGTTCCGCCAAAGGGACCGCCCGCAGCGGTTCTGGCGGCGACTGCTCCGCGGGGAGGCTCAAAAGCCGGACCGGTTCGCCATCCCATTCTCCGAAAAGGAGCGTGCCGCCCTGCATGGCAAAACTGGTGGGGAGATCACCCCGGTAAAGCTGCCCCTCCGCGAGCAGCAAAGAGTCGCCTTGCAAAAAGACCCAATAACCGGCGTCGGTCTCTTCGAGTTCCCCCGGTTTTCTCTGGGTGAACCGGGCCCTGATGATCTCGCCGTTGAAGGGAAGATGTACCGCGTCGGGAAATGCCATCTATCAACTCCTGATCCGGGATAGTCACACCGATGCAACCTATAATACAGTATCGGGCGCGGGAATCAATGTCATTTCATTGAGTTGTCGTCACCGTGGGCATAAAGTTAAAGGCGTATTATGAGCCAAACCAATGCCTTCAACCGGGATATTTTCGGCATTGAGTATCTGGCACAAAGACAAATCATCACAAATCCTGCCCCTGCTCATCGTAAAAGAGATTTGACTTACGGAGCGAACCCGGTCGACACTGCGACCATAAACCCTCCAGCACCTTGAAAAGTTCTCGGGTCAGAACCTCGATCTCACGCAATTCCTCATCCATACTATGCTTCTCCCCCAAGTCAGACACGCTGACTCTGTACGACACTGGCAGACATCTGGCAGCGTTAATTCAATTACGGTGGTTCAATGAATCCAGCCACACCTTTCTCAATGATTATCGGCAGACAAAGGGATGACTTTAGTTTTATTTACCACCAAGTGACAGGAGGCGAGGTTCACACCTTGCCCCTCGAGCTTTTAGCTTGCATTGCGTCCGCCCGATATGCTAACTCTTTTATGTTTGGTGGCTCTGGATGCAGATGCACAAGCTGCTGATTAACAAGGATTATAGCCGAGCAAGAGCAAAGTGGCAGGGCAGCAGTAAACAGCTTGCACAGGTGGAAACGCATTGCATGCGTCTCGTTTTTCGCCTTTTGGCCTACAACCGTGTGGGCACTTAACGGTGCTGCGTAGCGCCGCACTTTTGAAAAATACCTTGAACAGATTAAGGAGGACGGTATGAATAACGCACGACGCTTGCCGGCGGAATGGGAGCCACAGGACGGGGTGCTCCTCGCCTGGCCTCACGAGGCGAGCGACTGGCGCCCGTACCTGGATGCTGTTGAGCCGGTCTTCGTGGAAATAGTTCGCCAGGTGAGCCGCTTCGAGGAGGCAGTCATCGCTGCGCCCGACCCTGAGGCCGTGCGCGGGCAACTGGAAAAGGGAGGTGCCCGGATGGAGCGGGTCCGGATCTACCAGGTGGAGACCAACGACACCTGGGCGCGCGATTTCGGCCCGATCACCGTACTGGATGAGGAAGCGCCCCGCCTGCTCAACTTCGGCTTCAACGGCTGGGGTCTCAAGTTTGCCTCAGACCTGGACAACCGCATCAACCGGCGACTGCAGACCCTGTGCGCCTGGGGTGCGCCACTGCAGACGGTCGGCCTGATCCTCGAGGGGGGCAGCATCGAAAGTGACGGCCGCGGCACGATCCTCAGCACCGAGGAGTGCCTGCTAAACGACAACAGGAATCCGCACTTGCTGCGCGAAGAGCTCGAAGAGGAACTGCACGGGCTTTTGGGAAGCGACCGTTTTCTCTGGCTGGCGAACGGTTATCTCGCAGGCGACGACACCGACTCGCACGTAGACACGCTGGCGCGCCTTTGCCCGGACGACACCATCGCCTACGTCAGTTGTGACGACCAGCAGGACGAGCACTACCCGGCCCTGAAGGCCATGGAGAGTGAGATAGCGGCCTTTCGCACCAAAGATGAGCTTCCCTACCGGATGATCCCTCTCCCCTGGCCGGCCGCGCGTTTCGACGAGGAGGGGACCAGACTTCCCGCGACCTATGCCAACTTTCTGGTGATAAACGACGCAGTGCTGGTGCCGACCTACCAGGACCCCAACGACGCCGCCGCGCTGGACGCCGTTTCCCGGGCCTTTCCCGGGCGCGAGATTGTCGGAATCGACTGCCTGCCGCTCATACTCCAGCACGGCTCGCTGCACTGCGTCACCATGCAGTTGCCCAAGGGGACGCTGAGAGCCTAGCCGGCAGGCTGTAGTGTGTAGGGGCGAATCATCATTCGCCCAGCGATGGTTCCACCCAGAAGGCGCACCCGGTATCAGGCACAGCGCCGCCGGGGCGGCTTGGGCGGGCCCCTGAGTAAGCTCACTTCCCTTTCACGTCCCCTCCCCTTCAAGGGGAGGGACAGGGTGGGGATGGGGGCAGGACGCAAAAAGAGTCACTTAGCCGGAGGATTTCATGAACAAGATAAAGGTAGCCCTCGTGCAGCAGGCGCTGCGGCAGGACCGTGACGCGAACATAGCCGCCAGTGTCGCCTCGGTACGAAGCGCCGCGGCTCAAGGGGCGCGGCTTGTCGTGCTGCAGGAACTGCACACGGGGAGCTACTTCTGCCAGACCGAGGACACCGACTGTTTCGACCTGGCCGAGACCATCCCCGGCCCCTCGACCGAACTCTTCGGCGCCCTGGCGCGTGAACTCGGCGTTGTCATCGTCACCTCGCTCTTCGAGCGGCGCGCTCCGGGACTCTACCACAACACCGCGGTCGTCATGGACAGCGACGGAAGCATCGCGGGGAAGTACCGCAAGATGCACATCCCTGACGACCCCGCGTTTTACGAAAAGTTCTACTTCACCCCGGGGGATCTCGGCTTCGAGCCGATCAGCACCTCCGTTGGAAAGCTCGGCGTCCTGGTCTGCTGGGACCAGTGGTACCCCGAGGCGGCGCGCCTCATGGCACTGGCCGGCGCCGAGATGCTGATCTACCCGACCGCAATCGGGTGGGACCCCCGTGACACGGAAGAGGAGCAGCAGCGCCAGTTGGACGCCTGGGTCACCGTGCAGCGCTCCCACGCCGTCGCCAACGGCATTCCCGTCTTGGCGGCCAACCGGGTCGGTTTCGAGTTGGATCCCAGCGGTTCCGGCGCCGGAATCCAGTTTTGGGGTTCCAGCTTCGCGGCAGGGCCGCAGGGCGAGTTCCTGGCGCGCGGCGGCGCGAGCGAGGAGCTTCTGGTAGTCGAACTGGACCGCGGCCGCAGCGAGGACGTGCGGCGCATCTGGCCCTTCCTGCGCGACCGCAGGATCGACGCATACGGCGACATCGTGCGCCGCTATCGCGACTGACAGAGGCAAGACAAACAGCTTTACCGCAAAGACGCAAAGACGCGAAGGAAAGACAGAAACAAGGAGAAGCAGACAGCCTGAATAACAATGGGAGTCTATTTACCTTCTTGATTTTCTTTGCGCTCTTTGCGCCTTTGCGGTTAAGGCTGATTTTCAATCACAAAAGGAGACCTCGTGCCGTCCCCGATCAAAATATCACAGAAACTTCTCACCAGCCTCGAAGCCTGCAGCGCCGGCGAACGCGCCCTGATCCAGATACTCTCCATCATCTACGCTCCGGTCTCCAAAAACGTCCTGGCCAACATCGCCAGACGCTTCAATATCCGCGCTCCCGGCGATCGCGCCCATACCGTACTATCCATCTCCGAAACCCTCGAGAAGCTGAGCCGCGCCAAACTGGTGCAGATCACCAAGGCCGGAGTGCGCTGCTCTCCGCAGATCATGCATGCCGCGACCCTCAGCGCGGTGCGCTCCGGCTCCTTCGACGCCATGGTGCTGGCGGTGCAACTCGAAATCCCCATGGTCTCCGAGTGGGGCAGCAGCTACTACCGCTCCCACGAGCACGCCCTGCGCGACATACGGATCGGTTTCTACCGGCGCGACCCGAAATTCGTCTTCGACATGCTGACCCGCTTCGAGCGCCAGTTCCCCTACGAGGCGCTCTTCTGCCACCCCTTCGTCTCCATCTGCAACAACCCGTTTGACCCGGAATGGTTCCGCTCACTGCCCGAACCGCTCAAAATACCGGCGCTGCGCGAGATCCTGGCCAACTCCGCCATCACCCTCTGGCCCTCCGAGGGAGCATTCCAGGAGCTTTGCGAGCGGGCGGCAAGCTCGGACCTGCCCGAAGGACTGATCGACATCTACTGCAAGGAGCTCCTGATGCGCGGCCGCCTGGCTGAGGCGGAGCACGCCGCGCGCGCCATGTCCAGTTCCCGGCAGCTTGCCGTGCTGGGCTGGGGAGCACTGCTGCGCGGCTCCATCCAGGAATCGATCGATTACTTCGACGCCGCCTTCTTGCGGCTGCGCAAAGAGACCGGCAAGCGGAAGACCTTTTTCGGCGACGTCACCGGCCCCTTCAGCATCCTGGCGCTGCTCGCCTCGGGCAACCAGGCTTACCTGGACAAGGCCGCCGAGCAGTGCGCCTTCGTAGTCGACAAGCGCGAATGGCCGCATCAGGATATCTACCGGATACTGCAACTGGTCATCGCCGAACGTAACGGAGAGCGCGGGATCGCCGCCCGCCTCGAGGCGCAGATGACCCGGCTCACCGACACCCCCCTGGTGCGGCTCTTCCTCGCCCTGGCGCTGCACTGGTGCGGGTCCGAGCTGGCGGCCCGGGAGGCGGAAGCGCTCCCCACCCTGGCGCAGCGCGCCCGCGAAGGCGGCTACCACTGGCTCTCCGACCAGGCCGAACTCACCGCCCTCGCCTGCGGATTCGGGACGCCGCTCTCCGAAAAGCTGCAGGTGAGCTACGACGCGGAGGGGCTGCTGGCGCTGGTGCAGATGGTGGAGAAGAGCGAATTCTGGGAGAACGCACTCAAGGCGCTCAGCAAGCTAAACCGTCCCGAGGAAGCGCCGGCCGAGAAGACGGCGCCGCACGCCCGCCTGATCTGGCACTTCCAGGACCACGCCAGGTTCATCGAGCTGCAGCCCCGCGAGCAGAAGCTCTCCCCGAGCGGAAAGTGGACCGCGGGGAGGAACGTGTCGCTCAAAAAGCTCCTGGGCGAAGCCAAGGATCTCGATTTTCTGAGCGAGCAGGACCTCCTCATCTGCAGCTGCATCAAGCAGGAGCGCGAGTCGGGCTACTACGGCCGGGAAGTATGCCGGATCGACCTGGACCGGGCCATCCCGCTCCTGGTCGGCCACCCCCAGGTCTATCTCGACCTCGCGGCGTCGGTCCGCCTGGAGCTTAGCCACGGGGAGCCGGAACTGCAGCTGGTCACCGAGGGCGACACCCTCGTCATGACGCTCTTTCCCCCCTTCGAGCAGGATAGTAAGCTCTATCTCCTGAAGGAGAGCCCCACCCGCCTGAAGGTTTTCCAGGCGAAGGAAGAGTACCGAAAGATTTCCGCCATCCTCGGGAGCGGGCTGAAGATTCCGGTCAGCGCCAAGGAGCGCACGCTCGAGGCGATCAAGGTGCTCTCCTCCATCCTGACCGTGCACTCCGACATCGGGAGCGAAACGGCCGAGATGTTCCCCGGCGACACCACCCCGTGCTTTCACCTGCTCCCCTACTCCGGCGGGGTGAAGCTGGAACTGCTGGTGCGCCCCTTCGGCGAGGACGGCCCCTATTTTCGCCCCGGCGCAGGGGGCGAAATGGTTATGGCGGAGCTCTCCGGCAAAAGGGTGCAGGCCAAGCGGAACTTGAGGCTGGAGACCCGGCGCTCCGCGGACGCGCTGGCCGCCCTCCCCCTTTTGGCCGGAAGCGATGACAGCGACGGCGAGTGGCTGGTCCCCACCCCCGATGCCGCGCTGGAGCTTTTGCTGCAGCTGCAGAACTTAGGGAGCGCCGCCCGGGTCGCCTGGCCCGAGGGGGCCAAGTTCAAGGTGCGCCAGGAGGCGACTGCCGGGCAGTGCCGGGTCAGCATCAGGCAGTCCAAGGACTATTTCGAACTGGAGGGGGAGCTGAAGCTGAACGAAGGGCTGGCGCTCGACCTGCAGCAACTGCTCCTACTCATGAAGGAGAGCACCGGCCGCTTCGTCCCCCTGGGCGACGGCGAATTTCTGGCCCTCTCCGCGGAGCTTAAGAAAAGGCTGGACGATCTGGCCGCGTTTTCCGAGCCGCACGGCAAAGCTTTCCGCTTCCACCCGCTCACCTCGGGGGTCTTCGAGGAGTTCGCCGGCGAGGCGGGAGAGTTCAGCGCCGACAAGAAGTGGCGCGACCAGGTAAAAAGGCTGCGCGAAGCCCAAAGCTTCCAGCCGGTCCTGCCGACCACGCTGCAGGCGGAATTGCGCGGCTACCAGGAGGAGGGTTTTTCCTGGCTGAACCGGCTTTCCCACTGGGGAGTCGGCGCCTGCCTGGCCGACGACATGGGGCTTGGGAAGACCGTCCAGGCCCTGGCTCAGATCCTGAGTATGGCCCACAAGGGGCCCTCCCTGGTCGTTGCGCCGACCTCGGTCTGCCTGAACTGGGAAAGCGAGGCGCTGAAATTCGCCCCGACCCTGAAGGTCGTCATGTTCGGCGCCGGCAACCGCGAGCTCTGCCTCAAGACACTGAAACCGCTCGACCTCGTGGTCTGCAGCTACGGCCTGCTGCAGCAGGAGGGGGAACTCCTGGCGGCGGTTGAGTGGCAGGCGATCGTGCTGGACGAGGCGCAGGCGATCAAGAACATGGCGACCAAGAGGAGCCAGGCCGCGATGGAGCTTTCCGGCGCCTTCAAGATGGTGGCGACCGGCACCCCGATCGAGAACCACCTGGGGGAGCTTTGGAACGTATTCCGCTTCATCAACCCGGGACTCCTCGGCTCCCTGAAGCAGTTCAACGTGAAGTTCGCCTCCCCGATCGAGAAGGACCAGGACAAAAAGGCGCGCGGGCGGCTCAAAAAGCTGATCCAGCCCTTCATCCTGCGCCGCACCAAGAACCAGGTGCTGGAGGAGCTCCCCTCGCGCACTGAGATCACCGTCAAGGTCGAGATGGGAGAAGAAGAGGCCGCCCTTTACGAGGCACTCAGGCGCAGCGCCCTGGAGACACTGGCGGGAATCGGCAAGGTCGAGGGGAAAGGCGAACAGCACCTGAGAATCCTGGCCGAGATCATGCGGCTGCGGCGGGCCTGCTGCAACCCGCGCCTGGTGCTTCCCGAGAGCACCATCCCAAGCGGGAAGCTGGCCGCCTTCGGGGAGATCCTGGAAGAATTGCGCGAGAACAAGCACAAGGCCCTCGTGTTCAGCCAGTTCGTGGGGCATCTCGATCTGATCAGGAAGTACGTGGAAAAGGCGGGCGTCGCCTACCAGTATCTGGACGGGAGCACCCCGGCGCGCGAGCGCAAGAAACGGGTGGACGCCTTCCAGACCGGCGAGGGCGATCTCTTTCTGATCAGCCTGAAGGCAGGAGGCGTCGGGTTGAACCTCACCGCCGCCGATTACGTGATCCACATGGATCCCTGGTGGAATCCGGCCGTAGAGGACCAGGCCTCCGACCGCGCCCACCGGATCGGGCAGCAGCGTCCCGTAACCATCTATCGCCTGGTCACCAAGGGTACCATCGAGGAGAAAATAGTCGGCCTGCACCAGCAAAAGCGCGGCCTGGCCGACAGCCTCCTGGAAGAGAGCGACATGAGCGGCAAAGTGAGCGCCGAAGAACTGTTGGCGCTGCTGCGCAAAGAGCTTTGATCCGGACAATTGTCCCAAGTTCTTTAGTTCTCTAAGTCTTTTAAGTCTTTTAAGTCCTTTAAGTCCTGGAGCCCTTTTTTAAGCTTGTGTGGGAGAAACCATGTCACCAACCGTCCATCCAGCCAACCAGCAAGAATTCATCGCCCGCGAGATCGAGCGCCTGAAGCGCCGCGTCATCAACGCCGATCTGGCCGGCGCCGACAGGTGGCGTCAGATCAGCTTTCTCTATCGAGCCGCCGACAGATTCAGCCGGCGCGTCTTTGCCCAGACCTTTTGCCACAACGAACAGAGCCAGACCGGATGCGCGACCGGCGAGTGCTGCAAATGCAGGCCCGACGTCTTCGCCTACGAAAAGAGCGTGCTCGACCTGCTCCCCAAGAGACTGGACGACAGCGGATACTGCCCCTTCTTCAACCTCGCCAAGCGCAACTGCGGCATCTACCAGGTGCGCCCCTTCGCCTGCCGGGTCTACTACAACCTCGCCAAAACCAGCTATTACTGCCAAAACCCCAACGACCAGACCCTGCAACTCTTCGACGGCGTCAAACGGCACCTGGAGCGGATCCTCGGCCCCTACTTCGGCGGCTACACTCCCGACCGCCCGTAACCACCCTTTCACCTCGACCATCGTTCCCACGCTCCCGCGTGGGAATGCATCCGGGGACGCACCTGCGTCCCATCCAGCGTCCCGAACGGCCCCCAACGAACTCCAGTCAGGTCATATTAATTCCCAGGCGCCGGTAAAATCTCCCCATGAGACTGGCAATTGAACGGCCAGGGCTTATTATTAGTTCTGGGCTGTCACCCTCACGGATGTAGCAAGGTGCTCCCTTCAAAACAATTTCAACGATTCCAAACGTCTCCTCTCCCGGAGGGGGAGGGTTAGGGAGGGGGAAATCAACGGTCCCCCAACTAAACAAGACAACAAAAGCATTAGTCGAACCTACTTTTAATTTCGCTGCGAACAAGGGCACATGCTGACAGAACGCCCTTCGGACCAGACTAAAAGGAGAAGCAAAACCATGGAATACCGTTATTTAGGCGGATCAGGATTGAAGGTATCCGCCCTTAGTCTCGGCACCGCGACCTTCGGGGGCAGCAACGAGTTTTTCAAAGCCTGGGGCAGCAGTGACGTGAAAGAGGCAACCCGCATGGTGGACATCGCCGGGGAGGCCGGCGTCAACCTGCTCGACACGGCGGACATCTATTCAGACGGAATGTCCGAGGAAATCGTCGGCAAGACCCTGCAGGGTCGCCGGGACAAGTTCCTGGTCTCCACCAAGGCGACCTTCCGACTGGGCGAGGGCCCCAACGACGTGGGCTCCTCGCGCCACCATCTCCTGAGGTCCTGCGAGGCGAGCCTGAAGCGGCTCGGAACCGACTACATCGACATCTACCATCTGCACGGTTTCGATGCCCAGACCCCACTGGAAGAGACCATCAGCACCCTGGACCAGCTAGTCAAATCCGGAAAGGTGCGCTACCTGGCCTGCTCCAATTTTTCCGGCTGGCAGTTGATGAAGTCTCTGGCTCTCGCCAAAAGTTATGGCTGGTCGCCCTACGTGGCGCAACAGGTGTATTACTCGCTGGTTGGCCGGGAGTACGAGTGGGAATTGATGCCCCTGGGACTGGACCAGAAAGTCGGCGCCCTGATTTGGAGTCCCCTGGGTTGGGGACGGCTGACAGGGAAAATCCGCCGCGATCGCCCGTTGCCCGCGGAAAGCCGTCTGCATGTCACCAAAGACATGGGGCCTCCGGTATGCACTTCACAAGACGGCAGTACGAGGCGAAGTCTTGGACGGTCTGAAAACGCTCGATGTCGTGGATCTCGTAGAGCATCACTAAGCCTAGGATCTTGTCTATGCCATGAACCGAGCGCAGAAGCATGAGGGAGTGCCAGTCCTGATGCCGCGCCGTCTTCTCAATGTCCGGTTCCAGAACTTTGAGCACGTCATCAGGAAGACAGGGGTAGAGTAGAGAGCAGGTGTCACCCTGCCCTCCCTCATCAAACCGTGCATGCGGTTTTCCCGCACACGGCTTTCCGATGTTCTTCACCGTTAGGCATGCGCCTTCTTCCAACCCGCTGTGGTTGGCACTTTGTACAGGCCATACTTGACATACAATGACCTGCGGGGAAACCTGCCGTATCCTGCTTTACGATCTCTGACCTTGTGCCGCTTACGCAGATGCGTT
>Ga0209123_1001551_pt1 | contig 22250 bp, 18 predicted proteins | sample BarGraIncu00431A_FD_184500 | JGI IMG/M metagenome (GOLD analysis project Ga0209123, IMG submission 184500) | Arctic peat soil microbial communities from Barrow, Alaska, USA - Barrow Graham LP Incubations 004-31A (SPAdes) (version 2) | ecosystem: Environmental > Terrestrial > Soil > Wetlands >...
CTGAAGCTGCAGCCGTAGCAGGACTCATTAGATGAACTGTACCGCCCTTACCCATTCTGCCGTTAAAATTACGGTTTGTTGTCGACGCACAGGCTTCACCATTAGCAAGAACCCCATTACTCATGCCAAGACAAGCACCGCAGGTTGGGTTTGTAACACAAAAGCCAGCGTTCTGAAAAATCTCGATCAGACCTTCTTTTAAGGCCATGGAATAAACAGCTGGAGTTGCAGGACTGACAATTGCCCGTACATCATCACTTATCTTTTTATCCTTAAGGATACTTGCAGCTATTCTCAGATCTTCGATACGACCATTGGTACAACTTCCTATATAAACCTGATCGATATTTGTACCTGACATTTCATTGACTGTTTTAACTTGGTCTGGTTTGAACCCAAAAGTAACCATTGGTTCTAAATTCGTAACATCATATTCATAGACTTTTTCATAGGAAGCATCCGCATCCGAAATCCATTTTGAGTATTCTTTCAAAGCGTCTCCCTTGGTGGTAAATTCGTCTTTAATGAAGTCCCAGAGGTATTCGACGGTTGTCATATCCGGGTAGCATATTCCACAAGTGCCACCGGCTTCAATTGCCATATTGCATAATGTCATACGTGATTCCAAAGACATAACATCGATAACCGGTCCAGTAAATTCTATGACCATGTTCGTTGCACCGTTTACAGTCAGTTCTTTAATGATAAAGAGGATCAAGTCTTTGGCATAAACGCCCGGTTGTAAGGTGCCCTTAAGCACAAATTTAATTGCTTTTGGAAAGTGGAAGGCACATACACCCTTAAGAATACCTACTTCAAGGTCAGTCGTTCCGACACCTGCAGCAAAAGCTCCAAACGCTCCATGAGTACAGGTGTGTGAATCCCCCATGATAACAGTATAACCTGGTCTTACGAATCCTTTTTCTGGGAAGATCGCATGACAAACGCCATTTCTTCCGATGTCAAAAAAGTCTTTGATACCATGCCTTTTCGCCCAATCACGTAGTATCTTTCCCTGTTCAGCAGTTTTAGAATCTTTGGCAGGTGTTACATGGTCTATGACCGCCTTTATTTTCGTGGGATCAAAGACTCTGTCCATTCCCCTTGCCATAAGATCCGTGATTGCAATCGGTGTGGTGATTTCGTGACAGAAAACCCTGTCCAATTTTAAAACATGCGTATCTGGGAACGGCATGTTTACCCTGTGTGCATCAAATATTTTCTCCGCTATTGTTTTTCCCATGTTCGTCTCCTTTAATTTTCTGATTGAGATCTCTAATTTGTGCTAGATGGTATAAACCTTCTACTCCATTCTATAATAAATTCTTGGAGGATGAAAGGATAATTGTACACTCTATTAAACCCAGATTTGTCCCATTAGAGCAATGAAAAAATTCGCCTTACATCTACTTTGCTGCAACCAACTCAATATCCGCTAAATCATTTTCGACATTTTTGACGACCATAGAAAGCATCAGCTTAATCCTGTTCAGTTGATTGACTTCACTCGCTCCAGAATCATAGTCAATGAAGGCAATATTCGCCATAGGATAGCTTCGCTTAATCTCTCGGAACATCCCTTTTCCTGTGATGTGATTCGGCATACAAGCAAATGGTTGCAAACACACGATATTATGAACGCCTTCATGAATCAGTTCGATCATCTCGCCCGTCAAAAACCAACCTTCGCCCGATTGGTTAGCAAGTGACAAATGTTTTTCAGCGTGTCTGGCTATCTCTTTAATAGCTTTTGGGGCTTCAAACCGCTTACTAGCTGTCAAAGCCTTCTTCATCTCTTTTCGGTAGGACTCTATCTTTTTGATTGAGAACTTGCTCGACAGCATACCCAAAAAGCTACCTGATAATTGCTGATATTTAATCTCGTTATCAAAGGCACTGTAGAGCAAAAAGTCGGTTAAGTCAGGAACAACAACTTCAACCCCCTCGGCTTCTAACATTTCTACAATATTGTTGTTAGCTGTTGGATGGAATTTAACAAGAATTTCACCAACCACGCCGACTTTTGGCTTGACCAATCCCTCGCACAACTCCAGATTATCAAAATCCTTGACGATTTGGCGAATATTGTGAGTGTGTTCCTTTTTACCGCCTGTTTTTAGGGTCTCTTGGCATCTTCTTACCCAAACATCGTATAAGTGGTTTGCAGACCCTGCAAATTTTTCATACGGTCTAACCTTATAAAGAACTCTCATCAAAAGGTCTCCGTAAATAAGTCCCCGCATCGCCTTATCAAACATAGCCAGTGTAAATTTAAAGCCCGAGTTCTTTTCCCCAGTGGATGAATCCCTCGTGTTTAAGCCAATTACAGGAACATAACCTAGATTAGCGTCTTTGAGTGCTTTTCTAATAAAGGCGATGTAGTTAGTTGCTCGGCATCCCCCGCCTGTTTGCGAAATAATGACCGAGGTATTGTTTAAATCGTACTTACCTGACCCCAACGCCTTCATTAGTTGTCCAACAACGATGATAGCTGGATAACATGCATCGTTGTGAACATACATTAAGCCTTCATCAATAGCTTGTTTATCCACTGATGGTAAAAACTCAATCGTATACCCCGCTTCATCGAAACTGCTCTTGAGAAATTGAAAGTGGATAGGAGACAGTTGAGGAGCTAAAATCGTATGCGTTTTCTTCATTTCTATCGTAAACAAAGCTTTAGGCTCGGCGTCCTGGAGTTTCCTTGGTTCAAAATCTCGCTTACTACGCTCGTTAATTGCAGCAATCAAAGAGCGCAAACGTATTCTCGCAGACCCTAAATTACTAATTTCATCAATTTTTAGGACCGTGTAGATTTTCCCGTAAGCATCGAGAATCTCCTTAACTTGGTCAGTTGTTACCGCATCAAGTCCGCACCCGAACGAATTTAATTGAATGATTTCTAAGTCCTTACATTTCGCAACGTAACTTGCCGCATTATACGCCCTTGATTGATAGACCCACTGATTAACAACACGCAAAGGGTCTTCAATGATGCCTAAGTGCTGAATAGAGTCTTCGGATAAAACAGCAAACCCATAAGAACCAATCATCTCAGGTATCCCATGATTGATTTCAGGGTCAATATGGTAGGGCTTACCAGTAAGAACAATGCCTTTTATCCCTTTTTCGCGAATGTAAGTTAGTGTTTCTTCGCCTTTTGCTTTTATATCGTCTTTAAACTTAGTTTGTTCAGCATAAGCTTTGTGCAAAGCACTTGCGATCTCATGTTTCGGGATTCCCTCGGGCTTCAACTCTTCAACCAACCGTTTCGTCATTCTACTCGGCATATCGAGCGGTAGGAACGGGTGATAATACGTAACATCTGGCGCTCTAACACTATCCACATTGGAGTTAATCGCTTCGGGGTAAGAAGTCACGATGGGACAGTTATAATGGTCATCTGCTGCGGCATCTTCTTGTTGCGCATAAGGGATGCACGGATAAAATATTTTTTTAACCTCTTTTTTTATTAGATTGGCAATATGTCCGTGAACCATCTTGGCGGGATAACAAATCGACTCCGAAGCAATGGTATCCATTCCTAGTTCGTATAGCTGTTTTGACGAGCGGTCAGAAAGAACAACCTTATAATCCAGTTCCGTAAAGAAAGTGAACCAAAACGGATAGTCTTCATAAATATTCAAGACCCGTGGAATCCCAATGACGCCTCTTGATGCCTTATCGTTGGTTAAAGGCTTATAATTAAAGACTCGTTTATACTTGTAAGCATAAACATTCGGGGTAGTATTAACCACAACAGCTTTGCCTTCGCCCCGTTCACAGCGGTTTCCTGAAATAAATTCACACCCGCTTGAAAAGCTCTTTACGCTAACGAGACAATTATTTCCGCACAAACCACAGCGTTTTGTCGAAGCTTCAGTTTTAAAATCAGCCAAATCGTTCTCTTTCATGAGCCTTGTTTGATGGTCTAATTCATAGCGTTCTTTGGCAATTAAGGCAACGCCAAAGGCTCCCATGATGCCCGCAATATCAGGACAAATCACATTTTGTTTGATGATTTGCTCAAGGGCACGAAGAACAGCGTCATTATGGAATGTTCCGCCTTGAACCACGATTTTCTTACCAAGTCCCTCGGTAGTTCTGATGCGAATAACTTTATACAAAGCATTTTTAATAACAGAAATTGCAATTCCCGCTGAAATATCGCCAATTTCAGCCCCTTCTTTTTGCGCTTGTTTTACACTTGAATTCATAAAGACGGTACAGCGTGTCCCTAAATTGACGGGGTGTTTCGATGCTACCCCTAATTTGGCAAACTCACGCACATCTAAGTTAAGAGATTGCGCAAAGTTTTCGACAAATGAACCACATCCTGATGAACACGCCTCATTTAAGGTAATGGATTCAATAACCCCCTTGCGTATCACCAAGCTTTTCATGTCCTGTCCACCAATATCTAAAACAAAATCAACACCCGGTTGGAAAAAGTTAGCCGCCGTATAATGAGCAACCGTTTCAATTTCGCCAATATCCACCCTCAAGGCAGCCTTAATCAGCTGCTCTCCATAGCCTGTGACTGCAGAGTTAACAATAGTCGTATCTTTATTGAGCTTTTTATACAGGCCTCGCAGGGCATCGATAGTAGAACCTAATGGATCTCCCTTATTACTACCATAATGCGAATAGAGCAAGCTACCCTCTTCATCAACAAGCGCAACCTTCGTTGTGGTTGACCCAGCATCAATCCCAAGGTAGGCATTTCCAGAATAATTTTGCAGAGACACTCGTTTGACCTTGTTTAATGAATGTCGGTCTCTAAAATTTTGATATTCATCTTCGTTTGCAAACAAGGCTTCTACTTTATCGCCTTCCGAATTGTTAATATCGCGAACGCTCGGAACTCGTTCATATAAGCACTCATATGTACACGGAGCATTTTTTCGCGACTCCAACGCGGCTCCAAGGGCTACAAAGAACTGTGAATTGTCTGGAAAGATAACATTCTTATTTTCGAGTTTAAGCGTTTCGGCAAAGCGTTGCCTTAACTCAGACATAAAATACAAAGGACCTCCCAAAAGGGCTACATCACCACTAATGGTACAGCCTTGTGCTAAACCGCTAATGGTTTGATTCACAACAGCCTGTAAAATAGACACCGCAATATCTTCTTTAGCAATGCCTTCATTGAGCAAAGGCTGAATATCTGTTTTGGCAAATACGCCACATCGAGATGCGATAGGGTATATGTTTTGATAATTCTTAGCCAATTCATTAATACCCATGGCATCCGTTTGCAATAAAGAAGCCATTTGGTCAATAAAAGCCCCCGTACCGCCCGCACAAGTTCCATTCATTCGTTGTTCGAGCGTTTCCCCAAAGAATGTCATCTTAGCATCTTCGCCACCTAATTCAATCGCCACATTGGTATTAGGAATTACAGCCCTTATCGCACTGGTACAGGCAATGACTTCTTGAACAAAGGGAACGTCTAACTTTTGAGAAACATGAAATCCACCAGACCCCGTCACCATCAAAGTTACTAAGCTTCCCTTTAACGTCAAACGGGCCTCCTCAAGCATGGAAACAACGGTGCTTTTTATGTTCGAAAAATGCCTTAAATATCTTTTGTAAATTATGTTTTCTAAACTATCTAAAACCACTATTTTTACAGTTGTTGAACCAACGTCCAACCCCACATTTAAGATTCTACTCATTTACAGTCTCCTTAATAATTTCAGTGTTGATATTCTCTAATTCACAAAACACATGAGGATATCATTATAAACCCTTTAGTGACAACCCCATAATATTTTTCTTTTAGGCAGTTAAAGAGTAGTGTTGATTTCGGCAGACAATAGCCACTGAGCGAAATGAGGGCACTGCGAAAAAAGTGACGTGAAGGGTCAACGGGAAAAATCCTGTTGACCCTTCACGTCGCCTTTGTGCCAGGAAAGCAATAATACAGATTTACCTTCGATAAATATACGCGAAAGAAGAAGTTGAGACAAAAATACCCATGGTTATGATGGCTAGGGGCTGAGTCTGACCTGAAGATCATGCTCGCTACGTGTGTTAAGTCCTACTTACATATTTAGACCTCCTAAGCTGTTTTAAGTACGATATCTCCGTCAGACGTTAGTAGACAGGGACTATTGGATTTATTAGTTATTCCACAATATTCTCCTTTTGCATCGTAGATTTGCCGTTCTCCCGTTGAGGAATCTGAGACCAAGAAACCATTTGGTAAAACATAGTCCTTACCACCATCGTCTGACCCTTCGTAATCTCTATTATTTCCGCTCCAAGGATAAAGAGAGTAACTGACTTCTTGCTCTGACATTTGATGAGCCTTAGTAGTGGTCACTTGATAGAGCTTAACTGTATTCATCCTTAAAACTCCTTTGCACTTCGGCTCTCTTTGTAGCCCGCAAGCAATCCCACGATCTGATACAAGTATACCGCGCGCGCGTGAAGAATAGTCAAAAGGCAATATTGCAAGTTCATTTTAACCCCATCATGGGGTTATTGCCTAAAATCAAGGAGGAACGATGTTGTGGATATTAAGCCCGCGACCTTATTTTAGAAAAAGGTACGGACTGGATACTGATTCTAAAGGCTTTTTGGTCTTTGGAAATTTAATTAGGCTCAAAGAGAGCATACCTACCGAAGCACCGTTACCCCACGCTGCTTAGTACAGGACGACTGGTACTTTAGGACACTCACCCATACTTTAAACTTAAAATAATTATTGGGTATGTTTTTGTTGGCATCTCTACTAAATGAGTAAGCCTGTGATGACCGAGATAGTTATCTGCTAACAGATTCAAGTTATTGATTACTGCGACTGTACCCAGTGTGTGTGGTGTTTTTTCTATTTTTATCATTTTTATCAGATTTAGTCACCATTCTGTTATAATTGTCGTTGAGATTACTTTCTTATGTGAGGACACCAATGATTGCCTTAATGTTTATATACTTAATTTGTGGTAGCGTATATATTTTTATGGGTATTTCAATTATCACCAAAAATGCAAAAAGTAAAATCAATAATATCTTTTTTATTGTTTGCCTGGACTTATCGATGTGGGCATTTTGTTACGCTCTGATGACAGCTACTACAGATCCTGAGACTGCATCAATCTACAATAAATTATCGACACTTTCTTGGTCGTCAATATACAGTCTGGTTTTATACTTCATTATGTATTTGACTAAAAAAGCAAGTATATTGAAGAAGCCTTGGCATCATATAGCATTATTTATACCTGCAGTAGTTTCAACCTATTTGTATTGTTTTCAACCTGTCGATATTGTTAGAATATCTTATGGTTGGTCATTTTTATATCCTACAAATAGAGGTTTATTATGGGGAAGTTTTTTCAACATATACTATATTTCATATATGGTAGCAAGTATTTTGTTGATACTCGATTGGGGAAATAAGTCAAGCTTACAAAGAGAGAAACGACTTGCGAAAATCATTGCTTATTCATTTGTGATAACAATAATGAATGGATCAATAACTGATGTGCTACTGCCTCAATTAGGAATTGCACTAGTACCACCACTTGGTATCGCATTCATGTTAATAGCGATTGGCGGAATATGGTATTCTGTTAATAAATACAGATTAATGAGCCTTACTGCAGAAAGTGTTGTTTTAGATGTTTTGAAAATAATGAACGAGGGACTGATTATTTCTGATCAAGAAGGAAAAATTATGAGTGCAAATAGGGGCGCACTTCAATTATTAGGTTATGAAGAAACAGAAATTAAAGGTCAACCAGTAAATTTAGTTTTTTCCGATAAAGCAGAGCTAACCAAATTTTGTACCTCTGAAATTGACCTGATTTCGAAATATGACGTAAGGATTCCAGTCTTAAATTCTTCATCAGTGTTATTAGACGAATTTGGAGATGAGTTCGGTACTGTATTCATATTCCAGAATATTTCGGAAACTAAACAAATCCAAAGAGAACTAAGGGATGCTCATGACAACCTCGAAAAAAGAGTTTTTGAGCGAACTTATGAACTAAGTACGGTGAACATACAGCTGGAAAATGAAGTATATACTAGAAAAGCTATGGAAGAAGAAAGCAAAGAATATTTGAGAAAAATTGAAATTCAAGCAGAACAATTACAGCAGACAAAAGAACAATTACTTGGAGCACAGGAATTTGCGCATTTAGGATATTGGGAATTAGATATAATTAGTGGGGAATATTCTTGGTCTGATGAAATCTTTCGTATATGTGGCTATAAGCCACAGGCATTCATACCCACCGTAAATGATTTTCTCAAGATAATTCATCCTGATGACGAAGAATATGTGATCAACATCTTAAAAGAGCCTTTAAATGGTAATGAAAGCGAATTTGACTTTAGAATAATCAGACAGGATAATGAAACAATATGGATCCATGAAAAGATGAAATATGAGTATGATGCTTCTGGAAAGCAGGTTCGACGATATGGGGTAGTTCAGGATATAACACAACGAAAACTAAGCGAAATCAAACTAAAAGAAAGTGAAGAGAAATTCAAGGAACTAGCCGAAAACCTCGGAGAAGTGATTTGGGTTCATCAGGATGGGAAATATACTTATGTTAACCCTACATACGAGAAAATATGGGGAAAGACTTGCCAAAGTGTATATGATGATCCGTTGTCATTTACTGAATCTATCCATCCAGATGATAAAGACAGAATTGTTCAGGCTTATTTGGGAGATAGCCATATTTTAAAAGGTATGTTTGAAGAACAGTTCAGGATTATAAGATCCGATGGAGCTATCCGATGGATTTGGTCACGAACATTTCCGATATATGACAAAAACGGGAGATTTATTCGGAGTGTTGGTGTCGCTGATGATATAACAAAAAATAAAGACTATGAGGAATCATTAAGACTGACAACGGAAACAGCGAAGTCAGCCAATAAGGCGAAAAGCCAGTTCCTAGCAAATATGAGCCATGAGATTCGAACGCCCATGAATGGCATTCTTGGTATGGCTCAACTACTTGTAATGAATCTTCAAGATGAACAAAAGGAAATGGCAACTATTATAAAAACTAGTGGTGATCACCTATTGACTATTATCGATGATATTCTTGATATATCAAGAATCGAAGCAGGAAAAGTAAGATTGAGCCTTGAAGAATTTGATTTAAATACGTTGGTCAATGAAGTTAATCGAGTAATTTACCCATTAACAGTCCAAAAAAGACTGGAGTATACTTTTCGCATAGATAAGCATATATTAGGCCGTTTTATGGGCGATTCTGGAAGAATTAAACAGATACTATTTAACCTGTTAGGAAATTCAATTAAGTTTACAGAACATGGAAGTATCGAATTGTCCATTGCAAAAGGGAAGGTATATAAAGATAGGGTACAATTGATCTTCTCCATTAAAGATACAGGGATTGGCATAGCAGACGATAAAATTGGTCACTTGTTTACATATTTCACGCAGGGTGATGACTCTGTTTCAAAAAAATATGGTGGTACAGGGTTAGGGTTGGCGATTTCAAAACAACTGATCAACATGATGGATGGAGAAATAAGTGTGGAGAGTAAGCTAGGTGTTGGGAGCGAATTTTCATTTAGTGCCATATTTATGCTGCTAATGGATGCGACAGAGATCGATAAGGCTAACAATGAAGATGTTCCTGAAATGACTTCGTCAGATGCCTCTGCGTTACTCGTTGAAGATGATTATGTAAGCGGTGTGCTAATGATGAAACTCTGCGAACGTAAAAATATTGCCCTGAAAATTGCAACCAATGGAAAACAAACGTTAGATATATTAAATGAAGAAGGCTTTGATATTATATTCATGGATATCCAGATGCCCGAAATGAGTGGCTATGACACTACTGAAATCATCAGGGATATGGAGTAGTAGCAATAATAGGCATACTCCAATTATTGCTACTACTCCGTTTGCTTTAGTGGGTGATCGGGAGAAATGCATTGAATCAGGGATGGACGATTATTTAGCCAAGCCAATTAATGCGGATAAATTCTATGCCATTGTTGATAAGTGGGCAAAGAGCAATATGTGATTTTAGCCTTCTACATAGAATAGAGATAATATTAGGAGGGTTTGTAAAGATAGCGGGTGTACTTGTATTGTGCATCGTTTTTTTGTTGAGCTTTAAAAGAATGATTGTAAGTGGTATGATGATTTGGACTTAAGGGAGGGATTACGTCCCTGCTAATCACTGTATATGAATCCAACATTGTTTCAGCTAATATCCAGTACAAAGAGTTTCTAGCTGGGAAACCCGTGGGTTCTTTACTGCCCTGTTCAATTTGATCCCTCATGCCGATATCGGAATAGAAGAAAGTTGGCCCAGGCTTTCCTGTACATGTGTATGTGTACATGCAATTTATTGAAGAGTTGGATCGGATCAGATCAGCTCTAACGTTAAGGAGGCTTAGCATGACTGCCAGAGAAGAAACACTTAATTTAGCCCGACAAGTGCCGAGTAATGTTCTTGAGGTTTTACGATTTATTGCTCCTATTATCCTATCAACTTTCGATGCACCGAATCCTTACATGGTGGCCTATAAGATGGGGCTGCTCGAAGATGAAATGTTCCTAGGAAATCTAATGATTGAAATTTATAAAATTGATAAAGATGCTACGAATTGGTTAGTTGACGAAACTGGGCAGTTTGATGGTGATAAGTTGAAATTAGCAATAATTGCATTAGACTTAGAGGTAACAGATTCCGATGAATTAAAAAATGTAGGCCCTAAAGGTAAAGGGTAAGAGGTGGACAGGAACAACTTCAATGGAAGGAAGCCTACACTAATACCTACGTTGCCAACGGCACAGATGCTCACTTGGTTGACTCACTAGTTGCATCATCTCTTGTAGCTAAATCGGGTGCTCCAATCATTCTTGCTGATACTAACAGTGCTCTTGCAGCGTTGACTTCTACAGCAAACTGGCTACGAATGCTGTAGTAACTACTCTTGGTGGTGTCACAGTAGCAAATAACAACATGATGAACTAAAGTGGCAAGTTAGCAATGAAGGCACAAGCTGGGCTGAAATAATAGTGAAAGGTAAGTAGTGGTGCCAGACATACTGGGATGACAATCAGAGAACTTAACTACATGTAGAGATAGACAAAAAGCTAGGGCTTCCTCGATTTGACGAAGTACCTAGCTAATTTACAATAGAAGAGGCTTTTTAGGTTTTGCTAAAGGTAGGAACTAGATAATATTGTTGGTTAAGGGGTGCTATTCATGGCTCTATATAGTTAGAGGCATAGACAGTGTGTCTTACGTCAATAAATTGGCGGTCTACTTTTTGACCGCAAGTCGATGTATTACTTATAGGTTAGGTATACTTAACTCTGAAGTTGATTTATCTAAGACAGGGGGATGAATATAGTGGATACAAGTCTTTTAAGAAGATTAAGATTCATGGAAGGCGTGATAATGAATATTCCTATTCTTCTGGTGTTGTTGCTAATTTTCCCAATGCCGATGTACTTAGGGGTGTCACCACGTCTTACATTTAATTTCGTATTGATTCTATTTTTGTGTTGCATTATGTTCAGGCAAAGACTTGGAAATCTTTTCTATGTTAGGGTGTTTCCCTTCATGAAACCCCTGTGGGAATATGAACAACAGAAGTTTATTTCTGACAAATGGAAAAAAAGAAGACGTAACAGTAGGTACTTCAATGCTTTTATTATTATTAGTACATGGATTTTTGTTATGATAAGCCCATCACCATTGCCACGACAAATTAATTGGTATCCTATAATCAGTCCTATAGGTGTTTTTAATTTCGGAATAATTTGGAATTGCTTTACAGAAGAATTTTATTATTAATACATCCTTAAAGAGTTTAAAAACGAAAGGACTATGATCTTCGCCAGCCTCCGATCTTTGCTGTAAGGAACACCAATGACAAGGTTATCGCCATCAATTATAAAGAAACTGGGTGGAACTTAAATATCAATTAACTGAAAAAGGTGCTCTACATACCGGTTCCAAGCACTTATGAATATTTAGGCAATTGCTCGTGAGTGATCTATAAGCTGTTCAAATCTACTTGATGCAACTAGAAACTTCGAATTATTTGTTACCATTAAACCTTGATGGCAGAGCAGATAGAAGAAGAAGACCACTCATAGCCTGAAATTATGAGTGGTCTTCTTCTATGTATTTCTAAAGTCCAATAATCCCATATGTTCAACAATTGAAGGTTTGATCCAGCTTATTACTCTCGTCCAGTACACAATTGGAAGGGGTATCCCTATCCTATCCTTTATTCAAGTACATAGCAATCCCCCTTTCATTCCAGTATTTTTTGATTAATTCACTCGTATCATACATGGTAAATAAAGTTAGCCTATTAAATCCATATAAAAAATATATGATAAAATCATTTTTTCTAAAGTTTTCAGTTTGTTATAGTTTGCTTACCTTTGAAAAACCATATATCGACAAAACTTCTTATGGAGAAGACCTGATTTATGGAGTAAAATCGAATTAACGATGATTTTATAGGAATTATTTGATAAGAATTAATGAAAGGATGTGCGGTGTAGTGAAATACAATATCTTGCATCTACAAAACTTCATTGAAGAAATGCGACAAGATCTTAATCAATTAGGCAACAACCGTAAATCTTTTACGGATCCAGATGTTGTTAATCTTAGTCAGAAGTTAGACCGATTGTTAAATGAATACCAAAAATTGCAATACGACCTGAACTGCAATACTATCTAGGGAGCCCCCTAATGTGACACAAGTCATTTTTGTTGTATTCGATCATGAGATTTTGGGGAAGTGGGTCCAATAAAGCCCTAATTGACATTTCGGAGTTTTAGTCAAACTTATCCATTTTACTATTCCATTTTTATTAACTTGTCCTTCAGTAATATGTGGTCTAATAGCCATTTAAGGAGATATGATAGAAGGTTTTCAATATATTTTTGAGGATCTTCACCCACTTGTTTGAGATCTATTTTGTTCATATACTGAATGAAATCATCGTGATCTACCTTCTGACTTGAATATCCCTTATAGTTTATTTTAATCATGTAATTCTCTTCTGTCATAAAATGGTACTTGGCGTATAGACATAGGTCTTGAATAATCAGAGTAATACCATCATATTTATCAGCAGAGAGATCGTCCTTCAATAATTCAAATGCATTATTTATAGTTTCAAAAAGGTATTTGTGTTGTTCATCTATTAGATGCACACCGATTGAGTATTCAGGTTTCCATACCAACATAGTTTTTATTCCCCCCAATTTAATTCGAAAGTTTTGCGCATTGATCAACAACTAGAACAAATCGATAGATAGATATACTTTGACCTAGTCCAAAGTGTATCTGAATTTATAGTATCCAGAATAGTACCAAAGGTCACCAAATTTAAATGCCAAAAGCACAAACTATCTCCATATAATCTATAAACTTAAAGCTGGCATTAGAGCTAGAAGAATGTAATGCATAAAGCAAAATCGAAATTTACAGTCAAAATAGCTCTGTTGAAGATCACGTTGAACGATTCAAATAACGAGAAAGGTAGGGTTAGCCCCTACCTCTTTGCTTTCTTTCGTGGATTGAAAGTTTAGTTTGATTCTAAGAACGGACTCGTATTCTTTGACCAGGATAGATTATATTAGGATTATAAATTTCTGGATTTAAATAGATTAATTGATCCACATTTGTACCATACCGTACAGCGATAAGATGCAAAGTGTCATCTTGATTAACATAATGATACATTAGATAACCGTCCCTTCTACCACTACTACAGTCCAAAATATTCCAATTTAACCCATTGTGTGCAAGTACAAATTAAACTTTCAGCTCTTAATTGGATAACTATGATGAAAAAATCCGGATTCTACCATCCTGATACGAGATTATATATCTTATGACGGAATTTGTGAAGGGCATGGTATTAGTACATTCACAAATTTGGTGGTTGTGCCTAAGACGGACAAAACAGGCAATATATAATTTAAAGCCTTCCATTGTACAAAAGCAAAAAACTAAGGATACAGTTACAATAACGACTGACAGAAATACATATTTTTCGGCAAGGTGATGATATAGTTTACTACGTATTCTTCTAATAAAGTGTAGGGCGACAGCTTTGAATTATTCTTAAATAGCGCAGGTATATCCTGCCTACCCGGCTTGCCATTTCCATATGACATATTTGTAGCATTAAACGAATTAAATGCCTTCTTTTTTAACTACAATTTATATCGTGTTTAAACCCATGGATTTGAGTGAAATAACATTATTACTTACCAGTGAGGAGAAACATATGATAAAAAGTGAAAAAGAGAAAATGTTATCAGGCGATTACTATAATGCTGGCGACGAAGAGTTGATAAGAGAAAGAGATTATGCAAAAAATATAACTTTTGAGTTTAACCACACAAGACCAAATGAAAAAGAAAAAAGACAAGAAATTCTAAAGCAACTGATTAATGCTAGAGGTTCGTTTCATATTGAAGCACCATTTAATTGTGACTATGGTTATAATATCGAGATTGGGGGGGATTTTTATGCTAACTATGGGTGTATTATACTCGATGTTAATAAGGTTAAAATCGGAGATAATGTACTTTTAGCACCAAATGTTCAAATCTATACTGCTACGCATCCTATTGACCCTACAGAAAGACTTACTGGCAAAGAATACGCTAAACCAATAGTGATAGGAAATAATGTTTGGATTGGTGGTGGAACAATAATATGCCCAGGAGTAAAAATTGGAGATAACGTAACTATAGGTGCAGGGAGTGTTGTGACTAGGGATATACCTAGCAATGTAATTGCTGCAGGTAACCCATGCAGAGTAATTAAAAGTATTTAATGTTACGCATTCTTCCTATGCTCTACACTTTTCTGGTGTAGGGCATTTTTGGTTACAAAAGCGAAGTCTGTGCTTTTGGCATAGGAATTAAGGCCATTTGATACTGTTATACCCCTAGCAAAATAGGATACAATTTGTCTGGATCTAACTTGCATTATTAAATTGATTCATGAAATTTGCACATTAGTATCGTTCCTTAAGAATATGTAGGAGGTGTAAATGCCAAAGATAACTGCTCTTTGTTTTATTTTCTCTTTATCGTTTGGTGGAATTGGAAATTTGGAATTATTGAATTTAACAGGATATGCAAATGCAAATGCTAATGATAGTAATCTTCAAGTATTGCTACCAGTAAGTCGTTTTGTTTTGATAATTTTTTCGCTGTAATCGGATTTGTTTTCTTCTTTTACATTAGAAATCTTAGAGAACATGAAGTGAGTGGAATAAGCGACATCGAGATAGAGGGGATATCAGTTAACAATTCGAATGACAGGAGGCAACCTTGTAGACAGTTGTTAAAAAACCAATTAAATAAGTCAAAGTTCGATCTGGAGTTAGACAGGAGAATGTCTTCATAGGGGAAGCTTTTTTTGCTATCTTTACCTACAACGATGGACTGTCAATATACCTTGTTCGTTACGTGTATTTAACGATATGTAAATCATAGAAAATGACTTTCGATTCTAAGGCACTAAACTATCTAAACTATCCGCTTTTCAAACTTTATTCTATTTTTATTATTGGCACCGACAAAGTGCTTAAGGTCATTGAGGTGAATGCAAAAAGCAAAGTATTTCTAGGAATTAACATTGAGCATTGAGGTTCTTAAATATTGGGTGTGAATTGGTGATTAAAAGGATTGGGGTGGCATCATGGGCCAGGATGTAAACAACATATGAGAGTAGAACTAGAGGGATTTATAGATTTTTATTTGTTAGATTCTCGGGAACAGATCGATACTCTCGGTGCAGGGCTCTTACAACTGGAGAAAGAGCGAAGGAATATCGGTCTGATCAACGATCTTTTCCGCACGGCCCATAGCTTGAAGGGGGCTTCGGGTACAATGGGCTTCACGTCGATCGTTACGATTACCCATGCAGCTGAGGACTTATTGAATCGGTTGCGTCAGGGGAAGATGGACACTTCACTCGATATGATTAACACTCTCTTAGCTGTGACTGATCGAGTTAAAGCGATGCTAACTCAAGTAGAGCTGCGTCGGGAGATCACCGTAGCATTCGAAGATTTAGTGTCCTCCATACGGAAAAGTGAAAAGGTAAACAATGGTCAGGGCAGTAGTATGAGGGTCATCACCTCACAAACAGGTGCATGAGTTAGCTCGGGAGGCGACTAAGGGATAACCTAGTACATATTTTTGGAGAGTCAGAATCGCTGTTTGTGACAGATACGTACCAGTTTGATGATTATTCCAAGTATGTTGCTACAGCATTTAATCCAGAAGAGAAAGCTAAGAGACGTGATGTAGAGTTTCCAAACGACTGCAACAAAGCATTTGAAATGGGTGTTAGATTCGCTCAACCAAAATTGAAAGACTGGAATATATTGCCTCTTGATTGCCCCTGTTAATAAATAATAGATAAAACGGGGAATTAGATGAAGATTGATTATGTTGAAATCCTGCGTAAGCTGAATAATATGAATACGGAGATGACAAATACATGTCAACATTGGAACAAGCTATCATTTTAGCAACAAACGCTCATGCCAAACAGACGGATAAATCCGGCGCGCCATATATTCTTCATCCACTACGTCTGATGTTGAACGCAAAAACGGAAGAAGAACAAATCACTGCCCTTCTCCACGACGTTGTAGAAGATTCACCAATAACTCTTGATGACCTAAAAACAGCTGGATTTTCGGAAATGGTACTAAACGCAGTTCAGTCCTTAACCCGAGCAAAGGACATGCCCTATGAACAGTATCTCCAGGAGATTGCAAGCAACGAACTTGCTAGGCGGGTCAAGCTACTGGATTTGGCAGACAATATGAATCTAGATCGGATCAAGAACCCCACGGATGAAGACTTTTTAAGGCTCGAAAAATATAAAAAGGCATTGAAGTATTTGAAACAAACAAGAAGTGATTGACAGGAGGTGTACTTGTATGACGGATGATAATAAAAAAATTAATGATGATGACAAAATTTTACATCGTGAGCAAGACCTATCGTACACCCAGGAATATGAGCAATATAATCTATTCGCCGATATCCTTCGAACAATACTGGAAAATGCTTGTGAAATCGATGCTCCTTTAGCCATCGTTCAGGCGCGGGCGAAGACGGTTTCCAGCTTTGCGGAGAAGGTGATACGGAAAAAAGGTAAGTATAAGAATCCGGTTCAACAATTGACCGATCTCTGCGGTGCCCGGGTAATCACACATACTCAAGACCAGGTGAATGAAGTGTGCCGATTCATCGAAAAAACCTTCGAGGTGGACAGGGAAAATAGTCATGATGTCGGTACCCGTCTATATACATTGGGGACCAAAGTCCTACTTAAATAGCTTATTATGATTATTGTAGAAAAATGTAGAAACAGATATACTTAGTGTAAAATCAACGTAGAAGGTAGGCGCAATATGAGGTATCTTATTGCTTATTTAATTATCTTAGCGCTTATCCGGGTTTTCAATTATGCGGCACATCTTAAAGAAAAGGATATTGACAAAGACGCTTTTAAATAAGGCGTCTTTCGTTTTTCATTCGGTAAAGACCCAATTAGAGAAGTTACCACGTAGTCGACGCATTATGCGCAGTAAGCGCCCTGAGACAAGGGGCGTTATTTTTATGTTCAAAAGGAGAAAGTAGACGATTATATCGGAGAGAAACCCGCCACGGTCGTTCGTGAATTTTTACTAGGTAGAAAGAAGAAGGTGGACCATGACTGATCTTGTAACACTAACGAGTGCCAGCGCACCAGAGAGGGCATGTACAAGGACCTCACTAGGGTAGGGTGCCAGGTCGATAAATGCGATGGAGAGGTAACAGACACAAAGCTAATCCTAGCTAAATTAACCATCCTTCAAGAGATAGCGCTTAAAAATCAGGACGAGTTATCCAGCACTGTTAGGGATATCGATAAACGAATAATGGATAGGGCTGCAGAGGAAGCCGTAAAACCTAAGTTTTGGGAGTCTAAGTCCGGGGAACGGGTCATTGATGCTGGGATACTGATAGCGGTTGTTTTGGTATTGGCAGTACTAGGGCAGAGTATTGGTCCTGCAATAGAAAAATGGGTAGGAGGTAATTAGTATGCCAGAAGAAGAATGGACCCCATCCCCAAACTTTAGTAGCAGACAAGGCAGAACACCCATAGCAATCGTAAACCACATAACCTCTGGATCTTTCTAATTCAGCCTTGCAGAAAGCTCGAGCAGAATGGGCAATAGCCCAAGGTAAAACAGATATAGTTCAAACTATAATTACTACAGCAGAACCACTCGAACCTTTTATTGCTTCGCCCGCTGTAGACACTCCCGTTGATGCTTCTACGTCTGATCCGGCCTTAGCCGCCCCTATTGCTCCAATCGCTCCGGCAACTCCAGTTATTCAATCCGTTCTGGATGCGGCACAGGCAGCATATAACCAAGTCGTGCAGGAATCTATCCAGGCCCTTTCAGTAGCTAAATAAGTGCAAAATAAGCCCTCCCGCCTATAACTGGTGGGAGGGCTTATTTGTTATAAGGTTTAACATATTAGCCATATAAAGTTCATGGTGAAGTCGACAAGAATAATCTACAATAAAAGATGCCAATATTTATTTGCTTCCACTTCCCCTCCTAGCGAGGGGATTTTTTTTGTTTATTGACGGATCGTGAATATAGAAGGTAAGTTAGATCAAAAGGATTTAATTGCCATGCGCCTATCCAGAGGGGAGCGATCACCTTGCTCAAACCCAACGAATCCCTCGGCAAAAACATAACCTACTACCGCAAATGGCGCAAGCTATCCAAAGCGCAGTTAGCCGCTATTGTTGGCATGAATGTCGATCACCTTCATTGCATCGAGTCGTGCTGTAAATATCCTCAAATATGTGTTCTTGCACGACTGGCGGCTGCTCTCGGAGTGTCGATAAAAGAATTGGTTGAAGAACGCTAAGGTACTTACTGTTGCGGTAGGGCTTTTCTATTTTGTGGGACAGGTTTCCCCTTTTTTCGCAAGGGAGTTATGAGATGATTAGGCCATCTTGTGTTAATGGGGTTTATTCTAGGAGTTGAAGTTTGAAATGCTAGGCGAAGTCGTAAATATTCTTACTGAAATGGATAAACCACCACCTTCATATTTTGAATGCAATCGTATGGACTGTGATTAAATTCAAAATATGAAAAGGAGTGGATTGATATGTGGTTTGAAAACTTAAGAATTAGAACAAAGATTCTATCTCTGGTCGTCTTAATGTCCTTATTTTTAGGTAGCGTCGGATTTGTGGGTTACTATTATAATGCAAAATCAAATAGTCAAATGACCGATATTTATTCAGATAACTTATTGGGGATCAAATATGTAAATGATGCGCGCGCTCAGACTAGAGCTGGCGAAGCGGCAATGTTTCATTTCTTGCTAGCAACCGATAAAGACACACAACAGGCACAACTACACGAAATGGAAGCCCGAGCAGACAATTATGACAAAAGTTTCAACGCCTACATGAAGCTACCGGGTGATTCGTATGAGAAAGAGAGACAGACTAAAATCCAGGCAGAGTTTGTGACATACAGAAATGAACGACAAAAGGCGATAGACCTAGAAAATCAAGGCGATCAAAAAGGAGCTTACGATTATTTCGTTAAAAATGCGCTAGATCATATTGAATTATACACTTCAACTTTACAAGAGATCGCCGATCACGATGCGACTCAAGCAGATAATATAATTTCTCAGAATGAAGAAAACTATGCCACGGCAATGAAACTTCTCATTGCCATATCCATCGCAGCTACCCTATTATGTCTTATGCTTGGGTTTACGGTGGCGAGCATGATCTCCAATTCAATTAAGAAAGTGCTTGAGAGTCTTGAGCAAGTGGCTGCAGGCAATTTATCAATTGAAGATGTCATAATCAAAGGAAACGACGAAGCCGGTCAGTTAGCCACTAGCTTCAATAAAATGAAGAATAATTTGCATGGACTAGTTAGGCAAGTTTCTGAGTCTTCGGAGCAAGTCGCCGCTTCATCAGAAGAACTAACCGCCATTACTGAGCAAAATACTCAAGCTTCGACTCTCATCGCATCGTCAATCGAACTAGTAGCCCAAGGAACAGAAAAACAAGCAGATGCAGTTAACGAAACATCATCGGCTGTCGAAGAAATTTCCGCGAGTACAGAGGAAGTAGCTGCTAGTTCTGGTGAGATTACTCATTCAATGGTTGATACATTGGCAACAACTCAATCAGGGCAAAAAGCCTTAGATAGGGTTGTTGAGCAGATGAACAGTATTAGCGAAGGCACAGATCGTGTTCAACATTCAATTGTCGAGCTCTCAACGAGTTCTGAAGAAATCGGAAATATTATTGGAGTCATTACTGGGATTGCTGACCAAACCAATTTGTTGGCTCTGAATGCAGCGATCGAAGCAGCACGGGCAGGGGATCAAGGCCGTGGATTTGCCGTCGTCGCTGAGGAAGTTCGAAAACTGGCTGAGCAATCACGTGAAGCCACAAAACAAATAGAGACCCTCATCAATCAAAACCAGAGTAATATCAGTGCGGCGGTCATTACGATACAAGATGAAGAAAATAATGTAAAAATGGGTATGGAAGTGGTCGCTGTGGCTGGACAGTCCTTCAGTGAAATCGCTAAACTAGTTGAAAATGTATCTGCTCAAATTGAGCAAATATCTGCAACCATTCAACAAATAGCAAGTGGTAGTCAGCAAATAGTTACTTCGGTTAGACAGGTTGATGAAATTAGTAAGGAGACAGCAGCTCAGGCACAAACGGTCTCCGCGGGGGTTGAAGAGCAGACAGCCTCGATGGAACAAGTTTCTTCGTCGGCCCAAAGTTTATCCACTATGGCGTTTGAGCTTCAAAACGTAATTAGCAAGTTTATAATTTAGTTACCCTAGGATTAATATCAAGGAGCACAACCCACCATGAAAATACTATGCACCCCAATCGAAGTCTTACCCTGACGGCAGCACTCACCATTTCCAGCGCAGCAAAAGGCCAGGATGTTAAATTCCTGGCCCTAAAATAAAAGCTCCAATTTCAAGTAATGTCTATTTCACGGTAGTGAAGCTGAGCGAATAATCCTGAGTTAAGGTATTATTATAAGAGTCACTGACCGCTGTAGCTGGAATTGTAATTGTGTATCTTGAATTAAAATATAAACTTTTAACAGGTTTAATGGTGAGAATGTTGTAATTAATTGTATTCACAGATTCCAAAACTTTTCCGTTAGAGTCTGTTAAGGTGATAGCTTTTAATGGATCTCCTTGAGTAATTTTTTCATTGAAAGTAATAGTTATACTCTCCGTTGGGTATACACCGCGCCAATTATTAATCGGGTCAGTACAAGTGATTCCTAAAGAAGACTGAGATATTGGCTGCAGCGTGTTTGCATTTGCAATGGGGGTAAGTACCAAGAATCCCAAGCCCAGTACGATAGCCAAGCGTTTCAACATTCAGAATCGATTCCTCCTTCGCTTTGATAATTGATATACTGTATTATATTGTGAAAAATTTAGCATAATACTAGAAAAATATGGATATAAAAATAGTCTCAACAACCGAAGAGATGCTCGCTGGTAATAGGATGCTGATCTGCACTCCGGCGATCTCACTCTGACACTTAAAGTTTATACATACTGAATCAAGTTATGGGGAGAATATGATATGAAAGTAACTATCCCCAATGCTTGGCTCTCATCGGTAACGATGGGGGCCTTTTTAAGTTCGCATAGTTTCCGATACGAGCCTTCACCTATTCACCATTCAAGGGTCACAGAAAGGTCACAAGTTTATACTATTATAAGAAACAACTTGTATTTGCTTATTGAGTTGGCATTGCGAGAAACTCGTATTTGTCGTCGGCGGTATAGGAAGCTACTGATAGAGCATCAGCGAGAACACTATATCTAACTACGAAAGATCCTGCAGGGGATAAAATCGAAGTTGGTAATAAGATGAGGAGAGCTTAACGGCTCTTCTTTTTGTACGTTCCTTTCCTTATGTCTCTGAATTGATAATTCGGGCCCATCCAAGACCTCACAAAATCCTCTCAACTCTTCGCCCTCATCGGTGACGGTGGGGTCTCTTCTATTGTGGGTTGCTTACATCTGGATTCTTGTCATTATGAATCCATGATCTATTTTTTTCGGTCGGCAGCTTTTAAGTTAAGCGATATCAAACATCAGTGGCTATGTGTTGTTCAACAACACATAAAACCT
>Ga0209123_1001552_pt1 | contig 22248 bp, 26 predicted proteins | sample BarGraIncu00431A_FD_184500 | JGI IMG/M metagenome (GOLD analysis project Ga0209123, IMG submission 184500) | Arctic peat soil microbial communities from Barrow, Alaska, USA - Barrow Graham LP Incubations 004-31A (SPAdes) (version 2) | ecosystem: Environmental > Terrestrial > Soil > Wetlands >...
TGGTTTTTCTTACTTTGGTTTTGCAACCGTAAAGGTAAACCTTCAGGGGGAATTTCTTAGGAGGTTCCCCTTCCTTTTAGCTTCTAATTTTTTTTACCGGACAACAGTGATATTTAATATATAATATTGTCAACTACCCCTGCCATTTAGTCTGGCACACAACGCCTTCGTGTTTTGACCACAGATAATACACAAATATCGTAAAGTTTGTTGAAACATAAGCAAAACAATTAACAAATAAGTTGTGATGACAATTGTGGAAAATTATGCTGGACTGGACTAATGGAAATCATTGAGGACAGACATGCAAGGAAATCAACCATCATGATCAGTCTGCTTCCGGTTGCAGATTTGTATGATGTATTGCATTTGTGAATGATACGACCGACACATTTGTCAGAGTACCATTTATTAGCCACAGGTCTTGTTTCTATTCATAAATAAGTTCGATTTTTTCTTTCAAACTGAGAGGCAAAGCAAAATTTTGATCTGATATTGTCTGCAATGCTATATATGGCTTATTCTTAGTTGATTTTTCAGTTAATCCTATCTCCTCTTCAATATCATTAGTAAAGACTATTGATTTTCCGAATTTGGGATTAATTGCATTTTCAATGATTTGACTTGATCTATCTGCAGAAGCAATTGCATCTTGTGCCTTGTATGCTTGGTGATCCAAGTCATATACAGTAATATAATTAAGACCAAAACCATTAAGCAATTTAATGTACAAAGGCATATTATCTTTTGAGCCACAATCAATTAATGTATATTCATTCTTGAATACAGATATTATTTTGGCTAAAAAAGGAATCACAGTTTTTTCTGTTTGACCTTCAAGTAGTATAACTTTCTTTGCAAAAAACAGTTCACTTCTTTCTGGATTAATCCAATATATCAAATTTAACATCTTTTTCTCTTCAATCTCTGCAAACAAATCTGTAGTACACTGCTTTACCTTAGTACCAACTGTTACATTTTCTTTTTTTGCAATTATTAAGGATTTATAATCCAAAATATCAACAAATGAATTTGAATGAGTTGTAACTATTACTTGATTATTATTGCATGAAAGTTGTTTTAATGTTTCATATAAATCACGTTGAGCCTGTGGATGTAAATATAGCTCTGGCTCTTCTATAATAAAATATGAAGAATCTGAAACCTGTCTACTTGCGATGCCTTCAAGGGGAAGACTGTTCTCCTGCCTAATAATATTTGCATATGACTTAATAAGGGCAAAAATTAGAGCTCGCTGTAAACCATTTCCTTTTCTACTGACTTCAGTTTTTACACCATCATCGATCCAGATTTGAGTACCAACTTTAAAAATATCATCAATATTTGGTGGTGTAATCTCTACTTCAATTGATGTTTGCCAATTAACAAGTTCACGTGCAATATTCTCCTCAAACTGATTTATTTCTAAAGGTCTTTGAGTATTATCTGCTCCCTCTTGATTTTTTTTGTTGAGGATGCCGATAAGAGCACTTACTTGGCGTTTTGCCTCAATATAAGCATTATTAGTTTCTGCAAGTTTATTTAGTATTTTTGCATATAATTCAGCAAATACACTACTTCCTTTAGTATTAAGTTCATCATTTGCACTTTTAACTGCAGGAATAAAGAAAACATCACCGAAAATGCTTTGAGCTACAGTCTTTAACCCTAAAAAATTCCCGTCTTCTAATGTATAGTTGAATGTAAGATGATCAGAGTAAGCTTCAATATAGCTTATTTGTGCTTGCTCTACGATTGCTTTTGTTAACCTTCCACCTTCGGGAACAAATTCATTGAGGGGTGTTTCTGCAATAGAATCTCTTGAAGTATAATTTCCTGAATTATTTGGATTTAACCATTCTTCTTGTGGTAATTGTATATAGCCATGATATGTAAATTTCAAATCACTCGTAAGTACTTTTCTTACTTTTATTGTATTATCAGTTGTTAAATACTTATTAAATGTTACTCTATCAGCATCATCCAAATCTTTTAACTTTACTTCTACATATGATTGTGATTCAGGATTAAAGAAATCCTGTTTATCTGGCTTTATTTTCCCAAAAAAGAACAATAAAGCTGTTAGAATATTTGATTTTCCATGGTTATTTTGACCAATAATTACAGAAAACTTTTCCAATTCAACAACAATATTGTTTATTGATCTCCAATTACAAATTTCAAGCGTTTCTATTTTCATGAGGTACGGGTTTTAATCTTGCAGCTAACAGGTAGGCAGACCATCGGCCGCCGTTAGACAGTAGTGGCTTACCTATTATGACGCGTTTTTTATTTTCACTTATTCATAAATAAATAACCTGCATAACTTAGTTTGTTTATTTCTAGAATGTCATATGATAAACTATCTAAATTTGGATATATAAATGATTTAGTAATGCCCATTCTCCGTAATTTCCATCGAATAATGTCTTTGTCTTTTTTTTCAATAATGTATTTCTTATGAATTCTTGAAAAATCAGGAGTTGAAGGGTGGGCATGCAATGTAAATAGGCTTTCTTGATTGCTATATCTTTTATGAGTATAATTGGGGATTATTGGAAAAAATTTATTGTCGCTAAATATTATATCAAAACTTGTCACTTCGGTTAATCCACTATTTAAGTACGATTGATAAATACAACAATCTGCATCTATATTATTCTCAACTGCAAAGAATAATGCAACCATAGGATTAAACGACCAATCCATAAGTCGTGTCGGAATACCATGATGTTGTGCTAATATCATCCATTCTAGATCATTTACTGGATTTTTATCAACGTAAATAGGTGCTTTTCTCTTAAAATCATCAATCATGCTTCTTTCAAATTGCTTCTGAACCTTTTCATCATTTATCCCAAATCTACCAGCTGAAGGTATTAAACTATAGTCCATATTATTTATACCTCTGTAAAAAAAAACATCAGAGAAGCCAGTGATTTCATCTATATATTGAGATAATGATTTAATTACTATTTCATCCATTTCAAGTTTTTTAGTTTAGTAAATAATGATCGATTCCGGTTATTAAAATGTGTCACAACAACGGTGTAATAAATCATATTGTAATCACTTTAACATACACCACTTTATCAACCACGTTTATTTAGCTTCTATAAACACAATGCATTTTTATGCAAAATACAACGCAAACCGCATTGCCATTATATTGCCATTAAAACCACATCTTCAATTTTTCAAACGCTAAAAATACATATATTTTAAATTAGTTATTCTGTATCAATGATTTTTTATTAATAATTCAAAACCAACTGCTTCGATCCTCAAAACTACCATCGGTCAAATCTGTTTAAAATCCAGTCAGATACACAAATTGAGACACTATCTTTGAACTATCCCCGAATACCATTCAGAGATTATTTTTCCATCCCTCATTACTTCAAATCTAAAAAATCTTTCGTATGTTTGCATCGCTGAACTTTTAAAGGGGGAAACTCCCCACCCAGACAGGTGGTTTTTTTATGTCCAAAAATACAAATGGCGGTGCCATTTAACGAGCCTTTTGGAAAGGTAATTTCCCCTTTGGAGAGTTCAGCAGCGTTAAATGAGCACCGCTTCTTTGTGTTCTAAAACAAAAAATGCTGAACTCTCTATGAAAAAAACAACCCCCTCCGTCGCCACCAATGCGACCATCTGGAAAGCCTATCCGGAAAATAAAATTCCGGCGTTACTATTCAACCGTGACAATCGTAGCAACAACGCTACAAATGCTACAACACCTTTTTATGTTCCGGTTCACTGCATATCGATCAAGATTGCAGATAAAGATTTACAGGAAGGAGCTCTATTATGAAAAGCACTATTCAAATTTATAAAACACAAGGTTTTGCAACGGATGCACTGTTGGAAAGCGAATTCAGCATCATGGTAGTTGGGAATCTGGAGCTGAATGACCTTACTTTTAATCAGATTGTTGAACTTCGCGACGTTCTTTCGAAAGTCATTGACAATGAGAAAAACATAAAACATTGTTTGCAGGGTAATTCAAACAACGCCTGAAAAACCATAATAAGCAAGAAGATCCCAACAGACAATGTCTGCCGGGATCTTCTCTTTTATAAAGGAGGCACCTTTTATAATACCATGATGCTCCTTTATTTACTTCATCTTTATTTACTTTACCCGATGATCTGCATTTCAGCTCATTACTCTTTCACATACGTATCATAATACTCCTGCACAATCCCTTTGCAGTCCTCCCACCCAAGTTCCCCGTCTTCTCCTCCGTTCAGGTAATACAAACATTTGGTTGCAAATTCAAGGTATTCAGCACTTTTCGTATCCGAGATGTTCAGCGCATTGATGATGGCCACAAGTTGCTCGTTTTTGTCTTCGATCTGCACGATGCTTTGTGCAACCTGGAGTTCGTGCAGCCATTTGGGGATGGATTCTTCCAGGTAGCATTTATAGGCGGTGATGATGGTGCTGTATTTGGGAAGGAGCTTTCCGAGGATGGCGGCTACGACATCGTCTACTTTGGAGTCGGTGTGTAAACAGCAATTACCAATTGCCATTTTTACTGTATTGTCCGTTGCTGATTACACCGGAAGTACGAAACGACGCTTTGAAAGGTCGAAAGGAGCGTCTCCAGGGGCTGGACAGTTAGCTTTTGAATGGGCTTAAAATGGGGGTCGCTTTTAAGAAAAAAAACTGGAAGCCCATACAATAGGCGATGCAGAATATTTTTGAGAGAATTTTGATTTTAGTCGGACAATAGTGATTTGAAATGTTATTTTTTTTATTATATTTGCGTAATCTCATTTCGCAGATTCATACATTCGTTTCAGCTTGATTTATACACTAGGGCTCACAGTTGTGAGGCTGGATACTTTTTTGGTAGGGATTATTCCCTGTTTGAGAGTGTGCTTTATTGAGTTTATAACTATAAAATGAAAGATTATGAATCAAGTTACACATACTTGTCTTGGTGTTCGGGCAGTTGGACTGCTCGAAGAAGCAAACGAAGATCCTATGTTGATTCCGTTGTCAAAAACCAGTATCAACAAAACGTCTCTTGGAGCTCGGATGCTCGATTTGAATGACACAAAAATCGGAAGTGGTGACATCGACAACCACGTTCTGAAAATGATGCCAATGAAAACCAGAGATGCCTATTTTGTGGATATTTACTAACTTAAATAAAATTATTATGAAAAACGAAGAAAAATTGCAGAAAATAATTGCTGCATATACACCATTTGATTACACAAAGATTTCTTTAAAGAAAGAGATTATGGACAATTACATTGCTGCCGAATTCAAAGGTAATTTTTGTGACGATATTAGCCATTTTTGGAGAAAAACTAATTCAACGCAATTATACAATAGTATGTTTGTTACACTAAAAACAGGAGAAGATATTTTAAATAAAATAAACCACCCATGAAAAATAAACTAAAATACTTTCTATTGCTCATAGCTATGATTTATGGGCATAGTACAATTTTAGGTCAAGATTTCGTTAGAATAGGTGCAGCTCACGATTTTATAAAAAATAAAATCGTCCAAACGTTTTCATTTGATTTCAATAGAACAGAAAGAATTGATGAAAAAAAAGGTAAATTTTTGATTGTTGACACGAACCATATTTATCTTTTGCCTACTTGTGATGTAAATTTAGGAGATGGAGTTACTTCTTCCGAAAATAATGTTTTATTTCAATTGAATTTCGGGAAGGCATTTTATGGAAACAAAATAAAAAGTAACGATAATTTGAGAACTTCAATTTGGAATAAAGCAATTGAGCTTAATCCATCGTACAATTCGGATAAACTCTTCAGTGAAAAACTTACTTATGCACAAGCAAAATTATTACTTAATTACATTACACAGAAATTTAATGGTTCATCAGATTCTTCATATATTAATAAAATCCATAGTATAGCATTTGCATTATTTTCTAATCTTGGATATCGTTATAGCGCGACGTATAATAAAGGAGATTTATATTCAACATTGGGTTTGTTAATTGATTGCAAAACAAGGTTATTAAAATCAAAGAGACAAGAAAATTGGATATTTAAAATAACTGGAAATTATTACTATATAGCGTCAGATGTTAATGATCTTACTTCAGATAATTTTGGTGGAATAATTAAATGTTCAATAGATAAACTAATTATTAAAAATGTTTTCATAGGCACCTCATATAAATACGGCAATGACAATCCAAATTATAAGTATGTTCATACATTGGAATTATCTGCAAAGTTTAAGTATTAAATGACCGGTGGTGTGAGAGGACGAAACGGGGATTAACCCCGTGATTAGGCACAAGGCGAAAAAAAGTTTGATACTGCTAATTGTCGATTGAAAAATTATTAATCAAAAAAAATAAGGAGGAAAAAAAATGGAAAAAAAGAAGCTATCCAAGGACAAGGTTGAAGAAATATTGAAGGAATTGGGACGTCGTAAAGGAGCCAATAAAATTAATTACCATTTAGCAACGAGGAAAGAAACTGAAAATATCATTGGAAATGTTGCGGCCTGTACAGACTGCGACGATGATGGTGATACTGATGGTGGTGCAGGTAATGTGTCTGGTTGCTCCGATGATGTATGTGAAGACATCGTCGGAAACGTAGCGGCCTGTACAGACTGCGACGATGATAGTGATACTGATGGTGGTGCAGGTAATGTGTCTGGTTGCTCTGATGATGTATGTTAGGCATCTTATGTTAAAAAACAGCATTAGAAATACCTCTATATGGATATTGAATTTTCAATTGCAGGGATTTTAGACAAATATCCCAGAGTAAAGAATAACTACCAAGTCCATTTGTGGAACACCGTGGACAAAAACCATGGAATTTTGTTTCTTTCTGATAACAGTATCGCAGAGACCATAGTTCATGAAATTGCCATTGCTCTTCGTTTAATGACGGGGCAGCTGAATTGTTCGCAAGTTATCACCGAGATGGCTAACACTATCGGAATGGAATGCTGTGATGCAGAAATCGTTATTAAAGCGATCCTTGAACAATTTATTTCAGAGGGAGTGGTAGAACTTTCATTCACCCCTCTTCCCCAAAGGCATTTCAGTTTACCACTAAAATCGCCGTATCAGCTAAAAACCATGCAACTTCAGCTTACAAACAAGTGCAATATGTCTTGTGTTCATTGTTATGCTGTGAGCGGAAGCCCTTTGCCTAATGAGATGACGACAAATGTTGTTTTTGACCTCATTGATGAATTCGTTGATTTAGGAGGATGCCGTTTGTTTCTAACTGGCGGTGAGACTTTGATGTACAAGAATCTAGATGCTGTAATCTGTTACGCCAAAAGTCGACATTTGTTTGTTTATTTAAGTACCAATGGTTTTGCTATCACCGAGGAAAGAGTCGACCAACTTGTTAAACTTGGAGTTGGGTCTGTCAATGTAAGTATCGATGGGGATAATGATGAGACCCATGATAGATTTAGAGGTAAACAAGGTGGATTTCAAAAGGCACTTAAAGCACTTAAACTTTTTAGCGACAAAGGAATACCATGCGGATCACAGACTACATTATTTAAGAAAAATCTAACACAAAGTGTGAATATATTTAACACTATGCATTCGCTCGGTGTCCGTTATTGTTTTTTCGTACGTATGATGCCACAAGGTCGAGGAAAGGCACATACTGATCTTATTCCGACACTGGAAGAGTATCGTTTTGCTCGTGAAAATGAGTATCTCAATCGACGCCTGAATCATGGAATGGATGTCTACCCTAAACGATTAAGACAAGGGACAATTGGAAAAAGATGCAGTGCTGGTGTCAGTCAAATATACGTCCAAGCCGATGGCTGCTGCTACCCCTGTCCATCACTTGAAATACAGGAACTCTCTTTTGGAAAATATCCAGAGTCGTCATTGTCCGAAATATGGAATACACAAAGAGAAGCCATCAATGAATTACGCATGTTTGATCAGAAAAGGATTCTTTATTGTAAGGGGTGCGAACATAATGATATATGCAAGGGTGGCTGTGCAGGGAATGCACAACATATTACAGGGAATTGGCGCAATCATGATCCGCATTTTTGTATCACTATGGATATACGCAAACGTGTTCAACAACTTACCCCAGAAATATGTACCAGATGTAAGCTTCCCCCTAAATAGGACAGTTAATAATCAGTGGGTAATTGCCCACATATGAAAACAAATAATTATGAAAAAGTATTTCAAACCAGAAGACAATATTGTACTAATTGCTAGTCTAATATGTTTGTGAAGGCTCTGAAAGAGACAAACAAATAGCGCAGGAATCAAGCGATCACAAGGACGGGCGAACGGAGCCGGAGACTATGCCGCTGGACAACGGAAGCGCTGGCAAGGCATGCATAAAGTGCCACTTGGATTGGAATTCATGTTGTGTTGTCGGGAGTGGTTGGGCTTTTATATACAAAACGCCGCGTATAGGGGAACGGACTTTATGTGGTTTTCATACCCGAAGTTCTTTTTTGACAGGCGAATGGCATACGGGCATTGGTATTTATTCATAAAGATACATAAGCTTTTTGAACGAACTCGCACGCCGCTTTTTACCTCTATGGGGATGACATCTACGCCCTTTTGTATAACGAAATCAACTTCGGCGGTATTTTCGTTCTTCCAATACAGCAGCGGTATCAAATTTGAAGCAAAAACCTGTGCCACATAGTTTTCGGCAACAGCTCCCATGAATGTGTTTTCTGTTTCGATAGGAGATAAAATAGCTTGAGTGGCTATGCCGGACTGCATGGTAAGCATACCAACATCTGACATATAAATTTTAAAATCACTTAAATCAATATGTACTTTAATTGGCATTGTGCCTTGAGTGGTTTTTTGACATTTTAGAATAACTCCGGCATATTTTAACCACTCAATTGATTCTCCGAAGATAGTGGAACTTCCACCTCTCTGCACGACACGATATTGAAACTTTCGGTTCTCTTTGGCTAACTGAGCAGGAATAGATTCATAACAAGCGCGTATCTTAATGCTGGTATAGGGTTCGGCATATTTAGCCATATCGGCTATATATTCATTTAAAATTCTGTTCTGAATATCAGCTACTGCTACAAAACTATTAGTAGCTATAAACTCTTTAACGGCAGCAGGCATACCTCCGACAATCAAATAGTTATTATAAAAATCCATCGCCATGGAGTGAACATCCAAAGGTTCGTTGGTCTCAAAATGCTGACGAATCAATGCGACAAAATTTTCTCTACCCAATGCCCATAAAAACTCCTCAAAGTCCATTGGGAACAGAGAAAGTTCATCAACCTTTCCAACAGGAAATGAGTATTGTTTACGATTAATAGCCACCCCAAGCAAAGAACCTGCTGCGACAATGTGATAATCGGGAGCTTGTTCGCAGAAATATTTCAGGGAGGTTAAAGCTCTTTCCGAAGCCTGTATTTCATCGAGAATGATTAATGTCTTGCCGGGAATAATTCTTTGAGAATGTGCCGATTCAAGATATTGAATAATTGGCATTGGGGTAATATCTTCCTCGAACTTTCGGGCAAGTGCTTTGTCTGTTTCGAGATTGACAATTAGGTAGTTTTCAAACTCTTGTTTGCCAAACTCTTGCAGGATATAACTCTTGCCAACCTGACGTGCTCCGTTGACAATAAGAGGTTTTCGGTCGGATTTATTTTTCCATTCAACCAACTTGTCGTATATTTTTCTTCTCATGGCCCCTTGTATTTTAATGCTACACTTGCTCCAATTCAGATGCAAATATACTTTTATCTATGAAAAAATCAAAACCAAACAGATTAATTTATAGATAAAAGTAAAACAACGGACTAAGTTTATTCGTCGCATTAGCCTTAAGATCACTAGGGATGAAGAATATCGTCAGCGATGACCCAAACAGGTGGTTTTTTTATGTCTAAAATATAAATGGCGGTGCCATTTAACGAGCCTTTTGGAAAGGCATTTCCCCTATGGAGACTTCTGCACTATCCCTTTGCAGTCCTCCCAGCCAAGCTCCCCATCTTCTCCCCCATTCAGGTAATACAAACATTTAGTGGCAAATTCAAGGTATTCAGCACTTTTCGTATCCGAGATGTTCAGCGCATTGATAATGGTCACAAGCTGCTCGTTTTTGTCTTCGATCTGCACGATGCTTTGTGCAACCTGGAGTTCGTGCAACCATTTGGGGATGGCTTCTTCCAGGTAGCATTTATAGGCAGTGATGATGGTGCTGTATTTGGGAAGGAGTTTTCCGAGGATGGCGGCTACGACATCATCTACTTTGGAGTCGGTGGTGACGGTCTTCAGGGCTTGTACGAGGTAGACAGCTACGGGTACGAGTTTTTGGGTTTCGGTGGTGAGCTGGTCGAAAAGGTGGGTGGCTTTTTTGTGGTTGTTTGGTTTTTGATGATAACTTTTAAGATGGCGTTGAAGTGAATGTCCGTAATTACTTGTTGAGCCCGTGTCCGTTATCAATCAGGATTTTCACGATACTCCTTTCTTAAAAAGTGGGTCAAATGGTGAAGTTTTTGAAGTATTTCCACGCTGATCAGGTAATTTATAGATGTCTTCTATTTTTTACCTTCGTGCGTAAATAAGCGAGTTTTTCCCGTATAAATGCTGTTCAAACCGGCAAGTTGCTCTAAGGCTACACTTGCATCGTAAATATAATCGTTGCTGGAATATATAGCTAATCGATTTTGTTCAATGAAACCAAGCGTTCATTGACAATGAACATGCAAACATATTGAACGGGAAAAGAATAAATGCATTCAAACCCGCATTTTTCTTGTTCCTATTGACATACTCCGTTTTTATTTTGATTCATCATTCCTTATTTTCCAATAGCCTTCCTTATCACTGCCTACCCGATTGACAGCCCCTTTTGATTTCAACCTGGCCAATTGTTTTTCAACGGCTCTGGTACTTAATTGCAACTTATCGGCCATTTCTGGTATAGTAATATTTGGATTCTCATTTATTATGTTAAGAATCTTCACCGAACTTTTCACCGAACTTTTTTCAGGACGTTGGAATATTACGGTAAAAATACCGGAAGTCTTGAAAACCGGCAATGGAAGACCTGCATCAGTCATAAGTTGTTTCATTCGGGCAACTCCAGACCCCACTTATTATTAGAGCCAAACGCTAAAGTATCCCGAAAAGCGGACAGTGGGAAGCGGTATGGTTGACGGCGACCTTGAGAACGGACGCAGTGAGCGCGCAGATGACTGCAAGGCTATTTTGTGAAGGCTCTGTAAGAGACAAACAAATAGCGCAGGAATCAAGCGATCACAAGGACGGACGAACGGAGCCGGAGACTATACCGCTGGACAACGGAAGCGCTGCCAAGGCATGCATAAAGTTAGTCGAGATAATTACACCAAACCTTACAAAAACAGCTTTTAAATTGTACATTTAACTTTTTAAACTCTCCCCATCCATCAAGAACTCATAGATATTCATAAAGATAACACCATGATCGTCGTGATATTTCTTTATAGGTTCTTCAGTTATCACGAACTTCAAGAAACTATCGTCTATGTTCTTTAATGAACGGAGTTCCTGTTCACGTTTCTCTTCAGTAGGTAGCCGCAGAGCAGACTGTATATAGAACCGTTCGCTTCCTTGATTGCATACGAAATCAACCTCAAACTGCTTGCGCTGGCTGACACCTTGCTCGTTTTTAGTATGAACAACCACGACACCAACATCCACACACAAACCACGAATACGAAGTTCGTTATAAATCATATTCTCCATCAAATGTGTCACTTCCTGCTGACGGAAATTGATTCGGGCATTTCGTAAACCTATATCAGAGAAGTAATACTTTGCCGGTGTATCAATGTACTTACGGCCTTTAATGTCATAACGAATCGATTTTTCCAAGAGAAATACGTCTTGTAAGATATCAAGGTAACTCTTGATTGTGTTATATGAAATATTGCTATGCTTGACCGATGAAAATGTGTTCTCAATTTTTGTTGGATTAATCAACCCGCCGACTGATGAAGCCATGACAGCTATCAGTTCTTCCAAATCGCTGTCATTTTTAATTTTGTAACGCTCCTTTATATCTGTAAGATAAACTTTTTCAAACAGACTGTTCAGATATTCCATTTTCTTTGTCACATCGGCGGTGGTTACAACTTGTGGCAATCCTCCGTAAGTCAGGTATTCTCCCAAAGCCTGTTCCCGACTACCGGAATAGACCGACATAAATTCACGAAAACAAAGTGGAAAAATCTTTATTTCATCACCTCTTCCACGAAACTCTGTTATAACATCCTTAGACAGAAATTTGGAGTTGCTTCCTGTTACATAGACATCAGCATTCTTTACTTTCAGATAACTATTCAATACGTCTTCGAATTCTTTCACATGCTGTACTTCGTCAAGAAGGATATAATACATCTGGCTATCCACCATTTTGCCATCAATATATTCCAGGAGGGCATCCGGATCACGCAACGCCTTATTGCGTCTGTCCTCTAAATCTACTCGTATTATATGGCTATCGTCAACTCCTTCCTCTATAAGGTGGTTGTAGAAAAGAGTAAACAACAAGTATGATTTACCGCAACGACGCATCCCTGTAATGATTTTTATCAAACCATTGTGCTTGCTTTCGATGAGCTTCTTCAGATAGATATTCCGCTTTATTTCCATCTCCAATAAAAATTATTGCGTATTTACGCATTTATCTTCAGCAAAGATAGGCAATTTATCACCTGAAGCCAAATTCTTGCTGAAATAAATTGCGTATTTACGCGTTTATTTTCTACATCGGAAAATAGGAAAAAGAAAACAAGCCGTGGTAGTTTTTCCACAGAAAGTTATTGACAACGAAAAAAACATAAAACATTGTTTGCAGGGCTATTCAAACAGCACTTAAAAACCATAATAAACAAGAAGATCCCAACAGACAATGTCTGCCGGGATCTTCTCTTTTATAAAGGAGGCACCTTTATGTAATACCATGATGCTCCTTTATTTACTTCATCTTTATTTTCTTTATCCGATGATCTGCATTTCAGCTCATTACTCTTTCACATACGTATCATAATACTCCTGCACTATCCCTTTGCAGTCTTCCCACCCAAGCTCCCCGTCTTCTCCTCCGTTCAGGTAATACAAACATTTGGTGGCAAATTCAAGGTATTCGGTACTCTTGGTATCCGAAATATTCAGCGCATTGATGATGGCCACAAGCTGCTCATTTTTGTCTTCGATCTCCACGATGCTTTGTGCCACTTTGAGCTCGTTCAGCCATTTGGGGATGGATTCTTCCAGGTAGCATTTATAGGCGGTGATGATGGTGCTGTATTTGGGAAGGAGCTTTCCGAGGATGACGGCTACCACATCGTCTATTTTGGAGTCGGTGGTGACGGACTTCAGGGCTTGTACGATGTGGACGGCTACGGGTACAAGTTGTTGGGTTTCGGTGGTGAGTTGGTCGTAAAGGTGGGTGGCCTTTTTATGGATTTTCGTTAGGAAAGCCCGGATCTTTTTAAAAAAACGTTTCAGTTTCATGGTTGTTGGGTTTTTAGAAGGATTGGTTTCAAAATGATTGGTTTTTTATGATAACTTTTAAGATGGCGTTGACGTGAATGTCCGTAATCGCCTGCTTGCCTGCTTCGGATAGTAGGTAGCGGCAGTCTTGTTCGTTGTCCATAAAGAGGTTTTCGGTCAGGACGGCCGGGCAGATGGTGTCGCGCAGTATGGCGAAGTTGCTGTCCCAGTCGGGGTCGTTGTCGGTGTGGTCGCCACGCATCCTGGTTTCTGTGGTGAGGCGTTTTTCTGCTTCTTGCCAGAAAAGGGTGGCATAGGTGTCGGAAAGGGTCTGACCCGGGCTGGTGTGTATCTCCCACCCCCGGGCTTTGCCGGTGGTGGAGGCGTTGACGTGCAGGGAGACCAGCAGGCAGTTTTCGGGGCCGGAGGCTCTGGCTATTTTGTTGACCCGCAGGCAGCGTTCCCACAGGGGGACGTCGTTGTATTCGAGGACGATGCGCTGAAAGGGAATGTTTGTCTTTTTCAGCTTTTCCTCTATCCGGGCGGCGATTTCACGTGTATAGCGCCATTCGAGGAGCTGGGAACCGTCTGCCCATACGGGAGAGCGTTTGCCGGGGGTGTTAAGCCCGTGACCGTTGTCAATCAGGATTTTCACTATACTCTTTGCTTAAAAAGTGGTTCAAATGGGGAAGTTTTTGAAGTATTTCCACGCTGATCAGGTAGTGGATGAAGGCGATGGCCTTGCTTCCGGGAAACAATTGCCGGAGGTTCTTGAAAATGTTGACCGAGTAGAAATAGATCAGGGCATACGTGATGGTCGAAACGGCCTGCAGGGCACCTGCCTTCACACCGATGTGATCGCCGATATAGAACACGACAGCCAGGATAAGCAGGAACACCGAAGCTTCGGAGACACAGACGAAGGCTTTCCGAAAGTTGAAGGATTCCTTTTGGGCTATTACTCCAGCCAAAAGGCCGAAGAGAAAATTCAGCACGAACAGCCAGGTAACGGCGGCCAGTACACTTTGAATGGGTTCAAAGTAGGCCAGGATGGCGGCGATGCTTACTACGGCAAAACTTTTTATTTTTTCCATTTTTTGTTGATTTTGGGGATGAATGAATTCTGAAAAAGCCCCTCCGGTTCGGTCTATTCCGTTTCCGGAGGGGCTTGACTGTACTTAAACCTTAGGCTCCGGTGGTGGCGGATTCATCCGTCGTGGTTTCTGTGGTCTCTGTGGTTTCCGTAGTCGTATCGGTAGCGGTCTCCGTGGTTGTGCCGGAGGTTGCTTTTTGGTACGACAGATTGGAGAGCATGGTGGTCAGGTCGCTGCCCGGGCGGAACAGAATATGGGCACTCTTGATTTTCGAGGAGGTAAACTCCTTTTCCGTCAGCGTCCCTTCACTGGATACGCCCACCTGAAAACTGCCGAAATCGCCGAGGCGGACAATCCGGCATTCTTTCAAGGCTGTCTTCATCGCATAAATGCAGCCGTCGATGGCTGCCATTACATCGCCCTTGGTTGCTGTGCCGCGGTCGGATATGGTTTCACAAATCGAGCTGAAATCCATCTCACCCGTTGACTGTGCTTTTGCAAAATACTTCAACACGCCTTTTCCGGTAATGTCGTACTTCTGTTGTACAACCGAATACTTTACTGCCATAATTGTTTGATTTTTAGAATGTGAATAAAATTGATCGTTTGCATTCGATTCCGGCCGGGTTTCGTCTGACAGGGCAAAAGTACAATATTAATTTTTCAATAATTTAGCGTTTACATGATTTGTCTACTTTTGTCTATATTTGTCTACATTGTATATCTAATATGTTGTATATGTTATTATTATAAATCAAATAATATGCTTAAAAGTCTAATAATGCAGCTTTTACGCCATGTATAAAAAAAAAATTAACAAATGTATTTTTAACTTTGCAAATATATTCCAAACACGAAGTATCATAAACACGAAAATCAGCACCATGAGCAAGAACATTGGCACAGAAGAAAAGCGACAAGGAACCATGTCAAAAACAGAATTAGCGGCACTATACTTTCCGCACATCTCACCGGCGAACGCCCTGCGATCTTTCATTCGTTTAATCAACAACCATCCCGGCCTGATGGAGGATCTGGAAAAAGCAAATTACAGAAAAAACAGCCACGTGCTGACACCCATGCAGGTTAGCATCATCATTCAGAATCTGGGAGCCCCTGAATATTATTTACAAATTGCATTTCAGTGACACAAGGCATCAATAAGGCATCATTCAGGCCTTAAACGCAAGAATTCTCACGTGAAACTTTGCAAATTTTCACGTGAGAATTGCCCAAGTCTCACGTAAGAATTTTTTAAGCTTCATTAACCAAACAAAAACACCAAATGATTCGATTTTTCGGGAGCGGTTTTTTCTTGCGCGTGTGCGTTTATATAAACCTATTATCTGAACGTAGTGAAGATAATATAATGATTTTCTATTATAATAGGGTTCAAAATTGTGACATTTTGATATTCAATTATGGCGCAACAGGCTTGTAATCAGAAGATAGAACGAATTAAATACCGTTTCAAAATCGTTTCAAAAAAGCAGAAATTTACCAACATGAATACCAAGAACAGACTAAAGCTGAGCACCGGCGACTCAACCAACAAATTTGACGGACAATACCTCCGTTTGCCACTAAACATCATAAAAGAAAATTTAGACAGAACGAAGCACGAACTGACTGAGTTTGAAGCGTTCGTTCAGATCATGGTGCACACTAAGTATGCAGACCGTACCGAGAAAGTCGGCACGGAAGAACGGATATGTCACCGCGGAGAAGCATTCCATTCGCTGGAATGCTGGAGCAATTTTTTCAACTGGAATAAATCAAGAACCAGACGTTTTCTCATGGAGCTTGCCGGGCGTGGGTTTATCGAACTGGAAAACCTTCAGCGTACCACACGTCTTCGGGTGGTGCATTACGATTTCTATGTGGGCCGCTCCGACCCGCAAGACAAAAACAAATACCCCGCAGACTTTGAGGCTTTTTGGGAATCCTACCACCGCACCACCTGCATGCAGGCTACGGACAAAGAGGCAGCCTACCGGAGCTGGAGAAAACTTTCCACCGCCGAGCGCGACAAGGCAGTATCAAATACGGGCAAATATTTTTACAGTTTGTCCAAATCGACTTACTGTGTCAAAGCGCTCACCTACCTCCACAACAAGAAGTTTAACGACCAATTTTACTATTGATGCTACACAACGAACAACTTTGCAAAGACACCGAGCAACTGGTTATCGCCGCATTGCTCATGGAACAGACGGCATTTCTGCGGGTCAATGAACTGCTTCGCGCCGATATGTTTTTCACCGCCGAACACCGGGAAATTTACGCCTGCATCGAAAACATGTTTCAGAAAGGGGTTCCGGTTGACTTGATCACCATTGGAAACGCATTGAAAAACAACCCGGTACTGGAACAGGCCGGAGGCATACTCTGCCTGGCCAAACTGGCAGGGCAACTGGTCAGCACGGCACACCTGGAAGAACATGCAGCACTGGTCTTCGACGCCTACATCAGCCGCAGGGTGATGATTTACGCTTCGCAACTGGTTCAAATGGCCAAAATAGGGGAGCTGACGGGTGAAGACTTGCTGCTGGAAGCGTATAAGAAGCTGGATGCCATTGAACACGACATCCCAACCTTCAATGCCATGCAGGATGCCCGTACCGTCATAGACCGTTCGAAACAAGCGGGTATGGAGCGTATCGAAAAATACAGGCAGGGGGTCACCTGCACCGGTATTTCTACCGGATTGCCCAACTTGGACCAGTTGCTGGGAGGCTGGCAAAACGGGGAACTGGCCATTCTGGCCGCCCGTCCGTCCATCGGAAAAACAGCGCTGGCGCTCCATTTTGCACAGGCGGCCATCAACAGCCACAAACACACGCTGATATACAGCCTGGAAATGACAGCCGAAAAGCTGGGGGACAGGCTCATCGTGGGGCGATCGAATATCAGCCCCGATCACTGGCGTTTCGGCTGCTGCAACATCTACGATCTGGAAGCCATCGATCAGGCTTGTGAGGCTTTGTCCAACCAATCCTTCTACATTGACGACACCTCCCTGATGAGCATCGGCCGGGTCAAGTCATCGGCGCGTCGCATGCAAATGCGCGGTCTGTGCGACCTGATCATCATCGACTATCTCCAGCTGGCGGAAATGAAAACGGACAACCGCCAATACAACCGACAGGACATGGTTTCCCAGGCTTCGGGCGAAGCCAAACGCATGGCCAAGGAGCTTCAGGTACCCGTTCTCCTGCTCAGCCAGCTGAACCGGGGTCTCGAAACCCGGCCCGGCAAGCGACCCGAACTGGCCGACCTGCGTGACTCCGGTGCCATCGAACAGGACGCGGATGTCGTTATCCTGATTCATCGTCCCGAATTTTACGGCATACAGGAAGACCGGTCCGGAAAAACCACCATCGGACGCGGAGAACTACTTGTAGCCAAAAACCGAAATGGAGCGACGGGGTGTGTTTATTTCAGCTACAACCCGGCGTTGACGAGGATTGGTACTTATGAGGAGAAAAAATGAGGGGGCACCGCTGTTATATCTATGAAATAATCCGATGATAATTTTGATTGCGGGAAGGGATTGTATTTGTATCAATTTTTTATTCTATCTTCAAACACCTCTCGTATATTCATTTTTTTCAAATATCAAGATTATTGAATAAGTTCCAAGACTGAATATGTTTAATTCCACCCCTTAAAGGTAAAACAATATCATCAAGTGAAACAACAATTTTTTCAAAATTATCGTCTATGGCTTCGAGGGCGGAATATTCCCGTTCGATGGTTGATTCGTCAATCAGCATATAGGTACTTTGCAGGTAGATAATCCGGTCACCTTTTTGAGCCACAAAATCAATTTCCTTATCCTTAATGTTACCCACATAAACATCAAAGCCATGCCTCAAAAGCTCTAAGAAAATGATATTCTCCAACTTATAGCCGACACCATATCCAAAACCTTGGTAAAGATAATTGTTAAATGACAGGTCGTTGATATAATATTTACAGTTACCCGCTATCGTTTCTTTTCCCTTTATGTTGTATCTCTCAACCCGATGTACCAAATAGGCATCCTCAATATAACCTATATATGCGGAAACGGTATCATAGCTTGTTTTACGACCACTGCTTTTAAAATAATTGGAGATGTTCCGAATGGACAACAAATTCGATGCATTATTAACCAAATACACAAATATATCCTCCAGCAGACGAGCATCTTTGATATTGTGACGTTGGATAATATCACGCAGGAGTACCGTATCCTTGACCGCTGATATGTAGTTGCGTTTCAACTCCTGGTCGGATAACATGAACAACTCGGGCATTCCTCCGCTACTCATATATTCAATAAAACTTTGTTTCGTTTGTTCTTTTTGGGTTATACCCGTGTACTCACTGAAACTAAACGGGAATATTTGAAAGCTGACATAACGACCGGAAAGCAAGGTGGCCAATTCCCCCGACAACATTTTAGAGTTTGATCCACTGATAAATAGCTCATATTCATCAATAAAGTCTTGGGAATATGAATTGACTATATGTTCCCAGCCTTCAATATTTTGGACTTCGTCAATAAACAAATAGATACGTCCTTGCGGTTTTAATTGTGATTTGTATAGCTTGACAAGTTCATCAAGGTCTTTGTAGGTCTGTATAAAGTCGAAATCGGCTAATTCACGATTAACAAAGAATATATTCTTTTTATCGACACCGCTCTCAACCAACTTTGATGCAAGTTGCCGTAATATGTAACTCTTGCCTGCACGTCTTTGTCCAACAAGAACTTTTATAAGTCTATTGCCCTTATAAGCATATATTTTATCGGTATATTCTGAGCGGATAAATCCCAAGGAGGGTGTGCTATCTCCCCAAAGATTATACTTCTTTAGTTTTTCAAATCTTTCGTCCATACTCTAAACTTTTATGCAAATATACAAAAGTTTAGAATACACTCGAAATATTTTCTGTTAATTTAGCGAATACATTCTCTCGTTCATTCCATACAGGAAGACCGCTCAGGGAAATCCACCATAGGGCGTGGGGAACTGCTGGTGGCCAAAAACAGAAACGGAGCGACAGGGTGCGTCTATTTCAGCTATAACCCGGCGTTGACGCAGATTGGAGGGTATGAGGAGAAAAAGTGAGGGCTTCCATAAATTAAATGTTTAACACGAAATAGCAGATTTTTTAAAATAATCAGTACTTTAGCAACTCCATATATATACACTTGCAGCGTTTGATATGGACAGAGACAATTCCAAATGGAATTTTAAATTTGGAGTTTTTCAATAGCTTACTATAAGTTGGTAACCTTTTATAAAACAGAGTGTATAATGAGAATTCCGATAATATTGATTACAATGTTATTCCTGACTTCTTGTGCAACTTTGATTAATACAAAGTATACGGAAGTAAACTTATACAGCAAGCAGGATAGTCTAAAAGTATATTTCAATGATACTTCTAACTATTCTTATGCTCCGACAAAATTAATAGTTAAAAGGTCACGAGAGCCTTTGTTTTTAACAATTTATAATATTCTGTATCTCGTCAAGAAAGAAGTTGCTGCATTCGCTGATACAGGAGAAATGATTTTCCGGCACCTCTTATACCCACAAACACATAGTTTCCAAATTCCTCAAAGCTGAAATTTCTAGGAATGACCCTATATTTGGGGACTTCGAGCTGATCATCCGCAATAACGGATTTGAGTATTGACCTATCCATAATACTGTATTTATCTTGTTTATAGAACAAATATAGCTTACTTTTATCTTACGTAGAAGACAAATGATAATATAATAAATTAATAAAAGAGTAGGCACGCTCCTATTTTAAAGGGTTTTGTGACTGATGATTTCAATTATTTGTCGTGAATCAAATCGCTGGAGAAAGAACTTGCAAGAATTCACAATTATCAAAAAGTGTATTGTAAATCAACAACAAAGTTCTAAAACTAAATTTCGCAGCCGCGAAAATAACACCCGCAAAATTTTGTTGTTAAATTGTCATCTAATATATTTGCACTAAATTCCGCAGCCGCGAAAATAACCGTTGCGAAAATTAAAAACAGTGCCTTATGAAGTTTTATAATCGCGAACAAGAGCTGGGGTTATTGGCTCAAACAAGGGAAACAGCATTCAATAATCATTCTCAGATGAGTGCTTTAACCGGACGCAGACGTATCGGTAAGACAAAACTAATTTTAAGAAGTTGCGAGGATTCCCAGACTGTGTATCTCTTTGTAAGAAGAAGTAATGAAGCAACATTATGTTCTCAGTTTGCAGAAACCGCAAGCCGTTCGCTAAACACTTATATCTCATCAGAAGTTACTTCATTTGTGAGTCTCTTTGAAACATTGATGTCTACAGGCAAAAATTTAGCCTTTAATTTAGTGATCGATGAATTCCAGGAATTCTTTTATATCAACCCCTCAATATATAGCGGAATGCAGGATGTTTGGGATAGATATAAAGATACAACTCATGTGAATTTAATAGCCAGTGGTTCGGTATATACGTTGATGCATCGAATCTTTATGGAATACAAAGAGCCTCTATATGGACGTTGCGATAGTATTATCAAGTTAAAGCCGTTCACCACCTCTGTTATCAAGCAAATATTAGTAGATTATTATCCGGACCATACGAATGACGATCTGCTGGCTTTATATACTTTCACCGGTGGTGTTCCTAAATACATTGAGTTATTACTTGATAAAGGATGCCACACGATGGATACAATGGTAGATTGCATTATTCAGGAGAATTCCATTTTTCTTGAAGAAGGAAACGTATTGCTCATTCAGGAATTTGGCAAAAAGTATGGCAACTATTTTGCTATCCTTTCTGCTATCGCTTCAGGAAAAAATACTGCTGCTGAGATATCAGAATCAATAGGTAACACCAGTGTCGGTGGATTATTGCAACGTCTGGAAGAAGATTATGAGGTGATAGCAAAGAAAAGACCACTATTAGCAAAAGAAGGAACACAAAACGTGCGGTACGAAATTACGGATAATTTCCTGCGTTTCTGGTTCAGGTATATTGTGAAGCATCAGGATTTTATACAATCAGAACTATTTTCAAAACTTGCTGATGTCGTAAAAGCAGATTATCCAACCTACTCCGGATTGACTTTAGAAAGATATTTTCGTGAACAACTGAGAGAAAAGCAAATCTATAAGAATATCGGCTCCTGGTGGGAAACCTCAAAAGGCAAGGATACTGATCAGAATGAAATAGATATTGTCGCTATTTCTGCCGATGCATCTAAAGTTTTTATTGCTGAGGTGAAGCGACAACACAAGAACTTCAAGCCAGAACAATTCCAGCAAAAAGTAGAAGCTATTCGTACTAAACTTTTTTTTAAGTACGAGATAGAAACTGCATGTTTGACACTTGAGGATATGTGATAGACCTCGACCATCCTATGAAATTCATGACGGAACAAGCGCCGAAAGTATTCCTGATGTAGGATTCCCATTCACATCTGGTACTTATTGAATGATAACAGGAATAACTTTGGATAACGATTTACTTGTGATAAGAAAATTTATCACAACTCGTGATAATTTTTCGGAAGATATAGATTTTTCACTGCTATCTCGCGACGAATCTTTTAATTTAGAAGATTATTTCCCTGCAGTTATAGAAGAGTTTAAAACTCTTGGCCGCGATGTTGTCA
>Ga0209123_1001554_pt1 | contig 22242 bp, 3 predicted proteins | sample BarGraIncu00431A_FD_184500 | JGI IMG/M metagenome (GOLD analysis project Ga0209123, IMG submission 184500) | Arctic peat soil microbial communities from Barrow, Alaska, USA - Barrow Graham LP Incubations 004-31A (SPAdes) (version 2) | ecosystem: Environmental > Terrestrial > Soil > Wetlands >...
ATGGAAAATTAAAACAACGGGCCTAAAAGGTCGAGTCAAGTTTTGTAAAGCTTTGTCGGATGCTCTGCCGGGGCTTGGCGGCACTTCCGGCATCGGGTGCGGTTTCAGTCAGGGCAAGGATTGAGCCTTTCTTGACCCCGAACCCACGCAGTCCTTGGTGTTTACCCACACCGTGAACTCGTAAGTGAGCTGAACATGGATGACTGAAGGTGAAGGGTGCACTCACTTACACAAAAAAGGCCAGTCATTGCGACTGGTCTTTTTTGTGCCTTGGGGATGAAAAAGCTCCTGCGGCGATCTTCGCCACCATCCAGATAACCTGCGGACAATCACGGCTTTGGCATTTGGATGGAGGAATGGATGTCACAATGAGGTTAAAAATTGGGCATTGGCAGGTAGTTATTAGGGGAATGTAAAAAACCCCGACATTTACCTCTTTTGTTTACAATGAAATGGATCTCTTGAATCGTAAACAAAACAACATGTTAGCCTGGGAGGTTAAGTCTCCCGGCGTCGGCCTACTTAACACTTCTTTACAATAAATATTATTGTCCAGTGAATTTAGCTAGTTAGATTCGGCGCCGATTTTGCAAATATTCGGAAACCTTTCAGAGATGAATTGCGGAATCGATATTACATGCTGAAATCCAAGGTGCTTTTACTAAAAGGCTCAGAGGGTGAGGGTGGATGCAAAGTCAGCATCTTTGGTTGGTTCGGACACTCCGTTTCCAGGCTAGGATGCAAAAACCATAAAACAATAGGTACGTAAATAATTAATGTAATGTCTAATTGAAGGGGTGATTTATGCGCTTAGCTAAAACTTTTACTCTCGGTGTCCTGATTCTCCTGCTGTCGTGTGCAACCGTTTGGTCGAGTCCGATCAGCGTCGGCGGGCTGGACTTTTTACAGATCTCTGCGGCGGGGACCGGTACGCCTGGAAGCGTTGACCTTTTTATGCAGAACAACACGCTACCCGGGTTTGGGGCGGGGGTCACCGACGCTCTGACCTTTTCGAACGTAACCCTGGCGGTAAACGGCGGGACCGCCGTGGCGCTGAACGATATGGCACCGGGCGATTTGGAGATTTATTCGCTCATTACCAACTTTCTTATCCCGGATAACATTACCAGCTTCGTCTTTTCAGCGACCATCGGTCCGGTGCCTCAGTTCTTGACCTTGACCGACGGTACTCAGGAACTGTTTTCTCAAAATATCGGCGCTAGCTACGTTGCCCCGGCCGGCCAAACCCTGAATACTGCATTTGATGCCACTGGCACCACCTTTGGCGCCACCTTCGACATTTTCGCGGTGCCTGAACCGGCGTCTGCGGTACCCGAACCCGGCACGCTCGTATTGCTCGGTCTCGGATTGGGCGGGGCGTGGCTGGCAAAGCGGAGACGGGGCTAGTCGCGCTTTGCAGGTGAGGGTCCGGTCTGAAAGGCCGTTACTCGGCTGGCTGTCCCGGTTTAATACCGGACAACTACCAGAAACCCACACCACCCCAGGCGTGGGTTTCTCTGTTCATGTCGCTAGAAACATTTGAATGCATCTACGGAATCCGTCTCACCCGTTTCCTTTATGGAGGAGTCATATGCGAGTCGCAAGGTACATCAAAAATAGGGCGTTACTGTCAATGGCCGTTCTCTTGACGATCTTCTACACCTGCGGCGCAGCGGCTCTTGCAGTGCAAGCGGTCTCTACGGTAAAGTTGATGACGATTTCTCCGGCATCAGCTACGGGGGGAAGTAATGTCACCCTCCTCGGCAGCGGGTTCCCGGCGGGGACCATAGCGCCGGCAAATGTCACCGTCACGATGAAGCCGACGGGGAGCGGACCACCCATACAGTTTCCCGCGCAAGCTGTGACAAACCTCACTCCCAACTCCCCTGTCACCAGGACGGTGACCTTCCTGCTGCCGGGTGCTTCGACCGTGCCGCCCGGCGCTTACAATGTGTCGTTCGCCGGGGCGACATCAGTAACAAACCTTCCCTTTGCCAGCACCACTTCCTCCCTCTTCACCGTTTACTCCGTAACGCCATCGCCCGCGGTCACCTTAAGCCCGGCGACGGGCCTGACTGGACTGCGCACGCAGATCGCCATCTCCGGGACCAATACCAATTTCTCGCCAAACATCACCTCGGCCAATTTCGGCCCCGGGATCTCGGTGGGGAGCGGAACCCCGGGAGGCTGGGGATTCCTGACCGTCACCAGCCCCACCAGCGCCACGGCAAATATAAGTATCAGCCCGTCGGCTGCACTTGGCGTCAGGACCGTGGAAATACAGACCGGCACGCAAGACTCTCTCATCCCGTTCACCGTGGTCCTCGACACGCCGGCCAGCATCACGGCGTCGGCGGGAACCCCTCAAAGTGCGACCATCAACAAGACCTTCGCCACCAATCTGCAGGCCACGGTGAAAGATGCAGGCGGGAACCCGCTGAGCGGCATTACCGTCACCTTCACTCCCCCCGGCTTCGGGGCGAGCGGCAGCTTTGCCGGCGCTACCACGGCGACCAGCGACGCCTCGGGCGTTGCTACCTCGGCTCCCTTCAGCGCCAACGGGACAACGGGAAGTTACCAGGTGAGCGCAGCAGTCGCCGGTGTCGCCACGTCGGCCGTTTTTAACCTGACCAACCTCGCCGGCGCGCCGGCCAGCATCAGCACCACGGGCGGCAGCCCGCAGAACGCCGGCATCTACCAGTCCTTCGAGCCGCTGCAGGCCACGGTCAGGGATGGGGGCGGGAACCTTCTGAGCGGCGTCACGGTCACCTTCGCAGCTCCGCTGAGCGGGGCGAGCGGCAGCTTTGCCGGTGGAGTGGCCACGGCGACCACCAACGCCTCGGGCATTGCCACCTCGGCGCTCTTCACCGCCAACGGGACGGCGGGAAGCTACGGGGTGACCGCATCGGTCGCCGGCGTCGCAACCCAGGCCGGTTTCACCCTGACCAACCTCGCCGGCGCGCCGGCGAGCATCAGCGCCACCGGCGGCACCCCGCAGAGCACCGGAATCAACCAGGCCTTCGGCTCACAGTTGCAGGCGACGGTTAAGGACGCGGGCGGGAACCCGCTCAGTGGCGTCACGGTCACCTTCACTACCCCCGGCTCCGGGGCGAGCGCCTTCTTTGGCCTCGGAGTGATCACGGCGACCACCAACGCCTCGGGCGTTGCCACCTCGCCAGGCTTTACCGCCAACGGGAGGGCGGGAGGGTTCACGGTGACCGCAGCGGTCGCCGGAGTCGCCACGCCGGCCGTTTTCAACCTGACCAACCTTCCCGGCACGCCGGCCAGCATCAGCACCACGGCCGGCAGTCCGCAGAACGCCGGCATCTACCAGAGCTTCGAGCCGCTGCAGGCCACGGTCAGGGATGCGGGAGGGAACCTCCTGAGCGGCGTCACGGTCACCTTCGCAGCTCCGCTGAGCGGGGCGAGCGGCAGCTTTGCCGGCGGAGCGACCACGGCTACCACCGACGCCTCGGGCGTTGCCACCTCGGCACTCTTCACCGCCAACGGGACGGCGGGAAGCTACGGGGTGACCGCATCGGTCGCCGGTGTCACCACCCAGGCCGGTTTCAGTCTGACCAACCTGATCGGGTCGCCGTCCAGCATCAGCGCCACGGCCGGCACCCCGCAGACCACCGGCATCAACCAGCCCTTCGGCGCCCCGCTGGAAGTGACGGTGAAGGACGCGGGGGGTAACCCGGTAAGCGGTGCCAGCGTCAGCTTCGTCGCCCCGACCAGCGGCGCGAACGTCAGCTTTGCCGGCGCGACGACTGCGACGACCAACGCCTCGGGCGTTGCCACCTCGCCGCTTATGAGTGCCAGCGGGACTCAGGGGAGCTACACGGTCCTCGCCTATGTTTTCGGAGTGCAGGCCCCGGCCGTCTTCAACCTCACCAATCAGGGGACCGCTCCCGATAACATCAAAGAAACCGGTGGTGCCCTCCAGAGCGCCATCATCACCACGGCTTTCGCCAGCACCCTGCAGGCCACGGTGAAGGACGCCTTCGGCCACCCGGTAAGCGGCGTGACCGTCACCTTCAGCGCTCCGGGGAGCGGGGCGAGCGGGTCCTTCGCCGGTTCGGTGAACACGGTGAAAACCGACTCGCTGGGGGTCGCCACCTCGCCGGTATTCACGGCGAACGCCACGGCCGGCTCCTACACGGTCACCGCGTCGGTCGCCGGGTTGACCAATCCGGCCAACTTCTATCTCACCAACAGCTACGCCACCTTGAACGTGACTCCGACGACGCTCCCCTTCGGGACCCAGACCGTCGGCACCTCGGGGAGCGGGAGCTTCACCATCTTTAACGGCGGCAACGGCACCCTGGTGATTTCGTCCATCACTGCGAGCGGGACCCTGTTCAGCGTCTTTCCCCCCAGTAACTTCAGCCTCTTCGCGGGCGAATCGCGCACCGTGCAAATCGGCTTCGCTCCGACTGCCGCCGCTGCGGCAACCGGGACCGTCACGATCACCAGTTCCACCCCGGGGGTCGCCCCGGTGCAGGTCGCGCTCAACGGCAGCGGCGCCGCCGTCGTCGGGACGGCCGTCATCGCCGCCCCCAGCGCCGCCGCCTTCGGGTCGGTGATGGAAGGGCAGAGTGCCGCAAACTCCGTCACCATCGGCAACACTAGCCTCAACGCGCCGCTCTCCATAACGGGGGCGAGCATCACCGGCGCCGGCTTCGGCTGGGGCTCCAACGGCGCGCCGAGCTTCCCACTGACGGTTCCCGCCGGCGGGCAGACCAACCTGGGCCTGCTGTTCGCCCCGGGGACCGGTACCGGCGGCACGACTCTCGCCGGCACGCTGACCCTGCTCAGTAACGATCCGAACCACCCGAGCGTCAGCGTCAGCCTGAGCGGCAACGCGGTGACTCCGGTCGTGGTGCAGACCCTCACCGTCCTGAACGCCCGGGTCAAGAACGCGGCCGGTTACGACCAGATCACCGCGGCCACCTGTAACGTCGTCGGGGGCGAGGTGAGCTTCGGCGAAAAATCGCTGGCGAGCGACACCTTCAGCGTCACCCTCACCGACCAGGCGGGGGGCGCGGTGCAGAGCAGTCCGCTGGCGGCGTTCGCGGGAAGCGGCGTGGTCAGCTTCGCCAATCTGGCGGCCTGCGGGCTCAAGGACGGCAGCATCGCGGTCACCGTCACGGTAACCCGCGGCGCCACCGCCCAGAACCCGATGACCGGCGCCTCCGCGGTCAAGAACACCTCCACCCTCACCGCTCCGGTCCTTGCCGCGCTTCCGGCGGCGACGGTGTTCTCCGCCATCAGTGTCTGCGGCACGGCTCCGGCCGGCAGCTACCTGCAGATTGCCGGCGGCTCCGGCTCGGCCTCGCTCCAGCTCGGCGCGACCCAGACCTCCTTCTGCATCAACGTCGCCTTGCGCGCCAACACCCAGAATAACCTGGTCGCCTCTGCGACCGACAGCGCGAGCGGCCTGGTCGCCAGCGCCGCCCCGGTCCAGGTGACCCAGGTCGACCCGGCATCGGTGCTCATCGCCACAGCCTCGTCCCGTCCACTGACCCCGGTCGAGATCCAGACCCTGGTCGACAACAAAGTCATCAACCTCAATGACCCGACCAACTTCAACGTCTCGATGTTCACCATCGTGCTCACCATCGGGCAGTTCCCGGTCACCATCAGCCAGCCGGTCGTGGTCGACCCGACCCCGGGTGTGGTCAGTTACGGCGGCACCGGCGCCGACAGCAGTGCCGGCAGCGCCGGGAGTGGCGGCGGTGGCGGCGGCGGTGGCGGTGGCGGCGGCAGCGTGAGCCAGATCGTGGTGATCCAGACCCCGAACGGGCAGACCATCCCGGGCGTCATCATCATCGACGGGCAGATAAAGACCCTGAAAGAGTTCTTCCAGGTGACCATCGCCATTCAGAACACCACCCGCGACTTCAACCTGACCGACATGGTGGCGAACCTCTCCGTCCCCTCCGGGCTGACCCCGGTCAAGTCGGGGCTCGGCACCCAGGTCGCCGACATCAACGCCAACAGCGCAGTCAGCAGCGTCAACCTTGGCACCATCCTTCCGCAGGCGACCGGCACCGGCCAGTTCATCGTCCGGGGCGACGGGATCGGAACCTATCCGGTCGCGGTCAATTTCCAGGGGCTCCTCACCGGCGGCGGCCTTGCCGACTTCCCGGTCAGCGGTACGGCGACCACCAGCATCCAGGTCTACGGCCCGCCGCAGCTCGAGATCGTGGTGAGCCACCCCGGCGACCCGAATTCCTCGGCCGACGACGTGGTCGCCGGCGACATCTACACCCTCACCGTCTCGGTGAAGGACCTCTCCCCGGTCCCCGCCCTCTACGCGAGCCTCGACCTATTGATCGGCCAGGGCGAGGTGCTGGTGGACCAGAACGGGGTCGCGCTACCGGGCTCGTCCGTCAGCGTCAACCTCGGCAACATCCAACCGGGGCAGACCGTGACCCAGGCGTTCCGGGTCAAGTCACTGCTCACCGGCAAGATCATCGCCTGCCAGGCGGTCGCCAGCCAGAACGTTACGCTCTCGGTGAATATCGGCGGCGGCAGTTGCAACATAGCCAACACGGTCCCGGCCGGCTTCGTGTTCCCGCCGGCCAACGTGGCCCCGACCGTCATGGCGATCAACCCGCTCAATAACCAGCAGAAGATACCGATCACCTCCTCGTTCATGGCGGTCCTCACCCCGCAGGCCGGGTGCCTGACTCCGGACACCTGGAAAAACGTGGTGACCGGCCCGATCGACCCGAACGATTCCACTAAGGGTATCCAGGTGCTTTCCGCCGATCTGGACACCATCGGCAGCTACTACGTCGAAGAGCTCGACACCCTGGGGAACCCGGTGCGGCACATCCCGACCGACCTCACCGTCACGGCCGGGCAGGACGGCTCCACCAGCATCGCCGTGCTCCGTCTCGGCCTTGCCAGCCCCCTGAGCCAGTTCTTCCTGACCTCCAACGCCCGTTACCGCGCCACCCTGGTCGGCGGGGCCAACGGGGTGTGCAACAAAAACGTCAGTAGCGTCAAGTTTGCCAACACCTACCAGTGGATCGCCTCCACGACGACGGTCTGCTCCGGCGCCACCCCGACGGCGACCCTGGCCCAGCCGATCGACGGCTCCAGCAGCCAGCCGGTGAACCAGCCGATCGTGATCGACTTCAGCGAGCCGATCGACCCCTCCACCTTCTCCCTCAACGCGGCAACCCCGCTCGCAAGCAGCTTCATCGTCATGGCGGGCGGCAGCGTAAGTGGCGGCGACCTGGTGGGCGGCAGCGTGGTACCGGGCACGGGGGTCTTCTCGACCCAGCTGCAGAGCTTCACCTACACCCCCTCGGGGAACCTCCCCGCGGGGACTCCCATCACCATCCGGCTGACCAGCGCCCTGAAGGACACCTGCGGCGACCTGCTGCAGACCGCCGCCAACGGCAAGCTACTGTTCGGGTTCAGCACCGCGCCGGCGCCGATCGTCCCGCCCAAGGCGCCGGTCGTCAACCCGCTACCGACGCTTACCGACCTGAGCTCCATCCAGGTGAGCGGCACGGCCCAGGTCGGGACGAATGTCACCATCACCGGCGGAGCGGCACCGGTCACGGTCCCCGTCTCGGCATCCGGGAACTTCAGCGCCATGGTCGGCCTCAACCCGAATGCGCTGAACAGCTTCACCCTGACGGACACGGACGGCTCCGGCGTCAGTTCGCCGGCGGCCACCCTCGACAAGACCGGCGCCCCGCTCTCCACCCTGGAGGACTCCACGCCGCCGACCGTCTCCTCGGTCACCCCCGCCGCCTCCGCGAGCGGGGTCGCCACCAGCGCGACGGTCGCCGTGGCATTCAACAGCCCGATCACCTTCGGTACCGTCAATAGCGGCACCTTCAGCCTGAACTGCGGCTCCGGCGCCCTGGGAGGGAGCTTCGCGCCCAACGGTTCCGCCGGCTTCATCTTCACCCCGTCGGGCCAGCTGCCGGCGAGCAGTAGCTGCACGGTCACCCTGGCAGGCGGCGGCGTAGCCGACCTGGCCGGCAACGCCCTCGCGGCGGCCTACAGTTCCAGCTTCACCACCCAGGCCACCTCTGCGGCCTCGGTCAGCGCCAGCGCCGGGACGCCGCAAAGCGCCACGGTCAACACCACCTTCGCAAGCCCCCTGCAGGTGACGGTGAAGGATTCCGGCGGCAATCCGCTGGGCGGCATCGTCGTCAGCTTCGCGGCACCGGGAAGCGGCGCGAGCGCCAGCTTTGCCGGCGGCAAGACCTCCGCCACGACCGACGCCTCGGGGGTCGCGACCTCCGCGCCCCTCTCCGCTAACGGCGTGGTGGGAAGTTACCAGGCCAGCGCCACCGTCTCCGGTGTCGCGGCCCCGGCGATCTTCGCCCTCCAAAACGTGGCCGGCGCACCGGCCAGCATCAGCGCCACCGGTGGCGCGACCCAGAGCGCCGTCATCTCGACCTCATTCGCTACGGCGCTCCAGGCTACCGTCAAGGACGCCGGCGGGAACCTGGTGAGCGGCGCCCTGGTAACCTTCGCGGTGCCGGGTAGCGGCGCCAGCGCGAGCTTTGCCGGCGCTACAACGACCGCGACGACCAACGCATCGGGCGTGGCAACCTCGCAGGCCCTCACTGCCAACACGACCGCGGGAAGTTTCACGGTCTCCGCCACGGTCGCGGGGGTATCCTCCCCCGCGGGCTTCACTCTTACCAACCTTGCCGGCACGCCGGCGAGCATCAGCGCGAGCTCCGGTACCCCGCAAAGCGCCAACATCAACACACCCTTCGCCGCAGTCCTGAAGGCCACGGTGCTGGATGCCGGCGGCAATCCGGTGAGCGGTGCCCTGGTAACCTTCGCGGCACCGGTCAGCGGCGCCAGCGGGTCCTTCGCCGGCGCCTCCAGCGCCACGACCAACGCGGCGGGCGTCGCGAGCTCCACGGTCTTCAGCGCCAACGCGACGGCGGGAAGCTACAGCGTCACCGCCTCGGCACCGGGCGCGGCGACTGCCGCCGCCTTCGCACTGACCAACCTACCGGGGAGCGCGGCCAGTATCGCCGCCTCTGGCGGCACCCCGCAAAGCGCCACCATCTCCACGGCGTTCACCTCGGCGCTCCAGGTGACGGTGAAGGACGCCGGCGGTAACCCGGTAAGCGGCGCCCTGGTAACCTTCGCGACACCGGCTGGCGGCGCCAGCGGTTCCTTCGCCGCCGGAGTCACCACGGCCAGCACCAACGCGGCCGGGGTGGCAAGCTCCGCTGCCTTCAGCGCCGGCACCACGGCGGGAAGCTACACGGTCTCCGCCTCCGTGGCGGGTGTGGCGACTCCCGCCAGCTTCGCACTGCAAAACCTGGCCGGCGCGCCGGCCACGGTCTCCGCCTCGGCGGGGACCCCGCAGAGCACGACCATCTCTGCGGCATTCGGTTCCACCCTGCGGGCCACGGTCTTCGATGCCGGCGGCAACCCGGTAAGCGGCGTCCTGGTGACGTTCGCCGCCCCGGCCAGCGGAGCCAGCGCGAGCTTCGCCGGCGGCGTGAACACCGCCACCACCAACGCCTCGGGGGTCGCCGTCTCGGCGCTTCCGAGCGCCAACGCCACGGCAGGAAGCTACACGGTCAGCGCCACGGTCGCCGGAGTGGCGACCCCGGCCGGCTACTCCCTGACCAACACCTCCGGCGTCGCCGCGGCGGTAAGCGTAGCCGGTGGGACACCGCAAAACGCCATCATCAGCACACCGTTCGCCTCAGCGCTGCTGGTGACGGTACGGGATTCCGGCAGTAACCCGGTAGCGGGGGCGGCCGTAACCTTTAGCGCTCCGGCGAGCGGCGCCAGCGCCCTCTTCAGTAACAGCACCCACACCATCACCGCGAACACCAACGCGCAAGGTCTGGCGTCCGTCAGCCTGAGTGCCGGTGCCCTTGCCGGCAGCTACACCGTGAACGCCTCGGTCGTCGGAGTGGCGACGACGGCGAGCTTCACGCTCACCAACACCCCGGGGACCCCGTTCGCCATCAGCGTCTCCGGCGGCGCCGGCCAGTCCGCCTCGGTCAACACGGCCTTCGGCCAGGTACTCACCGCCACGGTAAGCGACTCGGGCGGCAACGCGCTAAGCGGGGTCAGCGTCGTCTTCACGGCTCCCGCCACCGGGCCAAGCGGCAGCTTCGCCAACAACTCCGCCACGATGACGGCGGTAAGCAACGCCCAGGGCCAGGCGAGCTCTTCGGTCTTCAGCGCCAACGCCACCCTCGGCCTCTACTCGGTCACGGCGACGGTCAACGGGCTGGCGGCGAGCGCCAACTTCCAATTGACCAACACCCAGCCGATCGTCAGCGCCCTCTCCCCGAACTCACAGGTCCTGGGGCAGGTCTTTGACGTCACGGTCACCGGGCAGAACACCCACTTCGTGAACGGGGTTACCACGGCAAACTTCGGAACGGGGATCACGGTCAACAGCGTCACGGTGCTGAGCCCGGTTTCCGCCCAGGTGAACCTCACCATCCTGCCGACCACGACCCTTGGTTACCGGAACGTCACGCTGACTACCGGCGGCGAAGCCGCCACCATCAATAACGGCTTCTACATCGGCCAGGGGACGGCTGCACTCCTTTCGGCAACCCCCAACCAGGGGACCCAGGGGCAATCCCTCAACGTGGCCGTCGTCGGGAGTAACACCAACTTCAAGCAGGGGAGCACGCTTGCCAGCTTCGGCCCGTATATCGGGATCAATTCCGTCAACGTGACCGACCTGACCCATGCGACCGTCAACCTGACGGTGGCCGGCAACGCCACCCTGGGCGCCCAGACCATAACCCTCACCACCGGGGGGGAAATCGCCTCCCAGGCCAACGGCTTCACCATCCTGGCCGGTACGCCGAAGATCACCACGGTCACCCCGACCAGCGCCCACCAGGGCGACACCCTCGTCACGGTCACCCTGACCGGGCAATCCACCCACTGGGTGCAGGGTAGCAGCGCGGCGGACTTCGGCCCGGGGGTCGTGGTAACCTCCCTGACCGTCTTCAGCCCGACCTCGGCTGCGGCCGTCATCAGCATCGACCCTGCGGCACAGATTGCCAGCCGCAGCGTGACCCTCAGCACCGGTACGGAGATCGCCGCCAGCAGCGCGGGGGTCTTCCAGGTGCTCGCCGGCATCCCGTCGGCTCTCCTTACCCCGAACACCGGCGTCCAGGGGACCACCCCGACCGTCGTGATCACGGGCACCTTCACCGGGTTCGCCCAGGGGACCACCACGGTCGATTTCGGCGCCGGGATCACCCCCGGAACGCTCACCGTGAACGGCCCCAACCAGGCCTCGGTACCTGTCCTGATCGGGACCAGTGCCAGCGTCGGGGTACGCACCGTGACCATCACCACCGGGTCGCAGAGTGTCACCGCTTCCTTCAACGTCCTGGTAGGGTTGCCGAGGATCACCTCGATCGCCTCCAACGCCGGGGCTCCCGGCGCCGCCAGCCAGGCTGTCGTGGTGCAGGGTAATTACACCGGCTGGGCCCAGGGGATCACACAGGCGAGCTTCGGCCCGGGCATAAGCGTCGGGGGCGCAGCCCCGGGGCAGCCCGGACCGGTGGCCGTATCCAGCGTCGGGCTTTTGACGGCCAACCTGAGCATCGATGCCGCGGCAGCGCTCGGTCCACGAAACGTCGTGGTGCAGACCGGTGCCGAGCAGGAAACCGCACTCACCGGGTTCACCGTACTGGTGTGCGGCACGACGCCACCGGCCGTTCTGAGCTCCAGCCCGGTGAACGGCGGCACGGACGCGCCTCTCAACACCAGCTACGAGGTCGCCTATGCGGCACCGGTGGATCGCGGTACCGTCTCGGGCGACAACTTCCGGCTCTACGACACGGTCACCGGGGCGATCATACCCGCCTCGGTCGCGGTGGACGCCTCGGGCCGGATCCTCACCCTGACCCCGAGCCAGCTGCTCCCGGTCCACAGAACCTTCTACGCGGAGGTGAACTACGCCGCGCCGTACCTGAAAGACACCTGCGGCAACACGCTGGGCGGCAACTACAACTACTTCACCACCTCGTTCAGTACCGTCCCGACCGGGCCGTCTCTGGTCGGCAACAGCCCGTTGAACGGCGACACCAACGTGCCGCTCAACGCCAACGTCGTCGTGAGGTTCAGTAACCAGATCAATCCGCTGACCCAGCCGGCCGGCCTGCAGGTAACCACCGGCGGCGCCTCCGTGCCGGGGAGCTTCACCTTCTCCGCGGACGGCAGACAGGTGACCTACGTCCCGACCAGCGCGCTGCAGCCGAGCACGCTGTACACGGTTTTCTTCACCGGCGAGCTGCAGGACGATGCGGGGAACCAGCTGACGGCTCCCGGCAGCTTCAGCTTCACCACCGGCAACAGCACCGACCCGGTACGTGCCAGCATCACGGCGTCCTCCCCCTACTACAACGAGACCGGGGTGGGGACCAACGTCCAGCCGGCGATCTACTTCAGCAAGGCGATCGACCCGCTGACCATCAGCACGGCGAATTTTTACCTGGCCAACGCCAATACCGGGCACTCCATCGCGACCAGCGTGACGGTGGCAGCCGACCGGATGAGCGCGCTGCTCACCCCGCAGGCCCCGCTGCAGCCCAACAGCTATTACTACTACCAGCAGTCCGGCGCCTACTACGACATCGCCGGGAACCCCGGTGGCGGCGGCACCTGGTACTTCACCACCGGCAGCAGCCCGGACTCGGTACCGGCGACGGTGGCTGCCATCAGCCCGCCCGCCAACGGTAGCGGCACGCCGGCCAACACCCGGGTGGTCGCCGTCATGAGCGAGGCCGTGGACCGTACCTCGGTGGGGCAAAACGTCATCACCGTGACGGCGCAAGGGAGCAGTACGCCCCTGGCCGGCACCGTGACCCTGTCGACTGCCGACTACCGGACCCTCAGCTTCACTCCGACTGCGCTTTTGAGCGCATCCACCACCTACAACGTGGCGGTCGGGGGCTTCAAGGACCCGGCCGGCAACGCCGTGACGCCGTTTACCTCCAGCTTCTCCACCGGGGCGTCCGCGGCAGCAGTGACCGGCTCCTTCCCGGTCTTGTCCATCACCCCGGTCAACGGGGCGACCTTAACCGATAACAGCACCCCGATCGCCATCACCTTCAGCCGGGTCATCAACCCGGTGACCGCCTCGAACATCCTGGTCCAGGACGCGAGTAACGGCTACTACGCCATCGCCGGAAGCTGGTCGGTCGCCGGTGCGCTGGCGACCTTCACCCCGCTTTCCCCCTACCCGGCCAGCTCGTCCATCCGGGTCTACACGCAAAACCAGGTTCAGGACCTGGCGGGGAACACGGACAACGCATCGGTGGTGTCCACCTTCACGAGCGCCGCCAGCGCCGACACGACACAGCCGACGGTCACCTCGGTGACTCCGGCCAACGCCGCCACGGGGCTTGGGAGGAACACCAGGGTGGTGCTCACCTTCTCCAAATCGATCAACCCGGCCACCATCAACGCCAACACGGTCGAGCTCTTCGTCGGCACGGCTGCGTACGGCTCCAGCACCTCGGTCTCCTCGGACAATCGGACCGTCACCATCGATCAGACCCTGCCGGCCAATGCGACCATCACCGTCGTGGTTACCGAAGGGGTACAGGACCTCTCCGGCAACAGCCTGTTGCCGTTCCAAAGCCAGTTCAGCACCTCGCAGGACACCTCCTCGGCCAGCCCGTCGGTGGTGACCATGCGCCCTGCCAACGGGGCCACCGGTGTGCCGCAGGATTCCGTCGTCACCCTGTTCAGCACCGGCAACCCGCTCGACCCGGCGACGGTGCCGGGGGCGCTGCACGTCTCCCAAAACGGCGTCCTGATCCAGGGAAGCGTCAGCGTGACCGGCAACGGGCGGGCCATCGAGTTCGTCCCGGCCGCCCCCTTTGCCTACTCCGGCCTGATCCAGATATTCCTGGACGCCTCGGCACAGGATATCTACGGCAACCCGCTCTCCGCCTACAGCGGACAGTTCACCGTACAGCCGGACCTGGCAAGCGCGGCACCCACGCTGCTCTATTTCTCCCCCGGTTACGGCGCAACCGATGTGCCGCTCAACGTGGTGCCGCAGTATGAATTCAACCAGCCGCTACTGGCCTCTTCGGTCAATTCAACCAGCGTCGACCTCTATGACGCCTGCACCGGTCTCTATGTCACCGGCAGCGCGTCGCTGGTGTCGGGCGGCAACGTGGCCGGCGGCAACAACGTGGTCCAGTTCCAGCCGCAATCACCCCTGACCGGGCTTTGCAACGGCAGCGCCCGCTACTATTACCTGCAGTTAAACCAAAGGGGAGGGACGGTGACCAATGCAGGCGGCGTTACCGTTGCCAACCCGAACCAGTACTTCTACGTCGGTTCGGCGGGTGACACTACCGCTCCGACCGTGGTCGCCGTCGGCCCTCCCGACGGAGCCGGCGGCGTCGGCATCAACGCGCCGGTCATGGTCCAGTTCAGTAAGGCGATCAACCCGGTCTCGGTGAACGGCTCCACGATCCAGCTAAGCGGTGGCGGCGTGACGGAGGTGCCTTCCAGCATCAGCTTCAACGCGAGCTATACGGTAGCCACCATTACCCCGCAGGCGCCGCTGCCGGCAGCCACCCTGATGACCATCGCCATCAACGGGGTAAGCGACCCCCAGGGCAACGCCGTGGTGGCCAAGACGACCCAGTTCACCACCGGCGCCGGTCCGGATACCAGCGCGCCGTACGTCAGCACCGTCGGCCCGGCCAATGGCGGCAGCAACATCCCGACCAACGCCAACATGGTCATCCAGTACTCCGAACCGATGAATCCGCTGACGGTCACCGCAGCGGGCAACTATCTCTACGACACCGTCCTCGGCCAGAATGTCCCGTGCAGCTTCTCGCTCAGCGCCGACCTGACGACCGTGACGCTGGTCCCGGCGGCGCCCCTCGCGGTGAACCGGACCTACTACCTTTACAGCTATTACGGCAGCGACCTTACCGGCAACCCGCAAACCAACATGAGCGCCTCCTTCACCACCGCGTTTGCCGCCTCCAGCGTGGCCCCGCTGGTGGTGGGAGCGAACCCGGTTGCTGGCGCGACGGGGGTCCCCACCAATACGGTGGTCCAACTCCTGTTCAACGAGCCGATCCCGCCCTCCGCCCTGGGGCAGATAACCCTCGGCACCGGGGGACAGACGGTCCCGGCGTCGTTGGCGCTATCCAACGGCAATACCCGCCTTTCCATCACCCCGTCCGCGCTTTTGGCGTCGAACACGGCCTATGCCGTAACGGTAGCGGGGGTGGTCGATTTCGCCGGGCATGCCATGGCGGCGCCCCAGACCTTCGGCTTCACCACGGGGTCGGGCATCGACCTGGTGCGTCCCACGGTCACCGCGGTCAACCCCTATTACAATGAAACCGGGGTGGGGACCAACACCCGGCCGACCATCTATTTCAGTGAGGCGATCAACCCGCTAAGCCTCAGCGAGACGAATTTCTATCTCAATAACGCCAACACGGGCTACCGGGTGCCGGCAACCGTGACGGTGGCAGCGGACCGATTGAGCGCGGAGCTCACCCCGGATGCACCGCTGCAGCCAAACAGCTATTACTACTTCCAGCAGTCCGGCGTCTACTACGACGTCGCCGGGAACTCCGGCTCCGGCGGCACCTGGTACTTCATCACCGGCTCCAGCGCGGACGCCGTAGCGGCGAGCGTGGCTTTCGTCAGCCCGGTTAACGGTGCTTCGGGTGCTCCGGCTAACACGCGGGTTGTCGCCGTCATGAGCGAGATCGTGGACCGCACCACGGTCGCGGCCGGTGCCATCACGGTGAAAGCGCAGGGGAGCAGCACGCCGGTCCCCGGCACCGTGACCCTGTCGACCAGCGACTACCGGACGCTGACCTTCATCCCGTCCGGGCTTCTCAGCGCCTCCACCACCTACTCCGTGGCGGTCGGCGGCTTCCGGGACCCGGCCGGCAACGCCGTGACGCCTTTCAGCTCCAGCTTCACCACGGGGGCGTCCGCCGCAGCGCTAACCGGCTCCTTCCCGGCGTCCTCAATCACCCCGGCTAACGGGGCCACCCTCACCGACAACAGCACTCCGATCGTGCTCACCTTCAGCAGGAGCATCAACCCGGCGACCGCGGCGAACATCCTGGTACAGGACGTGACGGCGGGCTACGCCGGCATCGCCGGCAGCTGGTCGGTTGCCGGCGCGGTGGCGACCTTCACACCGGTCTCCCCATTCCCGGCCAGCTCCTCCATCCGGGTGTACACGCAAAACCAGGTTCAGGACCTGGCGGGGAACACGGACAATGCCTCCGTCGTCGCCACCTTCAACACCGCCGCGACCGCCGATACCACCGCTCCGACGGTGACCTCGGTGACCCCGGCCAACGGCGCCTCGGGGATCGGGAGGAACACCACGGTGGTGCTCACCTTCTCCAAGTCCATCAACCAGAATACGGTCAACACCAACACGGTCGAACTGTTCGTCGGCACGACCGCCTACGGCTCCACCCTCTCGGTCTCCTCGGACAACCGGACCGTCATGCTGAGCCAGACTCTGCCGGCCAATGCGACCATTACCGTCGTCGTCACCGCGGGGGTTCAGGACCTCTCCGGCAACTCCGTGGTGCCGTTCCAAAGCCAGTTCGCCACGGCGGCGGACATCCCCACCTCGAGCCCTTCGGTGGTGACGCAGCGTCCCGGCAACGGAGCCACCAACGTGGCGCCGGACGCGGTCATCACCCTGTTCTCCACCGGAACCCCGCTCGACCCGGCGACGGTGCCGGCGGCGCTGCACGTCTCCCAAAACGGCATCCTGATCCAGGGGAGCGTGAGTGTGACCGGCAGCGGGCGGGCCATCGAGTTCATCCCGTCAGCTCCGCTTGCCTACAGCGCCCTGATCCAGATCGCTCTCGACGCCTCGGCACAGGACATCTACGGCAACCCGCTTTCCGCCTACGGCGGGCAGTTCACCGTGCAGGCGAACCCGGCGGCCGCCGCGCCCGCGTTGCTCTACTTCTCGCCCGGCTACGGCGTGACCGGGGTACCTCTCAACGTGGTGCCGCAGTATGAATTCAACCAGCCGCTACTGGCGTCTTCGGTCAATTCAACCAGCGTCGACCTCTACGACGCCTGTACCGGTCTCTATGTCCCGGGCACCGCCTCGCTGGTATCGGGCGGCACCGTGGCCGGCGGCAGCAACGTGGTCCAGTTCGCGCCGCAAACACCCCTGACCGCGCTTTGCAACGGAAGCGCACGCTACTACTACCTGCAGCTCAACCAGAAGGGAGGGACGGTCACCAACGCAGCCGGCGTTACCGTTCCTAACCCGAACCAGTACTTCTACGTCGGTTCGGCCAGCGACACCAGCACCGCGACCGTGGTCGCCGTCGGCCCGCCCGACGGAGCCTCCGGTGTCGGCGTCAACGCGGCAATCTTCGTCCAGTTCAGTAAGTCGATCAACCCGATCTCGGTGACCGGCTCCAGCATCCAGATCAGCGGCGGCGGGGTGACGGAAGTCCCCTCGAGCATCAGTTTCAACAGCGACTACACGGTCGCGACCATCACGCCTCAGGCACCGCTGCCGGCTGCCACCCTGATGGCCATCGCCATCAACGGGGTCACCGATACCCAGGGAATTCCTGTTGCGGCCGCCACGACGCACTTCACGACGGCCCCCGGGTCGGACACCGCCGCGCCGTTCGTCAGCACGGTCGGCCCGGCAAGTAACAGCAGCAACGTTCCAACCAATGCCAACATAGTGGTGCAGTACTCCGAAGCGATGAACCCGTTTTCGGTGAACGCCGCGACCCTGTACCTGAACGACACCCAGACCGGTCAGCGCGTTCCCTGCGCCCTTTCGCTCAGCCCGGACATGAAGATCGCAACCCTGGTCCCGACCGGCCCCCTCGCGGTAAACCGGCTGTACTACCTTTACAGCAACAGCGCCACGGACCTTTCCGGCAACGTGCAGTCGGGCACCTCCTCCTACTTCACGACCGCCTTTGCCGCCTCGACCGTGGCCCCGCAGGTCATCGGGGCGAGCCCGGTGGACGGCGTAACCGGTGTGGCGACCAACACGGTGCTCCAGCTCCAGTTCAACGAGGCGATCCCACCCTCGGCCCTGGGGCAGATTACCCTCACTACCGGCGGGCAGCCGGTCCCTGCGGCGCTGACGCTTTCCTACGGGAATACGCTACTTTCCATCACCCCGAGCGCGCTTTTGGCGTCGAATTCGGCCTATACCGTCACGGTGGCGGCAGTGGTCGATTTCGCCGGGCACCCGATGGCGGCGACCCAGAGCTTTGGCTTTAGCACCGGTCCGAGCATCGACCTGGTGCACCCGACGGTCACGGCGGCTTCCCCCTATTACGGAGAGACCGGTGTGGCGACCAACATCAGGCCGATCATCTACTTCAGCGAGGCGATCAACCAGCTGACCCTCGGCACGGGCAACTTCTACATCGTGAACACGAACACCGGTTACCGAATCCCGGCAACCGTAACCGTCGCCTCCGACCGGCTAAGCGCGCAGCTCACCCCGGAGGCGCCGCTGCAGGCCAATACCTATTACTACTTCCAGCAGGCCAGCGGCAGCTACTACGACGTCGCCGGGAACTCCGGCAGCGGCGGCACTTGGTATTTCACCACCGGCAGCGGCACGGACGCCGCGTCGCCGACGGTCGCCTCGGTCAGCCCGCCGGTCGGCGCGACCGGCGTTCCGGTCAACTCGCGGATCAGCGCGGTCATGAGCGAACAGGTGGACCGGCTCAGCATCGGGCAGAGCGCCATCACCGTGACGGCGCAGGGGAGCGGCACGCCGGTCGCCGGCACCGTGACCCTCTCCACCTCCGACTACCAGACCCTAACCTTCGTGCCGACGGCGCCCCTGAGCCCGTCCACCAGCTATACCGTGACGGTTGCAGGCTTCAAGGACCCGATCGGCAACCCGGTGACGGCGTTTAGCTCCGGCTTCTCCACAGCGGCGTCCGCCGCAGCGGCCACCGGCTCCTTCCCGGTATCCTCGATCACGCCGGCAAACGGTGCCGCCCTGATCAACAACAGCACCCCGGTCGTGATCACCTTCAGCCGGGCCATCAACCCGGCGACCGTCACCAACATCCGGATCCAGGATGTCTCGAACGGCTACTACGCGATCGCCGGAACCTGGTCCGTGGCCGGAGCAGTGGCGACCTTCACGCCGCTCTCCCCCTACCCGGCAAGCTCAAGCATCCGGGTGTACACGCAAAACCAGGTGCAGGATCTGGCGGGAAACACCGACAACGCCTCGGTAATCTCCACCTTCAGCACCGCAGCCGCCGTCGACACGACGCCGCCGACCGTCACCTCGGTAACCCCGGGTAACGGCGCTTCCGGGGTCGGCAGGAACAGCGCCGTCGTGCTCACCTTCTCCAAATCGATCAACCCGGGGTCCGTGAGCGCCAGCAGCGTCCAGCTGTACGCAGGTGCGACTCCCACCGGCTCCAGCATCAGTGTCTCCTCGGACAACAGGACCGTCACGCTGACCCAGACCCTCCCGGCTGGCGCGACGATCACCGTCGCGGTGACCTCCGCAGTACAGGACCTCTCCGGCAACAGCCTCACGCCGTTCCAGAGCCAGTTCACCACGGCGGCCGATATTCCCAACACCTCCCCGTCGGTGGTGACCCAGCGACCGGGCAATGGCGCCACCAACGTGGCGCCGGATGCGGTGATCACCCTTTTCACCACCGGTACGCCGCTTGATCCGGCGACGGTGCCGGGAGCCCTGCACGTTTCCCAGAACGGGATACTGATCCCGGGGAGCGTGAGCGTCACCGGCGGCGGGCGGGCCATCGAGTTCACCCCGAGCGCTCCTCTGGCCTACGGCGCCCTGATCCAGATGACCCTCGACGTCTCGGCGCAGGATATCTACTCCAACGCACTCTCCGCCTACAGCGGCCAGTTCACCGTCATGGGGAACCCGGCGTCCACGGCTCCCGCGCTGGTCTATTTCTCGCCCGGCAACGGCCTCAACGGCATAAGCAACGTGGCGCTCAACGTGGTGCCACAGTACGAATTCAACCAGCCCCTGTTACCCTCGTCGGTGGATGCGACCAGCGTGCGCCTCTTTGACGGCTGTACCGGCCTCAACGTAGTGGGCACCGTTTCGCTGGTGTCCGGCGGCCAGGTGGCGGGCGGCAACAATGTGGTCCAGTTCCTGCCCCAGTCGGCGTTGACCGCGGCGCTCTGCAACGGCAGCGCGCGCTACTATCAATTGCAGCTCAACCAGGGTGGAGGCACGGTGACCAGCGCAGCCGGGGTTACCGTACCCAACCCGGGCCAGTACTTCTATGTCGGCCTGGCCAGTGACGCCACCACTCCGACGGTGGTCGCCGTCGGGCCTCCCGACGGGGCGAGCGGTGTCGGCATCAATGCCTCCGTTCACGTCCAGTTCAGCAAGGCGATCAACCCGATCACGGTGAACGGCGCGACCGTCCAGTTGAGCGGTGGCGGGGTGACCGAAGTGCCTTCGAGCATCAGCTTCAATTCCGGCTACACCCAGGCGACCATCACCCCGCAGGCGCCGCTGCCGGCGGGAACCGTGATGACCATCGCCATCAGCGGGGTCGCCGATGCCCAAGGAAATGCCGTGGTTGCAAAGACCACCCATTTCACCACGGGAACCGGATCGGACACCAACCAGCCCTCCGTGGTCGCGGTCAGCCCCGCGGCGGACGACACCATCGGCACCAACACCCAGGCCTTCACAGTCCAGTACAGCGAACCGATGGACCCGCTTTCCGTCAACGCCGCGGGGGTCTACCTCCATGACAACACGTCCGGCCAGGATATTGCCGGAACCATCACGGCGAGTGCGGATCTGACCACCTACTCGTTCGTTCCGGCCGGCAGTCTGATCAGCGGCCACAGCGTCACTTTTTACAGCTACTATGCCTGGGACCTGGCCGGAAACGTCCAGGGCAACTCGGGGCGGAGCTACACGGTAGCCGCCGGTCCCGACACCTCGGCGCCGGCCGTGGTGCAGACCAACCCGGTAGCCGGCCTGGGCACGGTGCCGACCAATGTCGTGCTCCAGGTGGAGTTCAGCCAGGAGATCTCGGCCACCTCCCTGTCCGGCATCACCCTGAAGCAAGGCGGGGTGGCGATTCCCTTCAGCCTCGCCCTTTCCCGCGCCAACACGGTGGTCACCCTGACGCCGGCGACGCTGCTGGCGCAGAGCACGCCCTACACCCTGTCGGTGAGCGGTGTTAAAGATGTGCAGGGTAACGTCATGACCGGCACCGTTACGCGCAGCTTCACCACGGCGCCCGGCGCCACCCTGACCCAGCCGCACCTGGTCTCCGTCACGCCGCCCAACGGCCAGCTCGCGGTCAGCAGCGCTGCGGCGGTCCAGATCGTCTTCGACAAGGCGATGAACCCCTTGACTTTGGACCCCGGCAGCACGAATCTGAACCTCCTGGTGGCGAGCACCTCCACGATCGTTCCCGTGACGGCAACTTTTTCCGCAGACGGGACGACGGCCACCCTCACCCCGAACGCCCTGCTGGTGTCGGGTACCCAGTACAGAGTCTCGGGCGGTTACTATTCGCAGGATTTAGCGGGGAATAGCCTGTATGTCACTATTTCGTCGACATTCACGGTGCAATAATGGATTGTGGCAAGCGGCGGGCAGGCCGGCCGGTTTTAACCGGTCCGGTCTTGCCCGGGACGACGGAGCGTACTAACGAGGTGTAGATGAAATATTACTGGAAAGTGTTGGCCTTAGGGCTTTTGCTGTTGCCAAGCGCAGCCCTGGCTGAAAACGTGTTGACGGTCGGCATGAAGTCCACCGAGGTCGGGGAATCGGTGGCGCTCGGCAGCCTGGAGGTGCCGGGGGCAGGGACGGTGCGCCTCAGCGCCAAACGTAACGGCAGTCAGGTCAGCGTGCAGGCGGTCGGGCCGGATGGCGCCGTTGCAGGGGAAGCCGAGACGGTTGTCGGGGTCGGCGAGACGCCGCTCTACCTGAAAACCGCCGCCGGTTTCCAGCTCTTGACGGTCCGCTGGGGCGGGGCGGGGAAGCCTTAGCAGACCGCACGGTTACTAAACTGCACCAACTTCTCAATTTTGTGGGGGGATGAAGCGAAAATTATTGACAGGCGTCGGCTGCTCTGGTATCAACATTAACTCCAGATGGGGCTGTAGCTCAGTTGGGAGAGCGCTTGAATGGCATTCAAGAGGTCCGCAGTTCGATCCTGCGTAGCTCCACCATCAATTACAAGGGGTTAGGCATTT
>Ga0209123_1001555_pt1 | contig 22238 bp, 14 predicted proteins | sample BarGraIncu00431A_FD_184500 | JGI IMG/M metagenome (GOLD analysis project Ga0209123, IMG submission 184500) | Arctic peat soil microbial communities from Barrow, Alaska, USA - Barrow Graham LP Incubations 004-31A (SPAdes) (version 2) | ecosystem: Environmental > Terrestrial > Soil > Wetlands >...
TACTTTTCTATCTGAGACTGTGCAAACATATTCTGTAATATTCTCATCATCTTGAATAATCTTTAAAGCGTTCACATTTAAACCTTTTAAAATCAGTTCACCTTCTGCATAAGCAAATTCTAAAATTAACTTTCCATTTTCTAATTCCCCTGATACAAGTTTTGCTGCTTCAAAAAGAATATCTTCACCGTATACCATTCCTCTAGCTAAAAGTGCCAAATGTTCTCCAACAGGACGTTTAAATTTCGGGTGAATATCCCATTCCATACCGGAATCCGTAATAACTGCCATTCCTGTTTTTGAAACATGTTCCAATACCCCTTCTTGCTGTGCACTTAATTCCGGGAAACGACTTCCATTAGCCATTGTCTACATTGTCATAATCATCTAACCATGTTTTTCTTTCATTGGATATTTGTTTAAGAATTTAACTTATTTAATAATTCCTCCATCCTCTCTTCAGTAAATTCACCAGGAAAAGCAACTGCAGAACGCAAAGGAAAGTCTTTCATCATCATAGTCATATCAGTACCTAAATTCTCTGTTGTATCAGATGTTCCAACCATTTCTCTAATAAGACTTTTAGCCAGCTTTTCTCCAACCGGATCAATCATTATATCACCAAAAGTTGAATTTCTAGTAAATTTCTTCTTGATAACTACTGATGTCTTAATATATACAACTTCCTTAAGCCTTATATCTTTTGAGGAGCTTCCAACCAATATTTCATATTCTCCACTCTCTACATGCCAGTCTTTTATGTCTGTATTGTAATATGCAAAAGCTCTCTTATTTAATTTGAAGTTCACACTTTTTTCTTCACCTGGCAAAAGTGCAACCTTTTCAAAAGCTTTTAGCTCTTTTGCCGGTCTTATTACACTACTTTCCATGTCCTTTACATATAACTGGATAACTTCCTTTCCTGGAACATTTCCGGTATTTTTTACATGTACAGATACTTCTAGAATATCTTTATCGGTCAAATTATTTTTATCTACAGAAATGGCTGTATACTCAAAGCTTGTGTAACTGAGTCCATAACCAAAGGAAAATAGCGGTTCTATACCTTTCTTATCATAGTATCTATATCCTACAAATAAGCCTTCCTTATATTCCACTCTATCTTCTTCGCCAGGAAAATTTATATAGGATGGATTATGCCTTAAATCCTTTGGAAATGTTTCTGCTAATCTCCCACTTGGATTCACCTCTCCAAATAGTAAATCTGCTATAGCACCCCCTGAGGCCTGTCCACCTAAGTATCCCTCCAAGACGCCTTTTACGCTGGCTATCCATGGCATTTCTACAGGTGAGCCATTGCTAAGAACAACTACAACATTACTCTGCACTTTTGAAATCTCCTGAATTAAATATACTTGATTTTCAGGGATTCTCATATGTTCTCTGTCATAACCTTCAGATTCATACCTATCAGGTAGCCCTGCAAATATCACAGCTACATCAGCCTTAACTGCCGCTTCTTTTGCCTGAAATAACATTATTTCATCAATGTCATCACTTTTTAAGTCAAAGCCTTGTTCATAGGATACAGTAGACTCGCTTCCGGCTAATTTCTTTATTTCCTCATACGTATTGTCAAGCTTTGTTGGATTTATATGAGAACTACCGCCTCCTTGATATCTGGGAGTATTAGCAAAAGCACCTATAACAGCTATATGAGAACCTTTCTTCAGTGGCAGTATTTCTTCTTCGTTTTTAAGTAGCACCATACACTCCGAGGCTACCTCACGAGCTAGCTTATGGTGAGCTTCTTTATCATAAACTGCATTATCTCTTTTGTTGTCTACAGCCTTAAATATTACACTTAACAGCCTTTCTACGGCTTTATCTAGAATTCCCTCAGAAAGATTACCCTCTTTTACCGCTTCAACTATCTTTCTGTCTCCAAACCCATCACTTGACGGCATCTCGAGCTCAAGACCTGCTTTAAGACCTTCCACTCTATGGTTTACAGCCCCCCAGTCAGATACTACAAAGCCCTTATGTCCCCATTCATCCTTTAGTATTGAAGACAACAGTTTCTCATTTTCAGAAACATATTCTCCGTTTACCTTATTGTATGAGCACATTACTGTCCAGGGCTGAGCTTCCTTTACAGCACTCTCAAAACTTGCAAGATAAATCTCTCTTAGTGTTCTTTCGTTAAGTACTGCGTCCACAGATAATCTTCTATGCTCCTGATTATTTACAGCAAAATGTTTAAGTGAGGTACCTACCCCCTGACTTTGAACTCCTTTTATATGACTTTTAGCTATTTCAGAAGACAAGTATGGGTCTTCTGAAAAATACTCAAAGTTTCTTCCACAGAGTGGTGATCGCTTTATATTGGCAGCAGGACCAAGAATAACAGCAACATTTTCAGCCTGACATTCTTCGCCTAAGGCCGCACCTAATTTTTCAATAAGCTCCCTATTCCATGATGAAGCCAGTGCAGAACCAGACGGAAAGCAAGTAGCTGGTACACTTTCATTCATTCCAAGATGGTCTGCTTCTTCATTTTGTTTTCGGAGTCCGTGTGGTCCATCAGTTACCATTATAGATGGAATACCTAGCCTCTCTACTGCTTTCGTGTGCCAGAAGTCTAGGCCAGAGCATAAACCGGCCTTCTCTTCAAGTGTCATTTGGGAAATAATATTTTTAATATTTCTATACATATTTTTCATCTCCTGATTCTTATTATTTTACTTATGCATATAAATCTGAAGTAATCAGATCATTAGCAAATTCTACATTTAACTAACTCCGCAGCTAAGGCGTCTATCTGCTCCGACTTCAAATCGGACAACACTCCAAATATAGGATCAGCTGTAAGTGGCTTATTCATTAAACTTTCCAATAAACCAGGAAATTTGTTGATTCTCTCTAGATTATCACCAAAGTATTTACGAAGAATTACAATTCCATTTTCGTTTCCCATTACATCTTTTAAAGGACTTCTCAAGCTAAAGGTTGGGAAGTAATTACAAGTCGGCATATATGATACCTCCATCTTACCCGCCTCTACCTTTAAGATTACCTTGCCCTCCTTTTCTTCTGCTATTAAAGGTTTTGTACCTGTAATAACTATATCCGCGAGTTTAGCATCCGGAAGGATAATTTCTGCATCACAGTTAAATGGAACTTCAAACTTATATTTCAGGCTTTCATCCTCCATTAGCTTCCAACTGCTTACATATGTTCCGGATACAGACTGATAACGAATGGCAGCATTTTTCAGATATCCAAACGGCTGCGGTTTTATAACAGCTTTTTTAAATCCTGGTTCAGCAAAAACCGGATTCAGTCCGCACACATCCCTTGCAATCCATTCTACCACTGAGCCATATGCATAATGGTTCATACTATTCATGCCTGTGCTGCTGACAGATCCGTCTGAATTTACGGAATTCCATCTTTCCCAAATTGTAGTTGCCCCCATCTTGACTTCATAGAGCCAGCTTGGGAAATCATCATTCATCAATAATTTATATGCATAATCTTTAGCATCCACACTGGAAAGTGCACGACATAGATAGGTCGTTCCTACAAATCCTGTATCAAGATGCATTCCTTTATTCTCTAGCTTAGACTTTAAGGTTTCTGCAATCCGGATACGCTGTTCTTTCGGAACCAGATCCATAAACAATGCTACTACGTGAGCCGTTTGTGTATCTACAGCAAGCTTTCCATTTGGTGTAAGATATTCCTTACAGAAGGCCTCCCGAATTTCTTTTTGCAGCTTCCTATAATAATTAGCATCCTCAATCTTTCCAAGCGCTTCTGCAGCATCTGCAGTAAGTCTTACTGAATAATAATAGTATGCAGATGCAATATAATACTGGTCAGTTCCACCTGAAAAAATATCCGTGGGATCAGGATTATCCAGTGCTAGCCAATCTGCGATATGCATGCCTGTCTGCCAAAGTCGTTTTCCTCCATCAGCCTCATCCTGTCGTGTTATATAGTTAACCCAGTCCTTCATAGCATCATAATGCTTTGCAAGCATGGATTTATCTCCGAAATATAGATAAACAGTCCATGGAAGCACGGTTGCTACATCACCCCAAGCACTGGACCCATGTCCCTCTCCTATTTCTCTCTGATTTCTCACACGTGGAATAATTAAAGGTATTGATCCACCAATCAATTTTTGTTCTTCCCTAAGATCCTTCATAAATTTATTATAAAATGCTGCTGTATTGGTAAAGAAGCTTGCTGTACCAGAAAAAACCTGGGTATCTCCGGTCCAACCCAAACGTTCATCCCTCTGTGGGCAGTCTGTAGGAACATCTATAAAATTACTTTTTTGACCCCATTTTGCATTCAGAATCAGTCTGTTTACTCTCTCATCTGAAGTCTTAATCTCACCTAGTTCGTCCATCTGAGAATGAATCACATATGCCGTAAAATCTTTAGGATTTACTTCCATACCTTCCACCTTTACAAAACGAAACCCGTAATAAGTAAAATGTGGTCTTACATGAGCCGGTTTTCCATTGGAAATATATTTGTATTCTGCTTTTGCAGCTCTTAAATTATCACGATAAAAACATCCGTCCTGCAGCAGCTCGCCGTACTGCAGAAAAATTCTGGCATCCTTCGGAAGATCCACATCAAATTCTACCCAACCAGCCATGTTCTGTCCAAAATCCAGAACTGTTTCACCTTTTGGAGTGCGGATTACTTCCACCGGCTTAAAGGATTCATGCTTTACAATGGGCGGACTTAAACGTTCTGCCATGGCTCCGATCTTTAATTCCATTAGCTTTACACCTGACCAGTTGTGGTCTTCACAGGTTTCCTTTGACCAGTTAGTAATTTCAAAGTTTGCATCATAATATTCTCCATCATAGATTCCACTGGAAGAAACCGGTCCCTTGTGAGACTTCCAGCTCTCGTCCGTAGCAACCATAACCTGATTTCCATCTTCTTTTTTGATAACCAGTTCACACAATAATGCCATTCGGTTGCCGTAAGTGTCTTCCAAACTTCCAAGACCAAAACTTCCAGAAAACCAACCTTTTCCAAGCATTGCCCCAATAACATTCTTTCCTTCTTTAATATACTTTGTTACATCGAATGTTTGATACTGCATCCAACAGTCATAAACGTGATAACCTGGAAGCAGATATTCCGCTGAAACCTTCTCACCGTTAATTTCCATTTCATAAATACCTGCTGCGCAGGCGTAGACTCTGGCTGACTTAATCTTTCCCTCAAGTACAAATGTTTTTCTCATATAAGAGTGAATATCTTTGTCTAAATCCGGGGTAATCCAGATGCCTTTCCATGGCTCACCCAGCTTTCCGGTTTCGAAGGTCGCTACCTCACCCTCTGCTGTTTCTCCGTTATCTCCCGCAACTTTTACCTTCCAGTAATAACAGGTATATGGTTTAAGTTCAATGCCAGGTCTGAAGGAACGACTGTCTGCATCTTTACAATTACCGCTGTCATACACTAAATCTTCAGTAGCAAATTCAGGACTTCTGCTTATAATAACTTCTGCACTTTCCTGTCTTTTTGCCTTTGTCTCTTCCACCACCCATGCCAGACTCAAATCACTTATATCGCAACCAAGTGGATTTACAAAATGGTTAGCTCTTAATCTAACTATCTTCATATTTAACCTCCTCATAATCTATACTTATAATAATTTAAACATGGGAGTTGTATAATTTTACAACTCCCATGTTATGCTACCCTCTGTTTCATTTCAAAAGTAAATTCATTATCAACCTTTTACACTACCTAATGTCATTCCCTTAGTAAAATATTTTTGTAGGAAGGGATATACACACAGTATTGGAATCGCGCCAATGAAAATCTGAGCTGCTTTTGTAGTTCTGTCGGAAATTAATGCCATATCCTTCAATTGACTTGCAGACACCCTGGACATATCTGTGTTTATTATTACTGTTTGAAGATAACTTTGTAATGGATAATGTGATGGGTTATTCATGTATATTAATCCATCAAACCAGCTATTCCAGTGGCCTACCGCGCAAAATAGAACTATTGTAGCTAATGATGGTGTTGACAAAGGTATGTAAATTTTCAATAAACTGAGCCATGGTCCTGCACCATCTATAAATGCAGCTTCTTCAATTTCTATAGGCACTTCTTTAAAAAAATTCAAAAGCAGTATCACATTGAACACTGGAACTGCACCAGGAAGAATTAATGCCCAAATTGTGTCTAATATTCCAAAACTCCTCAAAACCATGTAGGTGGGAATTAGACCACCACTAAATAAAATTGTTATTAAAAAGAACCATGTGTAAATAGACCTGCTTCTAAAAGTCTTGTTATCCTTAGATAAAGGATACGCAACTAAAATAGTAAGAATCATGTTTACTATTACACCTAAAAAGAGTCTCTTAAAAGATACTATTAACGAAATTATAAATTCGTGTTTGGAAAGCACATACTTATATGATGATATATTGAAGTCAACCGGCAGCAATTTTATCTTGCCTGCGGATGCAGCTGCAGAGGAACTAAAAGATATAGAAAGTACATTTATCAGAGGCAACACGCATATTAAAGTTAAAAAAATTAATATACTAACGTTGACAATCATAAATATTTTTCCGCTGAATGATTTGTTTTTCATTGTTTTTACCTCTCTTTACTAAAAAATTTTGTAATCACCATATTTAGCTGCCAATTTATAAGAACCTGCAATAAATATGAAGGAAACTACTGATTTAAATAAACCTATAGCTGTGGCAGGACCAAATTGGGCATCAATGATACCAATTCGGTATACCAATGTATCCAGGATGTCTCCTGTACTATATACTGCTGGAGAGTAAAGATTAAACACTTGGTCAAACCCAGCGTTTAAAACATTACCCATACTCAATACTGTCATGAGAATTATGATATACTTGATGGAAGGTAATGTAACATGCCATGTTTGTTTCCATCGGTTAGCACCATCAACAATTGCAGCCTCATATAACGACGGATCTATACCTGTTAAAGCTGCCAAGTATATAATAGTCCCAAATCCAAATTCTTTCCAAGTATCAGATATAACTAAAACATATGGAAACAGCTTTGCATTTCCCAGAAAAAATACGTCATGTATGCCAAATACACCAAGAACTGAACTGGCTATTCCTGTACTTGGAGATAGTATATCAACCAAAATACCTGAAAGAACAATCCAAGATAAGAAATGAGGCAAATATATAATTGATTGTACGCTTCTTTTAAACCAATCACGTTGTATTTCGTTTATAAGAAGAGACACCGTAACAGGTACTAGAATTCCTAAAACAATCTTCATAAAAGAGATAAACACTGTGTTATATAATACCTGAAATGTACCAGGCATATTAATGATATACTTAAAATTATCCAATCCAATAAATTTAGATCCCAAAATACCTTTTGACGGTATATATTTTTCAAATGCCATAATGATACCAAACATGGGCACATAGTTCATAAGAAAAACAACAATAACGGCAGGAAGAAGCATCAAATGGTATGGCAAATCTTTTAATCTTTTTATTTTAGTCATTTTCAAGGCTCCTTTTTATTCTATATTACAATATTAGTTTTGTAATATTATATTAGTTTGTAATTTAAGAAACTGAGAGAAAAAAATGCATTTCCATTTCTTTCTCTCCGTCCATAACAAAAATATTTTTAAGGTTGTACTATTATTTTGCTGATTCATTCATTTCTTTTGTAATATCATCTCCACCTAATTTTTTCCAATTTTTGACAAATTTATCAAATTCATCGATAGGAGCTCCCATTATAATCTTAATAAATGTCTCATTTTCCATCTTCTCAAGTGTAGAGGATTTATCAACCATTGTAGCTGTAGGAACATTGTGGTATTCATCATACATATACGATTTATTTTTCACATAACCGTCAATTATATCAAAGGCACCATTTTCTCCAAATATCTTGTTTGTACCCCATCCTGCTTGTAAATCACCATTTTTTAAGTACAATTGTATCTTATCAAAATAACTTTTTTCTTGAATATCTAATTTTGAAGTATCATTACTTTTTAAAGCTGCAACAACATTATGATGTGCATCTAAATTTTTCTTTGCAGAGCCAGTTGTTGCTAATGCATATTTGAAAGGTGTGTAATTAGCACCGTCACCATTTCCCAAATTATTGTCTGCGGTTTTACCGAGCCATTTTTCTGCAAAAAGATTGACCATCTTTACAACTGCTTCAGGATTCTTAAAGCCCTTCTTTACAACCCAAAAGAATCGAGATGAAACTTGTGTACTTACTTTTGTGGGGTTACTGTCAGATGTTGGTATAGTATATATTTCCCACTCAGCTTTTTTATCATTTTGCAAAGTGGTCTGCAAAGGATAAAACGGATTCCACATAGCGCCAAATTCCATTCCTACTTTACCAGCGACAACCCCTTCACTAGCCTTTGCCATATCTTTAACAGCAAATTCTTTTTCGATTTGTCCGCTTTTATACATATCCTGAAGTTTTTGAAGAACAACTTTAGCCTGTGGCTGTATACTTCCATATACTGTTTTACCGGAGTCATCCTTTATCCAATTTGATAAATATGCATGATACGCATTTGCAAAACCTTGTACTGCTGCAAAACCTTGTATTCCTGCACCGGAATCATCCCTAGCTAGACTTTTAGTTATTGCTAAAGCATAGGTATCTTTTTTGCCATTTCCATCTGGATCTTTATTTACAAAAGCATCCGCCATTTTGAAGAAATCGTCCATGGTCTTAGGTTCAGGCAGATTTAACTTTTTCCTCCAGTCTCCTCTGACATATAGCATTTGAGGGGCATCTATAGATGAACTATCACTGTTGGGCAAAGCATATAACTTACTGTCTCTTTTTCCTAGATCAAGTACTCTCTTATCCTCGTTATAAAGACTCTTTGTTAACGTAGAAGCATATTTTTCATATACACTGCTAAGATCTTCTACACTTCCTGCTTCTACCAATTGACTTAATTGTTTACCGGTTACAGGAAAAATATCCGGCAAATCACCTGAAGCTATAGTTATATTCATCTTCTGATCAAACTGCTGTGTATCAACAATCCATGAATAATCAACATTGATACCTAAAAGGTCTTTATATGCCTTAGTCCAAACATTATTTGTATTTGTTTGTCCTTCTGGAAACTTGACTGTGCTATCTATTGCATTAACTACTTTCATGTTTATTTCTGGGCTATACTTTCCAAGTGGGTCATCACTAACCTGTGAAGTTGACGAACTGCTGCTATTAGTTGAACTTGCTTGTTTTGAACCACACCCTGTAAAAACAGAACTTACCAGTGCAACTGAAAGAAATGCAGATATTAATAGTTTTAACTTAATCGTTTTCATAATTTTCCCCCTAATATCGTTTAATTTGTTTTACAATCTTATTATACATTTCTAAAAGGGAGCTTTATATATTAACATTTTTACTTCTATTGACCTATCTTTACTTTAATTTTAGAATTTCAATTGTATTAAGATGTATAAGCTAAAGTGCTATATGCTGGGCGCACTAAAACAAAACGCTCTAATCCTAATTAAGATTTTAGAGCGTTTATAAGTCTCCTAAACTGTAGGTCTAAGCACATGATTGCTGATACAATAGAACCAGTTGGAAATGCTGGTGCGAGATAATCCTGATATATAGGTATCTTCCCGGTTATGGGATAATGGGAAAATCCTTCTTGTCCAGTTTCTCAATCAACAATCTCCACTCCATCAGGCACTTTCATATTAACAGTTATCTCACCATTGCACTTCTTCCAATCAACGCAAATCATACCACGAGGTGTAATAACATTTCCTTTTGCCCAATCAAAATATCCAGAATTAGGTTTCACGCTTACTGCAGCAAACCCTGGTTTAACAGGTCGGACGCCCAATGTTACAGCCGGTAGTTCAAACAGCGCTATAGATCCCCATGCATGGCAATCACTTCTTTGTGAAACCGGATCTTCAACACAGGTTGTAAGATTATTTGAAAGCATATCACGCCATGGCTGCCATAGCTGTTTTGTATACTCATATAATCCGGTCTTCTCAATAGCACGGAAAAGGTAATAAGCCATAGCTACAGAATACTGTGCCAGGGTTTTATCCTCCAAAGTTCTTATCATTAATTCCCTTGCAGCTTTTCCTACTATTGCCCCCGATAATACTGCCCATACCTGGCTATGCTGGCTATATTCATCTACACCTGGTCCATCTTGATATAAGCCATTATCCCCCATACAATATATGTTGACTGCTTGAATTACTTTTTCTGCACGTTCTCTGTATTCCTGTGCAATTTCATATCTTCCTATATAATCAACAATCTTTGCAGATGCTTTTAATGTATAGGCATATAATAAACTTTCTACAGTAATAGGTCCCTTAAGCGTTGCCTTGGGAGAACCTAAAGTTTCATTCCATTCCTTTGTCCAATCAACAAAGGACCAATACTTGCTTCCAAGAGGACCACCTATTTTATCAACAAGGGCTTCTTCAGTTAAATGAGAATCAAAAAATGACAGTATGGAATCGATAGTTGGAACGTATTTCTTAATAAATAATTTGTCTCCAAAATACATCATATGATCATATATCATTAGGATATAAAAAAGAGAGAATCCTGGGATTACATTAGGGCCATAGGATGGATAACAGGCATTTATAAGTCCATCCGGCCTTAGTGAACGATGGATTTCATCAATGCTTTTTCTTGCAAGTCTATCATCACCTGAAATTGCATAAGTAAACAGTATTTGAGAACGTGTGTCCATAATATATTGCAGCTGCTCAAAGAATGGGCAATCTTCATAAGTTTCATGCATGCAGCGTTTCAAAGTACGCAGACTAATATCCCAAATGCTCTGTATTTCAGGATCAGAGGTCTCAACCTTAGTCTTTACCTCCAATGGATAACCCGTTTCCCTGTAATCAAAGGAAATCAGAGTCAATGGTTCATGTGTGGTAACAATATCTAGTGCGATAAAGCGAAACGTTCGAAACCAGAAAGGCTCATAATACTCCGTTTTTTTAAATGTTCCATCCCCCCCCGGGCAATAACTGTCAGTATTTCCAAATAGCTTCCCATTTTTATAATCAAGTCTATCTCCCTTGATTGGAGGATTAAAAACATTATCACTATTCTCAGGTGGATATGCATAGCACTCTGAGGAAAGGATTTCTATTTTACTCCCCTTCCCTTGTGCAACCTGCAGCTGTAGGAACCCTGTCATCATTTCACCTGCTGAAATTTCAACAATTTCATGAGAATGTGGTGGTATTGTAATTGTTTCATTACCTTCCAGCCAATTATCCCAAGCTTCCTTTTTAATTCTTGTATCTCTAAAATTCAATGCTTCTAAAAACCTTCTTTTATTTTCATAAAGCTCCGGAATGGGCCTCTTGAATAAAGCTCCTGGACTGACACTTTTATTTACTCGATAGTTGGCATAAGGTACAACATTCATCCACCCATCGTCACAATAACCTGAATAATTCCAGCCAGATAATTCTACATTCCCTGAAGCCTGTTCCCTTATCCAAAGGTAACTCATCTGACCTTCAGAAAGAAATAAAACATCCGTACATTTTCTTGCTTTCCATGACGGATCTGTATCGAATACAATCTCATTTCCATCAAGTAATTCAACTGTACCCTTTAGATAAAAGCCTGGTATATCTGTTCTCCAAATAGACTGATTACCTTCTGCATTATTAGTAGGATAACGCAGCACAACTGCTGCCAATACGTTCTCACCCTCTTTTATGTAAGTCGCAATATCAATTTCATCATAATACCAAACGTAACCATCACCCTTACATGGGCCAAAGCTTACCGATACTCCATTAACATAAAGCCTGTATCTTGAGTCAGCAGACACCTTTATTATTGCCTTATCAGCTTTGCTCTTTACCTCAAAGCTCTTTCTGAAATACACAAGCTTAGTATGTGCATTGTCTTTTTCATTCCATTCTGGCAACCATACCCATCCAGAATTACTCATCCATGTATCTTCCATAATTCAACCTCCAATTAATAATATTTATATTAAATTAAAACTTTTCTCACTTCTTTTAGCTCCGCAACCGCTACAGACAGAAAAAAGAAGAAAAATTAATCTCCCCCTTAATTTTCTCCTTAAAAGTATTACTTTTATTATAAAATTTCAGACTTCTTTTGCTTTTTTCTGTATTCAGAAAGGGGAGTTTCTCAATTAAGGATAATAGTTATGAAGGTTGTTTTTTATATATTAAAATTATGTTGTTTAGAAAATTAGAACTTACAGCTCTCACTTATGGCTATCAGCAATAAATTTCTGATACCAATAGGCACTGTCTTTCCAAATGCGTCGTTGAGATTCGAAATCAACGTGTACAAGGCCATAGCGGGCGTTGTAGCCTGCGCTCCATTCCCAATTATCCATAAGAGACCATGCATAATATCCTCGGATATCCGCCCCTTCTTCTATAGCCTTTTCAATCCATGACAAAAATCCATTAAAATATTCAATACGCTGCTCATCGTGAATGCGGCCATCCTCGCAGATTTCTTCAGAACAATTGTATGTCCCATTCTCTGTTATATATATAGGGATTCCTATTTTATACTCATCATTCAATATATGAATAGCATCGTAAACGGCTTTCGGATAGAATTCCATACCATTATCCAAATAATTTCCGCCTTTCACCTTATTTTCATTTTTTATCAGCTCTGGTTCGCAGCAATCCAAAACTCGGTTATAACAGTTTAGACCAAAGAAATCCAACGGTTCGCAAATTTTCTTAAGGTCGCCAGGCAATATCTCTGGCATACAATTATTTTCTTTCATATATTTCAATAGAGCTGGAGAATATTCACCTTTGAATATAGGATTCAGATAGGATCTGTATGTCTTTTCATTTTCCAATTCAGCCAGAGCAATATCTCCTGCATGATCTGGCCTAAAAGGATGATGATTCCACATATCTACCACTATGCCCACTTTAGCATCTTTGAGATTTTCCTGCCTGAATCTCCTTACCCCCTCTCCATGTGCTAGCAGTATATTATGATTTGCGATTCTCCCCTCACGTTCAAGTTTTCTGCCGGGAGCAAACCATCCTAATGCATAGCCTACATAAGTTGCAATAGGCTCGTTAATAGTACTCCAAATAGGTACAATGTCACCTAATTCGCGGTAAAGCAGTGATGCGTACTCCCCATACCAATTTACAATTTCACGATTGCACCAGCCACCCATACGTTCAAGTTCATAGGGAAGGTCCCAATGATATATGGTGGCATTAGGAACAATGTCGTTTTCCAACAGTTCATTTACAAATCTTTTGTAGAAATCCAATCCTTTTTGGTTTATGGCTCCTTTTCCTTCTGGTAATATGCGAGACCAGGAAATGGAGAAACGATGGCTGTTTACTCCTAATTTCTTTGCCATAGCAATATCCTGACTGTAGCGATGGTAAGTATCGCAGCAGATTTCAGGCGTAGTTCCTCCATGAATTGCACCCGGTATCCGCGCAAAAACGTCCCAGATAGAGGGACCGCGGCCATCCTCCAAGGCAGCACCTTCCACTTGTGCGGCACTGGTAGCCACTCCCCATAAAAAATCCTTTGGAAATTTACTCATAATTCACTCCTCCTTATATTATATCACTCGAAATTTTATGTCAAAGAAACCCCTTCGGGGATCTCTTTTGACAACAAATACAATATCAACCTTTTACACTGCCTATGATATGGTGTTAACACTATCTAAGATATTGAAAAGCTGATTGAAATTTGCTTTCTTTATTCATTATATATTACAGCATCTGTTCCTTAAATATTAACTTTTCTACATTCATTGACTTTTCTTTACCTTTTGTAAACTATTACATTTTTAAATTTTCTCTATATTCCTGCGGAGTCATCCTTTACTTTTTTTGAAGGATCGGATAAAATAGGCAACTGATTCGAATTCAACAGCGCCGACTATTTCATAAACCTTAATCTTGATTTCCTTCAGCATTTTCTTTTATTCTTTCAAAGGTATCAAAGGCCTCCTACATGACATACTGTTGTTTACATTCATAAGACCTATCAATTCCTTATATGATGTCATCTTTTCCAGCAAAGACTCATAACGGTTAATATAAGAAAGAAATAAAGGGGAAACAGAAAGGTAGACTAGTTTACAATGTATAAAGGTGACTTCTGTTAATGTAAATGAGGTACTATTGAAATAACTGTAAAAAATAAATATTCTTTTATTATTCCTCTTTTAAAAATTCACTAATTCCCTTAAGTGCCTCTTCTGTCTCTGGGCAAGGAAACAATGGAAACACATGGAACATTTCTTTCCAAATTCTCAATGTAACATCTACTCCAGCTTCTCTACAAAGTTTTGTTATCAATACCGAATCATCAAAAAGCACTTCTTCAGAGCCAACATGTATCGATAGCTTAGGGAAATCTTTAAAGTCGCCGTATCTGGGTGACACATAAGGATCACTGAAGTCTGATTGGCTGAAATATGGTACGACACTTTGAGCACTGATCATTGGATCACGTTCTTCTCTGGTTATATGCGATTCCAAAACACTTCCTTGACCGGAAACAGGAGAGAAAACGCAAGCATTTTTGGGAAGAGGCTCACCGTGATCTTTCAGGTATAAAATCATCGTCAGTGTAAGCATAGCACCTGCTGATTCACCAAATACATGGATATTTTCATTTTTATACCCTTTTTTAATCAACCAACGATACGCATCAAGGCAATCGTTAATTGCAGCAGGATGAACTGCTTCAGGCCACTGTCTGTATTCAACAGAAAATGCATCCATCCTTGCATGTTTAATAATACCAGAGCAGAGCTGTCGTCTTGAGAATGCTGAACCGTTCGTAAACCCACCACCATGTAAAAATAGTAGTATATCTCCCTTCATCTTTTCAGAATTAATATCATCTAAGTGAAGAAATTCGCCCTTAGCGCCATACTCATCAACTATTTCAACGGTAATACCTTGGGGAGAAGGTATAGCACCCATAATCTCATCAATCTTTCTTCTTTCAGCTACAGCATCTTCAGCTGTCTGCTTCTTCCCTTTGCTTTGTTTTTTGGATGCTCGGAGCATCTCAATAATTTTTTCTGCTTCCTTACTAATCATACAAAGTCCTCCCTACTTAATTTATTGATACATTTTTTCATTCCCGTAGGAAGCTGTGAAAAAATAGTATAATTTCATTAAGGTATATTGAATATTCCTTACATATTTAATATACCTTAATGAAATCGTTTTATAAATATTAACATTTTTACTTCTATTGACTTATCTTTACTTGAATTTTAATGTTCTCTGTATTCTTGAGGGGTTTGTTTTTTAGTTTGTTTTTCTCCATTTTAAATCAAACTTACTACTTTAATTTAATAACATTAAAGTTATCTGCTCAATATAACCAATTAATTCAGTATAGTTCATTTTATCAATTTCTTTATTTTTCAAACCTAAACAAGCTTCTATTTCTTTAATAACCCACAAAGTATCAACGTCACGTGGAAAGACCTTAACTTTTTTCATTTCCTTCATTCCTTCATTTCTTGATATAATTTTAATATTCATCTCGGAATTCATTCTTCCTATGATTTCCATCTATAATTTCATTAAGGTATATTGAATATTTTTATATATTCAATATACCTTAATGAAATCGTTTTATAAATATTAACATTTTTACTTCTATTGACTTATCTTTACTTGAATTTTAATGTATGTTCTCTGTATTCTTGAGGGGTTATACCTGCACTCTTTTTAAATGCCCGTATAAAGTATGCTGCTGAATCAAATCCAACACTATTCGCAATTTCATGAACCTTTAAATTGCTTTCCATCAACATTTTTTTAGCTTTATTTAGTCTGATACTAAAAATATAGTCTGATATATTTACTCCAGCAATCTGCTTATATACACGTGAAAGATATGAGGGATTTAAATAAACCTGTTCAGCCAATTTAATTAAAGATACATCCTTATCCAAATTGTTTTGAATATATTCATTGATACTCGCGACAAGTTTCATATTCTTTTTTTCTCTGTCCACTTTCTGATAAATGAATATCATATCAGCAATTTTTTCGAAGCTTTCAAACACCTCTTCACAATGCATATTACAATTGATATTCATTAAACTTGTCAGTTCGGGATACGTAGCTAGCTTTTCTAGCAAAGTTTCATATCGGTTAATATAGTTTAAAAATAAAAGGGAAGTGGAAAAGTAAACTTCACTTCTAAGATTGGAATGGGTTTTGATGATGGGAACCAGGTTTTCTTTAAATTCAATAAACAAACTATAAAACTCCTTGTGTTCACCGCTTTCGAGGAACGCCTCCAAAGTATGCATCTTGTCGTTCCAAAACTTCACCTGCTGTAAACAACAAGTATATTGCTCCGACTGCTCAGTGTCGCCATCTGATGTATACTCCTTTGTAAGAATCATGTCCCTGTTCTTTATACCTCCATTGTTCATTAGCATTGCAAGGGATAAGAACCTATGTGACAACATTTTCCAGGAACATGGTTTACTATCTATTACAAATGAAATTGATGTTTCCAGACTTTTTTTACATTGATCCTGTATCGAATCAAGTGTTCCTTCGACATAAACAATAGTTTTATCCCAAAAATCAGCAGGGCTAACTCCCTCTCCAGCATATTTTTGCGGTTGAATGAGCCAGACCATTATCGAATTGTCAAGTTGGAGATATGCATATTTAAGCACAGTAGAAAAAAAACTCTGTGTAATTGCCTGTATGATTGCAGACTGTTTAGCTTTATCATTAGACTTCCTTGACAAAAACCAATTGTCAGTTCGGCCAATCAAAAGTAGCAGTTCATCGTTCTCAACTAAATTAATACCCAATTCGTCCAGCTGATTCTGGGAAATTTGAAATAGGTCATTTCCTTTTAGCTTTTCCATCAAATATTCCCTTTGCATAATTGGAAGCGCCATCTCCATTTGCCTTTTTGCATTTTTAATTAATTCTTCCTGCCTTATGAAGTTATCTATTTCATTTACCGCCTTTTCGACTGCTTTTACGATTTCTGCATCGCTTTCAGTCTTGAGTAAATACGTGACCCCACTTTTATTTGCTATGTGAGCATATTCAAATTCATTATATGCTGTTAGAAAAATCACTTTACATAACGGCCAACTGTTATTGATTTCCTTTAGAAGCTGTAACCCGTTCATTTCAGGCATATTTATATCAGTCATTACAATATCAATTTTAGCTCTTTTAAGAAAACTTAGTGCTTCCACCCCGGAATACGCCCTGTAAATATCCAGATCCAATTCCTGATTTTGTTGAAAAAGTTCATAGACCCAATCCACAATATAAGGTTCATCATCGATAATTAAAAGCCTATACATTATATTCCTCCTTAGTTTCAAAAAAAATGACTACTTTAAAGCCACCCATTTCACTACGTGAAACTGTCACTCCACTGCTACCGCCAAATTTCAGTCTTATTCGTTTATTTATATTAATAAGTCCTGTACTTTCTACTTCCCCAACATCTTCTTCGGATAGACATTGGTTTAGCTTGTATAAGTCCGCATCGTCAGCACTACTTCCATTATCTTCAACAATAGCACACAATCCCTCAAGAGTTTTGGTAAATCGAACAGAAATAATTCGTTGATTCATATTTTTTTTAAATCCGTGTTCAAAGACATTTTCGATAATCGGCTGCAGTATGAGTCTTGGAACAAGAAGATTCCTGTACCCTGGAGGTAATTCTTCAAATTCACTAGAGATTTTCGAAAAACGTATTAATTGAATCTCCAGATAATTTCTTACATGTTCAACTTCCTTATATAAGAGCATGTCATCTTTTGAATTCCGTGTCACGTATTGAAAATATTGTCCAAGATAACTACAAAAGTTTGTTGCATTTTCAATATCCTCTCCCTGTATCATTCTCTGCAATATAAAAAAACTATTAAACAGGAAATGTGGATTGATCTGAGATTGTAGCTGTTTCAATTCAGCTTTTTGACTCATAATTTTTTGTGTATATACCTGATCAATTAGATTATTAATATATTCAAGCATCGCATTAAATCTTGTATAAAGATATTGAAATTCATCATTAGTATTATGCGAAATAGTGAATTTCATCTCTCCTGCTTCAACTCTACGGAAAGCACTTACAAGTTTTTTTAATGGTCTTTGAAGAAACCTATGTGTTGAAAATGAGAATAATACAATAATAAAGATAGATATAATAGTAAAAATCCATATTACATATAAATATATATTTAAAGGTGAATATACTTGTTTTTCAGGAATATATGCAGCCAGCCAGATATTTTTATAATTAAGTTTTGTGCAAAACGTTAAATATTTAGTTTTCCCTAAACTAACAGCCCCGTTAAAACTCTCCTCTGAAACTCCATGTTTAATAATATTTTTTTTTATTTGTTTTGTAATTGAAGATTCACTGTCAGTAGTCAATGTATAGTCCTGATCTGGGTAGTAGATCAATGACCCGCTTCCCTTATAGGTATTGAAATTCATAAATGTATTTTGTAACATAGTGTTAGAAAATTGAACCTGTAAAACGTACTGAGGTTTTACATTCTTGTTATTTATTGAAATATTTCTTACCCTCGAAAACAACTCATTGTTTTCATTATCCAACTTGGAAATATTATCTGAAAAAGAATTAACTATTTCCAAATCCTTTTCTGAAATAGTTAAAACTCCGTTGTTTGCAGAAATCGTCTTCCCCAATAAAGGGATCATGACTTTTGCATCCTCTATATAAATACTGCTGTTCTTTAATGTATGCAGCCTACCCTGCAATCGATTCATAGACTGTACTATATCAAAATTAAATAATTCCTGTGGAATATTCGCTAACTCCAGTAAGTCCACATCCGATAAACAATCATTCTGCAAATATTGTATCCTATCAAGCTCGTTATCTAGAATGCTTTTATGATAAGCCATTTGAGACTTCATGGAACTCATTATCTCAGCTCTAATAATGGCTACCCCCCATTGATGTATTCCTACACTTAATATAAAAATAGGGAGCAATATAATTAGAAAAGTGAATATCACTCTAAAGAAGATGGATTTTGGAAATATGCTTCTTTTATATTTCATACAATTTACCTCGTTTCATTCAAGTTATAAGCAGGGTATTCAGTAAGCCACTTACTGAATGCTTTTTAAAGGAAATCCTTAATAATATGACATTATGTTCAACATATCTATTTGAATTATATAAAACATATTAATTTTTTCTATACAATCTTATTATACATTTCTAAAGTCGTTATTTATATATTAATATTTTTACTTTCATTGACTTACCTTTACTTATTATAAAAAAATCCCTTGTTCTATAGTTATTTAACAATGATTTTAGTGACAATAGATTTACTATAGCGCAGAATTACAAATTCACTTTATCTTTATTGTATACAATGTTTCCTAGCCCGCCATCTGTACGCTGCATTGTAGGTTCTACTGCCTTTGCAATATATGAAACTTCACCTAAGAAATTAAATGGTACATCGTCACTCTTACCTGCTTTAATATCCTCACAGACTTGAATAACAGAAGCTATCATCTCCTTTGAATCATCTCCATCTCCATGTGACAAGTATACTTTATCAAAACGCCCTTTAGTCTGAGCATCTAATTTTTTCAAGTTCTCTTCATAAGAAGTTATTCCAAGAGAATTCTTATCAAAGAGGAATGTAAAGAAGTTACAAGCATCCCCTAAAAACAATGTTCTTTCTTCTATAAATAGGATAGTAATCATTCCAGGTGTATGTCCTGCTCCCACGAAAATCTGCAAGGTTATTCCTCCAAGGTCGAAGGTATCTCCTGGTAAAAGTGGTTTGAAACTATGGCTAGATACACTAGAAATATAGTCTTCTTCTTTAACCTGCTTAAAGTTTTCACCCATGCTCATCTCAAGATAACCCTTACGAACAGACATATCACTGTGTTCTGCGTAGACATTCTTATCTGCTGGATTCATGTAAACATCACTAAAAGCTGAAGCCCCCATAGCATGATCTACATGTCCATGAGTTAATAAAACAAAGTATGGCTTGTTTGTCAGTTTATCAACATAAGCTTTTAGATTTCCTACTCCCGTTCCGGTATCTATAAGAGCAGCTTTCTTGATTCCCTCAACTAAATATATTATTTCACCAGTTGGCCCAAATATTCTGGTAACCCTATCTGAGATTTTTTTATACTTGAAATATTCGAATGTTTCCATAATTACCCTCCGTTGTATCATTTATTTTCCAATAATAGCAGGTACATGGTTCCAGTTCAATTAAGCATTTTTCTTGCTGCCAAAACACTTTCAACTGTCATTTTCTTTCCATTACTGCAGCGCAAATCTCTTGTTTAGCCAGCACTCAGCCATGGAAACCCACTTGGCAGCATCCATATCCATTTGTGTCATTATTCCCGAAGAAGACTGGTCAGCTAAACTTAAGCCATGATCGCCTTTTTCAAAAATATGTACTTCAAATGGTATATTTTTTTGGGCTAGTGTAGTTGCCATTCTTGTTGTCTTCTCTACCGGTACCAACTCATCTGCTGAAGTAGCCCAAAGGACCATAGGTGGAGTATTCTCCGTTACATGCAATGCTGGACTTATCTCATCCAAAGTCGTATCGCTAGGGTTTGAATTACCGGTGAAAGCAAGGTTAACCAAATCAAATAGTACTGTTGAAAATTCTTCCTTTTTATTTTCCTTCATCAGAAAATAATCACTTAACATATACCCCAGAATTATTGCTGCAGGCTTGAATACTTCTGGCTTTTGCTTAAAGTAAGCATAGATGACAGGTGTATGCCAATATACTGAATACATTGCACAATTGTGCGCTCCTGCAGAAAAGCCACAAAGAGCAATCTTGTCAGTATCTACTTTCCATTCCTCTGCATTTCCCCTAATAATCAGCATGAATTTTCCTATTTCTCTCATAGGATTCGGATGAATGCAGTGTTCTTTCCTTTCCTCATGCTTTTCACCAGGTTTTAGGAAGCCTGGCTTACCCTCAAAATAAACTGAATAACGGAGCACAAATGAATGATATCCCATTGCAGCAAATCTGAGTGCTACCGGTTCAGCCTCTCTGTCGGAAGATCCTAGATAAGCCCCTCCATGACAAATCAGAATAGCCGGTCTCTTTACTCCTTTTAACATCTCCTGTGAATCCTCGATTATATAAGTCGTTAGCGTGACATCTTCACGCTCTTCATACAATTTAATTATCTTTGATAACGTATTATTCATAGACCTCCACTTATCAATATCTTTACTGAATTAAAAATCAAATACTCTCTTTAGCGAATTATAGGCTATAGAGAAACAATTTCTATTTAATATACTTTACATACTTAATATACTTTAGTGTAATCGTTTTATATATATTAACATTTTTACTTCTATTGACTTATCTTTACTTAAATTTTAATGTTCTCTATATTCTTGAGGTGTTATACCTGTACTCTTTTTAAATGCCCGTATAAAGTATGCTACTGAATCAAATCCAACAATGTTCGCAATTTCATGAACCTTTAAATTGCTTTCCATCTACATTTTTTCAGCTTTATTTAGTCTAGTTTTATATCGGTTAATATAGTTTAAAAATAAAAGAGAAGTGGAAAAGTAACCTTCACTTCTAAGATTGGAATGGGTTTTGATGATGGAAACCAGGTTTTCTTCAAATTCAATAAACAAACTATAAAACTCCTTACGTTAACCGCTTTCAACGAACGCCTACAAAGTATGCATCTTGTCGTTCCAAAACTTCACCTGCTGTAAACAACAAGTATATTGCTCCGACTGCTCAGTGTCGTCATCTGATGTATACTCCTTTGTAAGAATCGTGTCCCTGTTCTTTATACCTCCATTATTCATTAGCATTGCTAGGGATGAGAACCTATGCGATAACATTTTCCAGGGACATGGTTTACTATCTATTACAAATGAAATTGATGTTTCCAGACTTTTTTTACATTGATCCTGTATCGAATCAAGTGTTCCTCCGACATAAACAATAAGATATAAATCAACTCTTAATAAAAAGGGAGCCTGTAAATAATTTTGTGTAAACAGAATAAAATATACTCTTTCTTGGCAATAATTTAGATAAGTTAATTATCAAATATTGTAAGGAGGAGTATTTTTATGTCAGACATTTCAAAGGAAATTTT
>Ga0209123_1001556_pt1 | contig 22231 bp, 18 predicted proteins | sample BarGraIncu00431A_FD_184500 | JGI IMG/M metagenome (GOLD analysis project Ga0209123, IMG submission 184500) | Arctic peat soil microbial communities from Barrow, Alaska, USA - Barrow Graham LP Incubations 004-31A (SPAdes) (version 2) | ecosystem: Environmental > Terrestrial > Soil > Wetlands >...
TAAATTCATATTTTGTTCAAAATTACCCTTATTAAAAGTTCCACCGAGCCAACATGTTTGAAGTCCCAAATCCGTTGCGAAGAGCACAATTTTTTCGAATAAATATCCAAATTCAAGTGCATCTTTAATTTTTGTAATATAATCCTCTAGACTTTTAAGGGTTATACTTTTAATATTTGTTTGATCAAATGTTCTGCTTGATTTCCTCATCTTTATAAGTTCAATAACTGACTTTTGAAATTCCACAATTGCTCCTTTTAATTTATTATTTATTTTTCATCTCAATATTGTAAAGTTTTCCTCACCCTCAATAATAGGCACATCAATCATAGTCATTTGCTTTACAGATGCTCGTTTCAATGACTTCATGTTATTGACCAGAAAATAAATTTGCGGTTCTTCACCTTGTAATTCTGTTTCCACACTTCCATCTTCTAAGTTTTTCACCCATCCCGTTAGTTTCATTTTTTCTGCAATACAATATATTTCAAAGCGAAATCCTACCCCTTGTACTCTTCCAGAAAAAATAACCTTTTTTCTGATTATATTGCTTGAAATACCTATAGGAAACTTAATATGATTTACATGACTAATTATATAACCGTCTCTTAATTTCTTAAAAATGTTCATTCGTAAGTGTCCTCCTTTTCTGGATTAACATTCTATCGTTTATTGCTACTTTTATTATATCCTAGGTTAGGACAGAAAGAAGGCAACTGACTAAGCAGACGCCTTTTCTTAGTAAAAATTATTGCTTATGCTAGTTCTGCTTAAGTAAAAACATTAATTGTCGGTTTATTGTTGGTTTATTGTCGGTTTATTGCATTATTTTATTTTGTATTTTTGTTATTTCTTCCTTACTTAGCATAATATACTTTTTATAAACTTCTCTGCAGCCTGGAGCCATTTGAAAAACAAATGTCTTTTAAAAATTGTATTGAATTAAATATGGATCAATTAAGCAAAAGTATGTAGATGGAACCTTAAAAGAGGCAGGAATACCTGCCTCAGAATAAAATATCTTGATTTGTAATATAAATACAGTTTATTCACATAACTTTATGGTTTTATGAGCGAATCGAATTTGATGATTTTAGATTATATAAAAACTGGTATGAAGTTTTTTAGACAAATACCCTGAAAATTATACCAATTATTGCCTTAATTTATACTTTTGATTTTTACTAGTTGATTTATTCGGTATTGTATATTCAATTAATTTGTTATCTAATAGATTCCGTATAGCTTTTTTTATATTTCCTGTTATTGATTTATATCCTAAATTAAATGCAATTTGCCTTTTAGATATTATGCTTGTTTTAAGCATTTGAAGTATTTTCAATTCAGTTTCATTTAGCCCTAAAACTTTTAATTCTTGTAAATAAACATCATCTTGGGCCTTATCTTGGGCCTTATCTTGGGCCTTATCTTGATATTTATTTTCATCATTAAAATATAAATTTATAGGTAATTCCACTAAAAAATAACTTCTATCTTCATCTGTATCAAATATTGGGTGTGGTGAATTGTTTGTAGCCATTGATTTTATTATTTTAGGGATTCCTGTAGATCTTCCTTCGGTAAGTTTTAATTCTTTTAAAAACTCCCCAATTCTTCTATTTCTATATCTTCTAGCCACAACTTTACCGGAATCTATATCAGATTTTCTAATGGATTTATCTGGTCCTGGATAGTTTAATATAATTATTTTTTCTGCATCTATTCTTATCTCTATAGGTTCTCTTACTTCGTAACTTCTATGATATACAGCATTAACTATAGCTTCTTCTAAAGCAGCATAAGGATAATTAAAGACCCTAATAGCTTCAGCTTCATCTGGTAATTTTATTATTTTTTCTTTTATAATTGAGTTTTTTATATATTTTAATGTATCTATTATTTGCTCATGTATAGGTCCCGTAAAAGTTTTTTCAATAAAAACATCATCAGCAGATGTGTTTTCAAAGTATACAAGTTCAATTTGACTCATAGGCATGAATTTTTGTGGATTATTACTGAACATAAGAATTCCTATGTTTTTGGGTTTTATATACTCTTGTGAACCTTCTACAATATTCACCTGTCTACATAATAATTCTTTAGGAATATCATTTACACGGTCATATAAATCACTTTTAACAGAACCCAAATATTCTCTTATTAAGTTTAATTTCAAATCTTCTATCTCCGCGTTATAGCAAACCCTGTCATCAAATGGTATATTCCCTGCTAAATTATATAACTCCCGTCTCTCAGTATCTTTTGCTTCTATTGTATTAGAAAAATGTCTTACATAGTATTTATATTCTTTATGTTTTCCATAAAAATCTTTAGGACATTCATATGGTCTATTTTGTCCACCAGGAACCCATATCACTAAAATATGTTTACCTTTATATATTAATGGCTCTAAAATTGGAAAGTATACAGGCTTTAGTAAATGACAATAGTTCAATAGTTCCTTTTGTATCTTATCTATATGATCTGCCTCAACACCATCCGGTGGCAATGTTGGTCTACCATTAAATTCGTCAACACCAACAACAATATATCCGCCACCCCAGTTGTTTATATCATTAGCAAATGCTGATATAGTATGCATTATTTCATTTGGATTCCATCCTTTTTTAAATTCAATTCTTTCCCATTCAATGGTAGTTCCATTAAAAAGTTGTTCTATATTTATCGGCAATCCCATTAATATCACTCCATTTTATATAAATTCTTTATTTCAAAATATATTCATTTAACTTTAATCATTTTCTTATACTATTAGTATATACCATGTGCTACCTTTCTTAAACAAAAAAAATAAGTGAAAACTCTAAACCTAGCTTTTCTTTTTCACTAGATCATAACGTAATAAATATTTTATAAATATAGCGATAAATTAACTCTTATCCCCTTTTTTTATATCTATCAAAATAACCCCTAGTTTAATAAAAATGTTTAAAGCAAGTTGTACTGCGTCACTAAGGGCATGATCCCGATATAACACCTCTAAATAGTTTGTGTCACCACTGGTGTCACAAATTCATTGTGTTTTTATGTTTACAATGTGTCCAGCTTATTTGTCCAGTCACTGACTGGACACCCTCTAATTTTAGGACAGTTTTCTGATATAATCCTTGCAATCTCATTAATATATAAAAAATAGAAGGAGGGAAAATTATCCGCCTTATATTTTTAATATTATAATGTCGCATGATATAAAAATATTATGTCTTATATTTCACCGTAATACAGAGTTCTCTCATACTCCCTATGTTTAATCAAATAAGTAAAAGAATAAATGTCCCAATGACACTTGCTAAAAAATGTGAAATAGTACACGTGTAAATATTCTTAGTTTTTTGATAAATCACGCCATAAATAATATTATCTATAAAAATAAAAAACAAGATATAAATAAGACCTGAAGTGAAGCCACCCGAAAAATTTGCTATGACAAAAAATAATGAAGTAATAATGATAGCCCATATTGGTTTTGTAATATTGCAAAGCTTAGTCTGGAAAAACCCTCTAAATGCTATTTCCTCAGCAAATGCTAAAATCAATAATTTAGGTATCTGTAAAAACGATTTTTCAAATGATAACATCGATTTTGTGTCTAAAAGAGACGAGTAGAACTCTGGTAGGACAAATTTAAGCAAACTAACTGATACAATACACGAAACAACAGGAATCAAAATTAACCACCAATATTTTTTTATATCAGATAAAATGTTTTTTGGAATAAAACCGATGTCTTCCATTTTCCCTTTGTTCCTTTTGTTTTCAATAAATAAATACAATATTGAAAAAAGAATAGTTAATCCTAAGCCAGCAACATTATTCAAACCTATACTTAAGCATAGAAATCCAAAAATTGCAATTGGAAGATAAGTTTTCAATAATTCATCTCTATTTTTCATTCAAACACTCCTTTTCACATTATTTAAAATCTTTACTCTGCCATATTTTTCAATTATATAGTAATTATAACATAAGTTTTAAATATTATAACTTATAACATAATCTATAATTCTTCAAAGAGGATTTTATGTGCAACTTGAATTTACTACCATCCTGCTCTTGGGAGTCCTTAGACAGACGTGCACATACTATGCTAATATCTGAGTTTCATTCAAAAGAGCCTGAAAACTAAGCGCAAATCATAATAGCATCAACATTTCTTAGCAAATGTAATTATTGAACCCAATAAAAAACTAAATTATCTTAGTGTACGTGATTATTGTTTCCAATGTAAACCGTACGTTCGCTTTTGCACGACCATACCTTATATTTTCCAGGTAGATACACTTCAGGATTTAAACTCGGCATTAACAACTTTTTTTGAGCCCTCAGGACGGCTAAAGCACTTCATGAATGCCCATGTAGCGCGGCTTTCATCATACACGGCACCGTGAGGCATGTTTTTCATGAGTGTAAAGCAAACTCTTGCCTGGCCGTAAGAGTTATTGTATAAAAAAGTCTGGAAACGTTCGCCATCTGTATATTTGTTTTCTTGTGTGAAGTGGTTCTCGCCGTTGTGCACCTCGTCCGGGATAAATTTCATAGGGCTACGGATTCCAGCTTCTCTAATGCTGCAATTGTTTATTTTGAGCATATTCTCCAGCAAACTGTCTAAATTGTCCCATAAGGGGACTTTATCGTCATTATCGCCGGCACAGATGAAACAGGGGAGCTCATAGCCGCTCGATAATATCTCTTCAAAACTGTCGGCAAAAGGCGCGTTCCACGGAGAAATTGCAGCAAAAAGTTCCGGATAGTGATTTCCTACCTGACGTGTTATCATGCCGCCATTAGAAAATCCAGTAAGATATACTCTGGATTTGTCAATTGAATAGATTTCATATAGCTTATCGATAATAAGCTGGAATACTTCACCATCTCGATCAAACAGCCATATGTTTTGGGGTGAATCAGGCAGAACGAGGATAAATTCCTTGGTTTCATCCGCAAGTCTATCCCAGGCGTTCTTGGTTGAAAAAATCCAAGATGGCTCCCCTCTGCCGTGAACGCTGAAAACAACAGGAAGACCCGCAGCGTCTTTATAGTTCATTCCCTCAGGAAAATAGATAAAAAATTTGTACTTAATATCGTTCATCATTACCGAATCATGTGCATAGCGATCGGAGTCGTAAAAGGCAGACTTGTTAAGGTATGGTTTCAAAGTGCCATCCGAAGAATTCTTCCAGCGAATAAATTTGTTGAAGAATTGATTCATAATTGTCTTAGCGAGTACTGGCGTAGCCGAAAAGTTCCCCACAGAAACTCTGATTTGAGCAGCTTCCTCTCTTGAATTTTTATAAAGTTTTGTGCTTATTCCCTCATATTCTATTAGTTCGGCAGGAGCAGCTATTTGGTTACTCTCAGAAAAATATGCAAGGGCCTCTTTTGCAAAATTCTCGTTTGGTCCGAACATCCAGAGGCAAACTGGAATATCATGATTTCTCATATTATAGTCAGGGCTTACATTGTGGACAAGCCAATGGCTGGAAGGGTTCAACTGGGCTGTATAGTCGCATGGAACACCGTCGACAAGAGCAACACCTGCAAAACGGTTTGGGCTTGTAACAGTAACATTTCCTGCAAAAACTGCGCCTTCCCCATAGCCCACCAAATAAATAAGAGTTTCCCAACACCAGATAAATCCATTTCGTCCGGGTATACTGTCACCATTTTTTGATCTAAAATTTTTCCTGGTTTCATCATATAATTCCTCTATAAGTGTGGGGTTTTGTGCCTGCCAACCATTTTTTGCAACCGGCATGACAAGAACTGCACCATCATCTTCTGCTAGCTCAAGCCATCTTGAGTCCTTTGCAAATTTTTCGACGGATTCATACGAATGAGCATCTCTGTCGGGCGCACAAACATAAATTGTCTTCGCGGGGGTATATGTGTTTGCCTTTGTTGAAATATAGAAAAACATCTCATATTTTTCCGACATATTGTTTTCCATTTGTTCCACATCCTTTCTTAGTACCCTTTCCCTCCGTGGATTCTATTCAGATTTGCTGGGGGTAGCACATAGATTACCTCCGGCAAAAACTTTTTAATATTTTTTATTCAGTTACCGGATCCGCTTTAGAGCGGGTAAATCAAGCCAGCGCTGACGCAAAGCGCAGAAATATAAAGAACGGTAAGTGGAATCGTATACTTGAGTGTCGAGGAAAGTCTATAATTGATTAAAGTCTACTGGTTAAGAAATTATAAGCCAAGCGATCCGCATCTGAACCAATGGAAGGACCATGTCCTGCAAATGACTGACTGACATATGTTACATCTGCTCCAGCTGCAGCGAGTGCTTTATAAAAAACCTCACTTTGTCTGATAGGTACTACAGGGTCTTGCTCTCCGTGCAAAATGACCATAGGCGGGCATTTTTCATTTATATAGGTAATTGGACTGCATGCACGTGCCAGTTCTACATGTTTCCATTCTGTTACACTTTGATCACCAGCCTGTGCAATCTTGATTAAGACCGGAGTTCCCTTGCCGGGACCCGCGAACCCCAGTGCTACAGCATCCGGACTATTTTCCACCATATCAATAAACTTGCCTTGGCCTACTTCAGTTTCACCTCCGCCAATTTCGGTTTTTTTATCAGTATTTTTGGATCCGGCTACATTTCCATTACATTCCTCATTAAAGTCTAGTAAATATGGAGGTGCATAGAACAGAGCAGCAGCTTTAATGGTACTAGAATATTCCAAGTTTCCACCTACATTGCCTTCCATTTCTTTTCTGTTTGCGGACATAGCAACCATTGCCGCAAGATGACCACCGGCAGAATTACCGAGAGTTCCAATTCGATCAGTGTCAATATGATAAGTATCGCTATTTGCTTTCAGAAAACGAATAGCTCCTTTACAATCATGGATTGCAGCAGGAAATATTGCCTGATCTACCAGCCTATACGCCGGTGAAATAATGGTAAAACCACTGTCCACCAATTTAACCAGGTCACGGAAATAAACAGCTCTATTTTCTTTCTGCTTATAATTTCCCCATAACCATCCGCCACCAAAGAAATAAACAATGCACGGACCTGGCTCGGTTTGCTCTGGAGACTGATAAATATCCATTTTTAGTTCAAAGCTTTTACAATTATCCAGTATAACGTTTGCAAAAAGTACATCTTCATAACGTGGTGCTCTATCTGGTAAGCAGATAGGTTTTTCTTTTTTCATGTAATGCCACTCCTTTTTTGCTTTTTTGACAATATTTCCTTGTCCCCTTGACGGGGAGCACACCAGTTTTTGGTATCAGCGAAATCAACAAAATAATTCTTTACAGATTGCCTGCACATGCAGCAAAACAAAGCACACCCAGACTGTGACAATCACCTGCCTGCGTGTGCTTTGTTTTTGTTGGCGTTTGCTTAAAGCTCACAATGACACGGCTTAAATAGCCTCTGGCATAGGCCATACCCGCATAGATCACCAGCGCGGTTTGCCACTATGGCCCTGGTTCAGCCAACTGCTCCTGCTGTCGCAGCGTCAGTTACATAGGGAATATGATAACGGCGCCTAAGCAAAGCGCAATGATACGTATAAAGTACATTGGGACGGTGAACGCCCAGAACTCTGGGAGCTTGTATTTACCCATGCCAAAGATTATAGCAGGCATGCCATCGATCGGCATGTATCCTCCGTTCCAGCCAGATACAACCACGGCAACTGCTGCTGCAGTGGGATTGAGGCCCAGGCTCATGCACGCGGCAATAGCGATAGGGGCAAAGATGAACACGGAGCCCATGTTAGAGCCAGTGAAGGTGGCGCAGGTGCTGGTCAACAGGGAGAAAATTAATATAATCATAAAGGGGTTGATGTTGTTGCCCAGTGCACTGGCCACATTGGCCCCCACTATAGCGGTGAAGCCAGAATTAGTTAGGGCGTCAGCCACACCGATAACACCAGCCATCATGAGGATTACTGGAGCACCCATATTGTCACGGACTTCCTTGAAGTCAAGTCCACCGATAAAGAGCACGAAGGAAGCTGCCAGACCAGGAATTACAAAGGCCACATTGCCCATCTTGTTCATGAGCATCATGCCGATAACGCTTACAGCAAACGCAGCGATGATGCAGTACTCCTTCCACGCAGGCATCTTCTCAGTCTCGGCTTTATTCATCTCCTTGCTCTCCCCGGAAACATCGCCAATTGGACGATCAGGCATTAAGCGATAAGAGACCAGACACCATAACAAGAAAGCTATGGACATGAACAAATTCACCAGGGAAAAGTTCACCATGGAAAGCTTCCCTTTGAACCCAGCAGCTTGTAGCACAGTCATCGTAACTCCGAATTGAAGCGCCACATTGATTGGAATCAGCGGGTGGTTGGTAGCAAAGCCCAAAGGCATCATGAGCTTGGAGGTCGGAAGCTTTTTGTTATATGGGATTGTGGATACCAATGACAAAATCAGCACGTAGTAGCCTGTGGCTCCACTGCCCACCAAACTGGCACCAAGCATAACAACCACAATTAGCAGGACGTAACTCTTGTATCCACCATTGTCCACTAGGGAAATCATGGAGGACTGGACCTTATCGATAAGGCTGGTTTTCTGGAGAGCTGCCATGACCACCATGAAACCGGCAATCATTATAACGCTTGGGTTCACAAAGCCCGCGAATGCCTGCTGAGGGGTGGATAAGCCGGCAACTACCAATAGTAGGCAGGCGAGTAGTGGTGGTGCACCGAAGGGAAGCTTATCAGTCATTATCAACGCAATCATTAGGATTAAAATACCAAGGGCAAGAATCATGTGCATTGTCATTTTTATTTCTCCTCTCGTTTTTAGATAATTTTTAGGACTCCCAGTTTATCTGGGTATCTATCAAAAGCCGGCTTAGTTGCCGGCGGCTTTTTCCTGCCCCGCGGCTATGCGTATGGCATAATCGATATCGTTTACAAGGCTCAGTGACTCTGGGCAGCTGTGGGGTTATAGAGTCCCACCCCCTCACGCTTTTTCCCCAGCACGTCCTGCTCAGTAAAGCGAACATATTTCACTCCAAGGCGGGTGTGGGACGCGTAAGTAAGATGTAGTGCTCCGTCGGCGGATTGCATCAGATATGGATACTCGTACTGACGATTGTTGGTCTTGTTTTCATCACCCATGAAGCCCTCGCCTCTCTCCATCCAGCGAACAATAGGGAAAGTCAGACCGCCGTCCTCAGAAAGAGCCACCGCCACCGGGCAACGCAGACCAGGCCAAGCAGCCTTGCCAGGATGAGGATCCGGCGTACAGGTTGGGTTGTACGCAATGGCGATGCGACCGCTCTGCAACCTTAGCGCGCTGATGCTGGAATTGTTGTTTGGGAGTGGAGTCAGTACTGGCTCGCTCCAGGTCTCGCCCCAGTCAAAGGACTCGCTACGGTGAATGCGGTAAGCCTCACGGTTACGCATAAAAGCAACCAGATGTCCGTTTTCCAGCTCTACCACGTTAGCATGAACATGACCATTACTCTTTGGCATCATGACCATTCGCCAGGCCTTTCCCTCGTCGTCCGAGATGCGGAATGCGGTGGGATCACCGGACAACCCGTCCACCGAATCGGTGCACAACCAGTTTGAAAAAATCCAACGTCCGTTGGACAGGATCTGGATCGGCTGGCGACAGAAGGTGCCCTCCTCTGGAAAAATCGTCTCATAGGATCCCCATGTCTTGCCACCGTCGGTGCTCTTTTGGCAGCGAACCACGGATGTGTACTGCATGTTGTCCTTGCCCTCCTGACGGTCTCGCTGAGCGGTGTACATGGCCCAAACGGCATTATCAGGACCGTAAAACAATGAAGGATTCTGCTCGCTGCGGGTGGAGTCGCTAGAGATATCGACTGGTGACAACCAGGCCGGTGCATCCTTAGGCAGGATAGAGCAGATGATGTGGATATCTGCGCTGCCCTCGTAGGTGCCTGCGAACCAGCAGCATAGCAGGTCGCCGTTAGGCAGTTCCACCAATGCCGGTGAATGTGCGGTTGGGTATCCGCCGGTTGGCAGCAGCGCCTCCAACATTCCCATGTCACCATTGTGGTAAATAGTACCATCCCAAGTCAGTTCATGTAACTTTGCATATTGCATATTGTTGTCCTCCTAATTTATAAATTTTTAGACATTTGTTAAATACCTGAACTCATTGATTTTACTGGGTTTTACTTTGTTTCTACATGGATTTCCTCTGCTTGTGGTAAAAATTGCTGAAAGGCTTTATAACTTCACAACAGGGTTTATGTGCATCCTCCGGAAAAATTCCGTACTCTCCTGCGCTTAGTGTAAGTTTAATATAATCAGAAATATTTTTGTAGAAGACAGCATCTCTTTCTTGTAATTTGTCTTGCTGAATTTTTAAATTTTCTGAAGAATGTTCAATATGCCGTACCGGCTTGTACCAGTAAATATTCAGCTATTTCGGTTAATACTGCTCCAAACCAGGTTTTGCTTTTTCTGCCTTTTTTCTTAATGTTGCATATCCATAAATAAATACAGCAATGCCAAGAATCAATGGAATTATCGTTGAAAGAGTAGGATCAAGACCTATATATTTTATTGTTAAATTATCCTCTAATATCATTTTAAAAGAAGTATGTGCTAATATTGCACCACCTAAAAATATAATAATAGGGTGATTCTTCATTAAGCTCGCAACATATCGACTTCCAAAGAAAATTATTGGTATGTTTATCAAAACACCAACAATAATTAATAAGTCATTACCATCTGCTGTACTTGCTATAGCAAGCACATTGTCAAGGCTCATACTAATATCAGCAATAATAATAGTAAACACAGCTCCCCAAAAATTGTCTGCTTTTTTTACTTTACATTTCGGCCCTTCACACTCAGGCTTAATGAAACTCCATGTGATTTTTACCAAAATTAACCCACCAACTAATTTAATTGGCAACCACTGTATGCTCATTATTGTAGTAATAATACATGCGAAAAACACATTTAATCCTATTGCTCCTGATATCCCTATAAAACTAGCTTTTTTTGCATATTCAGGTGATAAATCTTTTGTTGCAAGCGCAATAATACCAATATTGTCACCAGATAACGTTAAATCAAGTATTGTAATTTTTAATGCACTTAACATGAATAGCATTATACCTTCCATTTACATCCTCTTCTCTTGTTTTACAATCAAATTCATTTGTTAATACAAACCTTAACCTTAATAACAATCTTTTTCACCTGTGATGGCTCTAAAAAAGCGCAACAAGGTTTATGAGCATCCTCTGGAAAAAATATTCCATAATCACCTGGTTTAAATTGTAATTTAGCATAATCTGAAACATTTTTATAAAAGGCTGCATCTCTTTCTTGTAATTTATCTTCCATAATCTCTAAGAATTCTGTGGGAAAGAATCCAATAATTTCTGTTCCAGAAACGACATACTGTATATCTATATATTTTACATGCGCTTCAAAACGTCTATCATCAACATTTTGCGTTGTATATTCCTGTACTAAGGCATATACATTTTCTCCATCAACTTCATATCTACCCACTTTAATGGAATTTAAATCAGTATTTTTTAAAAAATCAAATGCAGCTTTAAAATTAGTATTAACACTAGTATAATCTTTCATATTTTTTATACTTTCAAAAATCATTCTCAACACCCCCTTTTTAACTTATCAGCCATCTTTAATTTATCCAAACTACAATAATTTTAGATAAATAGCTCTCATGTCATCTCTTGTCATTTCTTTCGGATTATTATTGAGTAACCTTGTTACTTTAGCAGCTGCAACGACTAGAGTTTCTATATCGTCTTTTGTAATCCCAAATTTTGTTAGATCTGATGGAATATTTAAATCCTTTACCAATAGATAGATTTCAGAAATTACTTTTTTCCCTATTTCTTCTTTTGATAATCCAGCTACATCTATATCCATTTCATTTGCTACAATTATAAGTTTATCCAAAATTGAATTTGCATTAAACTCCATAACATATGGCAAAAGCATAGCATTGGATACCCCATGAGCAATTCTATATTTCCCACCTAAAGGGTAAGATAAGGCATGTACAGCTACAGTGCTTGCGGATGATATACTTAATCCTCCATAGAAAGCTGCTAAAAGCATATTTTCTCTTGCCTCCATATCATTACCATTAATGTATGCTCGTCTTATATATTTACTTATCAGATTAATTCCCTTTAAAGCAAATATATCACTAATAGGATTTGACTTTTTGGAAATAAAACATTCAATACAATGACAAAATGCATCTATTCCTGTAGAAGCAGTAATATGCGATGGTAAACTCTTAGTCATTTGTGGATCAAGAATTACATAATCACCAATAAATTTGTCTGTAACAATACCTACCTTTAATTCTTCCTCGGGAATAATCACTATGGCATTTGGTGTTACCTCTGCTCCTGTTCCAGAAGATGTAGGTACCATTACAGTTATAACACCATTTTCTATTATTAATGAAGTGTCTAATATATTTTCTCTATAACCTTCATTTTTCATTAAAACTGCAACTAGCTTTGTGGTATCCATAACGCTACCACCACCGATTGCAATAATCAAATCTGCTTTAAACTCATTTGCCTCTTTAAAAATCTGCATAACTTGCTTTTTTTCAGGTTCTGTTGGTACATCACTTATTATATTGATTTCAACATTTAAACTTCTAAGCACATCTAATGGTTTTTCTAAAATTCCTGCATTAAAAACACCCTTATCTGTAATTAAAACTATTTTTTTTGCTCCACATATCTTAATAATTTCTTCTATTTTCAAAATACTATGGAGCCCTGAAAAAACTTTTCTTGGCATACCTATCGAATAAACTTCGCTCATTATCTTTTGCCTCCCTAATAATATTACATATATTAATTAAAATTTTATTTATAAAGTTCCAATACTTTTAATAATTTAACTTCAATTTCTTTACTATCCACATTAAATGGAGCCTTCGCTGGTCCCACTGGGTTTCCAACTAAGTTAGTTGCAAATTTTACAATTGAATTTGGATTTTCCCATTTTAAGGTATCGCGTATTGCACGAATGCTATCTTGTGCTCTCTTAGATTTCTTAAAATCACCTTTTTTCCATTCTTCATAAATGCTTACCATAATTTCAGGTAATATATTTGATATTCCAGAAATACCACCATTTCCTCCTGCCATTAGAGTCCATAGAATTAATGAGTCATTTCCAGACAATACTATGAAATTCTCTGGTGTTTCTTCAATATAACGAAGCACGTTATCAAAGTTTCCACTACTATCTTTTATTCCAACAATATTTTTAATTTTTGCCAATTTTACAACAGTAGTATAATCAATATTTACACCAGTTCTTGCTGGAATATTATATAATATAATTGGAATATCTACTGATTCTGCAAGAGTACTAAAATGATTATATAATACTTCTTGCGAACATCCTGCAAAGTATGGAGATATAACTGAAACCGCATCTACTCCCAATTCCTTAGCTTTTTTAGTGAGTTCAATAGTCTCTTTTGTAGTAATGCAACCTGTACCTGCTAAAACAGGAACTCGTCCTTTTGTTTCATCAACTACGATACTAATTACTTTCAATTTCTCCTCAAAACTTAGGGCATAAAATTCTCCATTAGTTCCTAAGCAAAACAGTGAATGAATACCAGCCTTAATAAATCTATTAACCTGATTTCTTAATTCTTGTTCATTAACTTTTTCCTCCACTGTTAAAGGTGTAGTCATTGCTGCTATTATACCGTTTAATTTTAACATTTTATTTCTCCTCTCAAATCATAATAAAGTCATAATTTATTTGTTTTTTGGTGCTAATTCAATTGCTTGTCTCATTGCTTCAATCATGCTTTGCTCATCTGCAATTCCTTTACCTGCAATATCAAAAGCTGTTCCATGGTCTACACTTGTACGTATTTTGGGTAGTCCAACTGTTATATTAACGCCATTCGCAAATCCCAAAACCTTAACTGGAATATGTCCTTGATCATGATACATAACAACAACTATATCAAATTCTCCCTTAAGGGTTCTGTAGAATACTGTGTCTGCAGGTATTGGTCCATTTACAATAATCCCTTCAAGTTCTGCTCTCTTCACTGCAGGCAATATTTCTCTTTCTTCTTCTCCATAACCAAATAGTCCATTTTCACCAGCATGAGGATTAACACCACAAACAGCTATACGTGGGTTTGGATTTCCTGCCTTCTTAAGAACATCTGCAGCCATACATATTACTTTATATACCCGTTCCTTATTAATAGATTTTACAGCATCAATCATTCCCATATGCGTAGTAACGTGTATTACTTTAAGTTTTGGAGAAGATAACATCATTGCAAATTCCTTTGTTCCTGTAAGCTCCGCAAGAATTTCGGTATGCCCAGGGTAGTTATGTCCACCTTTATGAAGTGCCTCCTTATTTAGAGGTGCAGTGCAAATTGCATCTATTTTGTCCTCATTTGCAAGTTCTATTGCTTTTTTTAAATATTGAAAAGCAGCATTGCCAGCAGATGCAGATACCTCCCCAAAAGATAGGTCACTAGGCAATAAATTAAGGTCTATACAATCAACTTTTCCATACTTAAACAAGGCATCATTAATATCTGTGATTATATTAACTTCAAGACTAGATTTAACAATTTCATTTGCTCTTATTAACATCTTTGCATCACCTATAACAATAGGCCTACAATTTTCATAAATTTCCTCATACTTAAGTGTTTTCATAATGATCTCTGGACCTACGCCTGCAGCATCTCCCATGGTTATTCCAATAATAGGTTTATTCAAATTAAAATCCCTCCTTTTAACATCTTTAATGCTTTAATTAATGAATCATATTTTCCAAATGCTCCTGCTTTAGTAACTACGTACATATCAAATTTATTAATAGGTTTTCCGAGTGGTATACCCGGCTCTATTTCATTTATTAAACTAATACCACAAATTTCGCTCCATTTACATACCGCTTTTGCCGTGTCACCTCCGGTAAGAATCATTCCTGCAAGAGGTATTTCTTTTAATATCTTTGACATAATTTCTCCTAATGCATTAGAGATTTGATTGGATACTTCCATTCCATCAAGACCTAATTCTTTTCCACTTAACTTTGTAGCAACAATATATTCAGGTAATGAGCATGTATAAAGACTGATGTCCTTTCCCTCTTTTGTTGCTATTGACACTTCATCAAAACACCTCTTGATTTCGTCTGCCTTCTTTTTATCAGATTGAATAATATCCAGAACATTAAGATCAACTTGTGCAACTTGTGGTAATTTATTAAACCGATTTACTTGGTTACTTGTTAATTGTGATAAACTTCCTGAAACAAGTATAACAGGATTTTTAGTTGGCGAAATATTCATTACTTCAGGCAATACATCAGGAAATCCAAAGTATTTTGGAATGAACTCTGCAAGTCCAGCAGAACCTACCCAAAGTATTCTAGATGGATCATAATGTGATTGAGAAGCTGCTATAATTTCTAAATCATCTTCAGTTTCAGCATCAAAAATAAAAATTTCATTTCCATGTGCTCTTTCTTCATTAATTTTTTTAATTATATTGACTATACCGCCACGAACAATATCTAATTTTATTAATGTACATTTCCTGTTTGTTTGAAGTGAGATTAGTTTAACTACATTTGATTCTTTTACAGGTGTACGTGGGTCCCTAGCAACCTCTGTCTCACTTACTGGTACGTTATTTAAATATTGAATTCCATTAACAGTTGTTCTTCCAAGCTTTGGAAAAGCCGGTACTACTATTGAGTAATCAAAAGATGTCGAGTCTAGTATTGCATCAATTTCACATCCCAAATTTCCTCTGAGTGTTGAATCTATTTTCTTATAAATAAAATCAAATCCGTAATTATGAAGTTTACTTACAGTATCTTTAACTCTCCCATAAGCATCCTCTGTTTTAATAGCACGGCTGTCTGTATCTACTACAATAACAACGTTTTCATTTGGTGCATCACTAAAAAGGTTTATATCAAAAATCACATGTGTTTCAATACCTTTTCTAGCAAACTGAACACCTGAATCTGAAGCTCCTGTTAAGTCATCAGCTATTATTGCAATTTTAAACATAATAAAACCCCTCCAAACTGAATTAAAATAAGCTCCTTTAAAACCTCCCTTTAATATCTATTATTAATAGTAATGAAAATTTTATTACTACACGAGCTACTTTCTTCGTTTATTTTTGCAACATAATATATTAATATTTGTTTTGCTTATTTGTATTATATAACTCTTCGATACCATTCGTCAACTTACGACTCAAAAGTTGTTTATTTTTGCAACACCTTAGTACTATGTTCCTTTATTTTTTTCAAATAGTCATTCTAATGATTCCCAATCTTTCTATAACACTAAATTTACTCATCCCATCTTCTTGTAATATGCGTCATAAAATTTTGTTTGTTTTATTCAATTAAATATAATATTAAATAACTTATGAAAAACAAAATAGAAAACATCGAGATTCAAATTAAGAAACCTAAAAAGTGAGTATCACTTTTTAGGTTTCTTAATTTGATTTTTGCAAGACTATTCATTTTTGCAACATTATTGTATCATATTCCTTTAATTTTCTCCAAATAGTAGTCCTATTAATTCCTAACCTTTCTGCAGTACTAGATTGATTCATATCTTCCTCTTGCAAAATATGCCATAAAATCTTTTTTTCAATTTCTTCCCAAGAACCACTTATATCCACCATCATTGTATTTTGCGATAATTGTTTATGAGATTCCTCATACCTTTTTATAATCTCCGCAACCTCACTTAATTCAATATACGGACCATCTGATGCGGCAGGCATTTCTGTAACAATATTAATTATCTCTTTAGCATTACCAGGCCAATTCTCATTCATCAATTTGTTAATTACTTCCTCTCTCATTCCAACAAGTTGCTTACCATACTGTGAATTATAATCCGCTATCTTAATTCTAACAATTTCTTCAATATCTTCTAACCGTTCCTTTATAGGTGGTATTTTCAAATATAATTCCCCAATAATAGAAAAAAGTTTTTTAGAAAATTCTTCTCTAATTGCAGATTTTTCAAATGGAATACGAGATGATGCAATTATCCTCATGGAAGTACCTTTTTTAACCTCAAGAACTAGCCTTTCTTGCATACTACGTTTCATAACATCAATATCCTTAAGATAAAGTGTCCCCTTTTCTCCCTTTTGTATCAGACCTATAATATTTTCATTTCCAAATAATTCACTTTCTAATTCTAAAGCAGATAGTTGACTACAGTCCAAAATATAAAATGGATTTTTTCTAAGGGAACTTTCCGAATGAATCGCCTGGGCAAACATACATTTTCCACTTCCGCTTTCACCATAAATCCAAACATTTTCATCTAAACTCGCAAGCTTTTTCGCCTTTTGAATACATTTTTTTATAGCAACACTTGAACCAACTATTTGAGCAAAAGTTGAAATACCAGACGGCATTTGTACTAACGAATTTTTTATTTTTGCCTCATCAGTTACTAGAAATATTATGTATCGTGCCCCAATTTCATCCGGATTGGATACTATGTTAATGTATACTTGCTTTTTCTTTATATAAATATATTGTTTAACATCTTTCTTACCCTCATTTACGATGTTTTTAATTAAATTTACTATAATAGGTACATGATAGGCAAGAACATCTCCTATAAGTTTAACCGTTACTTCCCCTAAAATCGTTGCCGCTGCACTGTTTGTATATCTAATAATATTTTGACCGTCAACTGCTATTACCCCTAAACTACTTGATTCAAGTAACTTCTCCAAAATGTTTACCTTAGCTTTTCCTTTAATTAAAATAGTATATATCCTCTGCACTTCTTCAAATGCTTCGTTTACTGATTCATAACCAGAAGTAATAAGTATCCCTCGATAGCCCATTTCTTTAGCAGCCCTGACTGTAACAACATCTCCTAGCACAATTTGTATACCATCATTAAACGCCTTTTGAAGAACCTCTGTTACTTCAGTTTCTTTGTTAAGCGAATATATAGGTAAATCTATATTAAGTAGCTTTCTAACAATCTCAGTACCTTTGCATATATTGTTAAATCCTATAGCTGCCATCTTTGTACTTGAATTTTTAATTAGTGTTAGAACATGAAGAATATCATAACCTGACACAGGGATTTCAATAACTGGTATTTCAGCGTATTCACGTATTATATTTGCAGTACCTCCACGGCTGAGTATAATATCGTAACCCTTTTTATCAGCTTCTCTTGCAATTGGTATTGATCCATTTAAATCCGCAATTTCAATGTCCATAACAATATTTTCATACTTGCTACATACATCTTTAAGCAATTCTCTTAAACCTTCATATGGGACTATTGCCAATAATTTTATTGTCATAATTTTTCCTCCAGTTTGTATTGCAATTTACAACACATCCATCTTACCATTAAAATTCTCCTGCTTCAATATGGGGGTTGTGTAGTAATTGAACAGAAAACCGGTATAAGCATAAAAAAATAATGATATTCATAAATTCAAACTCAAAATAGTATAATTCCTATTGTTGGATTATCATCTTCTCCCTTTACTTTCTTTTCATAGTATCTAACATAAAAATCCATCTATAAAAAAGGAAGTTCATAATAAAATGAACTTCCTTTTTTCATAATTGACTATTTATTATATAGTTTTATTCAGATCATTTATTAATGAATGATTCAACGTATTTTAAAAAACAGATGAACTAACTTATTTAAAATCTTCTTTAGGCTTTTAGTTTTTGAACTATTTTTTCCACATAATATTGAGGTCCTATTAATTCTAAATTATGTTTATTTATAGTTACTTCTATATATTCCGGTAAGCGTGTTATAAATACAGAGGATTTATAAATTTTCTTTTCACTTCCATCTTCTTTCATAGACCAGTGCATTTTTTTCATAATTTTCTGTAACTCAATTACTAAATCTTTATTGATTACATCTTTATACAAAATTTTTGCGGCATATTTTTTATATTTGTTAAAATAACCTATACCGGAACCTACAGAAATTGCAAATGCAAACATAATAATAGAACCAAAATCAAACTTCTGTGACGGGTAGACTTTAGATACAATTAAACAAATTATTATAAAAATGACAAAATTAATACAAAACAGCTTGAAACTCCTCAAAAGTTCATCTTTATTGACTTTATTCAAATTTACACCCCTATTATTCTTTTGTGTTAGTTGATTATATATTACACATGTGAACTATCATACAATCTATAATACATCATTTATTGTAAAATTCCTACATTTAAATAAACAGTGTAAAAAGTCATTGGTTTAATACAACCCGTGGTAAATCCTTTTACATATTTTAAATATTACTTAATTATTTTAATTTTAATATCTTTTCCATTTGCATATTTTTCTAAGATTTCTTTACCATATTTTAAATATTCATCAATATCAGTACTACCACTAAATGAATAAATAATCATTAATATTTCACTGGTATTACTTGTTATCATGGCTCTCTCAGAATCACTTGTCGGACTTCCAAAACTACCCACAGAATCAGTTAACACTGGAAGATTTTCTATATTTATTCGATCTTTACCAATACCTTTGTATTGTTCGTCTTTTTTACCTATCATGAGAGAAATTGGGTTATGTAAGTTTTCAATATTATATGAACCTACAGGAAACTTTGATTTTAATGATATTAGATTATTAATGTCTACAATATTGTTTATTTTATAAACTCCTTTTCCCTGCAATATCCTTCTTATTAATGCTTCTGAGGATAACCGATATTTACTAGGTACTTTACCTAGTTTTTTATATATTTCTCTTCCTTCTTTAACTCTAGGTAATGATGCTAGTTCTTCTATATGTATTTCTTTCTTTAAGACTTCACAATAATCGTTAAGTTCTTTCCATAAACTATCACTGCTGCTTTCTACATCTACATGTGCTTGTATACAGCCTAGTGTAATTTCAGGACAAATTTTCTTTAATTCTTCGCAAATTATAATATCTACCATAATATAATCAAGCTCCTTTGTACTTATTAATTTTAACATATTGAGACAGAACCCCCAAAACTATAACTACAATACCTACTACTGCACTTATCAATATCCTCTCATTCAAAAATATTGAAATATATATTAAGGATATAAACGGAGTTAAGTATAGCAAATTTGAAACTATATGGGTTTCTCCGCCTTCTAAAGCTTTGAACCAAAATATATAAGATATCCCATTGACGAAGATTCCATTATAAATAATCCACAGCCAAACACCAAAGCTAGGAAACACAATTTTCGAAAAAATTAATACTGTTGGGATTATAAATATTAAAGCGGATAAGAAATATATAAAAACGCTTATGGTTTTATCAAAGTTAAATTTTTTCCCTAATACAGAAAATAACGCAAAAACAAAAGCTCCACTGAGTGCGAGTATATCTCCTTGCAAGTTTGTTAAATTGAAGGCTGAAATATTTCCTTTAGTAGTTATGATGATAATGCCAAAGAAACTAATAAGAATTCCTACTAATTTTTGTAAAGTTACCTTATCTTTAAGTATCACAAAGGACAATATAAGCACTAATATAGGCCAAGTGTAAGTTAATATAAAACCTTCTGAAGCTGTTGTTTTACTTAGTGCTCCGTATAAAAAAACATAGTACATATAATTGCCGAGAAACCCAAGAAAAAACATTGAGCTATATTGACTCTTATTATATTTTTTTAAATCTCCAATTTTCTTTTGAAATATCAACATTAATCCAAGTACTAGTGTTGATAAAATAGTTGAATAGAACAAAGTTTGCAAGCTATCTAACTCTACCAAAATCTTTTTTGTTGCTACTGGTATGGAAGCCCATAATAATACGCAAAGAGTTAAATTGATATATGCATTGTATTTTTTTGCTTTAAATAACTTAATAATCACTTTCATCTCCTTAAATTATTAAAAAATAAAGAACTATTAAACATAGTTCTTATAAATATTATTATAGCTTTTTAGGTTAGATACGTCTTTTCTGAAATCCAGTTACTTTTTAGTCTATTTTTTGATTTTTTTTTCTAAACTCTGAAGGTGATATTTTTTCTAAGCGTTTAAACACTTTAGTAAATGATGAATTGTGTTCATAACCTACCATTAAAGAAATTTGTAAAATTGTTGAATTTGTATTTAAAAGCATTTCTTTTGCCTTATTTATTCTTAGATTTTGTATATATTCAATAGGGGAAACGCACATATTATGTTTAAACCATTCACTATAATAACTAGTATTGTAATGTTCAATATCTGCTATTTTCTTTATGTCAATATTTCCAGTAAAATGTTCATTTATATATTTTATAGAATTAGGCAAATTTTCAGTAACAATAAAACTATAAAAGTAAATGAATAAGTTATTTATAGAACTAGAATTTTTGTTATTATCAGCTTCATTTAATAATAAATATCGTATAGCTTTCCATTTTTCATCAAATAGAAATTCTCTTCCACCGCACATTTTTTCCATATCATACTTGTTAAGCATTTTATCAGGTATATCTAGAACTAAGAATTCATTATTACTTTTAGAATTAAAAACATGTTCACAATCTGGCGGAAGAAAGAATAAAGAATCATCTTTTAGCTTTAGTTTTTTATAACCAGTTTCTATAGAAAGTATGCCGTGAAGTGGCAAAATTAATTGTCCATATTCATGAGTATGGGTATTAATTTTAAAATTATATATTCTACGTTCACATTTTATACTGTTCAATAGTATGCACCTCTTCTTTTTATACACAATAACTCTAAATTTTAATGTTAATCTTATTATATCATAAGAGTATTTTTTATTAAGAAGTCTACATTATACCACTGGGCCAATAACTATTTTATCCACAATATCATGATGAAAAATTTACTTGTCCACAATTAATTAAACTTACCCTTCCCATTTGCCATTTAGATAGCCTAAGCAGACTTTACGAATATATTGATTAACTGCCTCATTATTTCTAATCGGTGCTAATATCTCATTCTTATTTTATTTTCATATCCTTTACTACTAAACCAAATTTTTATAATTTGTATATGTCTCAGGATTTTTGGCCTTTTCACCTAATAGAATAACCTTTCTATCTCCATAAAAATTACTTTCTAAATTGTTATCAATTATATATTCTATAGTGTCAATTGCTTCCTCTGGTTTTTTAGAAGTCAACTTCATTATA
>Ga0209123_1001557_pt1 | contig 22229 bp, 19 predicted proteins | sample BarGraIncu00431A_FD_184500 | JGI IMG/M metagenome (GOLD analysis project Ga0209123, IMG submission 184500) | Arctic peat soil microbial communities from Barrow, Alaska, USA - Barrow Graham LP Incubations 004-31A (SPAdes) (version 2) | ecosystem: Environmental > Terrestrial > Soil > Wetlands >...
AGTGCAAACGCGGCTTCGTTCTATAGCTTGTTTCAGAAATTGAGCAATTTTAGTGGCTATCATCATTTAAGTATATACTTATGGTGATAGTTTTTATCGGCTCAACATCTGAATCCAAACCTATTCAAACTACGTCATTGAATAAGGTCGATAAGATGTCATAGGCAGTATTATACAATAAGTTGCGAATTTACTAAACAAAATAAAAGTACCGATTTTACTTCGGTACTTTATTTTTATTTATTTTGTATTTGTTTTATTATAATTATCTATAGCACTATTTATTGTAGTAGCTGCTGCTTTAATAGTATTTTCTGGTGTCTGTTTATTTTGAAGCATTTTTTCAATATTTGTTTCTATAGTACTTCTTGCTTCTGAAAATACTCCTATGCATGCGCCTTGAGTATTATAATTTGTTGGAGTTTGATGAAGCTGATTTACAGCAGTTTGGAAATTAGGATTAGCTTTTAAGTGTGTCTTCATTTCCTCTAAGTCATAAGCACCTACATTTGTTGGGAAGTATCCTGAAGTTTTGCTCCAGAAAACTTGTTGTTGTGGCTGAGACATATATTTAATAAATTCCCAAGTAGCCTTTTCTTTATCAGTGTTTTTGTTGTCTATCATCCAAAGTGATCCTCCACCTATTATAACTCCACCATCTTTCGCATCGTTAAGTGATGGTATGAAAGCTGTACCGATTTCAAATCTTCCTCCAGATCCTTTGGTTAATCCGTTTAATGCCCCTGTTGATTCTAATATCATAGCACTTCTTCCTGCTGAAAAAGCATTTTTAGTATCGTCAGTTTTTCTTCCGAAATTGCCAACATTACCTGACTTAATTAATGTTTCCCATTCTTTAAGTATATTAAGTCCTGCACCATTTTTTTCGAATTCTACCGCAGTTGCTCTATCTGTTCTTCCGTTATTATTATTTGTATATAGTTGACCCTGTTTCGCTATAAGTTGTTCAAAAAACCAGCCATATATTGCCATGGAAAATCCATATTGAGTTACAGTTCCACTGTTGTCTTTTTTAACTAATTTAGCTGCGTATTCCTCTACTTCTTTAAATGTCTTAGGAGCAACATTTGGATCTAGTCCTGCTTCTTTAAATGCAGTTTTGTTGTAATATAGAATTGGTGTTGATGAATTAAATGGCATTGACCATAATTTACTATCGATAGTGTAATAACTTAAAAGGTTTGGTTCTATCTTAGTCTTATCATATTTATCACTATCAATATATTTTTGTACGGGTACTACCCATCCACCATCAATCATATATCTAGAACCTATGTCATATACCTGACAAACATCTGGCCCAGCTTTACCTTGCATAGCAGTCTTTAATTTAGTAAGTTCATCATCATATGTGCCTTGGAACTGAGCTGTAACATGAATATCTTTGTTACTTTTATTAAAGTTTTCAACCAAAGTTGTAATTCCCTGACCGTTTACTCCAGCCATAGCATGCCAAAATACAATTTCAATTGGTTTCTTATTGTCAGTACTACTTGGCTCTACGGTTTTACCACATCCTACCAGACCCATTATCATAGAAGTTGCCAAAACTAAACATGAAATTTTTTTGATTTTCATCTTTCTCCCCCTTATTAATTTAACATAAATAATAAGCAAAATTAACCTTTTACAGAACCAGCTGTCATACCAGATATAAGCTGCTTTTGGCCTATAATAAAGGCAATTATTGATGGTAATATAATCATTATTATTCCTGCCATAACTGTCCCAAAAGACTGTGAGTCTATATTTTGTAGCATACTCATTCCTATTTGAACAGTTCTCAAAGTGTCAGTATTTGTAACTAAAAGTGGCCACATATACATATTCCATGCCTGAAGAAATGTAAATATACCAAGAGCTCCGATAAAAGGTTTTACCAGTGGAATGGCTATACTAAATAAAAATCTAAAATTACTACATCCATCTATTTCAGCAGCTTCTTTTAGCTCACTCGGCAAAGTTAAGAAAGCTTGCCTTAATAAAAATATAGCAAAACCCGATGTAGTAGTTGGAAGTATTAGCGCTTTAAATGAATCAATCCAACCCAAACTACTTATAGTTAAATAATTTGATATGATTATTGCTTGCCCAGGTATCATTAGTGTAGAAAGCATAATCAAAAATAGTATATTCTTGCCTTTAAACTTAAGCATTGCAAAAGAATAAGCAGCTAGTGTACCTGTTATTATCTGCCCAATTGTTATAGCACTGGCCATAATAAAACTATTTAGAATAAATCTTAAAATTGGTGCAGTCGCCAAAGCGTCTTTATAATTTTGAAGATATAAACTCCTAGGTATTATTTTGGGAGGATATTCAAATATTTGCCCAGGCTCCATCAAACTAACAGATAGCGCATACAATATAGGCAAAATAATAATAATAGAAAAAGTAGCATTTATTATGAAAAATATTATTTTTGTATTTCTCTTTTGATGCATTAGTAATTCACCTTCTTTTCCCCTACCTTGAATTGGAATATTGTAAGTATTAGTAAGATAATAAATAGTATTATGGACTGAGCACTAGCAATTCCATATCTGTTATTAAAAAATGCTTCTCTGTATATCGAGTAAACAATTAAGTTGGTAGCCTCACCAGGTCCCCCAGTAGTCATAAGATTAATCTGTCCGAATGCCTGGAATGAATTTATAATATCTATAATAAGTAAGAAGAATAAAGTCGGCATTATAGATGGTATTGTAATTGATATATGTTTTCTGAAAAAATTGGCTCCATCTATTGAGGCACTTTCATATAAATCAGCAGGAATGTTTTGCAGAGCGGCAATTATAAAAATGAAATTAATTCCTATATTCATCCATATGGTTACTATTGCCACGGAATATAGTGCGTAGGTTGGATCTGTTAACCACCCTATATGTAACTTTAAAGTATAATTTAATATTCCTATACTTGGATGAAATATAAACATCCATATTATAGCAGCCGAAGCTGAAGATATCGCCATTGGCAGTGCATATATAGTTCTAAAAACACCAGTTCCAAAAACCTTTTCATTTGCTAATATAGAAACAATAAATCCTATGAAAATAGAAAATATAACATTAATAAAAGCAAATTTACCAGTTACAAATAAACTGTTTCTAAATGAGGGTGATTTCATTAAATTAATATAATTATCCAGTCCAACAAAATAGCTTATTTTTCCTTGAGGAGTTGTAGCATTTAAGCTTAGAAATATTGTCTTACCAAGTGGGAAAAATACGAATATCCCAAAAATAATTAGTGCTGGCAATAAATAAAGATATGGTTCTACATTTTCAAAAAATGATTTTTTTGATTTAATTTTCACTTCTGTAGTGTTCACATACATACCCTCCTCTTATAATATAGTTATACCAATTAATAGAGAATTAAGCCTCCCTACTAAAGTATATTATTAAGCTAATCAGTTTAGTCTTATTATAGCTTGTCTACATAATAGTTTTGGTCTTTTTAGTAAGGCTTAAGAAAATAGTGTAACCGTTTTCTTAAAATTAAAAATATGATTAAAGAGATGTAAATTATTATAAATATACCAATAATTTGGTAACATGTCAATATAAAGTATATTGGTATAAAGGTTACTCTTCTGCTTTTATATTTTCAATAGGAGCAACCTTTCCCTTATCCAACTCTCAGTTTTTATTGGTAGATGTTGAAAGGGATTTATAATATATATCGGCTAAATTTTTAAAGTCTAGACGTGCAGCTGTATCTAATAAATAAGCAGCTTCTTTTGCGTCCTCTATTCTAAATTTATTTAATTCACTAATTATTTCTTCAGCATTTCCAATGCCTATACCATGTCCGAAATAAATTCCATTTGCTAGTTCTATAACATTTTCCCCTTGCCATTCTGGTTTTACTGGATTTACATCAGGATTATAAAAGTACCTTCTATCCCCTGGTAAATAATCACTTCGTTTTTCTAAATAACCTGCATCCTCAAGCAAATTATCTATATAATGCCAATTCATTAACTGTATTTCAGGAAATAGCTCATTGAAAAGTTTCTCACCAAATATATTAAGCAATGCTTGATAATAAATAATAATCATTGCTGTAGCACATTCAGTACCATATTCGGAACTATTTATAGAAATATCCTCAATAGCAGCACTAGGAGTTATACCTTTTTTCAATATAAATCCACCTTCTTCAGTACGATCCCAATAATCGAGATTACACATTGATTTACGAAAGGTTGTAAATGACATATCGTCTTCATTGAGTCTTATAGCCGCAATAACAATATTTTTTCGTAACTTTAGCTCAAACTGCAACTGATTTAATGAATTATACTCATACCGTTCTTTACTTAAATCCATCTTAGTAATGATATCTCTTTCAATGCCGTTTGGTTTATATTCATTTATAAAAGTATCAACTTTAGCAATATTGCTAGAAATAATGATCATTTACTCCCCTCCTCTATTCCTTAATTGAGTTTACAAACTATCAATTGTTAAGCTCTTAAACTAGCTTCTGCAATGCTTATTTGTTTAGTTATGGAATGGTTAATCCACGATATCCATAAATATATGTTTTCATAATAGATTCTAAGTGAGAATGTAGATAGCAAAAGCTTATTATCTTCATCTAAGTTGTTAAAATAACCTAATAAGTTGATTTCTTTTTCAGTGTATGTTATGAAGGGTTTTCCAGTATAAAGCGATACCCTTCTGCACAGATATTTGGCATCTAAAGCTACAATATAGGGTATAGGCTTACTTGTTCTTTGAAAACTTTCACCCGTAAAATATAAAAATGGATAATTCTCGTTAAGCCAGTAAAAAAATGCTACATATTGATTATTACTACCTTTTCCCATAGTCATATCTATAGAAGGTACAAAATCTAAAAGTTTGCATGCTAATTTAACATCACTCACGTCTTCAGAATTTAAATAATTTATTAGCATTAAGCTATTAGGCTCTCTTGCTTGAAAAAACGCCCAAATTAGATCATGAGTAAAAAGACCTTTTCTGTTTCTAAAAAAAATCATATCTACTATAATAGGCAATATTGTATTATCTTTGTGAATCTTTATTAAAAGTGTTGCAGTAGCATCTAAAAACTCATCATTATCATTGCTTTGACCATTCTGAACCACACCTCTTTCAAACATACCTTTCAAAACAGGATAACCTATTCTTTTGTAATCAGATGCTAAATAGTTAATTCTTGGTAAACTTGAGGTATTTATATATCTAAACACATATAATCTCCCCTTCATTTTATTCTAGATTTTAAATATAAATATAGGGCCATATTATATGGTATTATCAATATAGACATTTTGTTAAAGAAATCATGTTGAAATGATCAAAAAATGAAACCAGATGATTTATCATCTGCCTTAACAATTATTTAATAAAAAAAAGGTGAATTATTTATGAAATATATAGTATAATAGTTCATCAATCAATAAAGATATTGCTACAGTATTAAAATATGCTAAAGAAAATTTACTCAAATAAATGAATTTAAGAGGCTGTCTCAAAATAGAAATTTCTATTTTGAGACAGCCTCTTCTTTATGTGTTATCTACATAACTTTCTAGAATTCTATTTATAATAAGACCTAACTGATATACATGACTTCATGATAAAAATCAATTGGAGTATAATCAATGATTTGATTGTTTTCTAATTTCAACCAAGTCAATTTAGTCAATTTTCTTAAAGGTTCTAAATTGATAATTTGATTATTTTGTAGGATTAAGCTAGTCAGTTTAGTCAATTTACTTAAAGGTTCTAGGTCTATAATTTGATTGTTTCGTAAATCCATCCCAGTCAAATTAGTCAATTCTCTTAAAGGTTCTAGATCTATAATTTGATTGTTAGATAAACATAAATCATTCAAGTTAGTTAGTCCTTGTAAACCATCTAACTTACTGATTTGATTATCATCTAACCATAGCCTACTCAAGTTACTCAATGCCTTTAATGGTTCCAAATTGCTGATTTGATTGTTTACTATGGCCAAATGATCCAATTTAGTCAATCCTTTTAAAGATTCTATGTTAATGATTTCATTATGGTTTAAATGTAAATAACCTAAATTAGTCAATCCTTTTAAAGGTTCTAAATTATTGATTTGATTACCGCTTAACTCCAAACTTAAGAGCTTAGTCAATCCTTTTAAAGGTTCCAAAGTACTTATTAGATTATTAGATAAATCCAAATAACCCAAGTTACTCATTCCTTTTAGAGGTTCCATGTTACTAATTCGATTGGAACCTAAAAACGCAGTACCCAAGTTAGTCATTCCTTTTAGAGCTTCTATGTTGCTAATTCGATTATTAGCTAAATACAAAGTGCCCATGTTAATCATATTTTCCATTCCCGTAATATCTATAATATTTTTATCTGAACCAAGCAGTATTGTTATTCTTTCAACATCACTTTTTAGAATATCTCCATTAGGCTTTCTAATCTGCTCTCTGACTATTTGTTCTAAATTCTTATCTGGAAATGTAACAGCTGTATTTTTATCAACACCAGTTTGGATTGTATCAATTGTATAAGTAGCTAATGGGGTAACAGCATATACTCCACCTAATGCAGTTATTTTTGTTGTTGCATTAATTATTGATTTTAACAATGTATTTATATCTGAGTTTATAGTGTTGTGAACGAATATTATGGGAGCTCCTATTGAGGCTGCAAGTGGTGCTCCTGCTAAAGCATCTACTAAGTTTGCATTTTCACCAGAAGCTATAAAAATTTCATTTAAATTTAATGATGTATCTGCTTTGAAATTATCCACAACTTTTGCATTTGTTTCATATCTTGTAGTACCAGCTAACCTAATTACTCCTGGGAGTACGCTGGCAATTGCTTCAGAAACCGTATCAGCTTCACCTATAACATAAGTAGTTTTAGCCCCTAAGCTTTTGATGTAAGCACTGGTAGTTGCATCTAATGAACTACCAGATAAAAATATTGGCATTCCTTTTGCGGCCGCTATGGGAGCTATTGATAATGAATCAACTAAATGAGCATCGTCTCCACTTGCAACAACTAAACTAGTTGAAGAACCAAGTGTCTTTGCAATGTTAAGAGCTGTTTCATATCTGTTGGCACCACCAAGTCTAACAGTTGTTATTCCAGCGGCCTTTAATCCTTTTTCTGCTTCGCTAGAAAAAACTCCAGTACCATTAGCTATATATACAGTCTTTGTGTTTAAATCTGTAATTTTAGAAACTATTGCCTTAACTGATAGCTCCCTTGGATTAACTAATATTACTGGTGCATTTTTAGCTTTTGCAAGAGGTGCTACTGTAAGGGCATCAACTCTGTTAGCATCTAACCCTGATGCTAGTACTGCTGTTTCAGCACCCGCTTCCCATCCCGCTTTAACTATCGCATCTGAAGTTAAATATCTGTCTGCTCCACTTAATCTTGTTATTTCGGCATTTGCAGTTGTTACAACTCCTGCGCTAAAAGCTAATGCGACTACTACACTTCTAATAGCCGTCTTTATTAATAATTTACCCATATAAATTTACCCCCTAGTTATTTTTAAAATTAAAAATATTAATTTAATATATTCTTCAAGATGAATTAATGGCCTTTATTTATACCTAACTTTTTATACTCAGTAAATACTCTATTTTGCACCTCTAAGCTTACTTATTCTATTATACATAAAAATATCCTATAGTATAGACTTTTTAAATACAGATAGTTTTAATTTAACATCCTTAGCTTGTAAATAAAACGAGAAATTTCCTCTTCATTTTGTTCCCCTATGCTAGAATTTCATAAAATTAGAGCATGTAATTGCTTGCCCTGGCACATACATTTTTTTCCAATACATAACTTTTCTTAAAAGTTTCAATTGAATCAAAATTCTAAATTTATCTACAAATACATTAGAAAGGAATTGGCACAGGCTATTGTTTAAATATTGCTTCATGACATTGCCCCTGAGAATTTTCCGAGAATCTAGCAACTGAGGTTGATAAGCACCAACTTGGAAGGCTTCTTAAAAACTCTCCATTTACAATTTGTTCATAGTCCTGAGGGGTTTATATGAACCTAACCAATTTGTTATATGCACATTGTTCCCCCCTGCATTTTATGGCGAATTTTGTTGAATAATATCATACTTTATATGTGTTCTTTATTGCCCCTTTTGATTGATTTCTTACCAATAAATATGCTATATTAATATAGGCTTTATAAAAAGTACACATTTTGTTATTAGCCAAACAATAAATTTATTAATGAAAAATTTTAAAAGAGGTGTCTCGTGCAAATGCAACAGTTAAAACACAATAAATCTATGATGGAAATACAAACAATTAAACTCAATAAACCTATGAAAGTTATTATAATTTCTATTTTTATTTTCCTTGCTTTATATTTGGGCATGTCAACATATTTTAGCACTCATTTTTATTTTGGTTCTGTAATTAATGGTATTAATGCTTCTGGTAAAACAGTAGAGCAATTAAATAAAGAAATATTGTTAAAATCCGAAACATATACATTGGAACTTAAAGAACGAAACGGTGTGAAAGAACAAATCAAGGCTGTTGACATCGGTCTTAAATATAATGCAGAGGGTAAGATTCAAGTTTTAAAAGACAGTCAGAATTCCTTTATGTGGATCCATGGGCTTTTCAATGAAAAATCTTCTGAAATAAATGGTATGGTCACCTATGATGAAAAACTCTTAAAAGAACATTTCGATGAGCTCTCTTGTTTTGATAGCAAGAACTTAATTGAACCTCAAAATGCTAGCTTTAAATATTTAGATACAGGTTATGTGATTGTAAATGAAGTTATGGGAAATAAAGTGATTAGCAAGACTTTGTATGTAAATATAGTAAATGCAATTCTCAAAGGAGAAACAACCCTAAATCTGGAGACGAAAAATAACTACGTAAATCCCAAATATACCTCAAGTTCCAAAGAAGTTATAAACACTAAATCTTTACTAAACAAATATATAGCTTCAAAAATCACTTATACCTTTAATGCTGGTAATGAAGTTTTAGATGGTTCTATAATACATACCTGGCTTGGAGTTAACGAAAACCTTGAAATTTCATTTGATGAAAATGAAATGAAAGATTATCTAAATAAACTAGACAATAATTATGAAACATTTGGAAAGCAAAGAGAATTTGTTACATCACTCGGCACAACTATAAAAGTCAGTGGTGGCAATTATGGATGGTTAGTTGATCGTAAAGGTGAAGTTAAAGATTTAATTGTGGCTATAAAAGCTGGACAAACTATAGCAAAGGAACCCCGCTATCTCCAAACAGCTATATCTCATAATATTAATGATATCGGAAATACCTATGTGGAAATTAATTTAGCAAGACAGCATTTATGGTTTTATAAGAACGATTCTCTTATTATACAAGGAGATGTCGTTACCGGTGATGTAAGTAAAAAGTTTCCAACACCTACGGGTGTTTATAGACTACAATTCAAAGAAAAAAATTATGTATTAAAAGGAGAAAATTACAGCGTACCTGTCAATGTTTTTATGCCCTTTAATGGTGGAATTGGTATACATGATGCAAGTTGGAGGAATAATGTCTTTGGCGGAAATGAATATTTGACAAATGGTTCTCATGGTTGTATAAATTCACCACCTAATTTAGCACAAACGATATTTGATAATATTGAGACTGGTACTCCGGTTATTTGTTATTAGCAGTGATTTAATAAAATGTTTAAGGATTAAAGGCAACAATTAAAATAAGATTTTTAATAATTATATTTGTCTTTTCAAGTTTTGGTTTTTAATGTCTGGAGAAGCAACCTTGAATGGTGGCTTCTTTTTTCTTACTTTACTATAATAAAACCCAATCATACCACTTAAATTATCTTCAACTTTTCTTAAGGTATAACTTTTTTTTCTTTTATTAATTTCGTTTTTCAAAAAAAACACCTCCGTATTTTGCGACATAATTTTGTGCAAAATTATTTCATGGACAATGGAAACCCCAACCAAGTATTACATTCCCTTAACCATTTGCCATATCTAGCATATACCTCACTGGGTTCCCCCCAAGTACAGTAGTGTTATTTTTATCATTAATCTAAAATCTAAATTTTAAATAATACTATAAATTCTAGTTAAATTTAATAAATATCTTGTTAAATTTAACTAGAATTTAATTAAGCTATCTACTAATGCCTTGAGTAGCCATATTTCCTTAGATAAAATTTAGTTAGATTGTTGTAAAAATTCATATACCTGTATGAGTAATTACAGTAGCATCATGATGATAGGTATTTTCATGATTTTTGACTTCGTCATAAGATTGCCCGTAAGTGCTGTAACTGGTTCCATCCCAGCCTCCAGGACACTTAGAACAATGCCCTCTGTATGAAACTAATGTATTAGGTATTGTGTCAATCGATTGCTTTATACTATTTTTATTCATATTTAATAATAACCTCCTTTTTTTTATTATGTGGAATAGAGACATTTTTAAACTAAGTAAATAATAGTTGTGTTGTATATATTTCTCTAATTATAATTGGAATTTCAATAATAATTCTACGCAACTTAAAAATACATTACACCCGCAAATTACATATCAAACAATAACTATCAAATTTATGTAGCTGATTTTCTTGTCGCAATTTTTCCAGCTGCATAGCAGTTTTGCTTGTACCTAAGTATAAAGCAACTCTTAATTCTTAAAAAAGAAGAATAAATTCCAGCTACAAATATTGTATAAAGTAGAAAATTATTTAAATATCCATTATTATAAGGCATCAAGTATTTATAAATACAGGTTATACCCGGAATAATAAAAAACATGGCGGATACTATTCTTCCAATCTTATCAAAAACAAACGAATTTTTTAATGATTTAATATGATTATTTATAAAATTTGACGTTATTACAAATTCTATAAATTTAAAACATACAAAACCTAAAAACCATATAGGTAATATTTTTAGAATTATTAATGTTGTATATGAGAGAATTATATATAATAAGTCTGCAAATACGTCAAGTTTAGCTCCTAATGTTGAAATACACCCCATTTTTCTTGCAATCTTGCCATCTAATAAATCTGAAAAGCAAATAGCTAAAAACACAACTATTAAACTTATAAGTTCTCCTTTGCCATATGCAAATAGATCTACAGCAAGATATGCAAATATAAAAGACATAATAATCCTAGTTGTTGTAATGCAATTTGGTATAAATTTAATCATTTTCCCCATAAAATTACCCCTCCTTTTATTTTATTGCTATAGAAAATTTCACTTAATTTCTATATTTTAATTATATATACCTTATCTTAAGTTAAGCTGAATATTTACTGAGAAAGTGCTGAGAAAACAGTAAATAAATAAATAATAATATCAAGAACGTTTTTAGATCACATAGAATCGATAAGTAAGGGTTTTTCACAAGGTCAAAAAAATCAATTGATAAATGGTATATATTGGTGTGTGATTCGGATTATAATTTACGCGTTACAAATAGGAATTGGAGCATACTTTACATTAATGACTATAAAACGGGATAAGCAGATAGAGGAAACACATTGAGGGTAAGGCATCTATAATGTATAGTTGTGCAATTACAAATTTACAATACTTTAAAAATCAGGAAAAAAATTATTGGCTTGTCTATTTTAAGACAAGCCAATTTTATATTCTTCTATTTGAGTATTTATTGATAATTTCTTTACTTTAGTCTTTGTATCTCACCTGTTACTGCTGTGTATTTAAATACTGCTATTGGTGCATTTTTATCTTCCCAAATATTCTTACCTATTACATATGCTGCTCCTATTAATATACCTGCTGTACCTATTATTTTAAGTGATTTATTATCCATATTCTGTAATCGCCTCCGATTTTATATTATTTTCTAGTATTTTTCTCCTTTTAACGCAAATAAATTGTTAAATTACATGCCTTTTATATTAACTTATTATAACACTTTCCAGCATGTAATTCCCATATGCTCCCTTAAGTTTCTACATCAAATACATTTGTTTCACAAGAAATAAAAAAACTACCCTGACCAAATGCAATGTTCTCTCGTTGTGAAATCAAAGAAAATGTGATAATATTTCCTTATTATAGTAGGCTTAGGTGGTTAACAAATTCTTTTCAGAGCAATTATTTAGTTCTTATTGTATTTTATGGTAGATTTTTAGAAATAAATAGACTGGGGGTAATTTAATGCTAAATAAAATAATGGATATGCATAATCATACTACATGGTCTGATGGAGAACATGAAGCAGAAGAATTAATTGAAAATGCTATAAATCATGGTGTTGAAATCATAGGAATATCAGATCATTATGACACTATTAAGTGTCATTCTATACCTGCTTCTATGCTTAGAGAATATATTCAAAGCCTAGAAGAAATAAAAAATAAATATAAAGGTAAAATTAAAGTGCTATCTGGAATTGAGATATGCATGAATCAAGAATGGTGCTACTTATATAATCTTCGCTTTGACATTTTAAATAGGTTGGATTATGTATTATTTGAGTATGTTGATTATTTCCCTGATAGCGTTACTATAAAGGAAATGAAGGAATATACCAGTAAAATCACCTGTAAAAAAGGCTTAGCACATACAAATCTTTTTAGCTTAGGGGAAAAATATGGTTTGGAGAATGTAATTAAAGATCTAAAGGACAACGATTTGTTTTGGGAGATAAATGTAAACCCGGGTTATAAGTACTTTGATAACATTATTGTAAATAAAGAAACTACTCCTGTTGTTGAACTTTTTAATAAGTTAAAAGAGTATGATATTAAAATTACTGTAGGCTCAGATACTCATTCATTACGGTTTTATGATAGTGAAAGGATAAGGTTAGGAAATCTATTAGTTAATTATAATCCTGCAAGAAATAATTAATATAGTCGCTGTTTAACCAATTATACTCGTACATGCACGTGAAGTTAGTAGTAACTCTAATATAATTATATATCTAATTCTACATATAACCAAAAAAATAGAATAAAAAAAGACAAAAACATATTATGCATTCATAATATGTTCTCGCCTTCAGGTAAAATTGAAATTGGATTAAGCTACTTCAACGATACTAGTATCCGTAGCGATTATCTTTGCATCTTTCTTGCCAACTAAGTTGCCATTAGCTGATACAAAAATGTTCTTTGCAATGACTAAATCCATAAGCGCATTGACCTCTGCTTCTGTCACAGTTGCAGCTCCATCTCCATCAGCTTTAATGTCATCTACAGTTAAAGTAAAATACTTACCTTCTGTAGATGTTAAAAATCTCATAGCTAATTTAAGCATATCACATTACCTCCTTTTAATTATTTAACTCAAGGGTTTTGAATTCTGGGCTTTGATTTTCAGCTAACACCTACTCATTAACTAAGCTGAACTGCTCCTCTCTGTCTAGTCCGAATAATGGATAAGTTTTAATGTTAGAGATTGCTTGTCCTACTGCAAATATGTCCTCGTCTACTGCAGCAACTTTTAAATTGGTTAGTCTTTTTGTTGCATACTTGTCTTTACCTTTGATGTCAACGCCTACCTTCATAGTAAGTTTTAACACACTGGCTACCTTTGTTGATTTAACTGCCATGTTAATCACCCCTTTCAATTTGTTTTCATTGAATATATATGCCCCTTCGAAATTTTGTGCGGAATTTTTTAAAATAACTGAATATTGTTGCATTTTATATAAACTAGTCCTACGAATTCAATTGACTTAATGCATATATTTCCATTATTATTAATATACAGAAAACTTTATATATATTTATTAATTTCAAGGGGGGATAATTATAAAAAAAGCAATTTCAATTTTAACTGCAATGGTAATGGTAGTTTTAATTAGCCCATTAAATGCAAATGCATTACAAGTTAAGGCTCCAACTTTCCAAAAAATACAATTATCAAAGAAATTACCAAAAGACATGACTGGTGTACATCAATTCTTTAAAGAAAATAACTTCGGAATTGAAGATCCTGTAAATGAATTGGTAGAATTAAAATCAAATGATGACAGCTTAGGCTTCAAACATATCAAAACACAACAAATGATGAATGGCATTCCGGTTTATGGTAATGAATATATCGTTCACTTTAATCAAAATGGTGAAGTATATGCTATAAATGGTAAATATGATGCTAATGCAAAAGATGCTAAAATAAATAGGGGGCTTTTTATAGGTGAAAAGAAAGCTCTTGAGATTGCAAAAGCACTAGTTAGATTTGATGAACTTGAAGCAACTCCAACTACTAAACTTTACTTATATAGTGTAAATGATGAATATGTTCCAGTTTATTTAGTAACATTAAGTTTTTTATATCCAACCCCTGGCTATTGGAACTTCTTTGTAAATGCCGAAAATGGAACTATAGTAAGACAAGTCAACAAAATATCTAATGTTGCGGCTATAGGAACAGGCTCAGGCGTGCTTGGCGATACCAAAACATTAAACCTCGACAAGATTACTGTAAAAAGAAATACTCAATATCAATTAGTAGACACTACAAAAAGTGCTCTTATAACTACTTATACTGCTGCTAATCGCACCAGAACACCTGGTTCTATAGTTTATTCAACTACAAGTACAATTAATGATAAAGCAGCTGTAGATGCGCATGCCTATGCAGGTGTTGTATATGATTATTATAAATCTAAATTCAATAGAAATAGCCTTGATGGATTAGGTATGGGAATTAAATCTACAGTTCACTACTATACAAATTATGTAAATGCCTTTTGGAATGGAACTCAAATGGTTTACGGAGACGGCGACGGAGTTCAGTCTCTAGCATTATCTGGAGGTTTAGATATAGTTGGTCATGAAATGACACATGCTGTAGATGAAAAGGAAGCTAATCTTGATTACGAATTTCAATCTGGAGCATTAAATGAATCTATGTCAGATGCTTTTGGTGCATTCATAGAATCCTATTCACAAGCTAACAAATTTGATTGGCTAATGGGTGAAGATGTTTGGACACCTAAAATATCTGATGATGCATTAAGAGATATGGCCGATCCAGCTAAATATGGTGATCCAGATAATATGACTAATTTTGTAGTTTTACCTAATACTCAAGCAGGAGACTGGGGTGGAGTTCATACAAATAGTGGAATTCCAAACAAAGCTTGTTATCTTATAGCTTCTAATTCTAATGTTGGTGTAAATAAAGCAGAACAAATTTACTATAAAGCCTTATCAAACTATTTAATTTCTACTTCTAATTTCCACGATGCAAGAGTAGCACTTGTTCAATCTGCTGAAGATCTTTACGGTGCAACTGGAGCAGAAGTTGCTGCTATAAACGCAGCTTGGGATGCTGTAGGAGTAAATTAAAAAACGTAATGTTTTTCTATAGTATAAAAACACTCATTTTATCTCTGATTTACAACATCGTCTTTAGTATATATAGTGCTTTCTTTATTCTTATATCACCTAGGGCATACCATAAACTAGAAGTTTATGGTATGCCCTAGGTTTCTATTGTGATTATAAAATCATTTATATTTTCATTCAATAACTTGTAGCAAAAGTTATACGTCTGTATATTATTATAATAGAAGTAATTCTCTTATTTTTTCTCTATAAAGGCTGCTATGGATAATGATATAAAAATTTAAAGAGTTATATGATTGTGTCTATGATAGATAATCATTAAGTAAAGGAGGCCTTTGAATGTCTTACAATTTGAATGATAAGCTAGTCATAGGGATAACATCTAGAGCTTTATTTGACTTGGAATATGAAAATAATATTTATAATGAAAAAGGACTTACAGAATATTCTAAATATCAAATTCAGAATGAAAATGATACTTTAAAAACAGGAACAGCTTTTTCATTGGTTAAAGCATTGTTGGATCTTAATAATAAATTTAAGACTCCAATAGTTGAAGTTATAATAATGTCAAGGAATAGCCCCGAAACGGGATTAAGAGTATTTAACTCTATTGAAAAGTTGGGACTCGGGATAGTGAGAGCCGCATTTTCAGGAGGGGGAGACATAGCAAAATATCTTACTGCATTTGATATAGATTTATTTCTATCAAAAAATGAAATTGATGTACAGGAAGCAATTGATGCTGGATTTGCAGCAGCCCTAATCTATGATGTACCAAAGGATTATACTCCTGATGATAAAGAGATTCGTATCGCATTTGATGGTGATGCAGTTATTTTCTCTGACGAATCTGAAGCGATATATAGAGAAAATGGTTTAGAAGCATTTTCAGAACATGAAAAAGCAAATGCTGAAAAGGCATTACCTGATGGACCATTTGCTAAATTACTAAGAACCCTTTCTACCATTAAAGAGAAATATCCGAACATTTTAAGAATAGCAATTATTACAGCTAGGGATAGCCCAGCACATAAAAGAGTAATTTTAACGCTTAGACAATGGGGCGTTAAAGTTGATGAAGCTTTTTTTCTTGGTGGAGTCGAAAAAAAAGCGGTATTGAAAGCTTTTAATGCACATATATTTTTTGATGATCAAGATACACATGTTAAACCTGCATCCACCGAGATTCCTTCTGGTAGAGTTCCATACAAGTCAGATTCGAAAATTAGCATGTAAATAATATTAAGACCTAAAATGAAATTCTCATTTTAGGTCTTATTTTTAATTAACCTTCTTATTTCAATATTTATCAATTCTTTCCAACCTTCATAAATCATAACCATTGCTAATGTATCTAATTCGCAATATTTCAGTAAAGCTTGCCTGATTTCTGAGCGCTCATATTCTGACATCTCTTCGAATTGCATTCGGGCATAAGCAGTTAACGCAGCCCCACCGTTATTCAGTTTATCACTGTCACTCAATAGCACAAAATCTCTTTGTGAAATGTATTGAAACATATTTGGCATTAACTTATATGGATCAATAACCCTCCCATTTTTAAATTTGATCCATTTCCAATCTTTATAATTTAAACTTGGTATGCCACCTTCCGCTCCGTAGATTGGAGCAGCGTATTTTTTCTTCAGGAACCGCGAACTATTTAGAAGCGCCGGTAAAACTTGCTTAATGGAATTGGAACCCTTTGTAGCTGGATTATAATAATATCGCTTTACAAGCTCGTACATATCAATCATGTTGCGATTCCCTTCCCATTTTTCTTCACTTCCACCCACTGACTTAGTAATTGTACGGACGAACTCGCATAGTTCCTCCCTATCAGGAATATCGTCAAGATCTTCTATCAACTGCTTGTATATAATATTTAAAAATGTGTTCTCATGAGTAGCATACCGGAAAATACTACCTTGATCCAATTCCAATTCGTTTTTCAATTTTCTAAGAAAATCGTAATTAGGGAATTCCCCTATTGTGGTATTTAGATATTGCCCATGGTGTTCAATCCTACCGTCTTCAAGAACTAAGTGGTGAGAGAATTGAAAAGCAATACCCTCATAAGGATGTCTTCCTTTATTGAATGGGATCGCAACCATAGTTGTTTCAAAATCAATGAAATGCAGCGGATATACCCACGAACTCATCTCTCTATGCATGTTTTCCCAATCAAACCAATGTGTAGTATCATTATTTTGAACCTTTTGGACTTGCAGCCATTGTCTTTCACTAGAGGAAAAACCTGGTTTAGTATCACTTTTCGGTGAAATGTCCTCTTCAATGATGTCAACCAGCTTAATACGCCCTTCATGTATACACTGATCTTTCTTTCCGAAATTCCAAATATCAAGCACGTTCGGTTCCTTTAAATCATCGTCAGCCCAATTCAGTCCCCCTTTCCAGCACTCATCAAAGCCGCTTTTAATACCAGCCGCAGCCTCCTGCTCATTCGTTTTGAACTCACATATGGAGCAACATGAAGAAGGGAGCGAAACTATTTTTTCATCTCCAATATAACTATCAGCCAATAATTTTACATAGTCTGTAAAACTGATTGAGCTTTGGCCAACTTCAATCATTTCACTATAAATCTGTTCACAATATTCATCAACATCTACTCTGACAAGAATATGATTATCAAGATCTACCTTCAATAGATTCGAAGAAACCACAACATTTTTTCTCCCAGTCTGATCCTTACCAATTTTAAATTTCTGATTTAATCCATCCGTAGGACAATATGAGTTTTTATCTACCCCCATTAAATAGGCTGAAACTGTTTGCTTTGGGAATGCACAGCTTACCACATGTTTTTGAAAAGCTACATCATAGAGATATGGTTTCCATGATGAGGCTATGGAACCATTTTTATTTAAAAAAGAACCTGCTGTAGCTGTATCAATTGATTTCGCTTTAACTTCCACTAACTTGATGCAATTCTCGTTTTTTATCAAAATATCGGCACGGATAAAAAGCGTTTCAAATTTAACTGCCGCTTCAAAAATGATAACACTATCTTTTTTTAATAACTCATTCGTCTGGCACAGCGCCTCGTCATAATCGAGTGTTTTAATTTCATGACCGCCTGGAAAATAGCATTTGGCTAGCGCTCCTACTTGAAATCCTCCATCAGCCAAAGCAAGCAAGAAGGTATCTTCTATTTTTTGGTTGGCATATTCATTTTTTCCGGTATAATAAAGTTTTGTGGGACACTCCAATGCCAATTTAAAACGAGATTTAGTTAAATAAATAGCTTTCATATTTCTGTTCCTTTCAGAGTGATTTGCTTCAGTTGCAAGAACTTATTATAAAATGCCTTTACTATTAACGTATTGATTATATTTATCAATATCTAGAATTTCATCATATTTACTTTTCACTTTCCCAAGCTTTATATCTTCCATTAAATCATCAATAAAAATTTTAAAGTCATTATTTTCCTCAGACAGTCTATCAATAGTTTCCCAGTCTAAAAATTCAGCCTTTTTTGCTGAAAACAGAATCTCACTCTGTTCAATATTTTTTGCATTAATCCTTATTATTCCTATACCAAAAGCATTATTAAGTCGTCTTATTTCATCCATAAGAAGTGGTTCATCTTGTATCTTTAATGCAACTAAATAGCCTTCATGAGCCCAAGAAGAATTTGAGACAGCTTGAAAATAACATTGCCTTAGATTAGAAAAGTTTAATTCTATTTTTATTTCAAATGAAAACAATTTATAAGCATTGTCTTTAAGTGTTTCTAAAAGCTTTAAAATGTTACTTTGGAATTTATCAAAAGGAAAATAGATACCTACTAAATCCGGATGTAACCACTTATTATAACCTTTTTGATGTTTTTTTGAATTTTCATGAAAAATAGTTTTAGTATAGCAATTAAAATGAGGATTTGAATATACAAAGGTTGATAATAAAATATGCAAGTCACGTTCATCATATGTTACCTTTGCAGTGACTTCATCTGTTAGCTTTTCAACTCTATTCTAATTTTCATCATATAAATTCTTCAAATAGAATTTTGCAGGTCTTTTACTAACCTGAGCAAAATCAGTATCAGTGTTTTCTTTAATATCCATATATATTCTTGCCCCCAAAGTCTTCCATGGGGTTTCACCAGATGTCTCCACTTTTTCTGCAAATCCTAACTCTTGAGCCGCCTTCCAAATTTCATTTATAGAGAGTGGTTTTTTAACAACCATAAATGTGTCTTTAGCTAAATCAAAAATATCATATCCCATTTTTACATACCCCATTTCTGATATTAGTATAGTTATGTAGAAAGAATTATATTGTTATTTATAATAAACCAGTCACTAAACCTTTATAATTATAGTATAACCTTTATTATTCTATTCTTCCATATTTTTCAAAATATTTCGTAAATATTATTTCTGAATTTTAGGGGGGGGGTCGTTTGCCCCAAGTTGTCAATTACATTTCGGAACACAAAAACATGCACGGTGTTTTATTAAAAAAAATAGGACTAAAGTCCTATTTTTTTATGCCTTTTTTCCTACAAAAAAAGGACTTTAACAATCTGTTCTCCCCTTCAACTTAAACCGATAATCAATCATACAAAAGAAAAACATTTAAAGGAGTGAATTGCTTATGTTTAAAAGAAATATATCAATTATTATATTAATATTGTTTATATTTACTCTGTTCCCATCTGCTTTCTTTCAAAATGTACATGCTTATACTAGTAATTCTTACTCCAATAATCCTAGAATTGGACTTACAAGCATGACAGCGACCTCTATTAAAATTTCTTTGAATGGAGATTACACTTTAAATGGACAAACCTATTCCTCGGGTTCAGTATTAAATTTAGGAATAAGTGGGACAAGTATTACACTTAATGGCCTTTCTCAAAGTGAAATTAATCTAATTCCAAATAATCAAAGTAATCTTTTAACTATTACATCCGGCTCTACGACTAATAAGTACATGGGTTCATTCCTTATAAAAGTATACAATGCAAATATCTTACCTATTAATATCCTTGATATGGAAAACTATCTAAAAGGAGTAGTTGGTTATGAAATGTCAGATTATTTTCCATTGGAAGCTTTAAAGGCACAATCAGTTGCTGCAAGGAATTATGCACTATCAAAGATGGGCTATGAAGCATCAAAAGGCTATGATTTTGATGATACTATCAATTATCAAGTTTACAAAGGCTACAATGCTAGTTATACAAATGTACTCACTTCAGTAGATGCCACTAAAGGACAAGTGCTTTTATATAATGATAAGCTGGTAGAAACCTTGTACTCGGCCTGGCATGGAGGTGTTTCAGAAAACAGTGAAAATGTGTGGGGAAACACTGCTCCATATTTAAGATCTGTTCAAGATACTTATGAACATGATCCATGGCCCAATGGAAATAGAGTATTAACAAGCATTGAGATACAAAACATATTAAAAACAAAGGGACTTCTAACTTGTACTGATACCTTCATAAAATTAGATTTAATTTCTATAACTAATTTTGAAAGCGGTAGAGTCTCTAATATAAATATTGTTTATAAGAATGCATTTGAACTTATTTTAACAAAGTCTGTGGCACTAGATAGTACAAGAACCTTTTTATCTTTGCCTAGTAACCTTTATACTGTAACCTATGATTCAATAAATGATACTTACACCTTCTTTGGAAAAGGATACGGACATGGTCTTGGAATGAGTCAGATAGGTGCAAAAAATCGAGCCACTGCTGGACAAACCTATAATGAAATTTTACAATTTTACTATCAACACACATATTTACAAACTCTTAATAGCAGCTTAACTAACCTTACTCAAAATATCAGTTCCTTTAAAGATAAAGCTGAATATTTAGCTGTTGATAAAATAAGCTTAAGAACAACAGATATAAAAGTATATACTCCTAAACTGAAACAGTTTAGCATTACTATTACTAGCAAACCTTTGGGTCAAAATACATCACCTTTAAAATTTGGCATGAAAAGCAATAATGTAGTATCACTACAAAAGGCTCTTGTTAAGTTAGGATACAAAATTTCTGACAAGTCAGGCTATTTTGGAGCTCAAACAAAAAATCAAGTAATTGCCTTTCAAAAAAGCAAGAAATTAAATAAAGATGGTATCGTAGGAAGTAGAACTTATAATGCATTAAATGAGGCTCTCATCAAGAAATCAGGAATAAAGACTTTAACTTATTAATAAATACCTTAAATTTCATATAAAAAAATCACGCTAGGATAAGCGTGATTTTTTTATTAAATAGGGTGTGTAAATAATTTTGTGTATTCTCTCTCTTAGGCAAAAAAATTGATATTTAAGTTTTTGTAAAAAAATGTTAATTAAAGTCGACGAATACTTTTAATTCGTCATCCCTATATAGTATATTATTCCCACTTTTAGTCAATAATATACATGCTCAATAATAGGATAGGGCAATGCTGAGGAGCAACCTGAGCGGTTATTGAGCTTCAACAGGAACAGGTATCCCTTTGGGTTGCCTGTTTTTATTTTTCCTGTTAGAGCTAAAGCGATAAACCTCAGGGGTTTGGGGACGGAGGCCCCTAAGTTACGCTCCTGCATTTAGAATTTCATTAAATAATATATTGAGTTGGCTAATAACAAGATCCCAATTTGCATATACTCGAGTCCATTTTCTGCTCACCTTTTCAGTAGCTAAATACAGCATCTTCATAAGACTTTCGTCATTAGGAAATATAAGTTTTGTCTTAGTTACTTTTCTAAATTGGCTGTTAAGGCTTTCTATAGCATTTGTGGTGTATATAATTCTACGAATATAATCTGGGAATACAAAGAAAGTTATGAGATTATCCCAATTATCTTCCCAACTCTTTATTGCAT
>Ga0209123_1001558_pt1 | contig 22224 bp, 18 predicted proteins | sample BarGraIncu00431A_FD_184500 | JGI IMG/M metagenome (GOLD analysis project Ga0209123, IMG submission 184500) | Arctic peat soil microbial communities from Barrow, Alaska, USA - Barrow Graham LP Incubations 004-31A (SPAdes) (version 2) | ecosystem: Environmental > Terrestrial > Soil > Wetlands >...
GGTAGCGTGTAATGTTTGGCGTTCTCCAGACTACGCCAAGTTAGAAGCAAGGCTATGGCCTTACATATTGGAATATACTATGGAAGTCTGGAGACTTCCTTTTAGCTCCGACAAGGCTAGAGCCATTCGCCAAACAACGGAAATTGGAGGTTTTATACCGGCAAACAGGGAATTATCTAAGCTCTGGCAGTCTTATAGCTTTAAACAAACAGGTTTAAATTTATGTTTTCATTTTCAGCTATGAAAAAAAACGTTTTGGCTTAGCCTGCTTTATAAGTTCCGCTTACCTTTGTATTATCAAAAAATGTCTCATTAAAAAAATAACTCAAATGAAAGCAATACGAATTCATGAATTTGGCGGACCGGAAGTTATGAAACTCGAAGAAGTGGAACGCCCGATTCCAAAGATAGATGAAATACTGGTAAAAGTTTATGCCAGCGGTGTAAATCCTGCAGATTACGTTGTTAGGCAGGGAGGTAATGAACTTTTGAAGCCACTCTTGAAGTTACCATTGGGTTTGGGTTTAGACGCTGCGGGTGAAGTAGAAGAAATTGGCAGCGATGTCACCGGATTTAAAAAAGGAGATAAAATATATGGTGTTCCTAATTTTTTAGACGGCACCTATGCAGAGTATCTTGCTGCCAAAGCAAATCAGTTTGCACTGATGCCTCGTAACATCAACTTTAATGAAGCTGGTGCTATTCCTTCCTGTGCCTTGATGGCTTGGAACGGTATCTATTTGGGTAACGTACATGTAGGGCAACGGGTTTTGGTTCATGCAGCAGCCGGTGGAATTGGGTTCCTGGCTTTACAATTTGCCAAATCAAAAGGAGCGTACGTTATCGGCACTGCTTCGGAACATAATTTTGATTTTTTAAAACAATTAGGTGCTGATGAAGTTATTGATTATAGGAATAATGATTTTGCAAGTCTGTTAGATACCATTGATGTTGTGTTTGATGCTTCACCTGTGCGGGATGTAGATGCAAGGATGAATATGGCAGCGACATTGAAAGAAAACGGTATTTTTGTTACCGTTCAGATTGCATATCCCTTTAGTAACGAATTTCTTGAAGTATTAGCAAAAAAGCATGCTGAAGGAAAAATGATAAGAAGAGATCTTGATGTTGCGCAATCACTTACCGACATTGCAAAATTGATTGAAGCAGGCAAGGTGAAAGTAGTTATTAGCAAAGTTTACCCTTTGGAGAAAGTAGCTGAAGCACATATGGAAAGTGAAACAAAACATGTACGTGGTAAGATAGTTTTGGAAATAAGAAAATAGAAAGAACATCTAATGAAGCGTTTCAAAACCATAAGTGAGTTTCACCAGTTCAGGCAACTGCCCGAGTCTGAACATCCGTTGATCAGTGTGAATGAAATTGAGTTTGTGAAGCAATTGCAGGGACAAGAATCTATGAGCTGGTGTTACGATTTTTATTGTATCGGTTTGAAAAGAGTTTCGCTTTCACCCAATATAAAATTTAAGTACGGTCAACAGCCATTTGATTTTGACGAAGGCATACTGTCTTTTGTCGCACCTAACCAGTTGTTGAGCCTTTCTATTGACTCAGAAGAAGAACAAATAAAACATTCCGGATGGATTCTGCTCATCCATCCTGACTTTTTATGGAATACAGCATTGGCTAAGACAATCAAGAATTATGATTTCTGGAACTACACCGTACATGAATCATTATTTCTTTCAGCAAAAGAAGAAACAACTGTCATTAATATTTTTCAAAATATCCGACAGGAATATCATGCAAACATGGATCGGTTCAGCAAGCAAATTATCATTTCACTCATCGAAAGTTTGCTGAACTATTCAGACCGTTTTTATAATCGCCAATTCATTACAAGAGAAAAAGCTAATCATAATATTCTTGAAAAACTGGAAACATTACTTGCCGATTATTTTAATAGTGATGATTTGTCAGCAAAAGGGTTACCCACTGTTCAATACATTTCAGACAAATTAAATGTATCGCCCAATTACTTAAGAAGTTTGCTTAAAGTTTTAACTGGACAAAATACCCAACAACACATTCACGACAAACTAATTGAAAAAGCTAAAGAAAAATTGTCTGTTACAAACCTTTCAATAAGCGAGATTGCTTACGAGTTAGGTTTTGAACATCCACAATCTTTTACTAAATTATTTAAAAGACAAACCAACATATCACCTTTAGGATATAGACGGTCTTTTAACTGACTTGATACGGATATACTAAACCCGGTTGAACGTAGTGTGTGATCTTAAGTTCGGCCAAGCGTCTTCGTGGCTGTTGCAGTTAGAAGCAAGGCTTTATCCGTCCTCGCGGATATATAACCATTATGCAAAGAATAAGGTAGGTATATCCGGAGAGGCGGGAGGTCTATCGTAAATTTCGGTAATGAACTGCATGAACCATAATTGATTGATAAAAAAACAAAGATTCCACAATGTCAATAAAAACTTTTCATGTTCGCAATTTATTAATATATCTATCCTTATCAATGAGCTCTTTGCAGGCGCAGGATGTAAGAACGGAAATCAATTTCTCGGAGCATAAATTCTTGCCTTTTTACAATCTCAAGAAAATAAATAATCCTTCTATTTTTCAGGGAAACAATAAAACCAAAAACTATTTTGAAGGATGGTATTTTAAAATGGTTTCAGAAAATAGGTCATCTGTTCTTAGTGTGATACCGGGAATATCATTGTCCGCAGATGGAAAAGAAAAACATGCTTTTATTCAATTAATTAATGGTGTTACGGCTCAAACCAAATACTATAAATTTCCAATTGAAGAATTTTCCTTTTCAAAAAAGGATTTTGAAATAAAAATTGGAGATAATTATTTCTCGAAAGACAGCGTTATCCTCCATTTAAAGGACAGCGACTCCTTTGTTTCAGGAAAAATAGAAATGTCCAATCAAGTTGAATATACTTCCGGTAAATGTATGGTTCCCGGAATTATGGGATGGTATCGCTTAGTACCCTTTATGCAATGTTATCACGGAGTTGTAAGTCTATCAAATAAACTAAGGGGGAATTTGCTGATTAACAATGAAATCTTTGATTTTAATAACGGTAAAGGTTACATTGAGAAGGATTGGGGCTCAAGCATGCCTTCGGCTTGGATTTGGATGCAAAGCAACCATTTTAATGATTCCAACAGTTCCTTCATGCTCTCCATAGCTGATATACCTTGGCTGGGAAAATCCTTTACCGGCTTTTTAGGTTTTTTTTATCATAACCATCAGATATATCGCTTTGCTACCTATCTCAGAACTAAACTGCAATTGGAAATTGCTGATTCAAATGGATTAAAAATAAAAATCAAGAATAAGAAAAATACGTTTTTATTGTATGTCAAATCAAACAATGCCGGTTTATTAAAAGCCCCTGTAAAAGGTTCAATGGACCGGAGAATTCCTGAAAGTATTGATGCAACACTAAAAATTACAATGCTAGACATTAAGGGACACATTCTTTTTATTGACAGCACAAATATAGCAGGCCTTGAAATGGTGGGGGATTATCAAAAATTTCAAAGATTACTAAAATAAAGAACTGAATAACCAATTTAGAAATTAACCGATAAGGCAAATGCAATATCTCATTGAACTTCCATTGATTAATGAGTTGGTTCAGAAGTTCTTTAATTGTGCTGATCACCACTCTCTGTTGAGTGTAGCATGTAATGTTTGGCGTAGTCTCCATACTACATCGAGTTAGCTGCAAGGCTCTGCCTTACATATTGGAATATACTATGGAAGTCTGGAGACTTCCTTTTAGCTCCGACAAGGCTAGAGCCATTCGCCGAACAACGGGTGCACTATATAATTACCCCTATTCGTCCATGTCTGTACATTTGCAGTCGTTGTCTGGCGCAAGTCTGAGCGAAGCGGGGACTTTGCTGAAATTGAAAATCAGCGAAGCTAAATAAGTCAGTCTGTTGACTGACAAAAGAAGTTGGTAAACTTCTAAATTATGAGTCCACTTGTCCCGTTGTTTATCGGGAAGTCTCCGTTGCACTCAGACTTGAACTATCCGGTGAGTGCAAACCTGGAACAAAGAGGGGTATTTTTGTTGTTATACAAAGAAAGCATTTAATCCGGCAATATCAGATAAATAGGTTTCAATTTTAGAGATTTTCCCATCACGAATTGTGCAAACAGTGGCCAGATGCTCATCCAGTATAAGTTCGTCTCTTGATGCTTGATTATGAACAGATAATGCAACATTATACTGTCCATATAAAATATGTTCAAGTTCTAAGCTGACGCCATAACTAACAATTTGTTGAGCTCTGGTTATTATTGCATCAGTGCCGCTAACTTCGCCTGATATAGCACTTGCTCCGGGTAAAGTCCATGAGATATCTTCGGTAATAATAGACTGAAGCAAATCCCAATTTTTGGTTCCAAGTGCATTCAGGAATGTTTCGGCTAATTTTTTCTTTTCCAAATCTGTCAATAATTGATTTGAGGATGTAAACTGAGTTGGTTGTTTCGTATTCATAAGACTGACTTGAATAATGTTATTTGTAATGCAAAGCTATATCTTTGTATTGAGGAGTGCAATATGGGTGAAAATTATCCTATAGTGATAATTTTACCCTGTACTTTTACTATTAAGCACCTAAGTGAATAATTATGTATGAGAAAAAAATTCCAAAGGATTTGAATTGTGGTATAGTTGTTACCATGGAAATTATTGGTGGTAAATGGAAAACATGTTTAATCAACGATATCAATAAAGGAATCAAAAGACCCAGTGAATTACACAGGTCTCATCCCGAAGCTTCATTAAGAGTGATTAATCAGCAACTTTTTGAATTGGAAAAACACAATATAATTGAAAAGAAAATTTACCCGGTGTTACCCCCGAAAGTTGAATATTCACTGACCGAAACAGGAAAAACACTTTTACCATTGATAGATCTCATGTTAAGTTGGGGAAACGAATTTAAAAGCACGACAACCGTTTAGGAATAAAACAATCATACACGGAATCGCTGCTCCCGCGTGATTTTATCGCGTGGAAAAACAATTAAAAAAGTAATACCACCAGATGCAATCCGTGCGGTAGCGATGGGTTAGGGGTAAGCGTAAAAAAAACAGACAAACTAAAAATTATAGAAGATGAACAAAGCAACAATAGCAGAGATTAAAGAAAGATTTGACAATGATGTCGAACGCTTTTCAAACCTTGACACAGGACAACTTTCAACAATTGACGCAAAAATTTCACTGGAACTTATTACAGAGGCTGCTAAAAGAATTGTTCTAAATGCTGAAAACTTGTTGGACATTGGTTGTGGTGCAGGAAATTATTCTTTAATGATGCTTTCAAAAGTTCCTGAGTTAAACTGTACGTTAGTCGATTTGAGTAAACCAATGTTAGACAAAGCATTTGAAAGAGTATCTGAAAAGACAACTAATTGTGTAACTATTTTGCAAGGCGACATTAGAGAAGTTGAACTAAAAGAAAATCATTTCGACATTATTTTGGCAGGAGCCGTTTTACACCATTTAAGAGATAATAAAGATTGGGAAACAACCTTTTCAAAGCTGTATAGCTTACTCAAACCAGGTGGTTGTTTAATGATTTCAGACTTAATTACTCAAGACACAGAATTATTAAATAAATATACCTGGGATCGGTATGGCGACTATTTAGAAGAATTGGGTGGAAAAGAGTATCGACAAAAAGTATTGGACTATGTAGCAAAAGAAGATTCACCAAGGTCCATGAATTACCAATTAGACCTTATGAAACAAGTTGGTTTTAGAAGTGTCGAAATTCTACATAAGAATATGTGTTTTGGTGCTTTTGGCGGAATAAAGTAATAACAGAATATAACAAGTCATTCTGGCCATCGTTTGCAGCGAGGGGCAGTGAAATAAACTTCTAAATTATGAATCCACTTGTCCCGTTGTTTATCGGGAAGTCTCTTTTGCACTCAGACTTCACCTTTGGAGTTCAGAAAATTAGTTAACTAAATAAATAACTACAGCAATACAACAACTAACCGGCCGAACCTCCTTGCAGAGATTCGGCCGGTTTTTCTCTAAGAACATAAACAGATAGTCTCTCTTTTAGAGATAGCCTCTCTCGGAGAGAGGCTATCTGTAGAAAAAGATTAGAGACAGAGATAGTCTCTTAAAGACGGAGATAGTCTCTCTCGGAGAGAGGCTATCTGTATAAAAAAGAGATAGCCTCTCTCGGAGAGAGGCTATCTGTAGAAAAAAGAGATAATCTCTCTCGGAGAGAGGCTATCTCTTAAGCAACTCACCTTTATTTTTAGTATAATTTAATTTGTAATAAAAAGGATTTTATTATTTTTGTGTCGCTAATGTAATGAACAGTTGTCTCTCTCGGACTTAGATAATCTCTGAAATATACTTCTAATACCAACAAAAATGATATTTGAAACAGGACATTTATACCACATTTACAATCAAGGCAATAATCGGCAAAGGATTTTTTTTAAAGATGAGAACTATCTCTTGTTTTTAAGAAAAATGCGGGAATACATTATTCCCTATGCAGATATACTTGCCTGGTGTTTAATGCCCAATCATTTTCATATTATGGTATATGTAAATAAACTTGAAATAAACAGACCAGAGAACCAAACTACCGATAGCCTCTCTCAAAGAGAGACTATCGGTCGAAGAGAGGTTATCTGCATTGAAAACAAGGATTCTAAACTTCGGACTTTCAATGATTCAATAGGTTTTCTTATTCGTTCATACACTCAGGCTATCAACAAACAGGAAAATAGAACAGGATCATTATTTAAATCACATACAAAAGCTGAGTGCGTAACAAAAACTGAAGGAATTACTCCATCATATTTCAATACATCTTTCGGTTCACAAATAAATGTTCGGATTCCGGAAGAGGAATATCCAATAGTATGTTGGAATTATATTCATAAAAATCCTGTTGCAGCCAAAATAGTAGATAGAGCCGAAGATTATGAATATTCTTCATACCGTGATTTTATTGGATTAAGAGATGGAAAACTAATCAATAAAAACAGAGCAAAAGAGTTTGGGATAATTTGAAAATCTATGCAGATAGCCTCTCTTCGAGAGAGACTATCTGCATAGAACTTGTACTGAAATTGAAAATCAGCGAAGCTAAATAAGTTAGTCTGTTGACTGACAAAAGAAGTTGGTAAACTTTTAATTATGAGTCAACTTGTCCCGATGTTTATCGGGAAGTCTCCGTTACATTCAGACTTGAACTAACCACATTGGAGCATGGAAAAGACTTGAAGAAAGACAGGAATAAGTATGTGCAGGTGAAATGAACCTTTATATTCAATAAACTTGAACAAGAATAAAAAAACACTACGTTAATAGGTTCTATTTCAACAACTATGTTGTTTTTCAGCAGACCCTAATTAGCAGATAAAAAACTATCAGCCAATTATTTTCTTTCGATGCAGATCACCCCAATTTTTTAATTCAAACAAAACTTTTTCAATAGTTTCACCGTGAGGGGTAATAGAGTATTCAACTGTTGGTGGAAAAGTGTCATAAACAGTTCTTTTAATCAGTTGATTAATTTCTAATTCTTTAAGTTCTTTTGCTAAAACTTTATCGGATATTCCGATTACTTCTTTGGATATTTGGGTAAAACGCTTCTTACCAAATATCAGTGAAAGCAATATTGGCAGTCTCCATCTACCTCTTAATACATCAAGTGCATCATAAATAGGCAACATCGCTGTTTGACAATCTTTTAAGCTACATATATTCTTGCTGTTATTTTCCATACGTCATGTGTAAATATTTGTTTTTAAAGGTCGCATGAAACTCGCATGTCAGGTTTTCAACTACTTTGCTAAACGCCTGCATTCATTCTTGTTTCATAATACTAACCTAAAGGAAAGAACTTTCCAAAGAGAAAGTAATAACTAAAGGAAAGCAAATATACATACTTTTGTGAAATAAATAATTTAAAAATAAGAAAACATGGACCAAATTGAAACGCAACATTGGGAGAATTTTAAAGCTGTCAACAGAAACAGAAGAGCTATAAGAGATTTTGATGGTATGCCAATTCTTGATCAGGATATAAAAGAAATATTGGATGAAGCTTTCCTGGCGCCATCGAGTGCGAATATACAGCCTTATGAAATTCATTGGATTAAAAGCCCTGAAGAAAAAGCCCTGATAGCTAAAGCCTGTAATGGTCAGCGAGCTGCTACTTCAGCCAGCTCACTATTTGTACTGGTGTCAGGAACTCATATTGTTAGAAAAACCCTAAAAGATTATTTAGAGTATATTGAAAGTTCTACGTTAAGTGAACACACAAAAACTTACAACCGTAAAAACCTGAAAACTTTAGACTTATTTCTAAGATTTGGACCTTTCGTTCTTTGGACACCAATACTTGGATTATTTTCAATGTTATTACCTTCCTTATCTTTATTGCCTTTTGGTGGTTTAGGAGTTAGGCAATGGGTCGCCAGAAATTCTATTTATGCAGCACAAAACCTATTACTTGCAGCTGTTGCCAAAGGTTATGACGCCTGTCCAATGGAAGGATTTAATGCACAAAAAATTGCATCTATACTCAACCTACCTTATGGTTCTGTCATACCGGTAGTTATAGCCTTTGGTAAAAAAAGGAATGATGCTATTATTGAGCCACAATGGAGAAAACCATTTGAAGATACTGTGGTGATTCATTGATGATATTATTAACCCTTGTTCTACGTAGGTTGGCTACATTTCGTTCAGGTTTGTACATTTGCAGTCGTATGCAGATAGTCTCTCTCGAAGAGAGGCTATCTGCATAGAACTTGTACTGAAATTGAAAATCAGCAAAGCTAAATAAGTCAGTCTAGTTATCAATCCTGACTTAAAAAGTAACTTTAAAACTTTGTTGCATAAACTTTTTCAGTATCTTTGCCATTCAATAAGTTCAATGAGATTTTTTGTCAACATATTTTCACTTTATATTCTGGTGCTCACGGCAATTCCATGCTTTGATTCACCAGAATTTTCTGGCAATGCAAATGCCCAGATAATTCAAAACACTTCTAATGAGCTTCCCGATTTGGATTATTGCTCACCTTTCTGTGTTTGTAGTTGCTGTGTTTCTTCTATTTTGTATCAGGAAGTATTTAATGTAGATTTTACGTGCGATTCATTTTCTCCAATTCAATATTCAAAATATACCACCGTTTTTTCTTCATTCAATTTTGCGTCTATCTGGCAACCGCCAAAGTTAGTTTAATACAATAGGTTTTAATTTTCCATAGTGGTCATACTGTTATCAAACGTATGTCGCTTTGCTTTTGTATTTATCTAATTCATTCAGATCATGATAGAACGTGTCATTCATTTTTCAATAAAAAACAAATTTATTGTCGGGCTTTTTGTATTGGCTTTAATCGGTTGGGGTACTTATTCGCTCACCAACTTACCCATTGATGCTATTCCCGACATTACAAACAATCAGGTGCAGATTATTTCGCTTGCTCCTTCATTAGCTGTGCAGGAAGTGGAAAGTTCCATTACTGCACCGGTAGAAGTGGCTGTTGCAAATATCCCTTATATTACTGAACTTCGCTCTATATCCCGCTTGGGATTATCGGTAATAACCGTTGTATTCAAAGATGGAGTAGATGTTTACTGGGCACGTCAGCAACTCTCAGAACGGATAAAAGAAGCCGAAGATATTATTCCGGCAGGGTTGGCAAAAATTGAACTTGCCCCTATTTCTTCTGGTCTGGGCGAAATCTTCCAATATCGCTTAGCAGTGGAGAAAGGCTACGAACAAACCTATACACCGATGGAACTACGGACTTTGCAAGATTGGACAGTTCGGCGTGAAATGCTTGGCACCGCAGGAGTTGCCGAAATTAATAGTTACGGTGGATTCGTAAAACAATACGAAATAGCACTAAATCCGGAAAGGCTCAAAAGCCTGAACCTGACACTTACCGACATTTTTGAAGCGTTGGAAAAGAACAATGAAAACACTGGTAGTGCTTATATCGACAAAAAACCAACCGCCTATTTTATCCGTGGAATTGGTTTGGTAAAAACGCTTGAAGATATTGAGAAAATTGTAGTCAAATCTACGGCTTCCGGTATGCCGGTGTTGATACGCGACGTGGCAACCGTACAATATGGCAGTGCCACACGTTATGGAGCATTGGTGGTAGATACTGCTGAGGCAGTTGGTGGCGTGGTAATGATGCTCAAAGGAGCAAATGCCCACGAAGTGATTGCAAGCGTTGAAACCCGGATTGAATCCATACAAAAATCATTGCCTAAAGGAGTGAAAGTAGAACCATTTCTTAATCGCTCCGATTTGGTAGGACGTGCTATTGGTACAGTTTCACGCAACCTCCTTGAGGGTGCTTTAATTGTTATCTTTATTCTGGTTTTGTTCTTGGGAAATGTGAGAGCCGGACTGATAGTAGCTTCAGTTATTCCGCTTTCCATGTTATTTGCTGTTTCCATGATGCAACTTTTTGGAGTGTCCGGCAACTTAATGAGTTTGGGAGCAATTGATTTTGGGTTGATTGTGGATGGAGCGGTCATAATTGTCGAGAGTGTGGTGCATCGAATAACAATGAGTAAAAGCCACCATGTAGGCATAAAACGGTTATCTCAACAACAAATGGACGAAACCGTTTTTGAATCTGCAAAACGCATGATGAGTTCTGCCACTTTTGGTCAAATAATTATTCTGATAGTGTATGTGCCCATTATGGCATTGGTAGGTATTGAAGGTAAAATGTTCCGCCCCATGGCACAGGTAGTCTCTTTTGCCTTGATTGGCGTAGGTATACTTTCGCTTACTTATGTGCCTATGATTTCAACTTTATTTTTGAGTAAAAGTACCGAACACAAGCCTAATCTATCCGACAAAATGATGGATGGTCTTCACCGTATTTTTGATCCGTTGATCCACTATGCTTTACATCACAAAATGCTTGTTTCCGGTTCGGTTATTACTGTTTTCATTGCAAGTTTATTTGTTTTCAATAGTTTAGGCGGCGAATTTATTCCTCAACTGGAAGAAGGTGATTTAGCTGCAGGAGTTATGACCTTGCAGGGCGGTTCGCTCACTAACACGATTGAGCAAGTGGAAAAAGCAAATAAGATATTGCTTGCCAATTTTCCTGAGATAAAACATGCTGTGTGTAAAATTGGAGCAGGCGAAATCCCAACTGATCCTACACCGATGGAAACAGGCGATTATATTATAACCCTCAAACCAAAAAGCGAATGGACTTCAGCCAAATCACGTGAAGAACTTATTACCAAAATGGAAACAGCACTTATTCCATTGGCAGGTGTAAAATTTGAGTTTCAGCAACCCATTCAAATGCGTTTCAATGAACTAATGTCCGGTTCAAAACAGGATATTGCCGTAAAAATATTTGGTGATGACCTGGGTATCTTAGCTGAAAAAGCATTGAAGGTGGAGAAAATTATTCAAAAAATAAATGGTGTTGAAGATATTAATGTGGAGAAAGTAACCGGTCTGGCACAGATTCAAATTGAATACAACCGTGATAGGTTGGCTCAGTACGGTCTCTCTGTTCAGGACGCAAACAAAGTGTTGAGAGCTGCTTTTGCAGGCAGTGAGGCTGGTGTGGTATTTGACGAAGAGAAGCGCTTCGGGTTGGTGGTTCGTCTGGATAAAGATTATCGCCAAAGTCTGGACGATGTAAAAAGCCTTTCGGTTGCGTTGCCTTCGGGGGGGCAGGTTCCATTTGACCAGTTGGCCAACATTGAAATTAAATCAGGACCCGCTCAGGTGTCACGGGAGAATACCAAACGCAGGATTATCGTTGGATTTAATGTACGCAACCGGGATGTTCAAACGGTGATTGACGAGGTTACCAAACAAATTGACCAACAGATTAAACTCCCTACAGGATATTACGTATCGTATGGAGGTCAGTTCCAGAATCTTCAGGCTGCAAAAGCCCGTTTGGCTATTGCTGTTCCGGTGGCTTTGTTATTGATATTTGTGCTTTTGTTTTTTACTTTCCACTCCGTAAAACAAACCTTGTTAATCTATACGGCTGTGCCCATGTCGCTTATTGGTGGCATTCTGGCTTTGTGGATTCGGGGAATGAATTTCTCCATTTCTGCCGGAGTTGGTTTCATAGCTTTATTTGGTATCGCGGTGTTAAATGGCATTGTGCTAATTGCCGAATTCAACCGATTGGAAAAGAATGGAGTTACAGATATTTACGAGCGGGTTATTAAAGGGTTGCATACTCGGTTACGTCCTGTAATTATGACCGCTGCAGTAGCTTCACTCGGTTTTCTACCTATGGCATTGTCAACGTCTGCAGGAGCAGAAGTTCAGAAACCATTGGCAACAGTGGTAATTGGCGGATTGATAACGGCTACTTTGCTGACGCTTTTAGTGCTGCCAGTATTCTATATTTTCTTTTCTACGTTTTCATACAGGAATTTACTGAAACGCAAATCGAAAACAACCGCTTTGATTGTTATTCTATTGTCAGGCTTTTCAACTGTACATGCTCAGGAAACGAAAAGTATTAATCTTAAACAAGCCATTCAACTGGCATTGGACAGTAATTTATCCGTGCGTTCATCAAAATATTCTGTCGATGTTCAAAAAGCCTTAGAGGGTGCTTCGTGGGATATTCCAAAAACTAATATTGATGGACAATATGGGCAATTTAACTCCTATTCCAAAGACAATAGTTTTACCGTTTCGCAGTCGTTTGCATTTCCTACGGTTTATGTGAATCAACATAATCTGGCTAAAGCCAATATCAAAAGCAGTGAATGGCAGTTGAAAACTTCACAGCTTGAAATTGCCACGCAAGTGAAACAAATTTACTGGCAATTGGCTTACTTATATTCGAAGCAAAAATTATTCGCATATCAGGATACTTTATATACCGGTTTCCAAAAAGCGGCTGAACTCAGGGCTAAAACCGGCGAAACAAATCGGCTCGAAATGATTTCAGCTCGTTCGCAAAGTCTGGAAATTAAAAATCAGTGGCAGCAGATTAATGCCGATTTGGTAATTTACAATCAGAAACTGCAAACTATTTTAAATGTTGAAACAACCTTGTACCCTGTCGATACAGTGTTACACCGCATCGACTATTTGCCTGCTACCGACAAATCCATTTTAACTGCCAACCCTTCTGTTGGTTATATCAATCAACAGGTTGAAGTCTTTCGGTTGGAGAAAAAAGTGGAAAGCAGTCACATATTACCCGATTTAAGTATAGGTTATTTTAGTCAAACTATTCGGGGATCTCAGGATGTGAATGGAGTACCACGGACTTTTAGTGCCGGCAACCGTTTTACCGGAATTCAGGTGGGTATTGCTGTTCCACTATGGTTTGCACCTTATTCGGCAAAGGTAAAGGCTGCAAAGTTTAAAGAAAAAGTAGCACAAACTGATGCGGAGTATTATTCAAAATCGGTTTCAGGTAATTATCGTTCGTTAATGCTTGAATTCAGCAAGAACAGTACTAGTGTTGATTATTACGAAAAACAGGCAATTCCCGAAGCCGATTTAATTATTGAACAGGCAACACGCAGTTACAAAGGCGGAGCAATGGATTATTCATATTATATTCTGAGTTTGAACCGAGCGTTAAGCATTAAACAAAACTACCTCGATGCACTCAATAATTACAATCAAACTATTATTTCAATCGACTTTATCACAGGTAAAATCTATTAATATAAAATCATTATGACAAAAAATAAATTTATATCACCAATCATTATTTTAGCTGCTCTCCTTGCATTCTCGTCATGCAAAGGAGATAAAAAACAGGTCGTAGAAGCTAAAGAAATAGAAGTTATACCCGAAAATATTGTGGAATTAAGTGCCGATCAAGTAAAACTTGCCAACATTGAAACGGGCATAATTGAATTACGCTCACTGAGCGGAACACTGAAAGTCAGCGGTGTAGTTTCCGCTGCACCTCAAAACATGGCTATGGTAAGTATGCCTATGGGTGGCTTTGTAAAAAACACATCCCTGATGCCCGGCAATTCGGTCACCAAAGGTCAAGCACTGGCTGTGATTGAAAACTCCGAATTTATTGACATTCAGCAAAACTACCTGGAAGCAAAAAGCAAACTTGAATATTCCGAAGCGGATTATAACAGGCAAAACGAACTATACAAAAACGATGTTTCGTCCAAAAAGAATATGCAGTTAGTTACGTCGGAGTACAAAAGTCTAAAAGTGCAGGTAAAATCATTGGAACAAAAGTTGTCAATCTTAGGAATTAATCCTAATAGACTGAACGAAAACAATATCAGCAAATCCATTACATTAGTTTCACCAATTTCAGGCTATGTAAAATCGGTCAATGTAAGTATCGGAAAATCGGTTTCAGCGTCCGATGTGTTATTCGAGATTGTAAATACCAGCAAACTCTTTCTCCAACTTACCCTTTTTGAAAAAGACGCTGACAAAGTTTCTAACAAACAAAAAATACGCTTTTTTATCAATAATGAAACCGAACAGCATGAGGCATTGATTTACCAGACTGCCAAATCAGTTGATGCCGATAAGACCTACAAAGTCTATGCAAGTGTTCAGGGTACATGTAAAAATGTTTTGCCCGGCATGTATGTCAATGCGGTTATTGAAGCTACTACGGCTAAAGTAACAGCCTTACCTTCCAAATCCATTGTTAGTTTCGAAGACAAAGACTATATTTTTGTTTTTGAAAGAAACAAAGTGGAAAGCGGCAAACCTTTTACTGAATACCGAATGATACAAGTAAAAAAAGGCGTTACCGATGAAGGATATACCGAAATTACTTTGCCCGAAAACTATAATTTCAAAGCGGAAAAAGTGGTGGTAAAAGGAGCATATAACTTGCTTTCAGCTAAGAAAAATGCTGGAGAAATGGCTTGCTAAAAAGAAATTATTGAATCATTCTGCCCCTCGTTTGTAATGCATAAAAGAGATATAACTATAGGTTTGTAACGATAGGAACTAAAATATGTCTTCAGAGAATTACAGATTAGAAAAACAGGATGGGTTTATTTGGTGATTTTTAATGTTCAGCTCACTTTGCTACCGCGCAATTGTTTCGCGTGGGAAGACAAGTAATAAAGTAATACCACACGATGCAATTCGTGCGGCAGCGCGGGTTTGAATATAATGTCGTATTTCTAAAAAAGAATGGAACGCGGATTTGACAGATGAAGCGGATAAAAACGGATGATATCTATACGGGTTTATAACAGATTTAAGTCATGCAAGCATGACTGATAAGATAGTAAGTGTTTGAAAATCATTAACTACGTTGATCTTCGATTCTGACTTGTCAGAATTAAAATCCGTTTTTTTTATCCGCTAGATCAGCGTTTATCCGCGTTCCATTCTTCTATCTATTTTAATTTGATTTTATGACATTATATTTTTCCTGCTACTTAGTATCAAAACTACCCGAACTCACATTAATTATTCCATCCAAATGCTCCGGCAACCCGGGCAGAGACATCAATAGCATCTAGTTTCATTTTTTCATTTATATTGGAATAGTGCGTGTTTACTGTCTTTACGGATATTCCCAACGTTGCAGCTATCTGGCCTGCTGATTTTTTTTGTGTTTTCAGCTTTAAAATTTCCATTTGCTGTGTGGTGAGTTTCAGGTTGTGCAAAAACAGAGAATATTCATGCGTTTCCGTATAGTCCTCAGGAGCAGCAAAGAACTTTCGGAAAATGGGAAAATTCACTTCTTCCTGACGTACTGCTTCTATCTTCAGTATCCACGATTTCCCATTGGCATCTTCTTTCTTTACGCATACATGACACATATAGGTCTTATAGCCTCCGTCCACTTCCAAAAGTTTTACTGTAAACACCACCATAAATGACTTCGTTTCAAAAGGCTTCAATAGCTCCAGGTGTTCTAAAATAATGATAAACGTTTCGAGAAAGAAACCAATATCCCCGGGATGTACTGAATTATTTACGATAAACAAATTATTATGAACATCAATACTAGTTGTATTCATTTTCAGATATTCGCTATAAATAGAACGATAGACCACATGTCGTTTTTGATTTAAATCCAACAATATAGTGCTAAAGAACCGAATGCCGTTTTCGTTGCTAAACTCCAGCATATTGGTATCTTGGATGGCCTGATCGACTTTAGAAACATTAAAGACTTGTTTCTCGAGCAAATCCCGGATGATTTTCATCTGCTTATTAATAGATTCTTTGGTGGGCATAGTTAGTTGCGGGTTTAAAGTTAGAAATTGTGAATTATAGATTGCAAAATAAACGATTTTTGATTTAAAAATGACATCTATTAAGCTTAATTAACTGTATTGCTGTAATTATACTACCACTGCCCTATTCTATAGCTTCAAAAAGCTCCTTTAATTTGCAGCGTTAATTAAATAAAACGATTCAATCAAGATTATTATCGGCTGAAACTCTACAAGTAAGTACCTGGTGTATTTGACGATAGACAAAATGCAGACTACTACAAGGCAAACCGAAATTAGAGAGGGCATACTACAAACAATGGTTTACTGGCAGTAGACACCAGTGCATTGACGGAATAATTGAGAGCGATGAAAAAAACCAATATTAATAATGAATAGGATAAGAAAACGGTTGCACAAATTCTAGTACACTACCAAAGAAACCAAAGTGACTCTGTTTTAATCAAAAGTCAGAGCATTTTAATTATAAGTTACAGCATTTTAATCAAAAGTCAGAGCATCTTAATCATAAGTTGGAGCATCTTAATCATAAGTTGGAGCATCTTAATCATAAGTCAGAGCATCTTAATCATAAGTTGGAGCATCTTAATCATAAGTCAGAGCATCTTAATCATAAGTTGGAGCATCTTAATTATAAGTTGGAGCATTTTAATCCTAAGTTGGAGCATTTTAATCCTAAGTTGGAGCATCTTAATTATAAGTTGGAGCATCTTAATCATAAGTCAGAGCATTATTGGGGTCTAAGTAATGGTCTGAATATAATGTCGCATTTTTCAAAAAGAATGGAACGCGGATTTTACGGATGAAGCGGATAAAAACGGATAATATCTATACGGATTTATAACAGATTTAAGTCATGCAAGCATGACTGATAAGACCGCAAGTCTTTGAAAATCATTTCGACTTGTCGAATCGAAGATCAGCGTAGCTAAATTAAAATCCGTTTTTTTTATCCGCTAGATCAGCGTTTATCAGCGTTCCATTCTTCAATTTATTATGATTTGATTATATGATATTATATCTTTCCTACTACTTATTTAATACACTGAATCAAAAAAAGTGGAATATACTGATTCATTTAAACCGTAAAATCACAAAAAACAGATAGGACAATCATTTAGATAAAGAATGATTTATGAGTTAATAAACAATTAAATAAATACGAACATGAGTGATGCAAAAGTTTTGATAAATTTTTCGTCGAGTGGGTATACAGATTTGGAAGTGGGTAATAAAGCCGATAATATTATCGAGATGATGACCGACAATTCCAATTTTCCGAAACCACTGACAGAACTCGATGCTGTGACGGCCGCTAATACGACTTACAAAGCTTCGTTAATCAATTTGGAGAATGGTACTAAAGAAGATACGGTGATTAAAAACCAAAATCGTCGTGTACTGGAAAAAGCACTTAAGAACCTGGGTTTGTATGTGCAGATTAAAAGTAATGGCGACGAAGCTATTATTTTAAGTAGTGGATTTGATGTGGCAGGTAAACGTGTACCTGTAGGTAAATTGCCTAAACCGGACGGTTTTGGTGTAAAAGTAGGTGTAGCTAAAGGAACAGTTGTGGTATATTGTAGCGCAATTACCTATGCTAGTTTTTACGAAGTGGAGTATGCCGAAGTGCAAGCCGATGGAACCCGTAACTGGATAAAGTTGACCACCACCAAGCATAAATTGGAAATAACCGGACTAACCAGCGGTAAGCAATATGTTTTCCGAATGGCAGGTGCAGGCACTAATTCAATACGCATGTGGAGCGACGAAATAGCTACATATGTAATCTGACCTGGTGATTGTTCTACTGTTTTGAGTGAGATTAACCGCTGCGGCCGCAAAGCCGGGCGGTTTTTTTTTATCCTCACTCATATCCCACTACGTAAATGCCAAGGGTTAGAACTTGATGTAGAGAGGTTTAGAAATGATTATTTTTAGTAAGGGTTGAAAGTCTATTTTACTTATTACAGTTCTCTATTTACTGAAATAATCTAGAGCAAATAAAGATACTGTTAGAAAAATTATAATTAATTAAACAATACGTTGTTAATACGAAAAATTGTTTCTATCTTTGGTGCTGAATTTTAATTAAAACCGCAAAATGCTTCCGATAAAGTGGAAATATGCGAACTACTAGTTCGCATATCCTGCCAAATAGAGGAATATGCGAAATTACAGTTCGCATATATACGTGTTAGCGGTCATTTAAAAAAAAAGAAAATAGGAAATGAGAATTATAGAATTTCAGAGCTTTATCAGAGAATTTCCATTTAAAAATCAATCTTTTGACATTAAGAGAGAGAATTGGAAAGTTGACCTTCATGAAGACTTTATCACGGATTTATTTGCCGGCAAAGACACAATTACACTGAATAGATTCGACTTATTTAATTCAAAAATGGAAATTAAAGAATTTATTTTCAAAACCTTAATGTGGGGTTATCCGACAAAAGGAAGAGGAAACAATATTGACAATCTACTTAAAAATGAAAGTCTTGACAAACTAATTCAAACAATTGGAGATTTTAAAGAAAACAAAATCTCGATTGGGGAAATGCTGGACGAAATGCAAGCTATTCATAGTTTAGGCACTTCGACAATTACAAAATTTGCATATTTTCTCAACACTGAGATTGCTGGAAATAAAGTTGTCATTTTAGACCAAAAAATAATTGACACCATTAATTCAGGTCGTTTTGAAGAATTAAATGAACTGAAAGGAATCAAATACGACAAAACAAGAAAACAATACAATAAATACTTGCAAATAATTAATGGATTATCTAAATCAATGAATGTTGAACCAGACCAAATTGAGATTTTCTTATTCACTTTTGGGAAAAATCTTTCCGAATTAAGAGGATATTAATATGACAATAAAGGCATTAAAAGAAAAATATTCTCACGACATATTGTTTTCAAAAGAATTCGATTCTGAATTAAGACAAGAAGTATTCACTCGTATCTTTCAGAAACTATTTGAAGACAAAGTAGTTATTCACAACAGGTTTACTTGTATCGCAAGAATTGAGAAAATTGAAATATTATCTGAAACTTTTTCTGCTTTTATAATTCCCGAGATTTTTATTCGAACTGACACGGCTTCTGACAAAAGACAAGAAAAAGTTTTTGAAAAGCTGAAACGAGGTTGGGAGATTAGTTGCAAATGGGAATATATGAGTATTTTAGGAAATAGTTTATGTTCCTCAGCTTATGCGAACTGGCTTATTTGGGTTGACTCACAAACTGTTGAATTGACAGAAAAACTGACTAAACAAGGACAAAACAAGGAAGCATTAAAATTGACACTATACGAAAACGAAAAAAAAACGAACCGCTAACACACGCCTATGTGCACTGGCGGGTGAAGTGCATTTAGCGGGTTTTGCGCCCGCATTCACTTTGTCGTTTCACGACAGCGAATGCTCCCGCAAACCGCCAAATGCCCATAGCCTCGGTCGTTAGCTGCAAGGCAAAAAAAATAAAAACAAGACTGCCAAATGACTGACTTTAAAGACATAATAATGGGGAATTTGACTCCTTTAGAACAGAAAGGAGAAATTTTCGTATACGGAATTGAAGAAAGAATGAAAGCTAGTCTTGACTACATTAAGACAAAATACAAAAGAAAAGATTTGCTAAATCAATCTATTGAATTTATCTCATATCACCAATCCGAAGCTGTTAAGGCAGACATTAACCAATTAGTGACTGTTGGCTATTTTCCAGCAACGGAAACTGAAATGGAATTAGATTACTCAATTAAACATGCTTTGGTAGGTTCTTATAAATCTGCATTTGCTGATTTAAGAAGAGCTCTTGAGTTGTCTTTAATTTCTGTTTATTTGACTTCAGAGATTTGTGATAAAAAAAAAGCATTAGACTGGATTATGTCAAGAAGTGACACGCCAGGCTTTTCAAAATCACTTGACAAATTAATTAAATTTGGACGTTTTAAAGAATTTAATGACGAATGTAATTGGAAAAAGAATCTTCAAGAATTCTATTGGCAGTTATCTGACTATAGTCATAATAAAGGACAGTTAAAAGGTTACAGAGAGCTGAATAAAACACGTTCTTTTGTTAATAGCACTTCAATGCCCTCAATTAGCTTTGAGACATTGGATACTTTTTGTGATTTTTACATTAAAACTGTTGCAGAGATTATTGTAGTTCTTTCATTATATAATCCAATGATATTAGTTGGAGTTCCTCTTGATGAGAAATTTGGTCTAAATGGACCTGCTTCTGGATACTATTATGATGGTCAAGCTGAATTTGTGCATTCACTGATTCCTGATGAATACAAAAAATACTTTAAGGAGTTGGCTGAAAATGACATTGAAATCCTGAGTGTTGTTGATTATTTTAATTCATTACCAGACCTGACAGAAGAAGACATTAATGAACAAGTGAAAGCTCAAAAAGAATTTATTGAAGAAATGAATAAAAAACACACTTAATGCCCAGCAGCTAACACACGCCTATGTTCATTGGCTGGCTGACGTGCATTTCGGCAGTTTTGCTCCCGCATTCAATTTGTCGTTCCACGACAGCGAACGCTCCCGCCAACCGCCAAATGCCCATAGCCTCGGTCGTTATGGCCAATAGTAAAAAAGACAACCTCAGTTCAAACATTTAGTGCAACTTAGTTAGATAACCGGCTGCCAGATAAGAAACGACAATATGATTAGACTCGAAAAATTTGACAAATCGGATTTTGATAGATTGATAAATTGGATTAATTCCGAAGAATCAATGATTCAGTTTAGTGGACCGATTTTTAATTACCCAATTACTCACGAACAACTTGATAAATATGTAAAAGCCGATAGTAGACTTATTTATAAAGCAATAAATACTGATTCTAGTGAGATTGTAGGCCATGCTGAATTAAATAACATTGATAATAAAAATAAATGTGCAAGGATTTGTCGTATTTTGATTGGTGACAAACAAAATAGAAATAACGGATTTGGTAAAGCAATTATAAAGGAACTCATTAGGATCGGATTTCATGATTTACAAATGCATAGATTAGATTTAGGTGTTTTTGATTTCAATCATCAAGCGATTAAATGCTATAAGGATTGTGGATTTGAAATAGAGGGATTACTAAAAGACACGACTAAAATGGGAGATGAATATTGGTCGATTTATAACATGAGTATAATTAACAAATATAAATAAACTAAAGGCCATAACAAAGGCTCAACAAAAATAGGGGTTTAAGAGGAGCGCGGGCGGCAACTCCCGCTGGCAACTTTTCTTTTAATTGGATAGTTAATTTCCACGAAATCCCCTACATTTGTTAGCCTCGACCGTTATGCCCCATTCTAAAAAAAAGAAAACAGATTAACAACAAAAGAAAATACTATGGCTGAATATGATTTTTCGACTTTAAATAGTTCCGATTTGGAAGAACTTGTTTGTGATCTGCTAAACGCTGACCAACCGAGTAACAGCCCGATTAAATACAGAACATTTAAAGACGGAAAAGATAAGGGAGTTGATTTTGTATATTCAACAATAAAAAATGATTTCGAGCACGTTGGTCAAGTAAAACATTATTATAGAACAGGGTACAACAAATTACTTACTGTCTTACATGACGAAGAACTGCCAAAAGTCAAAGTTCTCAAACCGAAAAAATATATCTTTGCAACTTCTCTTGATTTAAGCGTATTAAATGTTCAGAAAATATCAGATCTATTTAAGCCATACATTGAAAATCTAAATGACATTTATGGAAAGAAAAATCTAAACATGCTTTTAGAACAACATGATAAAATTCTTACAAATCATTATAAGCTTTGGTTCTCTGATACGACGGTTCTACGAAAAATCCTAAATTCAGATTTAGAATTTAGATCATCTTTACTTACAGATGATATATTCAAAAGAAGATTAAGGATATATGTTCAGACACCAATTTTCAATAAAGCACGAAAATATTTAAGAGACAATAAATTTATTGTAAT